>Ga0074044_10000490_pt1 | contig 38515 bp, 36 predicted proteins | sample BogForMeECP23OM1_FD_94443 | JGI IMG/M metagenome (GOLD analysis project Ga0074044, IMG submission 94443) | Bog forest soil microbial communities from Calvert Island, British Columbia, Canada - Bog Forest MetaG ECP23OM1 | ecosystem: Environmental > Terrestrial > Soil > Wetlands ...
GTGCGGCGACTCGTATTCGGCCACGTGTCCGCGATACTTGAAGTGCGGGTATTCCGCCACCTCGTTGACATACAGCACGCCGCCGGACGCCACTTGCTGCTTGGAGAGCTTACGCTCGGCGTCACTGCGAGGGTTGTCTTTGAGCCACTCGCCCAGCATGGTATAGGTCTTCACCTGCTGGTTGTGGGCCAACCGGTCTGCGACTTCCCGCAGACGCGGATCGCCGAGGATATCTTCTTCTACCGCCGGGTATTCGTCGCCGACCGTACGCCAGATGCGGTACCAGAGGCGGTCGTGGCCGCCTCCTACCATCATGTAGCCGTCCTTGCACGGGTTCACAGCGTAAATGTTGATGGCCAAATCCCAGTTGCCGTAGCGCGGACGGATGCTGCCGTCCATGGAATACCACGCCCAGCTGTAATCGAGGATGCGGATGATGGCCTCGGCCGAGGTAGCTTCGACGAACTGACCTTCGCCGGAAACGCCATCGCGATAGATGAGAGCAGACAGAATGGCCATGGCCGCTGAGCTCCCGCCCACGTGGTCGGCCATCCATAGCGCGGAGCGCGTAGGCTGTCCTCCGAACTCTTTGGGATCGCCGGTGCCGTGGACAAACCCGCAGGCTGCCTGGGCCACTGGATCCATCATTCCTGGCTTGTCCTTGGCCGGGCCCCACTGTCCGCGTTGGCCAACCCAGCAATAGACCAGCCGCGGATTGATGTCCTTTAGCTGGCGATAACCGATTCCCCACTCGTCCCATTGGCCGGGCGGTCCATTCTCGATGATGACGTCGACATGGACGACCAATTCCTTAAGAATCCGCCGCCCTTCCTCGGTCTCCACGTTCAGAGTGATGGAGGACTTGTTGCGCATCTCGTGCAGGAACTGTCCGCCAACTTTCTCTCCCGTCTCCTTGTCCGCGAACATGTACTCTTCCCGGCCGAAGGGCGTGAGCTTGCGCAGCGGGTCGCCCCCCGGAGGCTCAACCTGGATGACCTCTGCCCCCAGTTCGGAGAGCTGCGAAGAACACCAGTGGCCGATCATCATGTTGGTCGTGCAATCGAGCACACGAATGCGCGAAAGCGCCTCCGGTTTTTCGAAGTTATGTTCCTGGCGCAGGATCGACTCCAAGAAGAGCGGATACGCCTTGGCTTGGTCGCTCAGGCCTGCGTACACCTCTTCGGGTTTCGCTGTTGGAACCGCGGGCCAAGGTGTGACCTTGGCTTGATCTGATGCCATGTGTGGCCTCCTAATGCCGGTGGTGGTCAGGTACTTCCACGACTCTTATGTACCCAGCGTTTCTTAGACGGAAAATTCAGCGAGGTTCCTACAGCGTGTTTCACAGCTTTGAAGGGGCTCGGCTTCAGATGCCGTTCCCAAGTAGATCCTTATACTAGCTGCTGTGGGGAACCCCTTCCTCATCGCCCAAAGCTGTTTATGGAACTTGCTCCAAAAAAGCAGCCCGAATTTTGCTTGGGCCATCGCCAACAAGTCTGTGACCGCAATCACTGTCATTCGTGATTGCAGTCACCCCTGCGGCTATTGCAAAAACTCCGACAAATTGAACAGCGCGCCAGCCGCAAAGCGGTGAAAGATAGAACGTGAATTCCCGCGCCTTGGCACGCCGGGAAGTAGTCTACGCTTGCTCTCAGGGAAACGGCAAGCGGCTTTCCCGAACGGTCCCCGATCCGGTCGAGCCCACAGACGAGTTTCTCTTTTCCTCAATCGGGCCCTCAATCGGGCCAGATTGTAAGCGCCACTTGGCTGAGAATCCGCTGCTTTGTCTCCGCCGACAATGGCAATGCCCGGAAGGAGTCGAGCGCTTGCTTGAGGTCGCGCACGCCGGGGCCGGGCCAGTCGCTACCGAAGAGCGTTTTGTGGGCGATCTCTTCCAGGCGCGGAAAGTACTGGAGCAGCTGCGCCGGCGGAATGCTACTGATGTCCAGATAAACATTGGCATGGCGGCGTACCAGGAAGAAGGCAGTGCTCATCCAGAGAGGCCGGCCTCCATGCGCAAGCACAATCTTCAGGTCCGGAAAATCGACCGCGACATCGTCAATGTAGATCGGATCGCCGTACTTGCTGCGCGCGCCAGGAAAAATTGAGGTGCCGGTGTGAAACATAACCGGAATGCCGTTGCTCTGCGCTGCACGATACAACAGCTCCAGCTCTTTCATGCCATTGAGGTAGTCGTTGGGGTAGAAGAGTTGATGCGGCGGATGGATCTTGATCAGCCGCAAACCCAGCCGGACTATCTCATCGATGTCTGCCATGGCATTGGTGGAGTACCGCGGATGGAAGCTGCCACAGGAGAGGAGCCGCTGGGGGTTCGCCTTGGCATAGTTTGCGGCCATGGCGTTGAGTCCGGGTGGGAAGCCGGTGACATCGGGCGCGGCCGCATTGATCAGCACCGCACGATCCAGCCCGGCCTCGTCCATGTATTTCAGAAAGGCTTTGGGCGAGCGAGTGAACTCCAGGACCCGATCAAAATCGGGCCGATGCTTTTTCATCAGCCCGAGGGCCGCCGGGTTCAGCAGGAGTTCGAACGGTTGGATATGGACGTGGCAGTCGGTGATCAAGGAACTTGCCTGGGTCTTGTCTGGTCCCGTGAGCGGTTGCAGTATCCGGTCACGCGGCTTCTGCCTGATCGAGCATCTAGTCCAGCATCTACAGTTGCGGAAGCCAAGTGCACAAGGAGCATGGGAAAAATGCTTCTCATGCCCCCGAACTTATCGTGGCCATTCGCTCCCGGTCCTAATTATAGGGCGCAGCGTCTTCCAATTCCGGCAACGCGATTTCGGCGTTCTTGAACCAGCCACCACGTCATTCAGGATGCCAGCGGAATTGTTTCCTCAAGCCGCCTGGCCCTTCGTGATCTTGTGGCAAGTCGAGGTCTCCACGTCGTAGGCGTGCACCGTGGGCTTGCTATGCACCAGGTGCTGAATCAACTCGCTGACCTTGGCGTAGTCCGCATGGGTGTAACGTTCGGCGTCCTCTTTCGTTTTCCAGAAGCTGAGCGCCAGGATGCCGTCTGCATCCGACACGAGGACGATCTCATCTACAAAGCCTGTCTTCGCCTTCAACGTAGACAGTATCTTGTCATGCAGTGTGCCACAAACCTCTTTGGCTTTTCCGGGCTTCGTCTTGACTTCGACAACGCGAACAAACATGGCAGCATCTCCTTATCTATTGAGCTATGAAGGCCGCAAACCATCAGTGAACACCAACGGGTGGGAGCGGACGACCGGTAATTATACTAGCCCCCTCAAGGGACGGTCGACTCCCAATTCCTGCAGTGACAGATCTTGCCGCGAACTGCAGAGTCCCTCGCTTCGCTCGGGGTGACAAAGTCTGGCGAATTGAAAGTTAAGTTGCAGAGCAGGATCTCATTTTCAGCACACGGGCTAGAGGGTGTGCAGATAGGCCAGCAGGTCTTTGATCTGCTGGTCGGTCATGACCTGGTTGAAGCCTTCCATTTTGGCCCGGCCGAATTTGATGATGTCGGTCATGCGGACGTCGTTGGCGGGCAGTCCGCTCAGGGACAGGTATTGCTGCTTGAAGACGCCCTTCAAACCCGGTCCTTTCTTGCCGCGGGACGAGTACGGTTCATGACACCGGTCGCAATAGTTGTCATAGAGTTTCCTGCCTTCGGCCTGTTGCGGGTTGAGGCCGAGTTCAGCGTCGGACTTGCGCCGCTCGACATCGCAGCCGGCGAGCGCTAGAAGCGCGAGGATCACCACGGTGGCATGGAGGCACGGAGAAAACCAGTTCGGGAAGTTCATAATGATTGCGGCGCCGGCAGCAAAACCGGGCTCAGAGGTAGGATAATACGCAAGGCATGTGCGTTGCCGTCAAACGCGTTTACGAGGCTGCTTCTCCTTCGGACGGAGTGCGCGTGCTGGTGGATCGTTTGTGGCCGCGCGGGTTGAAGAAAGAAGACGTGGCAGCCAAGTTCTGGCTGCGCGATCTGGCGCCGTCGGACGAGCTGCGGCAGTGGTTCCATGCGAATCCTGAGGGCTGGCGAATGTTCCGGAAGCGCTACCTCAAAGAGTTGGCGTGCGCAGGGGGGTCTGCGGCGGTGAAGAAGCTGCATCATCTTGCGGAAGGCAAGCGGAACCTCACGCTGTTGTATGCGTCGCGAAACCAGGAGCATAACAATGCGATTGTGCTGAAGGAATTGCTGGAGGGAATGCGCAAGCCTCCGTCGAGCGTGGGCAGCGGCGCGCTGGGTCGGGGACGGATCCGGAAGGCGAAGAAACAGTAGCCAGTTCTCAGTTGTCAGCTCTCAGTTCTCAGAAAGGCCGAAGCATGGGTTGCTGTTGGGCTTAACTGAGAACTGAAAACTGAGAACTTCCCCTCCGCACTATAATTCCCCAGTTATGTCCAGTTCCGCCATCGAGAAAAAAATCGAAGCTCTGCGCGAGAAGATTCGGCACCACGAGTACCGCTATTACGTGCTGGATGATCCGGAGATCTCGGACGCTGACTTCGACACGCTGATGAACGAGCTCAAGCGGCTCGAGGCGGAGCATCCGGCGCTGGTGACGCCGGATTCGCCGACGCAGCGCGTGGGCGGCAAGCCGCGCGAGGGATTCGTTAAGGCGAAGCATTCCTCTCCGATGCTCTCGCTCGACAACGCTTATTCCGAAGAAGAACTGCGCGACTGGGAGCGGCGGGTGCATGAGCTGAGCGGGCAGACTGACCTCGAATACATGTGCGAATTGAAGCTGGACGGCATGTCGCTGGCGCTCGTCTATAGCGATGGCCGTCTGGAGCGCGGCATCACGCGCGGAGATGGCAACGTCGGCGAAGACGTGACCCTGAATGTGCGGACGGTGCGCTCCATCCCATTATCAATCTCGAAAGACAAGTTGAAGAAAGCTGCGATACCCGCCGATTTCGAGGTGCGCGGCGAAATGCTGATGCCGCTCGCCGCTTTTCGTAAGTTGAATGAAGAGCGCGAGCGACAGGGACTTTCGGTGTTTGCGAATCCGCGTAATTTTACGGCGGGGACAGTGCGGCAACTCGAACCGTCGATTACAGCGCAACGCCGCATGGACTTCTTTGCATACCTGCTGTTGAAAGACGGGCAAACTTATTTCGACCGCCAATCGAAAGCGATGGATGCGCTGGAACTCGCGGGCTTCAAAGTCAATCCGAACCGCAAGCTGGCGAAGAATCTGGAGGACGTCTGGAAATTTATTCAGAGCTGGGAGTCCAAACGCGAATCGCTGCCCTACGAGATTGACGGAATCGTCGTCAAGGTTGACCGGACGGCGTGGCAGCACGAGTTGGGCTTCACGGGAAAGGCTCCGCGATGGGCGATTGCTTACAAGTACGCGGCGCGCGGGGCGGTGACGCAGATCGAAGACATCCTGGTGCAGGTGGGCCGCACCGGAAAGCTGACACCAGTGGCGGCACTGAAACCGGTTCCGATTGGTGGCACGACGGTTTCCCGCGCGACGCTGCACAACATGGATGAGATCGAACGGCTGGGCGTAAAGATCGGCGACTGGGTCGAGGTCGAGCGCGGCGGCGATGTGATTCCAAAAGTGGTGAAGGTGGTCGATGACAAAGAGCATCCTCGCGGCCACAAGCAGTTCGAAATGCCCGAGCATTGTCCGGTGTGCGGCGGCAATGTGGTGCGAACGCCGGGCGAGGTGGACCATCGCTGCGTGAATGCGAATTGTCCGGCGAAGCTGCAGGGGACGATTCTGCATTTCGCCTCGCGTCACGTAATGGATATCGACGGCCTGGGCGAGGCGTTGGTGAATCAGCTCGCCGAACGCGGCCTGGTGAAGAATGTTGCCGATCTGTACAAGCTGACGAAGGATGATCTTCTGAAGCTTGAACGCATGGGCGAGAAGTCAGCGGAGAACGTGCTCTCGGAGATCGCGGCCTCAAAGAAGCTGCCGCTCGAGCGCGTGATTTACGGGCTGGGGATACGGTTTGTGGGCGAGCGCACCGCGCAGTTTCTGGCGGAACACTTTGGGAGCCTCGACGCGATCATGAAGGTGAGTGCGGAGGAACTTGAGGAAGTGAACGAAGTAGGGCCGCGGATCGCGGAGAGCATCGTGGAATTTTTCGCCGATGAGCATAATCGCAAACTGGTGAGCGATCTGCGCAAAGCGGGGCTGACGTTCACCGGGCAGAAGAAAGAAAAAGGCACGAAGCTGTCGGGAAAAACGTTTGTGCTGACGGGCACGCTCGCGCGCCACACGCGGGACGAAGCGAAGAAGATGATTGAAGATGCGGGCGGCCGCGTTTCAGGCTCGGTGAGCAAGAAAACGGATTATGTGGTGGCGGGGAGCGACGCGGGATCGAAGCTGGACAAGGCTCGGGAGTTGGGCGTCAGCGTGATCGGGGAAGAAGAGTTGGAAGGGCTCGCGGGGTAGATTGGCGAGCCCGGAGTGGCATTATCGGTGTCGCACACACCCGTCGAACTGCGCTCGGCTTGGACGGGCGAGACGTCTGTCCACACACAACCTGATTACACCTCACTTCTTCGCGTTCGGCGGCAATATGCCGTTCAGGCGCAGATACATTGCGGCTTCGGCGTAGTGGTCGGCCCAATTGCTGGCGATGCCCAGGGCGAATCGGGCGCGCGAGATTTGCTGGCCGCTCGGGCCGCTGGTTAGTTCGCCCATTTTCGAATCGTCCATCTGGGACAGCGTGTCGGAGCAGAAATCGAAAGAGGCCTTGAGCGCCGACACCAGTTTCTCTTTGGAATCCGATTCTTTTACTTCTTCGACCTTGGGAGCCGGGACGGCGGCGACCTTGCTGCACGCCAGGTTATTCACTTCGACCATGTGGGCGACGAGGTGGCCGAATGTCATTTGGTCGGGGGTCGGTTTGTAGTTGAATTTGTCGGCGGGCATGGCTTCGACGGCGGCGATGGTATTTTTCTGGCGGTTGGGCAGGGTGTCTCGGAGCGCGGCGCTGACGGGGTTCCTGACTATTACGGGCGGCGTTGCTGGTACGGGCGTTGCTGGTGCGGGCGTTGCTGGTGCTGGGGTTGTTGGTGCAGACGTTGTTTGTGCAATCGCCGACGCGGCGAGTAACAGCAAGGTTGGGATTACGAGAGTTTTTTTCATGTTCTCCTCCAATGTATGAGGAGAAGGATAGCGCGGCCTGCCGAGTTTGCGCCACCGAACCGGGGCAGAAAGCTTGGAGCTGCCCACAGTGGCCGGGCTGTGCTCAGCTTGGACCCTTCGACTTCGCTCAGGGCAGGCTCGCGAAGGCGTCCGTCCCCACACTGGCAACCTTGCGCTATTCTTAGAACATGCACGCGCATGGCGCACACGCGCATTCTCATGCGACGGGGCGGGTGCTGCGCATCTCGCTGGCCGTCACCATGTTTTACGTCGTCCTGCTGGTGGTTGCCGGCATCCGTGCGCACTCGCTGGCATTGCTTTCCGAGGCGGGACATAACCTGTCCGACTTTCTGGCGCTGCTGTTATCGCTGGTGGCGGTTTTTCTGGAAGGCCGGCCGCCGAGCGCGACCAAGACTTATGGATACCGGCGCGCCGGAGTGCTGGCGGCGCTGGTCAATTCGCTGTCGCTGGTGTTGGTGTCGTTTCTTATTTTCTACGAGGCGTTTCAGCGGTTGCAGCATCCCGAGCATGTGCGTGCCGGGGTCATGATTTGGGTGGCGGCGGCGGGCGTGGTGATGAACGGCGTGATCGCTCTGCTGCTGTGGCGTTCGGGGCGGGATGTCAATGTCCGGAGCGCGCTACTGCACGAGGTGGGCGACACGCTCTCGACCGCGGCCGTGATTGCGGGCGGTTTTGCCATCCTGTGGACGGGACAATACTGGATCGACGCGGCCCTGTCGTTCGGGATCGGCGCGCTGATTTTGTGGTCGAGCATCGGGATCGTGCGCGAGACACTGAATATTCTGCTGGAGGGCACGCCGCGAGGGATGAGCCTGGAAGCGGTGGAATCGGCGATGCGAAAGATCGGGGGCGTGAGCGATGTGCATGATCTGCATGTGTGGAGCATTGGGTCGGAAAACCACGCGCTCTCGGCGCATGTGACGATCGCAGACATGGCGACTTCGGAGAGCGATACGATTCTGCGGGAGATCAACGAGAAACTCGGGCGCGGGTTTGGCATCCACCATACGACGATCCAGTTGGAACACGTGGTGTGCGAGACCGCCCATAGCTGCGTAATCGCGGTGCGGGAGGAAGAGCACGGCGAACGCGATCCTGAACACGATCATTCCGAACGCGGTCATGCCCACTGAACGCGGGAGCCATCATCTGCATCTCTATGACAAATAGGTGGTTATTGGTTTTCGGGCGGGCCGCTGCCCACCTCTGTGATATCCTGTTTGTTGGAGTCGTTCCTCCCTGAGCACCATCCAATGACTATGCGGCGTTGGCGGCAAATCTTGCGTTTTCTGGCGGCAGTGCAACTGCTGCCGGCCCTGGAGAGCGGCGAGGAAACGCTCGTCGGCGGGCAGGCGGTGCTGGAGGGTGTGATGATGCGTTCGCCGCATGCCTGGGGAATTGCCGTGCGCAAACCCTCGGGCGAGATTGTTACGCACAGCGAGCCGCTGGAGCGGCCTTCCGAACAGCACAAGTGGATGGGTTGGCCCGTCGTGCGAGGGGTGATGACGCTGGGGCACGCGATGACGCTGGGATTCCGCGCGCTGAAATTTTCGGCTAATGCGGCGCTGGACGAGATAAACGCCGAGCAGGGCGAAGATCAGGGCAAGAAGATTGAAATCACCGGCTGGATGGCGGCAGTGAATGTGGTTTTTTCCATCGCCTTTTTCATCTTCATGTATAAGTACCTGCCGCTGCTGGCGACGACGGAACTGAAAAAGGTGAATCCGGTGTTCGGGCAGCAATTCTTGTTTAACCTGGTGGACGGACTGATCCGCATCGCGATGTTTCTGCTGTTTGTGTGGGGCGTGTCGCTGTGGAAGGACATTCGCCGCGTGTACGAGTACCACGGGGCCGAGCACAAGACGGTGTTTGCGTTCGAGAATGGCGATCCGCTCGAAGCCGCGGCGGTGCAGAAATATTCGACGTATCATCCGCGTTGCGGAACCAGCTTCCTGATGACGGTGATGATCATCTCGATGTTCGTGTACATGGCGATTCCCGTGCACACTTTCTGGGCTCGATTCGGCATTCGTATCGCGCTGCTGCCGCTGATTGCAGGCGTTTCCTACGAGATCATCCGCTTTGCGGCCAAGCATCGCGGCTCGCTGTTTGCGCTGATGACGGCGCCCGGCCTGTGGCTGCAGCGAATAACGACCCAGCCTCCGGATGACAGCGAGGTCGAGTGCGCAATCGTCGCGCTGGATGAGGCGATGAAACTGGAAAAGCAGCGCGGTGGCGAGTTGGTGATTGCGTAGGAGTCGTTCGCTGTTCGCTATTCGTCGTTCGCTATTCGCTGCCGCGGATTGATCGTCTTCTGGATTCCGGAAAACATCACAAAGTCATTGTTTATCCGTCGCTGCTGTCAGTGCCGAGGTTCGTCTACCCTCCGGATGGAGGTGGCACATGGCGACGAATTTCTCTTATCGAGATTTGCGGATTTGGCGGGAGGCTGTTGATCTGGCTCTGGTGATATATCGCGCGACGGCGGAGTTTCCAAAGCACGAACTCTACGGTCTGACGTCCCAGATGCGGCGCGCTGCGGTTTCCATTTCGAGTAATATAGCTGAGGGTAAGGGGCACAGTTCAGACGGCGATTTGGGCCGTTTCCTTTTCCATGCGAGGGGTTCGCTACTTGAACTTCAGACGCAGATTGTGATCGCAAGAGGTTTAGAGTATTTGACGAAGGAACAAGCTGCGGGGCTCACGCGCAGTACCGACGATCTTGGCCGCGGATTAAATGGTCTGATACAAGCGGTCCGGGGCAAACGCGGTCCTTCGAGGGCCGCGGCGAATACCGAACGACGAACAGCGAACGACGGATAGCGGCACCACCAATCATGTCCGAACGCTTAGACCAAATCGAAGTGCGTTACGAGGAACTGACGCAAGCACTGTTGTCGCCGGAGATCACCAACGATTCGGCGAAATACCAGAAGACTGCCAGGGCGCATAGCGAAGTCGCGGGGATCGTCGAGAAGTATCGCGAGTTCAAAGATCTGAAGCGCGGCATCGCCGAAAGCAAGACCGTTCTCGCCGACGAAAAAGATCCGGAAATGCGAGCCTACGCCGAAGAAGAACTCGCGAAGCTCGACGCGCGCATCGTGACCGTCGAGGAAGAACTCAAAGTTCTATTGCTGCCGAAGGATCCGAACGACGAGAAGAACGTGGTTCTGGAAATTCGCGCCGGCACAGGCGGCGATGAGGCCACGTTGTTCGTGGCGGAAGTTTTCCGCATGTACAACCGCTATGCCGAGACGCAGAAGTGGAAAGTGGAAGTGCTCTCCACGTCGGAGTCGGGCGTCGGCGGGTTAAAAGAAGTGATCGCGCTGATCGAGGGCGACCGCGTCTATTCGCGCTTGAAATATGAGAGCGGCGTGCATCGCGTGCAGCGCGTTCCGGCGACCGAGCAGCAAGGGCGCGTGCATACGTCGGCGATCACGGTCGCGGTGCTGCCGGAAGCGGAAGAAGTGGACGTCAAGATCGAGGCCAAGGATCTGCGCATTGACACGTTCTGTTCGTCGGGGCCGGGCGGGCAGTCGGTGAACACGACCTATTCGGCGGTGCGGATCACGCACATTCCGACGAACACGGTGGTGAGCTGCCAGGATGAAAAGTCGCAGATCAAGAACCGCGAAAAAGGCATGCGCGTGCTGCGCTCGCGGCTGTACGAAGTCGAGATGCAGAAGCAGCAGGACGCGCTGGCGAAAGAACGCAAGCAGATGGTGGGCTCGGGTGACCGCTCGGAGAAAATCCGCACCTACAATTTCCCGCAGAACCGGCTCACGGATCATCGCATCGGCTTCACCATCCACCAACTTGAGCAGGTGATGGACGGGAAGCTGCAACCGATTATCGACGCGCTGATCACGCACTATCAGGCGGAGAAGCTTAAACAGGAGACGGCGAGCGTGGTGTAAAGCGAGCGTGGTGGACGGCCATTGCAGAGGTCGCCAACTACCGCCTGATCAGCGCCATCACCCATCCCGCCAGGAAAACTCCGCCAACGAATAGGGCGAAGCAGTAGAGACCGTAGCGCACCTGCTCTATCGTCGAATTGCGCTGCGTGATGCCGAAGACCACCGACGCGAACAGCGCGAACACCGCCGCCGCCGAGAAGTGCGACAAGTTGATGGTCACGGTTTCTTCCCCAGCGCAATGTGATGCGCATCCGCCGCCGCGATGAAGTTCAGCAGGCCGGCGACGATCAGAAATGTCTTGCCGTAATCCGCGGTGGCATTCGCGGCCATCACGTTGCCCCAGTCCATGATGCGCGCCAGAAGATAGAGCACTCCCGAGCCCACGTCGCCAACGAAGCCGAGTATGTCGAGGATGTCGCCGCCGTTCGGCTTGTAAATCCGCCCCTGCATTCCCAACCCAATCAGGAACATCGCGACCACCGACACCAGCAGCAGAATGCCGCGCCCATAACGCTTCAGCAGGATGTGTCCGCCGCCCGGGATCAGCCAGCCCACAAGCGGCGCAACCACCGCCATGGTCGTGAGCGGATACTCTGGCTCAGTCGCTGTGGCCGCATTTTTTGATTTGTCTGTTGTCGGCTTGGCCATTCAGATGGTCACGATCTCTCGTTGAATTTTACCAGTGACCTCGGCGCTTCCCGGCCGCACCAGCACATCCACTTCCAAGCGCACGCCGAACTCAGGCAGGTAGATGCCGGGCTCGATCGAAAACAAGGAATTGGGCAGAATGCGCCGCTCGTCGTGAATTTCCAAATCATCCATGTTCGCGCCATTCGCATGCACCTCGGTCGAAATCGAGTGGCCGGTGCGATGGATGAAGTACTCTCCGTATTTTGCCTTTTTGATGTGGCCGCGCACCGCGTGATCCACTTCCCATCCTGCGATCGGCTTGGCGGCAGCGACGGCATCCTGCACGGTCTTCACGCCGATATCGCGCGCCCCGCTCACAATCTTGAAAATTTCGCGCTGCCTGTCCGTTGGAGCCTTGCCCACAATTCCCACCCACGTGATGTCATAGTAAACGGCGCCCGGCGTATTTTTTTTCGCCCACACGTCCAGCAGAACAAAGTCCCCCTCATGAATCGGCACCGGACGGCTTGCGCTCGGCTCGTAGTGCGGGTTACCACTGTTGGCGTTCACGGCCACGATCGGCGGGTCGTCGGTCACCATGTTCTCGCGCTGGAATGCTTCCATGAAAAATTGCTGAATTTCATGCTCGCGCGTACCGCCGTTGCGCACGCGCCGTCCAATTTCTTTGAAGGCCGCGGCGGTGACCGCGTCAATCACATCGCGCGCCGCGAAGTGCGACTTGATCTGTTCGTCCGTCAAGGTCGCTTCAAACTGCGCGATCAGGTCGGCCGCGCTGACAATGTTCTTGCCCAGCCCACGGATCATGTCCGCCGTTCCCGCATCCACCATGGAAATAGTGAAGACAAAGTTGTTGGGCGAGAACTGCATCGCCACATCGCGATGCGCAGCCAGCATCTGCTTCAATCCGTCGAACAGTTCCTGCCACCCGGCGTACTGTTTTTTCGCGCCGGGCAAGCTATCGAGGTGTCCCGACTCGATCTTGTGAACCAGCTTGACGGGCTCGCCTTTGGCGGGGATCAGGTAGTACCAGCGCCGCGTGACCATGAGTCCATCCGGCAGCCCGAGAACGCGATAAGAGATCGGGTCGCGATGGTGATGATCGTAGAAAAGCCAAGCGTCAATGTTGCGCTCGCGCAAGGCTTGCTGGATGGCGGACAAGTCCATATTCAAAGGGTTATTCTACACGACCGCTGGCCCGCGCTGAATGTCTGGAGCGCGGAGAGTGAGCCTACTCACATCGTATCTCCCAGCGAGGTTGATTCAGCGAAGGTTCTGCTATGATCGCGGCAGGGCCGGGAAAACCACCGGACTGCACCCTTCAACCAGGAGTTTTCATCATGGAAATGCCCGTTCTTCCCCTGGGCTCCCGCCGCAACGAAGACATCGCGCTCGACCTTATGAAATTCATCGCCATGACCACCGGCTACGGCAAGACCACCGGGGCCGGAGTCGGCTTCCAGGGCACAGGCGCGGCCGCCAAGCCCGAGGATTACGCCGCTCAGTTGCTGGAACTTTATGGCCGCTGCCTGCAGTCAATAGGTGGGAAGTAAGCTGGGTCTCATGGCCGCATTCCTGGGGCAAGTTTCTTCCGGCCCTTCGCACGCACAACTGGGCGGAGGTGAGTAGGCTCTTGGAGCGACCATGGAGTGACGCGCGGCGTTTGCACCAATCGTTCCACCTTCTATAGAATCATGAGTTTGCTGCAAGGTGTCCGAGGCTGCAAGCGGAGTCCTCTCGTGTCTCCAACAACGGCAGTTGCCGCGACTCGTGGTCGCGAACGACGACAGATCGACGACCAACAACGGATCAGGAATCATTATGAAAATTCATGAGTACCAGGCAAAAGAAATTCTGAAGAAGTATGACGTCGCCGTGCCGCGGGGCATGATGGCGGCGTCACGCGAAGAAGCTGAGGCGGCCGCGAGCGAACTTTTCCGCTCCGGCGCGACGGGAGTTGTGGTGAAGGCGCAGATTCACGCCGGCGGTCGCGGCAAGGGCGGTGGAGTGAAACTCGCCAAGTCGGTGCAAGAAGCGAGCGAAATCGCCGACAAGATTCTGGGCATGAAACTGGTCACGCATCAAACCGGACCGGAAGGGCGCATTGTGCGTCGGTTGCTGGTCGAAGAAACGTTGCCGATCGAGAAGGAACTTTACCTCGGCATCCTGGTGGATCGCGGCGAGGGCAAGCCGGTGTTCATGGCATCGGCTGCGGGCGGCATGGATATTGAGCAGGTGGCGGCCGAGAGGCCGGAAGCGATCCTGAAGCAGTACATCGATCCGGGCATGGGACTGGAGCCTTTTCAGGCGCGTAAGATAGCGTTCAGTTTGGGGTTGAAGCCGCAGCAGATCAATCCTGCAGTTAAGTTCCTGACCGGCCTTTACCGCGCGTTCCTGCAAACAGACGCATCGCTCGTGGAGATCAATCCTTTCATCAGTTGTACGGATGGGCGATTGTTCGCCCTCGACGCCAAGTTGACCTTTGACGATAACGCGCTCTTTCGGCATGCGGACCTCCGCGAATTGCGGGACTTCAGCGAGGAAGATGCGCTTGAAGTGGAAGCGTCGAAATACAACCTCAACTACATCAAGCTCGACGGCAGCGTAGGCTGCATGGTGAATGGAGCCGGTCTGGCGATGGCCACGATGGACATCATCAAATATGCGGGCGGCATGCCGGCCAACTTCCTCGATGTGGGCGGCAGCGCAAGCGCGGACCAGGTAGCGCACGCGTTTGAGATTCTGCTGAGCGACAAGAGTGTGCGCGCCGTGCTGATCAATATTTTTGGCGGCATTCTGCGGGTGGATATGCTGGCTACGGGGGTGGTCGAAGCCGCCAGGAAGACGCATATCCAACTGCCGGTGGTTCTGCGACTGGAAGGCACCAATGTTGAGGAAGGCAAGAGAATCCTGATGGAATCGGGGCTGAACTTTACGGTCGCAGAAACAATGAAGGATGCGGCCGATAAAGTAGTAGCCGCGGCGAGAAGCGCGGCTTAGCCGGTTGTGTGGTGGCGGGGCTCTGCCCCGCCGGGACGGGGCAAAGCCCCGTCACCACACGAGAGCGGGCGAGCAGCAGAAAGCACTTTTTGAGGGTGAGCAATCATGGCAATCCTGGCTGATAAAAGAACTCGATTGGTTGTGCAAGGTCTGACGGGCCGTGAAGGCACCTTCCACGCGAAGGCTTGCGCGGCTTACGGCACGCAGATTGTGGGCGGCGTCACGCCCGGCAAAGGCGGGACGACACACGAGGGTTGGCCGATCTTCAATACCGTTCAGGAAGCGACGGACAAGACGGGCGCGAATGCCACGATCATTTTTGTGCCGCCGCCGTACGCGGCCGACGCGATTATGGAAGCGGCCGATGCGGAAATCGAACTCATTGTCTGCATCACCGAGGGCATCCCGACGCTGGATATGGTGCGCGCCTGGGAGTTTCTCCAGAACCGGCGCTCGCGCCTGATCGGGCCGAACTGCCCGGGCATCATCTCGCCCGGCCAATGCAAGATCGGCATCATGCCGGCGCAGATCCACAAAGAGGGCAATGTCGGAATCGTGTCGCGATCGGGGACGCTGACTTACGAAGCGGTGCATCAGTTGACCCAACGCGGAATTGGGCAGTCGACGGCGATCGGCATTGGCGGCGACCCGATTATCGGCACGAATTTCGTCGACGCGCTCGATCTGTTTAATCGCGACCCGCAGACCGAAGCCGTGGTCATGATCGGGGAAATCGGCGGCAACGCGGAGGAGATCGCCGCGGAGTTCATCAAGACGCACATGAGGAAACCGGTCGTGGGCTTCATCGCCGGGCAGACCGCGCCTCCCGGACGCCGCATGGGCCACGCCGGCGCGATCATATCCGGCGGCAAGGGCACCGCAGCCGAAAAGATTGCCGCCATGGAAAAGGCCGGCCTCAAGGTCGCGAAATCGCCGGCTGACATCGGCGAAACGCTCGTGGCCGCGCTGGGAGTGAAAGTGTAGGAGCAATCGGCGATCGGCGATCAGCCGTCAGCTCCACTGTTGAGCGGATAGGTGTTACTGAGAACTGACAACTGCGAACTGACAACTGACCTTATGAAAACCCTGCAACGCACACTGACCATCATCAAGCCCGACGCGGTGAAGAAGAACGCGGTCGGAGACATCATCGAACAGTTTGAGAAGAATGGCTTCCGCATTCTGGCCATGAAGATGCTGGAAATCTCCCAGCACCAGGCGGAGCAGTTCTATGCCGTCCATGCCAGCCGGCCGTTTTACCACTCGCTGACCAACTTCATGTCGAGTGGATCGATCGTGGCGCTGGCACTAGAAAAGGAAAACGCCATCGCCGATCTGCGCAAACTGATGGGCGCGACGAACCCGGCCACCGCCGAAGAGGGCACCATCCGCAAGAAATGGGCCAGCAACATTGAACACAATGCGATCCACGGCTCCGATGCGGATGAAACGGCGCGCTTCGAGTTGAGCTTCTTTTTTGCAGGTTACGAATTGGCGCAGTAAGAGCAATTTCCGGTTCCCGGTTCTCAGTGGGGCTGATCTGAGGGCGGGCTTCTTCTGAGAACTGGGGACTGAGAACTGAGAACTCCATGCCGTTAATTCAAATCACCATGCTCCAAGGCCGCACGGCCGATCAGAAGCGCAAGATTGCGAAGCGCATTACCGACGCGATGGTGGAAGAGGCGGGTGCGAGCCGCGAAGCCATTATGATCGCGTTCCATGAGGTCTCCAAGGAGAGCTACGCTTCGGCCGGGGTGCTGATGGTGGACAAGCAGTAAGAACAGTTGCCAGTGGGTCGGTTCTCAGTTGCCGTGAGAACTATCCGGCGGCGAGTTTTTCTGGCAACTGGCAACTGGGTACTGGCAACTGCCCACACTATCCCAGCGGTTCGAACAAATGGCCTTCGACCCGGTCGGCGATTTTGGGCAAGTCCTTTTTTGCCATCTGCAAGAAATGCGGGGCGGCGCGATGCGCCTCGATGGCGGCGTCGTCCTTGTATTGTTCGTAGATAAAGAACCGGCGCGGATCAGTCTTGTGCTTGTGCACCTGATACATGAGGCAGCCCGGTTCTTTGCGCGATTCGGCTGAGAGTTTTTCAAAGATCGCGGTCACTTCGGACTCGCGTCCGGTTCTTGCCATCCAAGTTACTGCCAACACCACCATTCGTCGCTCCGTTCTTTTTCTGGCTAAACTCGTTAAATTCTCGTCCCAGCCCCTAAAGGGGCTTCCGATTTTCAAAACTTACGAAAACTGAGTTGTTCAACAGCTCTTCAGGCCCAATTCGCTTACGAAATCGGGCACCAGAATCGTCTGCTCACGATCGGGGCCCGTGGAAATCATTCCCACCCGCGCTCCGGTTTCCTTCTCGATGAAGGCCAGGTATTCGCGGGCGGCCTTGGGCAATGCTTCGACCGTCCGAACGGCCTGCGTTGGGCTGGCCCAGCCCGGCATGTTGCGGTAGATGCATTCAAGTTTTTCATAACCGCATGCCTGAGCCGGAACTTCGACCATTTCCTTGCCGTCCACCTTATGCCCCACGCAGACTGGAATCTCCGTCAGGTGGTCGAGCACATCCAACTTAGTAACCACCAGCCAGGAGATGCCGTTAATCATGCCAGCGTAACGGAGTAGAGGCAAATCGAGCCAGCCGGTGCGGCGGGGACGTCCGGTGACGGCGCCGAATTCATTGCCGCGCTTGCGTATGTCTTCTCCTTGCGCGCCGAGGAGTTCGCTCGGGAACGGACCGCTGCCGACGCGCGTGCAATAGGCTTTGGTGATGCCGATAACCGTGTCAATCGATGTCGGCGGCACGCCGGTTCCGGTGGCGGCGCCCCCGGAAGTGGAGCTCGAAGACGTCACGAACGGATAGGTGCCGTGATCGATGTCAAGCATGGTGCCCTGCGCGCCTTCGAAGACAATCGACTTGCCTTCGGCCAGAGCGCGGTTCAGCAGGAGTGCCGTGTCGCAGACAAAGGGAGCGATCTTCTCGGCGTCGTCGGCGTATTCCCGGAACATCTTGTCGGCATCGAGCGGGTCGGAGTTGAACAGGGCGTGCGCGATCATGTTCTTTTCAAAGCATGCGTTCTCGATGTGCGTGCGCAGCAATTGGGTGTCGAGTAGGTCGGCGACGCGCAATCCGCGGCGTCCCATTTTGTCTTCGTAAGCCGGGCCGATGCCGCGCGAAGTGGTTCCGATTTTCACTCGGCCGGGAGCGTTTTCCGACCCCAGCTCCATCATGCGATGGTAGGGAAGAATAACTTGCGCGCGATTCGAGACGAAGAGGTTGCCATCCACCTTCACGCCGGCGGCGCGCAGGGAGGCGACTTCCTTCAGGAAGGCCAGCGGATCAATCACCACGCCGTTGCCGACGACGCTGGTGCACTCGGGCCGCAGAATGCCGCCGGGCACGAGTTGCAGAATGAATTTCTTGCCGTTGATGATGACGGTGTGCCCGGCGTTATGGCCGCCGGCGTAGCGCGCCACGACCGAAAAGGTCTGCGTGAGTACGTCGACAATCTTGCCCTTGCCTTCGTCGCCCCACTGGGCTCCGACAATGACCGCAGTTCTGCCTCTGCCCGTCTTACTGCTGCTCAATGAAAACTCCACTTGGAATATTACGCGACCGCAAACCGAAGCCCGCCCCAGGGTCGCACACACTGCTTGCGCCGCTGCTGCTGAAAAGACGGGGAAACCGGGAAGATCGGCGGAGCTTTGTGTGTACGCTCTAGCATACCGAATCGGACTGTGGAGGAGCAAACCGGAAAATCGCCGTTAGCTCTTGGCTCTTAGCTAAAAGCCAAAAGCGATTTCCTCTCCGCCGATCTTGTATTCTGACAGCGTGCCTGAACTTCCCGAAGTCGAAACCATTGCGCGAGGCTTGGACAAGCGCATCTCCGGTGACACGGTTGAATCTGTCTGGATCGGTTCGCGGGAGCAGCCTCTCAAGTCACCGGCTGGCGTCATCGCGGTGACGCTTGAGGGCAAGCGGATTCTGCGGGTGCATCGCGCGGGCAAACACATTGTGTTCGATCTGGAGGGAGCCATACCGAAGAAAAGCAGGCAAGCCGTGGCTCTACAGACGGCGCAGTGGATCGTCCATCTCGGCATGACCGGGCGCATGGTCGTTTGTGAACCTGCGGCGGAGGTCGCAAAGCACACTCACCTGATCGCGAAGCTGGCGTCGGAGCGCGAACTGCGCTTTATCGATCCACGGATGTTTGGCAAGCTCAGCGTTCATGCTGGAGGCTTCGATCCTGGCGGAGTGGAACCGCTGGAGGTGAGCAAGGAGCGGTTCATCGCGCTTTTTCGCGGGCGCAAGACTCCGATCAAGAGCGCGCTTCTGAATCAGAAATTGCTGCGCGGCGTGGGCAACATTTATGCCGACGAGTCGTTGTTTCGGGCAGGCATCCGTCCCCGCCGGCGGGCGGCCACCATCACACGGGAGCAGTTGGGCAAGCTGCACCGAGCAGTGCGGGAAGTGCTGCGCGAGGCGATCGCCCTGGGTGGATCTTCGATTTCCGATTACGTGGACGCCGATGGAGAAAAAGGATTCTTTCAGCTCCAGCATCGAGTTTATGGCCGTGAGGGGGAGCCGTGCCTAGTGTGCAGGACCGCGATCCGGCGTGTGGTCCTGGCCGGACGCAGCAGTCACTACTGTTCAAATTGTCAAAAATAGCCATAATAGAACGATTTAAATTTGCCGCATCGACGCTGGCACTGTAAAAAAGGGCGGGGCGAGATTCCGCTCGAACAGACTACCGAGCCATTCATCATGAATAAATTCTCAATTGGAGTGGACCTCGGCGGCACGAACTTGCGCATCGCCGCCGTGGACGAGCAAGGCGCACTGGTCGAGAAAGTGGCGCTCGGCACCAGGATTTCCCTGGGGCCCGATCGCGTCATCGGCGATATGTGCGACGCCATCGAGCGCATGTCGGAGAAATACAGGAACTCCGCTCCGCTGATCGGGATTGGCGTCGGCGTGCCCGGCATCATCGACGTGCAAACTGGCCTGGTGCGCGAATCGCCCAACCTGCCGGGCTTTGTCGACTATCCGGCTCGCGCCGCCATTGAGCAGCGCCTCAAGACGATTGTGATCCTCGAAAACGACGCCAATGTCGCGGCGCTCGGAGAAAAATGGCTCGGAGCAGGCAAGAATTATTCCGACGTGGCGATACTGACCCTCGGTACCGGGGTGGGCGGCGGATTGGTTCTGGGCGGTGCGATCTGGCGCGGCGCGAATGGTATGGCCGGGGAGTTCGGGCACACGACCGTTGAACCGGACGGGCACCCGTGCGGGTGCGGGAATCGAGGATGCCTGGAACAATATGCTTCGGCGACGGCAGTGGTCCGGATGGCGCGGGAAGCGGTTGCGAGCAACGGTGAGTCAGCACTGGCACGCGCTGCAAACTCCGACCCGGACTTCAGCGCGAAGTCGATTTACAATCTCGCGATTCAAGGCGATGAAGATGCGCGCCGCATTTACCGGTACGTAGGCCGTTGTTTGGGCATTGTGCTTTCGTCGCTGGTGAATTCCTTGAACCTGCCGATTTACGTGATTGGCGGGGGAGTTTCGAGCGCGTGGGAGGCTTTCTCGCCCGCGATCTTCGAAGAGTTGCGGCGGCGCTCGATAGTGTACGCCGCCACCGCGCCGCCCGATCCTTCGGCCCACAAAGAGGGCGCTTCCGCGCGCGTGGTGGCTGGCCCCGGCCACAAGACCATAATCACACGCGCACTGTTGGGGAGCGACGCCGGCTTGTACGGCGCGGCCCGGCTGCCGATGATTGCGGAAGCAAAGCGTTAGTGGTGGGACTGTGTGGTGACGGGCGTCCCGCCCGTCCAAGCCGAGCGCAGCCCGGCAGCTGTCTGCGGTCCCGGCAACCATTGGATTCGCTTCAATTGCGCGGGTGCTTCGGTGCGCGCGATTTCGGCGCTCGCGACAAGTGCGACGGTCTAGGTGAGCGCAACGATTTCGATGATCGCGGCGATTTCAGCGTTCGCAGCGGAGTGGGCGTGGGGGGCGGAAGGGTAAGTTTCGGTCCCGACGCGGCACTTTTCAGTTTTGCGACTTCCAGCAGAGTAAGGTTGCGCCAATCTCCCGGCGGCACGTCGAGCGCGAGGGGACCGTACTGCACGCGCCGAATTTTCTCCACGTGGTGCCCGACTTCTTCAAACATTTTTCGGACCTGGCGGTTGCGGCCTTCAATGATCGTCACTTCGAGCCACGGGTTATCGCCTTCGCGGATCAAGCGAATCTTTGCCGGAGCCGTGCGCACGCGGCGCCCGCCTTTTTCAGCGATAGAAACTCCGCGACGAAGCTTGTCGAGCTTGGCCTCGTCGGGCTGGCCGGCGACTTTCACGACGTAAGTTTTCGCCACATTGGAAGACGCTTTCATCAGAGCGTTGGCCAGTGCGCCGTCGTTGGTCATCAGTAGAAGGCCTTCGCTTGCCCAGTCCAGACGCCCCACAGGATACACGCGGCCCTTCACCTTCTGCCCTTTCACATTTTGAAGCAGGTCCATCACGGTGGGGCGCTTTTTCTCATCGCTGACCGTGGTCACATATCCCTTGGGCTTGTTCAGCGCGACGTAGGTAAAACGTTCGGGCCCTTGCAGCAGTTTGCCATCCACGCGGATGTGGTCTTGTTCGGGATCAGCCTTAGTGCCGAGTTCGGTGACCACCTGACCATTGACCGCGACGCGGCCGGAGGCGATCATTTCTTCGGCTTTGCGGCGAGATGCAATTCCGGCAGCAGCGATAATTTTTTGCAGACGCTCGGCTGGCATGGATGGCTACTCCGGTTTGGTGGCGGCTGGCGTTTCGGTTTCCTCTTCGTTGGTGGCGGGTTCAAACTCGGGCGCCCCGGCAATTTCAGCAGCAGTCTCTGCGTCGGACGCTATTTCGGAAGAATCATCCAATGCCGATGGCGAAGGTGAAGACGCTTCCACAAGCGTGCCCTCGCTCGAAAGCAGGTCGCTCTGGAACGACTCCGCCAGCAGCTTCTCGAATTCCTCCATGCTGGGCAGCTCGTTGACGTCCTTGAGCCCGAAGCGCAGCAGAAATTCCTTGCTGGTTTTATAGAGAATGGGGCGTCCGATTACGGCTTTTCTGCCTGCAGTCGTGATCAGCTTGCGGTCGAGCAGGGTGGCGATGACGCCGCCGGAGTCGACGCCGCGGATTTCGCTGATCTCTGGCACCGTGACCGGTTGTTTGTAGGCGACGACGGCAAGAGTTTCGAGCGCCGGAAGCGACAACCGGAAAGGCGGCTTCAGGCTCTTGGCAAAGGCGCGCACCACGTCGTGCTGCTCGGGCTTGGTGGACATGCGATATCCGCCGGCGACCTGGCGGATTTCGATTCCGCGGTCTGCACCGGAATACTCCGCGATGAGTTCTTCGAGCGTGGCGCGGATGCGTGACTTGACTTCCGCCGGTTCGATTCCCGGAGTTTCCACGAGCAGCGATTCCTTCACCAGCGCATAAATCTGGTCAAGCGAAATGGGCGTTTCCGCCGCGTAAATGATGGCTTCGAGTTGGGGTCTAAGACTCATAAATAAGTGGTCAGTGGGCAGTGGTCAGTGGGCAGTAAAACCAGCAAAGCGAAAAGGCTTTTACTGGCCACTGACCACTGCCCACTGACCACTTGTTCTTACTTCCAATCATCGCGCACCGCAGCCTGCTCCGTCATCACTTCTTCGAAGTGGGAATGTTTTCTCACCAGCACTTCGCCGAAGACGTGGTCCTGCCGCACCTGGATCGCCTGCAACCGCACCAGTTCGAGTAATGCCAGAAACATGCAGACCAGCGCCGGCCGCGACGGCACATTGCGGAGTATCTGCTTCAGGCGAATGGGGCGATCCTCGAGGGCGAGCCGGCGGTGCAGGTACTGGATCATCTGGCCGACGGTTACGGTCTCTTCGTCTACTTCCAGAATTGGCCGGTTGCGCGCCCGGTCCAGGATCTGCTGGAAGGTCTTGACCAGGTCGATCACATCGGCGGCAAGTTCGGGCTCGGTGCCTTCGGCGTCCATGAACTCTCGGATCGCTGGATTGCTGAGCACCGCGTCTTCAATCTGCTGCTTCTGCAGAAGCATTTGTGCCGCGGATTTGAACTTTTCGTGCTCGAGCAGACGGTTAACGAGCTCGTTGCGCGGGTCTTCCTGCGCGTCCGCGGGAGCCAGCGGATCGCGCGGCAACAACATCTTCGACTTGATGTGAATCAGCACCGCAGCCATGTAGATGAACTCGGAGGCCACGTTCACGTCGAGCTCGCGGATGCGCTCGACGTAAGTGAGATACTGCGCGGTGATTTTGGCGATGGGAATGTCGTAGATGTTAATGTCCTGCTTGCGGATCAGGTCGAGCAGCAGGTCAAGCGGGCCTTCGTAGATTTCGCCGAGCGCGATGGCGAACGGGAAGTCGCTGGCATCGTCTTGCGCGGACTTGGCAGCCGGAACGGGCGGAGCCGCGCCGCGTCCAGAAGCCGCGACTGGCGCCTGTTCTGATATGGGTTGAGACAAATCGGTCACTTCGTGGAATCCTTCACGGACGCACAGTTCGGACTGTCGTTCGGACTATAGTCCAGCCCCATCGCCTTCCGCACTTCGTCCATCGTGCCGCCTGCGACCTCACGAGCCCGGGCCGAGCCCGCTTCCAGAATATCCCAGGCGAGGCGCGGATTGTCCTCGTATTTTTTTCGGCGCTCCTGCATGGGGTTGAGGATCTTTACCAGGGCATCGGCGACCCAGCTCTTGCACTCGATGCAGCCGATTCCAGCCGACCGGCAGCCTTCGTACACCTTCGCCATCGTTTCTTTGCTGCTGAATATTTTGTGCAGGTCGCCCACGGGGCACACATCAGGATTGCCGCGATCAGTGCGCCGCACCCGCGCAGGATCGGTGACCATCGTCTTCAGTTTTTGCCGTACCACGGGCTCGGGATCAGTGAGCATGACCGCGTTGTCGTACGACTTCGACATCTTTCGGCCGTCGGTTCCCGGCAAGCGGGGAGCGGGCGTGAGCAGGGCCTGCGGTTCGGGGAAAACGGTTCTAGGGAAGACGTAATCGGTATCCGGCGTTATTTCCGTTCCGCTGGAAATGAGAAGGTCTCTTTGCTGCTCGGTCAAACGGGTCGTCTCGGTCACCACTGGCTGCGCGAATTCGTAGAATGCATTGAAGCGCCGCGCGATTTCGCGGGTCAACTCAACGTGCGCCACTTGGTCTTCGCCGACCGGAACGAAGTCCGCTTTGTAGATCAAAATATCCGCCGACTGCAGGACGGGATAACCAAGAAACCCGTACGTGTCCAGGTCTTTTCCCTTGATGTTTTCCTTCTGCTCTTTGTAGGTCGGAACGCGCTCCAGCCAGCCGAGCGGAGTGATCATCGAAAGCAGCAAGTGCAATTCGGCGTGCGCCGGCACATGCGACTGGATGAACATCACGCATTTCGCGGGATCAAGCCCGGCCGCCAGCCAATCCAGCAGCACGTCGATCGAGTTTTCTTTCAGGCGCGAAGTGTCGGCGTAGTCGGTGGTCAGGGCGTGCCAGTCGGCGACACAGAAAAAGCAGTCATACTGCTCCTGCATGCGGACCCAGTTTTCCAGCGCGCCAACGTAGTTTCCCAGGTGCAGTTTGCCGGTCGAGCGCATTCCGCTCAGCACACGTTTCTTGATGGAAGGAGTCGTCATTCAGAATTTCACCAGCATCGAACGATAAAAATCGATAAACGGGCGGATCAAGCTCCAGAGCAGTCCGCCGCCCAGATATACCAGCGCCAGCAGTGCGAAGAAGCCGATGCGGTCGTACACCATGCGCGCTGAAGCCGGTAGGAAGTGCCGCAGCACGTGGCTGCCATCGAGCGGCGGGACGGGGATCAGGTTAAAGACTGCCAGAACGATCTTGATAATCATGAGCGCATAAAGCAGCATTGCGGCGAACGCCAACACCGATCCGGAAGCGGCCCCCGGCAATCCCATGACCAGCGCGTGTCCCGAGGCCGATGAAAGGGAGATGCCGCCCAGCAGCAGAAGCGCCCCGCTGGCGACGATGAAGTTGCTGACCGGGCCCGCCACTGAAGTCAGAATATCGTCCATCATCGGATGGCGAAAATTCCGCGGGTCCACCGGTGTGGGTTTGGCCCAACCGAGCAATGGGATGCCGCTAATGGCAGCGACTAGCGGCAGGATGATCGTGCCAAACAGATCGATGTGTCGAATCGGGTTCAGCGAAACCCTTCCCAGCATGCGAGCCGTTGGATCGCCACAACGTGACGCGGTCCAGGCATGGGCGGACTCGTGCACGCTGATCGCAAACAGGAACGCGATCATCTGATAAAGGATCTCAACGATTCTCGGCGTCATTGGCGAACCCTGATTCTAACAAAGCCCGCAAAGATACTGAGGCAGGAAGTCGAATTGCAGCAATAACGCCGCAAAGCTACGAGGATTAGAAGTGGAATCTATTGCCCGGCGCGCATGGGCGATACGATCAGTGGGCCGCCGGCTCGTTTCTTGCCGTCGCCCTTGTCGTGCTGGTAGAGCAGCGAGAGCGCGCCTTCGCCGGACGTAGTCGCGGCGGCGAGTTCCGCGGCCAGACCCTGGTAGGAGCGCCCGAGTTCGTTATTCCCCTGTGCCGCCACTGGGCTGCCCTTGTCAATTGCCGGCCCGATGACCTGGTAGTTGTTGGGCACCTTCCAGAGCACCTTACAATTGGTGGCTTTCTCCACATCCTCGTCGGTGAAGCCCGGGATCTTCTTGTAACGGTTGAGCACGACCCGCAGGCGATCGCGGCCCGCTCCTTCCTGCAGGAACGCCTGTATCCGGCCCGCGCTCCACAGGGATACGACATCGGTCTGCGCCACCAGCAGCACCGCGTTCGAGAGATCGCAGATCATCTGCATCGTGCCATCCATCCGGCCTGAGCAATCGAGCACCACGAAGTGATACTGGTTTACCAGCAGGTCGAAGAGGCGAGCCAGTTCCGACGCGGTCGGGACCGCGTTGTGCGGTTGCTGCGCCCCGGCCAGCAGATGCAGTTCATTGCGATAGGGCGTCATCAGGCCGTCGAGCAGCGAGCCGTCCATGCGATGCAGGTTCTGCAAGGCATCGATCAGCGTGAATTGAGGCCGCAGATTCAGTTGCAGGGCAGCGTGCCCGATGGGAGCGAAATCCACCAGCACCGTGCGCCCGTGAGTCTCCTGCAACGCGACCGCGGTATTCACCGCGACGGTGGTGGCGCCGGCTCCGCCCTTGGCGTTCAGAAAAGTGAAGACTCGGGCCTTGCTGGAACTGCGTTGCGCACGGCTCAACGTGGCCGTGAAGCGCGTAAAGGCCTCGATCAAGGCTTCGCGGCTGGCAGCATGATCCAGAAACTCACGCGCCCCGGCTCGCATGGCGGAAACAATGTTCGCCGGCTGGTTCATTTCGCCCACGGCAAAAATCGTGACTTCGGGAATGCTGGCGTGGATCAGTTCGATGCTGCGGATGGCTCGCTGCGGATTCTGGGGATCAATGTTCACCAGCACAACTTCGGTGCGCTGATCCTGCAATTGACGCAAAACGGCGTCGCTCGGTCCCGCCGGGAGACCGACATGGCTCAGCACCGTACGGGCCAGGTTGGTGCTCTCCACCCGGCTATTCAGTACGACGGATTGTTCGCGGTCCTCGGTAAGGAGGGCGACAGCGATCCCGGGCATAACTCGATTTCCAGTGTTCATTGTCATGCTACGAACTTCCAGCGTCGGGGCCAAATGACCTTCGTAATCGAAGGATACCTTAGACGAAGCGGCAGGTCGCCAGGCTGGTTCCTCAATCAGTGGGAAACAACCCTCTGGACTACTGGGGTACCTAATTGTAAGGCAAAGGCGAGCGATTGAAAAGACGAGAGGCGTCGGAAAACGAGCCCTCAGCGCGGGATCAGGCCGGAGATCGCTCCGGCAGCACTTGCGGCCGAAACTCGCACCAATTGCGAGATTGGCTCTTCGGAGGGCAAGTACTCGTAGGCATCGAGTTGCACGGCGATTCCGTTTCGTTGACCGGCCGGGGAAGCCGAGGCGCGCAACACCCGCCCACGACACCGCACAGGCATGTTTTCCGCCAAAGTGATTTCCGAGGGCATGGTAAAAGTCAATTCCACCACCGCCCCTTCCGGGAGCGCCGTCTCAGCGTAAAAGAAAATTCCACGGCCGCTCAAGTTCTGGGTAAACTCGGGCACAGTTCGTCCCTCGAAGTGAACCGCCAACGGCAGGTGCAGTTCGAAACGCTGCGCGCCGCGGCGTTCAAGACGATTAGGATCTGTGCTCATTCGTTCATCCTTCCCGTATTCGATCCTCTCGAATCGATGAGCCTTGACTCTATCGCGGATCGAACCGGCGGGGAAGTTCCAAGTCGGTGGCGGGCTGTGGAAATCTGCGCCTAAAGTAACCAGCCATAGCCCGGCAGCGGACTGAATGATCCGGTCGGCTTCCTCCCGGCATCTTCCAGACGGTTGCCGTCATCGCGAAGATGTGAAAAAGTTGTAAAAGCGTGACTCGGTCGCCAAATTCTGCCACGGCTGAAGAAGCGGGCGCGAAAACCGCGCCTCCGCCGAAATGGGCCGTAACCCTGCGTGCCTTGCGCCACCGTAATTTTCAGCTCTTCTTCGGCGGACAATTGATCTCTCTCACTGGCACCTGGATGCAGACCGTGGCCCAGGCGTGGCTCGTCTACCGCATGACGAAATCTGCCCTGCTGCTCGGTTCTGTCGGTTTTGCCAGCCAGATTCCTGTCTTCCTCATCGCGCCTTTCGGAGGCATTACCGCCGACCGCACCAATCGCCAGCGACTGGTCATCGCCACCCAGACCGCTGCCATGATCCTCGCGGGGATTCTAGCTTGGCTCTGTTTGAGCGGGCGCGTCCAGGTGTGGCACATCTTCGCACTGGCGGCCCTGCTCGGAGTGGTGAACGCCTTCGATATTCCCTGCCGGCAGGCCTTCCTCGTCGACATGGTCGGCAAGGAGGATCTGATGAACGCCATCGCGCTGAATTCCTCGATGTTCAATGGCGCGCGCGTAGTCGGCCCGGCTATAGCCGGAATTCTGGTGGCGAGAATCGGCGAAGGCTGGTGCTTTGCCGCCAATTCCATTAGCTACATCGCCGTAATCGTCGGACTGTTGCTGATGCACGTGCACTGCGCCCCGCGCGCCAGCGATCATTCGCCAATTGAAGACATCATCGAAGGCTTTCGCTGGGTCAACCACACGCGGATCATTCGTGCATTGCTTTTGCTGATTGGCCTGGTGAGCCTGGTCGGCATGCCCTACACCGTGCTGATGCCGATCTTCGCCGACAGAATCCTGCACGGCGGCGCGCGCGGCCTCGGCATCCTGATGGGCGCCACCGGCGTAGGCGCGCTCTTCGGCGCCTTGACGCTCGCCGCCAAGACTGGAATCAAAGGGCTCGGGCGTTGGGTGGCAATCAGCTGCGCGAGCCTGGGAATCAGCCTGTTTCTTTTTTCGTTCTCGACTTCATTCTGGTTGTCAGCCGCGCTCCTGTTGCCCGCCGGTTATTCGATGATGTTGCAGATGGCCTGCTCGAACACGCTGATTCAGACCATGGTCCCCGACCAGCTGCGCGGCCGCGTCATGTCCGTTTATTCGATGATGTTCATGGGGATGGCGCCCTTCGGAGCTTTCTTTGGCGGAGCCTTGGCCCACCGCATCGGCGCGCCCGTCACGGTTGCCGTCGGAGGAGTGGCCTGCGTCCTCGGCGCGATCTGGTTCTATCGCTCACTGCCCGACCTGCGCATCGAAGCCCATCGCCTGATCATCGCCCAGGGCTTGGCCGGAGGCGAACCCGCTCAGGAACTGAACGCGCAACCAGTGGAAGAGTGACATTTGTCATTTATCCCTCAAATGCCTGTCGCCCCCTCTGCTCGCACGCCTGAATTGTCCCAGGCGGCAAGGGCTGGGGTTCAGATGACGAGAAACTCAGGTCTGGGCGGTTCTCTGCCGTAGGTGCCGGGTTGTGGAATACTCCAAAAGTAGTAGTTCCCGGAACTAGTGGCTTTGGCTAAGCCAGGTGGGTAGTTGCAAAGCACTCACAAAAGGCCAAGAGTTGCTTAAGCGCCGATAGCTGACCCTTTCTCCCCCGGCAGCGTGCGCCACAAACAACAGGAGGACCCAAGAAATGAAAAAGCTCGGATTGTTGCTCCTTCCGATACTGGCCATCACCCTGCTGCTGGGGGGAAATGCCTTCGCAGGCGTAGAGGGTGGTGACGGCAGCTACTATTTCGTCACCTACTATTCCAATGCAAATACTACCGGGGCTCCGGATGGAACCTTGCGCATCATCAATGACGGTGACTACACAATTGCAGATGATGCACCGCCAAGCGAACCCGGAACCCTGTGGGCGCAGATCTACGTGTTCGATGACAGCCAGGAGATGAGGTCGTGCTGCGCCTGTCCAATCACGCCAGACGGTCTGCTTTCCGAATCCGTGAATAAAGAGCTCACGGCCAACGAATTCACCGGGAGAGGACAGATAGCGCGTGGCGTTATCAAGGTCGTTTCGTCTATTGCCAGTGACCCGACCGAGGTAGGGGATGTGCCCGGACTGCGGGGATGGATGACGCACATCCAGGCAACGACAACCACCTTTCCAGCTCCCGGTCCAGGAAACGCTGTAAACGCCGTGGAGAAGGGGCCGTGGTTCGTTACCGAAGACGCGTTGGTCGATTCGAACCTCACGGAGCTTGAATCGCTCAACCTGAGGGCCCTGTGTTCCTATGGGCTAACCATTGGCAGCGGCTACGGAGCCTGCCCCTGCACGTTGGAAGACTACGACTTTTAGTCTTCCGTCTTGAGGGGCGGTAAGGCAGAGCTGAAATAGCTTCGTTGCAGCACGTCCTCCTGAAACGGCTGGGAGTTTTTTCCGGCCGTTTTTTCTTTTTGCTTCCAGCGGCAAAAGAAAAGCCGCAGTCTCCGCTCTTTTACCGCACAATGCCGCGAAACTCTTCGTCCATCCACAGCTTGACCGCGTCCAGGTTCTGCGGGCTCCTCAGATGAATTGTTTCGCACCGTTGAGGGCAGGCGAGACGAGTTTATAATGGCTGCTGTTTTTGAGGTCAAGAAGGAGATTCCGAATCATGCGATCTCTAGCCCTGTTTGCCTTACTGACATCCCTGCTAAGCTCCAGTGCTTTCGCTGCGCCATCACAGACTGACCTCGAGGGCCGCAGAAAAGAGCTGAACGATCTGCTCGCCGAACGCTGGGAGTACACGCTTCGCACCAGCCCAATCTTCGCTTCCATTCTCGGAGACAAGCGCTGGAACGACAAACTGGACGACTTCTCGCAGAAGGCGATTGACGACGATCTGGATCAAAGCAAGAAATTCCTCGCCCGCTTCGAAGCCATCGACACCACCGGCTTCCCCGAGCAGGAAGTCCTAAACAAAACCCTGATGGTCCGTGACCTCCGGATGGATATCGACGAAGCGCGTTTCAAGTCTTGGGAAATGCCGGTGTCGCAGGTCAGCGGCGTCCACATCTTCCTCCCGCAGCTTGTAAACATCCTCTCCTTCAAGAGCGTCAAAGACTACGATGACTACATTTCGCGACTGAAGCAGATTCCCCGGGTCTTCGATGAGAACGTGGTCCAGATGCGCAAAGGCATGGCCGAGGGACTGATGCCCCCGCGTATCCTGCTGGAAAAGGTAGTGGAGCAGGCCAACGGCCTCGCCACAAAAGCGCCCGATGCCACTCCTTTCGCGCAGCCTTTCGCCAAGTTTCCCGACTCGATCTCCGCCGCCGACCAGAAACGGTTACGTGAGCAGGGCCTAGCCGTAATCCGCGAATCTGTTCTCCCTGCCTATGTCAAGTTCACAACCTTCATACGCGAAGAGTACGCCCAGAAAGGACGCGCTGAGCCCGGAGTGTGGTCGCTCCCGGACGGTCCCGAGCGCTACGCCTTCCGCGTGAGACAGAGCACCACCACCGATCTCTCGCCGGAAGAAATTCACCAGATCGGTCTGGGTCAGGTCAAAGAAATCGAAGCCCGCATGGTGCAAGTCGTCAATCAGCTCGGCTACAAAGACCTCAAGAGCTTTAGCGCCTCGCTGCCGACCAACCCCAAGGTTCACGTGCACTCCCGCCAGGAGATTCTCGACCTCTATCAAAAGTACACCGATCAAATGTATTTGAAGCTGCCCTCCATGTTCGGCCGTCTGCCGAAAGCGAGGCTGCAAGTCCTGGCGATCGAGGAGTTCCGCGAAAAAGAGGCCTCCACGTCCTACATTCAGGGAGCCCAGGACGGCTCGCGCCCGGCTCATATCATGGTCAACACCGGCAACTTCGAGAAAGGCACGACTCTCGACTTTGAGACCACCGCCTATCACGAAGGTGTCCCCGGCCACCACCTGCAGATCGCCATCGCTCAGGAACTGCCGCAGCTTCCGCCCTTCCGCCAAAACGAGTACTACACCGCCTACACCGAGGGATGGGCTCTCTACTCGGAGCGTTTGGGCAAGGAAGTCGGATTTTTCCAGGATCCCTATAGTTATTACGGTCACCTGCAGGACGACATGCTCCGTGCCATCCGCCTGGTGGTTGACACCGGCTTCCACTACAAACACTGGAGCCGGCAGCAGGTGGTTGATTTCTTCCACGACCACTCCGCCATTGACGAGGCCGAAGTGCAGAGCGAGACCGATCGTTATATGGCATGGCCAGCGCAGGCGCTGGGCTACAAGATCGGTCAACTCGAGATCCTCAAGTTGCGCCAGTATGCCAAGGACCAGTTAGGCGACGAGTTCAGCCTGAGTAATTTCCATGATGAAGTGCTGGGCGCCGGTGCACTTCCGCTGGATGTTCTATCGACCAGGATCCACGAGTGGGTAGCGACGCAGAAGGCAGTGCATTAGCTTCCGGCCTGCAACACGAAGGGGTTACGCAGCCGCACGATGCCTCCAAGTAGGAGCACGTGCAATCAGTGCTACAACCTCTGGTGAGGATTGCCTTTGCCATTAGCTGCTAGACTTTAGTTAGAGCCACAATGCCACGCCTCTTTTATGTCGCAGCCCTGCTGGGCGTTGCGACGCTGTTGTCTGTGCCGATTTCCGCGCAGACGTCTGCGCCGGTGAGTGCACAGAATAGTTCGGCAAAGAGTGCGCCGGATAGCGCTCGCGTCGAGCACGTCGTCGTGCGCGGAAGCGGTGCCGCGATGGAGGTGGAGATACAGACCTCCGGAGCGCCGGTCTCGCCCGACGCCCAGGCCATCACCGGACCCGATCGCATCGTCGTGGATTTTCCCGGCGTGCGTCCCTCCGCCGGGTTGCGCGCCCTCGAAGTCAATCGCGGTGCGCTGAAGGGAATTCGATTGGGACTGTTTGTCGACAATCCTCCGATTACGCGCGTCGTGCTCGATCTCTCGGAGCCGCAGTCGTATCGGATTTCGACAACTCAGAATGCGATCGTTGTAAAGCTGGGCGCCGCTGGAGCCAAGCCTCCCGCTGCGCCGCATGCGCCCGCCGCCAAACTTCAGAATGCCGCGCGTACGAATGCCGCGGGGACGAATGTTGCGGCCGCCAGAGTCTCTCCCGCAGTTTCCAATACTGCCGCGCCGCCGGCAGCCGTCCCCGAAGCGCCACCGCCGAAGCCGCCCGTGACCGTGACCTTTGAAAACGGGATACTGCGCATTCACGCCGAGAAAGCTACGTTCGCGCAAGTGTTGTCCGAAGTGCAGCGCCAAACGCACGCCGAGATCGCCATTCCGGCCGGCGCCGAGCAGGAAGAAGTGGACGCCGATCTTGGTCCGGCCCCGGTGCTCGAAGTGTTGGCATCGCTGCTGAACGGCACACCCTATAACTTTATTCTTGTCGGCAACGAGCTAAGCATCGAACGCGTCATCCTGACTCGCCGCAACTCCAGCCCCTTCTAAGATCATCGACTCATCTCATAAAGGTTTCTTGGGAAGCTTCACGCGGACACAGTACTAGCGCAGGTGCGCTCTTAGATGGACGTAGGCTTCGCGGGCTACACCGGGCTGTTCTATGTGGGTGAGGAAGAGCTTGCGCAGGGAGGCAGTGGTTAGGCGGCCTTCGAGGTAGGCGTCGTAGAGATCGTTGCCGGTGAGGTAACCGAGTTGCTGGGCAACGTATTCGTACTGACGGCCGGTGAAGGCTGGAGCGGGCGCGAAGGATTCGGGAGCGGACGGCTGGCGCCGGGAGCGTTGCTTATAACTATGGTTATAACGAAGAACGTGTTCGCGGTGCTGGATCAGGAAGTCGAGAGCTTCGACTGCGTCGGCGAAGGGAAGCGAAGTCTGGTGTTCGAGGTCTTCACGAGTCACGTCGAACAAATCCGCTATATCGGCATCGCGGAGAGCGGGACGCGCGGGGTGTAGGATGCGCGATCCGAGAAAGGCGAGCGCGTGTTCGAAGACGGCCATGTAAAACGCGTCGTCCCTGGCCAGCGGCTGGCCGACTGGCGCGACGTACGGTGCGGCGGGCGGTGCTAAAGCTTTGCCGTTCGAAAGATTCGGCAGTCCGCGACAGGCTTGATGAAGGAAGCGGGTAGCATCTTCGGCGGAGGAAGTCATGCGGAACTGGCGCACGTACACAGCGTTGATGGGCGTGAGGTAGACGCTGCCGCGCTCGCGGACCTGGCGGAGCAGGGAGCGGCGGTGTTCGGCAGTGAATCCTTTGCGCGACAACAGGCGGCGCAGGAGCGCATCAGAGCTGCGCGAGTAGACTTCGGGCATAAGGTCAACCAGGAGCCTGGGCTGTGTCGTGTTGTGCGGTGAGTACTGGTTGATGCCGAGGAAACGCACCATGCCGTCGATCAGATTGTAGAGCGTGGGTCCGAGGTCGGGCGCGCTGTGGTCATTATCATCGCGTCCCCAGCGGTCGAGGCAGAGCCGGTAGTTCTCGTATTTCTCCAGCGGCGTGGCGTTGAAGACGCAGAGAACATGTTCCTTTACTTCGACGGCTTCGACGTGGTCGCGGGCTTCTCCGGCGGCGTGCCAGTAGAGGGCGTCGACGTTTTGCAGAACGGTGAGCATCGGTTCCGCGGGAAGCCGCTGCTGGAGCAGGGCGGGCAAATGCTGGGGCGCGAGGTGCGACTCGCCGAACAACACGACGATGAGCGCGTCGGGATGCTGGCGGCGCAGTTCGGCAATCTTGTCGGCGGCGTGACGGTCACGGGCCCCGATTTTGCGCAGATCTTCGCGAGGCATGCAATCAAGGCCATAGATGGATGCGCCGCGGTCGCGGGCGGCGGAGAGCAGTTCGTAAAATGGAGGCCAGTCGTATCCCCAGTCAAGTTCGAAACGGATGCGCTGGCGCAGCTCGTCTTCGTCAATCTCGGCGCGGAACCACTCGTCGAGAATGTGCTGGTCGCGGGAAAAAATGGGTTCGACTCCCAGCACCACGGGGCGGTGGTGGAGTGCAGGATCGCGGAGGAGCGAGGCTAGATAGCGCTGCGAGTTGGGCAGGGCGTGGTAGTCGCCGACCAAGACGATTCCAGCGTTGGCGACTTCGTGGCGGACATCGCTTGGGGTGAGAACTTTCTGGTAGGAGCGGTAGGCCTCGCGAAAGTCGCGGAGATATTTGCGTCCGGCGGCGGGATCAATGGCGCGAATCTCACGCTCGACGCTCGCGATGGCGTGGAGTTGGGCGGCACTGCGCCGCGATCGTAAGATGCCGGTGGTTGCCATAAATCCGTCGTTGGTCGTCAGTCGTTTGTCGTTCGCTTTCGCTTCGCCGAGTGTCGAAATTGCAAATCAGAAATTACAAATTACAAATCACCGGGCTTCCTCCGCCTTGACTTGCTTTTCCCGCATCCCTATCCTCAGTTTTTCGAGGCCGTGAACTCGATTCGGCCTCGTGGAGCGCCAACTTTGCCCCTGCTTGCGCCAGAAAACCTGACGGTTGCCACCACCGGCGCCAGTGGGTCGTTATTTCTGAAGCACTTTCTTCTCACCGTAGAACGCGACCCGCGGGTGAAGACGGTGAACTTCATCGCTTCTGACAGCGGCCTGCGCGTCATGGCCGAGGAACTCGGTGTCGAAGGCCGCTCGGATCTCCTGCGTCAAATCATCGGCGTGGCTTCGGCAAAGATTCAGCAGCAGCCCAACAGCGATATCGGCGCGAACGTGGCCAGCGGGTCGTATCCTTCGGACGCGATGGTCGTAATCCCGTGCAGCGTCGGCACGCTGGGCCGCATTGCCAACGGCATTGCCTCGCGCCTGATCGAGCGAGCCGCCGATGTGAGTCTTAAAGAGCGCCGGCCGCTCGTGCTGTGTGTTCGCGAGACGCCGCTCAACAAAATTCACATCCGCAACATGTCGCTGGCGGCGGACGCGGGTGCGACGATCTTCCCGCTGATCCCAGCGTTCTATAACCATCCGTCGAGCGCCGATGCCATGGCACAGGAATTCGCGAACCGGGTGCTGGCGCATATAGGACTGGCCCAACAAAATGCATATCGGTGGAAGGGCTGAAGCCAGTTCTCAGTTCTCAGTGCGGAATTGAACCGCGCTATCAAGATTTCTCCGAGAATCGAGCACCGAGAACGCATTGAAAGATCTATGACTTGGGGGAAGCCTTTCCTGCCTTGCAGGGGTAATCTCAGTCTAGGGAACGGGCAGTAACGAAGGTAGGTATCTGGCGGGCATGTACTGCGAGTGCCTGGCTGAAGTTCTCCGGTCTCAGCGGGGGACGGAACCGTGCGATCAAGAGATTTTCTTGGAACTGAGGACCGAGAACTACTCCTCAGTGAGATTCTGCCGGTTGGGGCGGCTTTTCTTGGTGATGCTGCCTACGGTCTGATACCACGCAACCACCCAGGGAACGATCAGGGAAAATACCAGGCGTGCCCCCAGCGTTCGAATGGGAACTTTTCTGAGATCGGTCCAGTCCAACCGAAAGGCAAAATAGACTTCGAGCACGAGCACGCACAACAGCGGGATGGGCGAATAGACGAGAGCGAGAGCGGCAAGAATCTCGACGAAGCAGCGAGCCATATTTCGCCATAAGCGGGCCGAGCGTCCGCCTAAAACGCCGTCGGTTACGGAATAGCTGACCATTTGCCGGAGAGCCGAGCGGAAAGTGTGGCGCGGCTGGTAAGACGCCTTGGCCCTTTCCGCGAAGGCCGGGATTACAAGCTGGCGCACCTTGGAATCGAATACGGTGTCTTCTCCGAGGAAGACGGTCTCGGGGAATCCGCCGACGCGTTGCCAGAGCTCTTTGCGGAAGGCCATGGAGCGGGCGGTGCAGGACTTGGTGGCTGCGTCGGGGTTTAACTTGACTCCGAAGAAGGGCGCCGAGGCAACGTCCCAGACGCTGGAGTTGGTTGGGTCAGTCTTTGTCGGATCGGTCTTGGTCGGATCAATGTACGATCCGCCGACAGAGTACTGGGAGTGGCCGTTGAAAATCGGGGCCGTGAGGTTGGCGAGCCAGTCGGGATGGTAGGTACAGCCGGCGTCGGCGCAGGCGACGACATCGGAGGAGGCTGCTGCGGTCGCGATGTTGCGACCGCGTGCGATCGGCCCCGGAGAACGTTGCAGGCTGCAGCTTTCATCGCGGATGGGAACCAGGGTCGGGTATTTTGACCGGGCGGCTTCGAGACGCTCCCATGTGCCGTCGGTGGAACCGCCATCGACGATGATGACTTCGGCGGGAGCGAGAGTCTGCTGCATCAGACTCTCGACCAGTGCGTCGATGTCATCGCGCTCGTTGAGGACGGTGGAAGCCACGCTCACGGCTGGCATGTTGAGTGAAACCCCACGGTGGTTGCTTTCATTCGCCTTCTTGGGATGCGCTACGGCCGATGCGGATCCGAAACAAGTGTACCCGCGAAGGTCCTGCATATGAATCCTGTCGCTGGTGGAGAGCCGGGCGTCCCCGCCCGGCTGGACCCTTCGACTTCGCTCAGGGCAGGCTCGCGAGGCGCCCGTCGCTCCACTGGATCAGAGTGGTTGGCGATGCTGAGAATTTGGCAGGCATACAGTTTTTCACCAGTCCGGTTGTCACCTTGCTTCTCCGGTTTTTGACAAAAAGCTAATCCATCTTTATAGTGCCGGGTCATGGACGGAACCTTCTTCTGCAACAAGTGCGGCGCGCAGAATGCCGCGGGCGCACAGTTTTGCAATCGCTGTGGAGCGCCCACGAACCCGATGCCCGGCGTTGTCCAGACACCGGTGGCGTCGCCGTCCTCAACCTCGCCCTACTCAGCCTCAGCGACTTCGTATCAGGCGGTTGCTCCAGCGGTGGGAGTTGGCTACGGAGGGTTCTGGATTCGGGTAGTTGCGGCCATTATCGACGGCATCATTCTGCGGGTTGTGGTGGCTCCCTTTGGCATGATTTTCGGGGCTCTCGGGCTGGCAGGAGGAATGATGCCTGGAATTCCTCATATTGGATTTCGTCTCTTGGGCCGTGGCGTCACTTTCATCTTGTTGATTTTCGGTTCATGGTTATATGAGGCTTTCATGGAAAGCTCGTCATACCAGGCGACGCTGGGCAAGATGATCTTTGGGATGAAGGTCACCGATCTCAATGGCAACCGCATCTCATTCGAACGCGCGACGGGAAGACATTTTGCGAAGTGGCTTTCCGCGATGATCCTGTGCATCGGCTACATCATGGTCGGATTCACAGAACGGAAACAGGGACTGCACGATCTGCTGGCCGGGACGCTGGTGCGGCGGGTGTAGGTGTGCGCGGGAGCTCGGTCGTCCCTCCGGGATTTCCGCTATTTTCCCCATTCCCGCGCTGAAGCGCGGGGCTAAGCTCGGTCGTCCCCTACGGGGCTCGACTCTCGATCACACGAGTTACACTAGCCTCTGATGGCCTCTCCGGTTTCACGGCTGCGCTGCTGGTTCGCCTTGGGCGCGATTCTGATGGTGGCTACGGTCGCGGGGATGTATTTCTACGCGCGCTGGAGCCTGCGCAAGGCCGTCCACGACTTGCCAGCGAAAATGGGCCTGGACATTCAGCAGACCGCCGAGGGCTTTTCGATTTCCAAGTCCATCGAAGGCCGCACCCAGTTTACGGTGAGCGCTTCCAAGGCGGTTCAGTTCAAAGATGGTGGACGGGCGGACTTGCACAACGTCAAGATCGTCATCTACGGCAAGGATGCCGATCGCTTCGACCGGGTTGCCGCGGATGACTTCGAGTACGACCCCGTGTCGGGCGATGTGACCGCGAAGGGCACGGTGCTGATTGACCTGGAAGCGAACCCCGAGGGGATGCGGCAGTCGGACCAGACGCCTCCGGCGCAGAGGAGAACCCCGATTCATCTTGAAACCGACGGGCTGGTCTTCAACAAAAATACCGGGGACGCCTCCTCCGCCGGGAAGGTGGTGTTTCAGACGCCGCAGGCATCCGGTTCCGCTGTGGGCATTGAATATGTGGCAAAGACGGGTACGATGAACTTGCTGTCGGCGGTGGTGATGACGGTCAACCGGCCGCAGCCGGTCCATCTGAATGCAGACCATGGCGTCATTACGAAGCAGCCTCATCAGGTCGTTCTCACCACAGTGCACATGACCCGGGGGCAGCAGGAAGCGCGGTCCGACCACGCGACTTTTTTCCTGCGCGAAGACGACACAGTGGACCACATTCTTGCCGAGGGCGATGTGGAGACGGTGCTTCATGGCCGGTCATCTTCCAACTCCAACTCGGAAACGCGCGAGCGTTCCGATAACGCAGAATTGTTCTTGACCGGCACGCGGAATCTACTCACCACGGCCATTCTCACGGGCAACGTGCAACTCGCCTCCATGGGAACGCAGCCCGCTGATGCTGCCGCCGGGCGGGCAACGCTGCACTTCGTCGGGCAGCAGGTTCTGAAGACGGTTCATGCCGA
>Ga0074044_10000491_pt1 | contig 38483 bp, 36 predicted proteins | sample BogForMeECP23OM1_FD_94443 | JGI IMG/M metagenome (GOLD analysis project Ga0074044, IMG submission 94443) | Bog forest soil microbial communities from Calvert Island, British Columbia, Canada - Bog Forest MetaG ECP23OM1 | ecosystem: Environmental > Terrestrial > Soil > Wetlands ...
AAACTGGCGGAGAGAGTGGGATTCGAACCCACGTTACCCTTTCGAGTAAACACGCTTTCCAAGCGTGCGCCTTCAGCCACTCGGCCATCTCTCCGGCGCCCTGCGCGCAGCGGCTGTTTTCATTCTAACAGCGCTCCGCCTGTGCTGACGGCCCCGTTTCGTCCTCGCAAACCTCGCGCCGGATCGCGATCACTCTCGGTAAAACTCGGGCGATCCGCCGCAAGATAGCAGCATGGCGACCGCAGCCCTCCCGCCGTTTTGACTTGTTTTCTTCTTAGCTCTCTTCGGCTTTATGCAGTTGCTGGGCCAGGTAGTTCTCGTAGGTCATCTCTTGAATCGCGTGCAGTTGGCCTTCGAGCCAGTCGATGTGGTGTTCTTCATCGAGCAGAATCTTCTCCATCAATTCACGCGAACCGTTGTCGCCCGCCGCTGCCGCAGCCTTGATGCCGTCGTTGAGCCGCTTCACCGCCGTGTATTCCAGCTGCAGATCGTTTTCCAGTTGTTGCTTCACGGTTTGCCCGATATTGATCTTGAAATAGTCGCTCATGTTCGGAGTACCGTCGAGATAAAGGATGCGCTCCATCAGAATTTCGGCATGCTGCATCTCCTCGATCGATTCCTTGCGAATCTGCTTCGCCATCCGCTGATAGCCCCAGTTCTCGCACATCTCGGCATGAAGAAAATATTGGTTGATGGCGGTGAGCTCGGCTTTCAGCACTTCATTCAGGATGGCAATAATCTTTGCGTCGCCTTTCATAGCTTCCCTTTCTTTACCCCTGCTTCGCCACTTGCTCGCCCGGCGAATCACAGGGTGTGAGTTCCAGCGCGACGCCAAGCCTGCCCCAGCACGGCACTTCGCAGGCCTTCGCTACGCGACAGAGCATTGTACTAGACGTAGCCTTGACTCTCTGGCGGAGAGTGCTCCGAGGACGGGGCCAGACGCAAGATGGCGCCCCTAACCTCGCGGTTCGGGGCGCCCTTGGTGACAGAAATCTACTTCAGACTCTTGACGTACTCCGCTACAGCCTTGGCATCATCCGCGGAAAGTCCGCTGATCGGCTTCTTGTGGGGAGCTTTCTTGGCGTCATCGCCGATGGTGATAAAAGCGGCGATTTCGTCGGCGCTCTTGGTTGTTCCCTTCAGTGCCGGACCAACTTTGCCTTGGCCTTCCGGGCCGTGACACATGGCACACTTGGCTTTATAAGTAGCCGCGCCATCCGCAGCGAACATGAGGGAAGGAAGAACGAGACAGAGACAGATTGCGGTAACAATTAGCAGCTTGCCTGATTTCATTTGAACTCTCCTATAGTTGAATTAATTGCACGGCCCAAAACTACATCGCAGAACTCACTATTCTGCATTAAGCGATGACCAAATGACAAATAATAATCAGCTGCAATGCCCTGATGATTTTCGGAAGAACCAGAGGCTGGGGAAAATCAGGAACTGGAACCGGAAGCAGCGGAGGAAGCGTTCGGTGCAGCCGGCTCCGCCGAATTGGGGCTGTTCGAAGCATGGCCGTTACTGGGTTGCGCCGCAGGTTCCGCCGCTGAAGGCGCGACCGGCTTTGCCTGAGCCACGCCGTCGAGAACGCGATGATTCAGGCAGAATAACGCGAGTTCCAGGCGATCCGCCACGCCCAGCTTGTCATAGACCTTGCGCAGATAATTCTTGACCACCTGCTCGGTCGTTCCCACCCGCGTAGCGATTTCTTTATTCTTCATCCCCTGCGTGACGCAGGAGACGATGAGAGACTCTTTCGGTGTAAGCGAAACCTTGGGACGCGATCCTGCCGGACGCATGCCCTGCGTGCGATACGCCTGCATCACCCAGGCCACCGAACGGCTCTCCAGCCACGGTTCGCCCTCGGCGACTTTGCGCAGGCATTCCACCAGCATTTCCGGCTCAACTTCGCGCGACACGATGCTGTGCGCACCACGCCGGAACAATTCCAGTGTCATCTCCTGATCCGGCTCCTGCAACACCACCACCAGACGGCACTTGTTGCTTTGCCGGAGAAGGTCGGAAACCGCATCTGCGGGATTCGGGGCCAGCGCCGCCTCGAAGATCACGATATCGGCGGAAAACTTTTGTACAGCGGTAATCGTCTGTTCCAGGCTCTCCGCCTGGCCAACGACCCGTATGTCGTCCTCAAGAGCAAAAATCTTGCGCAGGCCGGCGCGAAAAATCGCTTGCGTGTCCGCCACGATGACGCGAATCGTGGCTTTGCCACCATCGGCCTGGTAAACTTCGCCCGGCTCCATCCCGAGCGACGGGTTCCCCGAATTATCGACCGAAGTGCTGCCCATCCGTCCTCTTCTCGCGAAAACTGGTTCCTGCCTGCCAATCCATCGGCACGACAGACTTACCTGCGCTCAAAACGGTATTCGTCGATCACCACGCCCACCCCGCGCCGCCCGCCATCGGCAAAGCTGCGCACAACTCGCCCCCGGCAATCCACTTGCACATCGGCATCCGCGCCCACAACATCAGCCGGAAGTGAGATCGTAAAATCCACTGCCGAACCCACCGGCACATCCGCATCCATCCGGAACAGCACTCCATTCGCGGAAATATTCTCGGTTTCAATCATCCGTCCGCTATCGTCATGCGAAGCCAACCCCAGCGGGTTGACTCCCGCCTTCAATGCCACTGGCAATTTGATGGGAAAGCGCGGCGCGCCCTGCACATCCGAATAGCCCGTGCGATTCTTCGTGACATCCGCTACGGTTCTCTTGGCGATTTCAGACACTTTTGCGATGACCTTCCTTCCCGTTCTTCCGTGCACTGCAGCGAGGCATGTGCACGTATTCAGGGCGAGATTACACCCCACGATAGGCAAAGCAAAGTTACGTAAGTCATGAAATGAGTGTGGCGAAGTGTCAGTGGTACAGGGACTTAGGGGCGTAGCCGCGTCCTCAACCAGCAGCACCGGGCAACCCCAACGACTTCAGCACGAACCCGATGGCTGACGACTGACGACGGACGACTGATGGCTGACAACAGATGCCTGTCGTCGCTCTCAGAACTTCGTCGCCTCGGTAAAGTTGAACTCCCTCACCTTCATCGCCGGCACTACCATGTCAAAGGATTCCTCCCCGCAGGCGCGGATCGGATCACCCATCCCCACGACGTTCGACAACATCGAGATCAAGCTCTGATTGAAGCGGAAATTGCGCAAACCGCCCCGGATCCTGCCGTTCTCCACCAGAAAGGTGCCGTCCCGAGTCATGCCGGTCACAATCTTCTCGTAAGGATCGACCTCGCGGATATACCAGAGCCGCGTCACCAGCACGCCGCGCTCCGTCGAGGCAATCATCTCCTCCACCCTTTGCGCCTTTTCCGGCGTGCCAAAAACAATATTCATCGGCATCTCGCCCATTTCGTTCGGCAGAAGAAATCCATGGCCGGTGGCTTCGACCGGGCCAACCTTCGCCGCAGACTGCGAATTTCTCATCTTCTGCGCCGTCGCCCGCGCATAGACCACACGTTTCACCACGCCGTTCTCCACCAACTGCACCCGCCGCCGCCGCATACCCTCGCCATCGAATGGCGAACCCGCCTGCAGCGGATGCCCGGCGTCATCCCAGATATTGATGTTCGCCCCGAACAGCTGCGTTCCGATCCGGTCATTCAAAAACGATCGCTGGTCCAGGATCGCCACGCCACTGTAATCCCAGAACATAAAGCCCACAATGTCGAGCACCGCCGACGGCTCGAGAATCACCGTGTACTTCCCCGGCGCAATCTCACCCGGATGGGCCGACTCCATTGCCTTTTGCGCCGCTGTTTCCGCCAGTCGCCGCGGATCGAGATTCCTCGCATCCGGTGAATTCAGCTTCTGCCAGCCCGAGGAATCGTCGCCCAGCATCGTGATCGAAGCCTCGGCCAGCGTTTGTCGATGCCAGTTCGAGAGACCACGCGAATTGAAGAACGCTTCGCAGGATTCCGAAGTCGAGTAGATGCCTGCCGTCGTCAGCTTGTGTTTCCCGGCAACCGAAACAATGCTCTTGACCACCTCCGCCCGATCAGCGGGAGTAATGGCCGCAGTTTCCTCAAAAAACCGTGTGGCGCCCGCGCCCGCGGCATTTGCTTCATCCTGCGTCGGCACCGGCAGCAAATCCGGATCCGGCGCCTGCACTCTCGCCAGACTCTCGGATGCAACCACCGCCCGGCGTAAGCTCGCATCGTCAAACTGGTTGGCAGTGGACCGCGCCGTTCGCCCCGCGAAGTTCGTGCGGATCGAAACGATAGAGTTTTCTTCCTCCACATTCTGATGAATCGCGTTGTTGGCGAAGCGAGTGAGCGCAAAGCGCGAACCCGTGAACAGGACTTCCACCTCGTCAGCCGACGAAAAACGGCAGATCCGGCTGAAGACATCAGCGGCTTCTTCTCGAGTCAGCATGATTCCAGTATTTTTCTTGATCTCTACGGCCGCCAGGAGACTCCTCAGTTCCCCCGTGGCCCCGGTGCGCCCGTGGTGAACTAGCTTCCCTGATATGCCGACCCGATGCGAATATTCCGGAAACGCGCCGGACTCGCTCCATGTCCCGTACCCACGACCTGTTGTGGCTGCCCCTTGCCGCAGTTCGGAGTGCCCCACAACTCCCACTCCTCGCGCGAGCAGATCGCGTCCATCGAATTCCAGAACTCTGTAGTGATGCCCGAATACGACGGATTTTTCAGCATCCGCAGGCGCTTGCCATTCTTGATCTGCCACGCGATCTCGCATCCGAACTGAAAGTTATAGCGCTTGTCGTCAATCGACCATGATTTATTGGTCTCCATGTAGATGCCATCATCGGTTTCCGCAATCAACTCTTCCAGACTCAGCCGCCTCTCTCCCGGCAGAATGCTGACGTTGGTCATCCGAATCATGGGCAGCCGGTTCCAACCCTCCGCCCGCATCGTTCCGCCCGAACGAGCCGCCCCAATCGTGTGGGCTGTTTCCCGCGAACTCAAATATCCGGTGAAGCGGCCGTTCGTAATAATTGGAGTCGACTGCGCCGCCACCCCTTCATCGTCATAAGCAAACGTGCCCAGGCCCGGACCGTGCTCCTGCCGCGCATCCGCCACCACATTGACCAGTTCGCTCCCGTAACGCAACTTACCCAGCTTCTCCAGCGTCAGAAACGACGTGCCCGCAAAATTCGCTTCCATCCCGAGCACCCGGTCCAGTTCAATCGGATGCCCAATGGATTCGTGAATCTGGAGTCCAAGTTGCGAGCCATCCAGAATAATGGTGCCCACGCCCTCCGGACACTGCTCGGCATGATGCAAGGCGACAGCTTCCTCGCCCACCCGCCGCGCATTCTCCACCAACTTCATCTCTTCAATCTGCTCGTAGCCGCGGTTCTGCCATTGCCCTCCAAAAGAATTCGGATAAGAACGCTTCTGAATCTCCGACCCGGCAAACGCATACGCCGTATATCCCGCGCCAGTCGAATATTTTGTCTGATGAATGTCAGCTCCTTCGGATGAAAGAAACCATGACTCCTCGCGCTGGAAGTTCATGCTGGTTTCAGACAGCGTAACGCCGGAGACGGAACGCATCTCCCCATCCACCTGCAAAAGAAGGTCGAGATTTTGTTCCACTGAAGTTGCGAAGGGATCGATCTCGTAAGGCGTCGTCCATTCCGCTACCGCCGCCGGTTCCGGAGCCAGCCGCACATCCTCGCGCTTCACTCGCGCCGACCCTTTGGCAATTTCAACCGCTCGCGCTGCCGTTGCTTCCACCGCAGCCCGGCTCAAATCCGCGCCCGCTGCATATCCCCACGCGCCATCCACAATCACGCGCACTCCAATACCGAGCGATTCCGACTCCGAGGCCTGGCCTAGGCGTCCGTTCTTCGTGCTCAGCCAGCGATTGCGTATCGCCACTCCGCGCGTGTCGGCATAAGTCACTCCGCGGCCAGTCGCGGCGTCCAGAGCAATGTGGGCAGCCCTCTTCATCCCGTCCAAACTACCATACCCACACCCTTGTCATCCCGAGCGCCGCGAGCAGGAGCGTAGCGACCAAGCGCAAGTCGAGGGACCTTAGTGTTCCGCCGCCGCTCCCACACCAGTGGATTAGCTGCTACCGCATTCCCGGCGCTGCCATAGCCAGGGGCGCCCGTTTGTGCGCAACGTCGACCATGAATCGGCCTGCCTGCAAATGGCTCTCCCCATCTTCACCGGAATCGCTCCACACCGCGCCAATTTCCACCTTGCTGTTCCCTGAGCCCGCTACCTTCGTCGGTTGCCGCCGTCGCTTGTCAACGTATGCCTTAATCACCTGCGACGCCACGCGCGCGGCCAGATACCCGTGCTCGCCCTCTTCCAGCAATGCGCATACCACGATCTCCGGATCGCGCCGCGGCTCAACACCCGCGAACCATCCATTGTCTTTAAATTTCGTCTTCCCATTGGCCATGCGCGCTTTCGCCATGTTGCTGATCGTCTGCGCGCTTCCCGTCTTGCCCGCGAAATCGATGCCCTGCAAATGCGCGCTGTTCGCCGTTCCGATCGGCGAAACTACGTTCGCCATGGCATCGGTAATCAGCTCCCAGTTCTGCGCATCAAGCGGCACCCGAGTTTCACTGGGCGTTTCCGCCGCCGGCACCAAATTCGCCGGCAAATCCGTGGGATTGATAACATGCGGACGCACCAGCAATCCGCCACTCGCGATCGCCCCGATAGCCCGCGCCAGCTGAATCGGCGTAGTCGCCACCGCTCCCTGTCCGATGCCCACGGAAATTGTTTCTCCCGCATACCACTTCTGCTTGAAGTTGCGGATCTTCCATTCCTCAGACGGCATCACCCCGCTGACCTCCTGCGGCAAATCAATGCCCGTCTTCTGTCCCAGTCCGAAGGCCGTTGCGTACTTTGCGATGCGATCGATGCCCAGCTTTTCCGCCAGCGTATAGAAGAAAACGTCGCATGATTGATAAATCGCCTTGCTGATCTCAACCGCACCATGAGTACGGTGCTCGGCCAGCACCCAGCACTTGAAGTAGCGCCCATAAAAAGTCGCGCCCCCCGCGCAATTGACATGCAATGTCTGCGCGATCCCTTCCTGCAATCCGGCCGTCGCCATGATGATTTTGAACACCGATCCCGGCGCCAGCTGCGCCTGAATCGCCTTATTCAGCAGCGGGTGATCAGGATCTTCCACCAGCTTGTTCCACTCGTCCCGCGAGATCTTCACCGCAAAATCATTGGGATCGAACGTTGGCCGGCTCACCATCGCCAGAATTTCACCGGTCCGTGGATTCATTGCCACCACAGCCCCGTTCTTTCCCTCGAGCGCCTCTTCGGCCGCAATCTGCAGATCGAGGTCCACCGTCAGCTTGAGCTGTTTCCCCGGCTCCGCCGGAGTTTCATCCAGCCGCCCCACTTCACGCCCATGGCTGTTGACCAGCGCCCGCCGTGATCCATTCTTCCCCATCAGAATGTTGTTGTACTGCTTCTCCACGCCGCTCACACCCACCACATCCCCCGGATTGTAAAGTTCGAACTGCGGCTGGTTGAGCATGTCCTCGGTCACTTCGCCGACGTAGCCAATGAGGTGCGCCATGAATCCGTTGCGCGGATACAGGCGCCGGTGCGCCATGATGGTTTCCAGTTCCGGCAGTTCGTTCTTGTGCGCCTCGATGAATGCCAGTTCGTCGGGCGTGACATCCTCCTTCAGAAAAATCGGCTGGTACTGCGGCATGGAGGCAAAACGCTTGATGCGCAGCCGCACTTCATCGGGATTCAGGTGCAACCCCTTGGCAATCGAATCCGCGTCCGCCATCAGGTCGCGCGCGGAATCGCGCAGCAACAACGCGGAAAACGAAGGATAGTTATCCACAATGATCCGGCCTTCACGGTCCAGAATCTTGCCGCGCGGCGCCAGTATCGGCACATTGCGCACACGATTCTTCTCCGCCAGCAATGCGTACTCGTCGCTGTGCATCACCTGCAGCCGCCACAATCCGTAAGCCAGCAGCAGAAAAATAAACAGCACTACATACTGCACGGCGGTGAGCCGGAGCGCGGGAACTTTTTCTTCGCGGCCGAACATTGGTCTCTGACTTCAACCCTCGTTACTCAATTTCCAGTTCCAGCAAGCGAGATGAGCCACTAATCGCCGAAATCAAATCGGCCGTTGCCACGAACCTGGAAACTTCTGGAGTGTTGACTCCATTCTAACCTGCGCCACGTTGTACCCAAAAGCTGACGGATAACGAAAGTTTCCCGGTCGAAATACTTGTTAGAGTAGACGGACGGGCGTCTCGCCCGTCCAGCCGACTGCAGAAGCCTAGCTCTCCGCCACGAATCATTGAGCGCCGGTCAGCGGGTCATGGCCCAACGGGAATTGAAGTTGTCACCCGGCGCGAGCAACAATAATGGTAGGACTTACGTCTTATATAGTGTTCCACCCAAGGCATTGCATGCGGATTCGCAGTTTCATCATCGCTTACGCGCTCGTCCTGGCCATCCTGCTCTTCGCCGACCGTCGCCCCGGTTCCGCGCAGCCAGGCCGCTATTCGCATGTGGTTGACCTCACCGACGGACCCAGCGCCACGCACGGCGCCGCCATTCCATCCCTTGCCCATGAACCGTCGTTGGCATCGTCGATTGCGTCAAAGACCCGTATCATCGCTCCCGCAGCTCTCATCCCCGGCACCTGGACCGCCGGGCAGATTCCTCCCGAGCGTCTCGTAGCTCCGCTGGTGGTCATGGATTTGAATGCCTCATCCGCGGCGCCCGGCGGCAATCCTCAGATCTCTCTCGACGATATCAGCGCGTGGGAGTCGCAACACGGCATGATTCCTCAGGGAGCCGTCATCGCTATTCGCCGCACCCCAGCACCCAGTGCTCCGCCTGCTTCGGTTCCTCCGTCGTCTCCGTCCGCGACCGCGCTGACACCGCTGCCCATCCAACGCGACGCAGCCCTGTTTCTCATGGAGGCTCGCTACTCGATCGGCTTTGCCCTGGAAACACCCATAACCTTAAGCTCGGACCGCACCCTGGCGCGGCAACTCGCGCTCCACGGCAACTATGTTGTCGCAGGTACAGCCCGCTTCACTTCGCTCCCTGCCACCGGCTCCCTCGTCATTGTCGCTCCCGCCAAGAACAAGAAACCCGGCGAAGCTTCCGTGCGCGTTTTGGCCATGGTGAGATAGTCGCTAGCTCGCGGATTATTTTTCTGCACCGCAGTTCTCTCCTGAATCATCTACCGACTCAGAGGTTATTCATGTCTGACCCGCGCTATCCCATTGGAAAATTTTCCTACAGCGGCCCGCTCACATCCGAACAGAAAGAGGAGTGTCTCGCCAACATTGCCGAGACTCCCGCTCGCTTGCGTGCCGCCCTCAAGGGACTTTCAGACGAGCAACTCGATACTCCCTACCGCGATGGTGGCTGGACGCTGCGCCAGGTCGCCCATCACCTCCCCGACAGCCACATGAACTCCTACATCCGCTGCAAGCTCGCGCTCACCGAAGACCAGCCGATCATCAAGCCGTATATGGAAAACCTCTGGGCTGAGTTACCCGAGGCCAGGCACGCCCCCATAGAAATGTCGCTTGCCTTGCTCGATTCCCTCCACCAGCGCTGGATGCTCTTGCTCCGTCAGTTAACCGACGCCGAATGGAAGCGCACCTTTCGCCATCCCGAGCTGGGACCCATGTCGCTCGAAAAAAATCTCGTCCTCTACTCCTGGCATGGACGCCATCACGTAGCCCATGTCACAAATCTCCGGGAAAAGATGGGATGGTGAGCAAAGCAACCTGCGGGTTGCCAAATCCCATCCTCAAATCGCTCCCGTAGAGACGAGGCCTGCTTCGCCTCGGGCGCCACCGATGCCGTACGCCACGTCTCTGCCCTGTTCGTGTCGTATGCCCGCCGCTGCCATTACTGCCAACCGGCCTTCCACGCCAGATAGCTGGCCGCCTCCCGCATCACCGCCCCGAAACGTTCCCACCAATGTCGCGGTCGCGACTCCGGGCGTGGCGACACTTCCACCTGCACGCCTTCGTGCTCCAGCAAAGCGCGAATGCGGAATACGTGAAACGCATCGCTGACCGCAATGCAGCTGCGCATTCCGTTCACCCGCATAATGTTCGCCACCCGCGCCGCCGACTGCGCCGTATCCGAGCCTTGTGTCTCCGCGATCAGCGCCTGCTCCGGGACGCCGCGCCGCAAAAGATAATCTCTGCCCACCCCACCCTCGCTGAAATCCGGGTCCTGCGCCGATCCGCCCGTCGTAATCACCACCGGCGCCATCCCCTTCTCGAATAATTCGTAACCATGATCTAATCGCGCGCGGTATACCGGCGAAGGGTGGCCGGAATATTCCGCCGCTCCGAAAATTATGATCACATCCGCTTTGTTCGCCGGCGATTCGGTGGCAGCGCGCACAATACGCGAACCGGTGATGCCGAAAAATAGCGCCAGCGCGCCCACTACTGCCAGCAACAGGAGCACCCACGGCCGCAACCAGAAAGGTTTCTTGGGATTAAATGGATTGTGATCTTCGGACATAGATCAGATTCAAACTTTCAGGATTGTTAGCGTCTCAGCGTCGCCCTCTCCAGATTGCAATCTGATCCTCCCTCGATCTTTGAACTCTGACATTGACTCAAGACAACGCTTCGACAATATCCTTGGCCGGTATCGCCCCTTCGCGCAGAATTTGCCACGTGCCATCCTGTTTGAAGTGCACGATCGTCGAAGAAACTGTCCGTGGAGATTTGCCGCCATCCACAATCAGCGAAATCCGTCCCTGCAACTGGACCTGCACCTCCTCCGCGGTAGTGCACTCCGTTTCGCCGCTCAGATTGGCCGACGTCGCCGTGATGGGAATTTTCGCCGCCCTGACTACTGCCAGGGCGATTTCCGCGGCCGGCACGCGCAGCGCCACATTTCCCGTATTTGCCGTTACCTTCAGCGGCAGATGTGAGGCCGCCGGCACAATCATGGTCAGCGGACCCGGCCAGAAACGCCGCGCCAGAAGATGAAAATCGTCCGGCAAGGGACGCGCAAATTCTTCCGCCTGGTCGACATTCTCGATCAATAATGACAGCGGCTTGTGCCGTAAACGCGATTTGATCTCATACACTCGCTCCACCGCGCGCAGGTTGAAAGGGTCGGCCGCTAGACCATAGAACGTGTCGGTCGGCATGCCCAGCACCTGCCCGGCCTGAATTTGTTCGGCCGCATATTTGATCAGCGAAGCTTCTGGCGTTTCGGCATGAATTTTGAGGATTTCCGCGCGCACTCTGGTTCCTTCCTGACAGTCGGCGTGAAGCGTTCTTGGCTAAGTTTGTCTGCTTAAACAATGAAATGTACCATACATCCAGTCTCTTGAACCATCTGGTGACCCAACCGATGAAGCTCCATGCCAGGGTCGCGCGTACTCCCAGTGCAGCGGACCGTCTGCGTCCCGTCGCCGGCCGCCACAACCAGCGACTCAAGGAATTGCGCCAGGCATTCCGTCGTGCCGAACTGACCGTCCAGGGCGAGTGTGCCCTCGAAGGCATCAAACTCCTCGAAGAGGCATTACGCAGCGGCCTGCATCTCGCGAGTGTTTTTTTCACTGAATCGGCTCGCCCGCTTGCCGAGAAAATTCTCCCTCAGATCAACGCCCGCACGGAAACTCTGGTCTTACCGAATGCGCTTTTCAACTCGATTGTGCCCAGTGAGACGCCCCAGGGCGTGGCGGCGCTCGTCAAACTCCCGGCTTTTTCTTCCGCTGAACTATTGCAGCGCGCCAGCCACGGCCCATTCCTCGTAGCCGCTGGCCTGCAGGACCCCGGCAACCTCGGCACCATACTGCGTTCCGCTGAAGCCTTTGGCGCCGCCGGAATTTTCTTCACCGAGGGAACCGTCAGTCCCTACAACTGGAAGGTGCTTCGCGGATCCGCCGGTTCCATCTTCCGTCTGCCCTTCGTGCGCATCTCCTTCTCGGAATTGATTCCTCTTCTGCGCGCGCACGGCGTTCGACAGCTGGCGACTTCTTCGCATCAGGGCACTCCCCTGCCGCAAGTCTCTTGGACTCTGCCATTAGCAATCTGCATCGGTAACGAAGGCGCTGGCCTGCCCCGCGAATTCATGCGCGAAATGGATGAAACGGTCGTCATCCCACAATCCACGCCAGTCGAATCGCTCAACGCCGGCGTGGCCGCTAGCATCGTGCTATATGAAGCAGCAAGGGCTGGTCAAAGGTGAGAGGTCAGAACACAGAGGTCAAAACCGAGGCCAAAACCTTGATCTCGGAATCGTGGGTGCGCACCGCGCAGCCTTCACCTCTGCAATCTGACGTCTGACCTCTAACCTTTTATGAACCTCTTCTCCCCCATTCCGAACAACGACCCCTCCGCCCAGGGCACGCGGCCCCTCGCCGATCGCATGCGCCCGCGCACCCTCGACGAATTTGTCGGGCAGGAGCATCTCGTCGGCCCCGGCAAACCCCTCCGCCTGCAGATCGAACGCGATGATCCCACCTCGATGATCTTCTGGGGACCCCCCGGAACCGGCAAGACCACCCTCGCCAAGATCATCGCCCGCATCACCAAAGCCGACTTCATCGAGTTCTCCGCCGTTCTCGCCGGCATCAAGGAAATCAAGCAGGTCATGAGCGATGCCGACCACGCCCGCCAATATGGTACTCGCACCATCGTCTTCGTCGACGAAATTCACCGCTTCAACAAAGCGCAACAGGACGCATTCCTCCCTCACGTCGAAAAAGGCAGCATTCGCCTGATCGGCGCGACCACCGAGAATCCATCCTTTGAAATCAACTCCGCGCTGCTTTCCCGCTGCCGCGTCTACAGGTTGAAGCCGCTGACCGAAGATGAGATTGTAATTCTGCTTCAGCGTGCACTTGAGGATTCCGAGCGCGGCCTGGGCGATATGCATCTCCAGGCGTCCCGCGAAGCGCTACGAAAAATTGCCGCCTACTCCAGCGGCGACGCCCGCAGCGCCTACAACGTCCTGGAAGTCGCCGCCTCTCTTACCGCCGCCCCAACCACCACCCTTGCGGTAGAGACGCGGCTTGCCGCGTCTCCGATCGGAGCGACGACCCATGCAATCACCGAAGCCACCATTCAGGAAGCCGTCCAGAAGCGCATTCTCCTCTACGACAAAAACGGTGAAGAGCACTACAACATCATCTCTGCCCTGCACAAGTCTGTCCGCAACAGCGATCCCGACGCCGCCCTCTACTGGCTCGCCCGCATGCTCGAAGCCGGAGAAGATCCCCTCTACATCGCCCGCCGCGTCGTCCGCATGGCCGTCGAAGACATCGGCCTCGCCGAACCCAACGCCCTCGCCCTGTGCATGGCCGCCCGTGACGCCGTCGACTTCATCGGTATGCCCGAAGGCAACCTCGCCCTCGCCCAGGCCGTCGTCTATCTTTCCGTCGCGCCCAAGTCGAACGCCCTCTACACTGCCTACAGTGCGGTCTTGCAGGATGTCGAGCAAACCGCCGCCGAGTCCGTCCCCTTGCACCTGCGCAATGCCCCCACCAGCCTGATGAAAGGTCTCGGCTACGGCAAGGGCTATGAATATGCCCACGATACCGAAAACAAGGTCGCCGACATGCAGTGCCTGCCCGATAGCCTGCGCGACCGCGTCTACTATCGCCCCACCAGCGAAGGAGTCGAAAAGCGGATTCGCGAACGCCTGGAACAAATCACACGGCTCAAGCACCCGCCGTCGAACCCAACCTCAACCGAAACGAAAAGTCGATCAAAAAGAGAATCTTAAGTCTGATTTCGCAATCTCATAAAGGGAGTCCAACCGACCGACGGAGGGTTTTGTCGTGGCCGCTAACTCACTCACCGATTTCGGCTTCTCCGGCCAGTCTCCAACCGAAACCGCCGCTCTCCGGCTTGCGGAACTTGTGCGCCTGCAGAAATTCGCGCAGCGTATCACCTCCACTCTTGACCTTGAAGAACTTGTTCCTCGGATCGTCGATGAGGTTGCGGAATCGCTCGGTTGTGTCGAAATCAACCTCTATCTCCGCGACCCCGAAAACGCGGATTTCGTTCTGACCGGCGTTCGCGGCTGCACCGTTTACGGCAAGGGCCACCGCCTCGAACCCGGTGCTGGAATGGTGGGACACGTCGCCGTCACCGGAAAGATGCACTATGCTCCCGACGTCACTCGCGACCCTTATTACATGGCCTGCGAGCCCGGCACGCGCTCCGAAGTCGCCATCCCGCTGCAGCGCGAAGGCCATCTCGTCGGAGTATTCACCGCCTCCCATTGCGAGCTCAACGCTTTCTGCCCTCATCAACTGCGCTTGCTCCAGGGATTGTGCGCTCACATCGCCGTCGCCGTACACAATGCTCGCCGATTTGGCGATGAGCGCGAGCAACGCGAGCGCCTCAGCCGCGAGGCCGAAGAAGCGCGCTCCCTTCAGCAGGCTCTGCTGCCTCGCAGCTCACCTCTCATCCCCGGCTACTCCGTTTCAGGGCTTTGCATTCCGGCCGGCTCGGTGGGGGGCGACTGGTACGACTTCATTCCCCTCGACAACGGACGCTGGGGACTCGTCCTCGCCGACGTCTCGGGCAAGGGTACGGCGGCGGCGCTTCTCATGTCAGCCACCCGCGGCATGTTGCGCTCGCTCGCGCAAACCGGCTCTGGACCCGCCGATGTGCTCACCCGCCTCAATAACATCATGATCCAGGATTTCCCCACCGGCCGCTTCGTCACCATGGTCTATGCCGAACTCGATCCTTCAACCCGCATTTTGCGGATCGCCAACGCCGGCCATCTCGCGCCGCTGCTGGTCGAGCCTTCCGGCTACCGCTGGATCGACCATGAGCACGGCCTGCCCCTCGGAATTTCCGCCAGCAAATTCTCGGAGACGGAAGTGGCGCTGGGTGAGCGTTCCCGCATAGCATTTTATTCCGATGGCATCACCGAAGCTGACATCGATTCCGGAGAGGAATACGGCGCCGGCCGCCTTCTCGCCCAGATGCAAAAACCAGAAATCACTCCTGATCGTCTGCTCGCAGACGTCAGGAGATTCGCGAATGGATGTGGTCTCCGTGACGATGCCACCGTGATTCTCGTGCAGTCCCGCGCCGCCACTCCAACCCTGTCATCCTGAGCGTTTCTTCTGCGGCCCGCTACCTGAACCTCGCTTGGTGTTCTTTCAAAACACAGCGACCCATCACCACAAAAATTCCCGCCTTGCGCGCCTTCTCCGCAGCCCGTTCATTGATCACGCCCTCCTGCAGCCAGATCGCTGGAATCTTTAACTGAATGACCTGCTCCACGATCTCATCCACGTACTCCGGCCGCCGGAATACGTCGACCAGATCGATCTTTTCCGCAACTTCTCGCGGCATCTCCAGCAGCGACGCATAGGCCTTTTCTCCGAGCGCCTCGGCAATCTCCGGATTCACCGGAATAATCTTGTAGCCCGCCGCCTGCATGTAAGCGGAAACGCCATGACTCGCCCGCATCGGACTGTCTGACAATCCCACGACCGCAATCGTCTTCGTTCGCGACAACAATTCGTAAATGGGATCTACCTGCTTCAGAATGCGTTCCTCAAAATCCGCCCGAGCCAAATTAGGTACTGAGTTCCGCTTCAACCCTTTTTTTCCACCTTCTGCCTGTACAAGCGCGACGCCATTTTGCGAATCGTATCCGCAACATCCTTGTTCTCCGACAGATTCTTGAGATCGCGAACCAGAAGGCCCTTCATCAATCCCAGCGATGCATCCAGCGGCGTTCGCGGGTTGTAAACCAGGTTGCGCTGGACGTTATAGTTCTTGGCAAACTTGCGCCGCATTGGAATCGTTCGTAGCACTGATTCCAGAACATTCTTTTGCAAGGCGAACGTTTCTATTTCCTTCTCCGACACTTTGGGAGAGTCCAGCACGGCCAGCGCCACCAGCTTCGTTGAATCACGTATCAGAATCGAGCGGTCTTCCTTGTTCCCTCGCATGGCCAGCGCGATTCGCCCTTTAATGTCCAGCTTGGAAATTTTCTGCAGCGCGCTGTCGCGCCTTTCCATCCCGGCCGGCACCGCAGGTTTTCTTGCCCGCACCGCGACCGCCGCCGCCGGCTTGCCTGCTGGCCCCACTGCCGCTTTCTCCCCCGCCTTCGCTGCGTCGCCAACCTCCTCCGCACTCGCCGCATCCACCGCAACGCTCTCCCCGTCAGCCGCCGCTACATTCGCGTCCGTCAGTTCCCCGGTCAACTCTTCGCGCGTGGCGCCCTGCAGTTGAAACGGTTTGTCTCTTTCAGCGGCCAGCTCCGCTGCGTTTTCTTCCAGAAATTTGGCGATTGCGCCTTCCACAACCTCGTCCGCAGCCTCTGCCTCCGGACTCGCCCCCTCAGAAGCCGCTTCCGTTGCATTCGCTTGCGTTGGACTCGTCCCCGTCTCGGCGATCTTGTGCCCCACCCCAGGCTGCTCATTCGGACGCAAATTCGGATTTGAATGCAATGCCAGCGACAGTCGCGGCGTGCTCATCACCCGCTGGCTCTTCAAGAGAATTTCAACCACATTGCGTGACCCTGTTTCGGCCAGCCCGGCCAGCCACGCGTCATGCACCGCAGGATTCTCCGCTAACGCCGGCAGTAACCCAGGCCGAAGGTTTTCCGGCGCGACGAAATATTGCAGTACCTCGGTCTGGGTGTGAGGGTCGCCAGCCGCCACCACGCTGGCCTTTTCATCCCAACCCGCGAGCGTCATCCGCGCCTGCTCCCCGAACACCTTGTTATGGACCGCCAGATAGACAAGGATCTCCAGCGTCTCAGCCGCCGGCACGGCCAGAGATCCGTGCGCAGCCGAGTGCATCACGTTGAACGGAACCTGCGAATTGCGGATCAAATCAAGCGTTCGGGGCATGGTTTATCTCCCGGATTTTGCGCCGGCCTTCTTTTTCGTGGACGAACTGTTCTTTCTTACCGCCGCCTCCAGCGCCGCCACAGCAATTTCCAGCTCGCGTGTCGTGCGATTCCGCCCGCGCCGCTGATATTCGTCGTTCAAGGCGCGATAGTACCAGAGCGTGCCATCCTTCTTTCCCGTGAACCGCTTCCAGATCGCTTCCCCATGCTCTCGGTAATCAGCCAGAATCGTGCGTACGTTGTGCAATTTGTCCGATGCCGAAACCAGTCGCGTCTCCGCATCGGCGCGCGTCACCTCGCGCAGATAATCTTTCTTCCGCTCCATCCATTCCCGCTTGGGCTCGCCGAATGAATCCGTACATCCCTCCACAATCTTCGCCACCCGCGCGCCAAACTGCTTGCGGATTTCGTGCAGCCTCGGCATGCCGCCGCAATCCTCCACCACATCGTGCAGCAGAGCGGCGATTGCCATATCTTCGTCGCCCCCGGCTTCCAGCACCAGCGCCGCCACTGCCATCAGATGCGAAAGAAAAGGCACCGCCGATTGCTTCCGCGTCTGCCCGGCATGTTGCTTAGCGGCATACCGGAAGGCGCGCTGCATCCGCGGCCCCAGATAAGGCGGGAGGAGCTTTGACGGTCCCGGCAGACTTTTCTTGCTAACTTTCATAAAACTTCAACCAACGTTTCTCCCCCGTGATCCCCCGTGTACCTCAGTGTCCTCTGAGGTACGGTTTGTTCGCCGCGCCAGCCATCACAATGTAACGCGCTGCCTACGCCTTCTTTTCCCCCCGCCGCATCCGCAAATAACCCCTCATCAGTGGCATTAGATCGCCATCGATCACCCGATCCACGTCGCCGATCTCCAGCTTCGTTCGGTGATCCTTGATCATCCGATAAGGCTGCAGCACATACGACCGGATCTGCGAACCGAAATCGATATCCAGCTTCGAGTCTTCAATCTTCTTCGTGACCTCGCGCTTTTTCTCCAGTTCGAATTCGTAGATCTTCGACCGCAGCATACTCATCGCTTTATCTTTGTTCTTATGCTGCGAGCGTTCGTTCTGGCAGGCAGCCACAAGGCCAGTCGGAATATGCGTAATCCGCACCGCTGAATCGGTCGTATTGACGTGCTGTCCGCCCTTGCCGCTCGAGCGATAAGTGTCAATCCGAATGTCGTCGGGCTTGATATTGACCTCAATGCTGTCGTCAATCTCGGGAGAAACATAGACGCTGGCAAACGATGTATGCCGCCGCTTCGCCTGATCAAACGGCGAAATTCGCACCAGCCGGTGCACTCCGATCTCGCTCGTCAAATATCCGAACGCATACTGCCCGATCACCGAAAATGTCGCCGACTTGATCCCCGCTTCCTCTCCCGGCTGGTAGTCGTACATCTCCGTCTTGAATCCCTGCCGCTCCGCCCAGCGTAGATACATGCGCAACAGCATCTCAGCCCAGTCCTGCGATTCCGTGCCCCCCGCTCCAGGATGAATGGTCACGATCGCATTCAGGGCGTCGGTCTCGCCCGAAAGCAGCGTCTCGGTTTCAACTCGATCCACCAGTTCCCGCAGAGCCTCCAAGTCGCGCTGCAAGTCGGCCGCAACGTTCTCGCCTTCGCCTGCCAGATCAAAATAGGTGGCAATATCGTCCGTCCGGCGCGCCAGGTCGCCTTCCAGCGACAACATGCTTTCCAGTCGCTTCCGCTCCCGCATCACCTGCTGAGATTTTGCCGGATTCGACCACAAATTCGGGTCCGACGCCTGCTTCTCTATTTCGGCAAACTGCTGGCGCAGTTTACTGGCGTCAAAGATACTCCCGCAGGTCGTGGACCTTGGTCTTTAAAGAAGTGTATTGCTGTTCCAGTTCGTCTAGCATTGCCGATCACTTGCCTTTTCTAGGGAACGAGCCGTTGGTCGCTGGTCGTTAGTCGTTGCCAAGGGCCGCCGAACGACGGACGACCATCGACTAACGCCCATCTTGAAACGCATACCGCGCCACCACCGCTCCCACCGAAATTATCGCACATAGAAATGCGAACCAATCGCCGTGCCGCGTGTAAAAGGTGGTTCCCGAAATCAGCGCATAAGGAGCCATCAGCGTGGTCCGAACCTTCCGCGGAGTCCTGGCCACAATCCGCCCGAAAGGATCGACCGATGCCGTCATACCCGTATTCGTCCCCGCCAGCAGCCATCGTTCATTCTCAATCGCCCGCATCTCCGTCTGCTGCAAGTGCTGTTTCCAGGCGCCGCTGTCGCCATACCAGCCGTCATTCGAAATATTCACCAGAACCTGCGCCCCCTGCAACGGCCCCTGCCGCACTTCATCCGGAAAAACCGATTCGTAGCAGATAAATATCGCCAGCCGCTGGCCGCCCGCATCCAGCGGCGCATGCGACGTGCCGCGATGAAATTCGCCCACTTCCTTCGTAAGTCCGCCGGCAAATGCAAACAGTTGCGGAAATGGCAAGTATTCTCCGAAGGGTACAAGGTGCACTTTGTCGTAACGTCCTACCCACTCGCCCTGCGGGTTGACCACCCCGGCGGAATTGAAAATTTGCGAACTCTCCCCGCCGTTGTGCATCGCCGAATTAACTCCAATCGAGCCAGCCACCACCCATGTTCCCGCTTGCCGCGCCAGCGCGCTCACCGCATCTCGAAACATCGGATCGTTGCTATAAAACGGCGATGGTGACTCCGGCCACACCATCAAATCGAAATGCTGATCTGTCTTTTCCCCCTCGGGATGCAGACTTACCGCAGTCAGCTCCCGCAACGTGTTCTGGAAAAATTCCTTCGTCCACATCGAGCCTTCGAGGATCGGAATATTCGGCTGCACCAGCAGCGCCATGCGATCGGTCGCCGCACGCGGAGGCGCGATCAACTGTCCCGCCTGCAGCAGCGCCGCCGCCCCGCACGCCGCTACCAGCAGCCGCGTCCGCTGCTTCTTCGCGGCCAGAAACGCTGCCGCGAAAACGCTGTTCACCAGCAGGATCTCAAACGACAGCCCGTAAACGCCGACCAGCGTGGCAATCCGCGTCAGCGCAAAATTTCCCGTCTGCGCATATCCCAGCAGCTCCCACGGGAACGCCGTAATCCGCGTCCGCGCCAACTCCACCGTTACCCACAGGAACGGAGCCGCGACCAGCGCCCGTCGTATGCCAGATGCGGATGCAGTCGGCCTCGCTTCCGCAGCCTTTGCGGCGCCAGACTTCGTTCCAGCAGGCTTCCCTCCGGCAACCACGGCCAGCAGCAGCCCGAACATCCCGTGGTAAAGCCCGACATACATGCAGAATAAAATCAATGCCAGCAGAGCCGCCGGTACCGGCAACCCGCCATAGCGATGCATGGTGTCGAAGATCCAATAGCACGTCCCTGCAAACCAGAGAATGCCGCACGCGTAGCCCAAAACAAATCCCTGCCATGCCGTCGCCGGCTGCCGGCGGGGCTGATCACCGGTCTCAAGTTGCAGCGCCGGACTCTGCCGGGCGCGGCAATGTAAAATCGCGACCATCAGCGGCGCTACCGCGATCCATGAGAAGCAGTAAAGATTCGGGAGCGGAAAGATTACGACCTGCAGGGCAGCCGAAACGAGCGTAAGCCCCCACGCGCTGCGATGGATTTTGAGCACCCATCAGAATAGCAAACGCAGTTGGCTTAGTTCCAAGCTACGAACAAGCGCCGCTAGTCGACGCTTCGTCCCTGCCTGCATTTCGCCGCTCAACAAATCTCGCACCGAAATCAGCATCAATCAGCTAACATAACGTGATCATGAGCCTGAGCGTACTCTTCGTTAAGATTCTGGAAGTCATGTTCGTGGCCGGATGGATTGGCTCTGCCATCGTGCTTGTACTGACGGGCGTCGAAGACGTCGGGACCCTATTGGACAGGAAGGACGAAAACAGCCACTAGGGCTCGCTCCGCATGTCATCGACTTCCAACGCACCCACCGGGAATAACCGGGTTCGCATCGTGGTTGCGACCTCGGTGATGCTTACCTTCATCTCCTACTGGCGCGCCGCCGCCGTCATTCTCAACGATCTTGGCTCTTCCGCCTTTTACGCTGGAGGCATCGCCGAACAGGCCATCGGCAAAAGTGCTCCCTGGTTCGTTCTCGGCGTCATGCTCTTCGCCTTCGCCGTCCGCGCCGTCTACGTCGAAAGCTGCTCGATGTTTGTCCGCGGCGGCGTTTATCGGGTCGTCAAAGAAGCCCTCGGAGGCACTCTCGCCAAACTCAGCGTCTCCGCCCTGATGTTCGATTACATCCTCACCGGCCCCGTCTCCGGCGTTTCCGCGGGACAATATATCGCCGGCCTCATCAATGACACCATTGCCATCGCCGATGCCCACGGCTGGATCCCCTCCGCCGTTCATCGCCTCTTCCACGGCACCCCTCAGGTCGGCGTCAACGGCACCGCCGTCGTCTTCGCCATCGCCGTAACCGTTTACTTCTGGTGGGAGAACATCAAGGGCATCGAAGAATCCAGCGAAAAAGCTCTCTGGGTCATGCAGATCACGACCGTCATGGTCGTGATGCTCATCGGTTGGTCTCTGTTCACTCTGTTCAAGGTCGGCGGCCACCTCCCTCCCTTCCCCACCCTCGCCAACATCCATTACAGCGACGAATCGCTCGGCTTCCTCAAGCACAGCAAACTGCCGCACATGTTCGGCGTCCTCGGACTCATCATCGGCTTCGGCCACTCCGTGCTTGCCATGTCCGGCGAAGAATCCCTCGCCCAGGTCTATCGCGAACTCGCTCATCCCAAACTGAAAAACCTTAAGCGCACCGCCATCGTCATTGGCGTTTACAGCTTCGTCTTCACCGGACTCGTCTCGCTGCTCGCCGTCATGCTCATCCCCGACGACGTCCGCGTCAAGGTCTACAGCGACAACCTCATCGCCGGACTCGCCATGTACATGGCCGGCCCGCAAGTCGTTCGTCTCGCCTTCCGTGCCTTCGTCGTCGTCGTTGGATTTCTCATCCTCTCCGGTGCCGTCAACACTGCCATCGTCGGCTCCAACGGCGTCCTTAACCGCGTCTCCGAAGACGGCGTCCTCGCCGACTGGTTCCGCCGTCCCCACAAGCGTTTCGGCACCACCTACCGCATCATCAACCTCATCGTCGGACTCCAGCTCTTTACCATCATCGTCAGTTGGGGCAACATCTACACCCTCGGCGAAGCTTACGCCTTTGGTGTCGTCTGGAGCTTCGTCTTCAAAACCATTTCCATGCTCGTTCTCCGCTACCGCTACAAAGGCGTGCGCAACTGGAAAGTGCCGCCCAACCTGCACCTCTTCGGAGTCGAGATCCCCATCGGCCTCGCCTCGGTCGGCATGGTTCTTCTCTCCACAGCCATCGTCAATCTCTTTACCAAGTCTGTAGCCACCGTCAGCGGCATCATCTTCTCCGTCGTCTTCTTCGCCATCTTTAGCTTTTCCGAAAAAGTCAACCGCCGCAAGCACGCCGACAAGGCCATGCAGATGAAGGAGCAGTTCTCCCTGCAACAGGCCGAAAGTGTGGAGCGCGAAACCGTCGGCATTCGCGCTGGCAACGTGCTCGTGCCGGTTCGCGACTACAACACTCTGAACCACCTCAAGTGGGTTCTCGAGCGCACCGATACCAAAGAACAGGACGTCGTAGTCATGAGCGCCCGCATCAGTCAATTCGGAACGGCCGCTTACGGCCTCTCCACCGAGCAGGTCTTCAGCGATTACGAGCAGACCCTCTTCACCCGCGCCGTCTCAGTAGCCGAAGGTTTCGGCAAGAAAATCTCGCTCCTCGTGGTGCCCGCCCGCGACCCCTGGTCAGCCATCGCCCAGACCGCCCATAATCTGGAATCGTCCGCCGTCGTCGCCGGCGTCTCCAGCAAAATGACCACCGCCGAACAGGCATTCAACCTCGGCAGCGCCTGGGAAGCCATTCCCGAGCCCAAACGCCAGTTCCTCTTGCAGATTGTGCAGCCGAACGCTGCCGTCGACACCTTCCGCATCGGCCCCCACTCGCCCACTATGAAGAATGAGGATGTGGTCATGCTTCACCGTTTGTGGCTGAAGATCACCCAGGAGCCGGGTCTCGAGAATGTCCATCACCACGACATCCTGACCGAGGCCCTCACGCGATTCGAAAAGGCCTACAGCGAACGCGACCGCGAAGAAATAGTCAACGAATTGCGCCAGAACGCCAATAGCGGACCCTTGCCGATTCGCCGCATCGCCGATCAGGTCCCCACCGTCCAACCCGACGCGGCCCGCCCCGATCGTGAAGAAGCCCCGCGTGACGGAAATCCGCCAATCCCCTCCACCACGAATAATTGAAACGGACTCCGGAAGATCTGTCCGAAATCGCTTCGAACGCCTTTAGCGCTTACGCAAAGGATCCACCAGTCGAGAATCGAACTCACCTCACCTTGGGCGAATCCCGATCCGCCGCCTTCTGATCATCCGCATGGATCACTCCATCTTCCTCCGCATAGAACGAGCGATGCTCGCTGTCCAGATGTTTAGGAGTCAACGTCAGCACAAAACCATCATGGTCCGGACCCTCGTGGTTGGGACGAAAGCTGGCCATGTAATCCCCGCGATCCGTGGTGCTCGCCATGCGTTTCGTAAACGATCCCGTTCCCGCCAGCGCCGCCAGCGACTGCGCAAACTGGCCGTGGCGTTTCTTATAGGTATGCTGCGCCCGAAGCACCGTTCGCATGTAGCCCAAAGCCTCCGCCTCCGCCTCCGACCGCGCCGGATCGCCCGGGAATTGCGGTTTATAAGCCCCAGGGGACGGAGCGGACGGCTGCGCCTGCGCCTGTGCCAAGGCCGCGCCCAAGCCCCAGCCAGAGCCTATCACCGCCAGTGTCAGAATCGCCGCGCCTAGCCTCTCCACCCGCTTTCCATTCACCCTCAACCTCCTCTGTTGCCTGATCTTGAGGGGTTACCCCCGTAATTTGTCTCGTGCGGCAATCGTTTCAATTCCCGGCCGCTTCAGGCAAGCTTGGACAGGATGCAATCCTAACAGGGAAACCTTGATGAAAGCTGCAGTAGCGAGAAAACCCCTAATACGTGTCGCCGTGGTGGAGAGCGATCCACTTCGGTTTGTCGGCTTCCGGGCCCTCTTCGATACTGAACCCGATTTGGAGCTGGTCTCCGCCTCGCTTCCCGATCTCAGCCAACTGCAGGCCATCGACTTGGTGTTACTTGGAAACCGTGGCGGCCAGAATCTTTATGACATCATGGCCAGCATGAAGGCCATCCGCCCCGATCTGCGGATCATCGTCACCGGCTCCGGCATGGACGATGAAAGCGTTCTCAAGGCCATCGCAGCCGGCGCCAAAGGTTATGTGGATGAGGCCGCTTCACCCGCTGAGTTCATTCAGGCTTTACGCATCGTGCATCAGGGTTCGGTATGGGCTCCGCGTCGCGTACTCTCCACTTTCATCGAACGCGTCAGCGCATCCCCGGGCCGTATCTTCCCTGCTGGCCGCATTACCTTTACCGACCGCGAAAAAGAAGTGCTCGAAATGCTCGTGGCCGGACGTTCCAACAAAGAAATTGGCTCCGCCCTCGGCATCGAAGAACGCACCGTGAAAGCGCACGTAGCGAAACTGATGCGCAAAGTAGGCGTGCAGAATCGCATTGCGCTTTCCGTCCACGCCATCACCCATTCACTGGTCACTGCAAAGTAGTATCGTTGCTCGTGGATCCGCAGCTTCCAAGCGCCGCTCTCTTACCGGGACGGCGCTTTCTTATGCGCTACGTCGCCGTCTTCTTCATCACCCTCGTCATTCTCACCGCCGGAATCGCCTCCGACCACACCACGCACCTCGACGAGTTACTCTACATCAGCGCAGCTAAGGCCTTTCTCGCAGGCGTTCCCACCACCAATACCGAGCATCCGCCCTTCGCCAAATACCTCATCGCTCTCTCCATCGAACTTTTCGGCGAAACTCCCCTCGGATTCCGTTTCGCCTCAACCCTCGCCGGAGCCTTCATCGCGCTCTCCGGCTTCGGTCTCGCCCTGCGCCTGACGCGCAGTCTGCACAGCGCTTACGTGGCCTGGCTGCTTCTCCTGGCCAACGGCTTCCTGTTTGTCGAAAGTCGCTCCGCCAACCTCATCATCTTTCAAACTGCCTTCGAAGTAGCCGGCGTCTGGGCGTTCCTGATTGCCCTCGAAAGAAATACCCCTCGCTGGTTCGCCTGCAGCGGCATCCTCCTCGGCCTCTCCGTCGCTTCACGCTGGTGTGGCGTGGTTGCCCTTGTCGTGTGCGCCATCTACGCCCTGATTCACTTTCGCCGCCTGACCCAAAACCTGTTCCTGATGGCTGCCTCCGCCCTCGCTACCTACGTCATTACGTGGATCCCGCTACTGCTGCGCGAGCATCGCAACCTGGCCTACATCTTCGCCGCCAACCGATACATTCTCGTCCACCACGCCCAATACGCCCAGACCATGCTCGATCAGCGCGCAAGCGACCCTTGGTGGGCCTGGATGTTCCGCTTCGAGCAACCCGGCAGCCCCATGCAACTGATGGCGAATCCCGTCATCGCGAGCTTAGGCCTCATCGCACTAGCCGCCTTACTCTGGCAGCGAAGGCCATTGCTCCCCGCCCTCTACGCCGTCCACATGCTGCAATGGGCGCTGGCCAGCTCTCTTCCCGAGTATTACTACTATTATCTCGATGCCTTCACTTGGCTGACCATCGCCCTCGCAGTCGCAATGCAAAACATCTCCTACAAACGGATAAGCCTGGATGTCGTTGTCACCGCAAGCGCCTGCGGTTCAGCCCTGTGGCCCCTCTGGGCAGCGCTACGCTACTAACCATCCGCCCTCGCAAAACGCCGTTACCAAGGTACAGTGACCCTCGTAATCTTGTCCGCTTTTCCCACCTGCCCCATACTCGCTTCACCTACCACAGAACCTGGGAGACGGGGTTGAAAACGGAGATTAGGGTCGCCGCTTTCAGCCCCGCATTTTTTTCCTCCACACCCTGACTCAGACTCATCACTCCCCAGCTATCCCGCACTCCATGCCCTGCATCGAATAGAATCATAAGCAGACACTACAATCGAATCTTCTGACTCCCAGTGAGGTATGATGCGACGTTTTTTCGTTCCCCTGCTGCTCGTTTGTTTATTGACTCCATTCCTTTCCGCCAATGCCCATGCCGAGGATACTGCCCAAGCCGACACCAAGGCTTCCGGCCGGATCGATGCTGCCGGCACCGTACTTAACGAAATCCAGGGTGCCCCTGACCAGCGTATTCCCCAGGAAGTACTGGCTTCCGCTGAATGTGTTGCTGTCGTCCCGTCCCTCCTCAACGGAGGCTTCGTCTTCGGCGGCCGCTATGGCAAGGGTGTCGCCAGTTGCCGCACTCCCAAAGGCTGGAGCGCTCCCGCCTTCTTCACCATCGGCGGCGGCAGCTTCGGCTTGCAGATCGGCGGCCAGGCCACCGACCTCGTCATGCTGATCATGAACAAGGGCGGCATGGATAACCTGCTCTCCAGCCAGTTCAAACTCGGCGCCGATGCCAGCGCCGCCGCCGGCCCCGTCGGCCGCCACGCCGCCGCCGATACCGACTGGAAGATGCGAGCCCAGGTCCTGGCTTATTCCCGTTCGCGCGGGCTCTTCGCCGGATTGGAACTCTCCGGCGCCGTCATCAAGCAGGACAAAAACAGCACCCGCGAATTCTACGGCCGCATGGTGCCTTTCAAGACATCTCTCACCGGCGACATCGAGGCTCCAAAAGACGCCTACCCATTCCTGAGCACCCTGGCCAAGTGGGCCCAGGAAGCCGCAAAGTAGCGCTACTTCCGATGTTTCTTGGATGGACACGAAGCCCTGGTTCGAAATTTGATCCGAGTAGCTTTCGCGTAGGGCTCGCCTTCAGCCGTGCCGCTCGGAGCCAATATACGCGCGGGCTTTACCCCTTGAGGGCCGCCCGCCTTGTGTGACGACGCTCAACCACCTACACTCCCGCACAGTGCGACAACGTCTTGAGTACGCGCTCGTCTGGCCCTGGATCAAGATCCTTGGCTTGCTCCCCCGACCCTTGGCTCGCGCTGTCGGCATCGCTTTCGGACTTGCTGTCTACTCGTTCTACGGCCGCCTCCGCCGCGTCGGCCTGCGCAACCTCACCCTGGCCTTCCCCGAAATGTCGCCAGGCGCGCGCCGCCGCCTGCTTCGCGGCGAGTTCATCTCTCTCGGACGCCAGCTAGCCGAAGTCTGTCTCTTCCCTCGTTACACCCGCGAAAACGTCTCGCAGATCGTCATCTATGACGGATTCGAAAACTTCGAGCGCGCCTACGCTCGCGGCAAGGGTGTTCTCTTTCTCACTGGACACCTCGGCGCCTGGGAAATTTCCGCCTTCGCCCACTCCCTTCAAGGTCATCCTCTCTCCATCGTCATGCGCTCCCTCGATAATCCCTACATCGATGCCTTAATTCAGAGCTACCGCACCATGCACGGCAATCGCACCGTAGACAAAGACGATTTCGTCCGCGGCCTCCTCTCCGCCATGCGCCATGGCGAAACCGTTGGCATCCTCATGGACACCAACATGACTCCGCCGCAAGGCGTGTTCGTGGATTTCTTCGGCATCCCCGCCTGCACCGCCAGTGGCCTTGCCCGCATCGCCCTCCGCACCGATGCAGCCGTCGTCCCCGGCTTCACCGTCTGGGATGCCAAACTCCGCAAATACATTCTTCGCTTCGATCCCGCCGTGGAGTTAATCCGCACCGGCGACAATGCCAACGCCAACGAGGCCGACATCGTCGCCAACACCGCAAAATTCACCCAGGTCATCGAGGACTTCGTCCGCCGCTATCCCGACCAGTGGCTCTGGGTCCACCGCCGCTGGAAAACCCGCCCCCCCGGCCAGCCTCCACTCTATTGACCTGCCCTTGATCCAAGGTCTAAGCGTATAAACGGTTTTGGGATGGGCACCGGCTTCAGCCGTTCCTTTAAGACCCGTAGAGTGGGGCTTTATAGCCCATGAGGACACAATCCGCCGCATAGGAAACGATTGCCGTTTCTCCGACGTTGTACACACCCACCCCGGAAAGCGACAATAGACAACCATGAAGCAATCCCTGCGCGAACTCGCCGAAAAACTCGGCTGCCGTCTCCTCGGAGACGCCACCATCACCGTCACCGCCGTCTCCAGCCTGCAATCCGCCAGGAGCGATAGCCTGGTCTTCGTCGAGGACGCCGCACACCTGCCCACTGCCCTCAACTCTCCCGCCGCCGCCATCATCGTCGGAATCTTCGCCGACAATCCCGCCTCCAAGCCCATCCTCATTTCCCCACAACCGCGCCTAACCTTCGCCAGAGCCGCACGCTTGCTGCACGACCCAGACACCAATCGCGGCATTGATCCCGCCGCCATCATCCCCAAGTCCGCCCAGATCGGCAAGAATGTAGCCATCGCCCCACGCGCAATTCTAGGCGAACACGTCAAAGTCGGAAATGAAACCACCATCGGCTCCGGCGCGGCCATCGGCGACCACGTGACAATAGGAAGCCATTGCCGCATCGACCCGAACGTCACCCTCTATCCCGGCACAACTCTGGGCGATCGAGTAATTATCCAGGCAGGCGCCGTCCTCGGCAGCGACGGTTTCGGCTACGTCCGTGACGCTCAGACTGGACGCTACGAGCAATCCCCCCAAATCGGACGCCTGGTCATCGAAGACGACGTAGACATCGGCGCCAACACCACCATCGACCGCGGAGCCCTCGACGAAACCAGAATCCGCCAGGGCGCAAAGATCGACAACCTCGTCCACATCGGCCACAACTGTCAGATCGGACAAAACGTAATCATCGCCGCCCAGACCGGCCTCTCCGGCAGCGTCACCCTCGAAGACAACGTAATCTTGGGCGGACAGGTAGGCATCGGGGATCACGCCCGCGTCGGAGCCGGAGCCATGATCGGAGGCCAGGGCGGCATCCTCCCCAAGAAAGTCTTACGGGGGAATGGCGTAGTCTTCTGGGGAACTCCAGCCCGCCCGGTAAAAGAATATCTAAAAGAGTTGGCATTCCTATCACGGTCAGCCAGGAAAGACGCGAATCGCATCTAAAACCAGAACTGAGAACTGATGCCTGTTATCGTTATCGGCGGACATACCCGCAGCGTCGGCAAAACCAGCGTCGTCGCCGGCCTAATCGCCGCCCTGCCCGCCTTCCACTGGACCGCGCTCAAAATCACGCAATACGGACACGGCGTCTGCTCCGCTAACGGCGAGCCCTGCGATTGCGTCACCGCCGACCACTCCCTCGCCGTGTCCGAAGAAAAAGACCGTTCCGGCGAATCCGACACTTCACGCTTCCTCGTCGCCGGAGCCGATCACTCCTGGTGGGTCCGCACCCAGCAAGGCCATCTCGCCGAAGCCATGCCGCGCGTCCGCAAAATTATCGCCACCACGCAAAATACCATCATCGAATCCAACAGCATCCTGCGCTTCCTCAAACCCGATCTCTATTTGACCGTCCTCGACCCGCAAACCGCCGACTTCAAAGCCTCCGCGCAAACTTTTCTCGACCGAGCCGACGCTGTACTCTTGCACGCTGTCGAAAACTCTGTCACAAACTCCAATGACCCAGTCTGGAAGAGCGTTTCGTTGAAACCCGTCATCAATCGCCCAACCTTCGCGATCCATCCCCCAAACTACGTAACCGCAGAAGTCGTAGAGTTCGTCCGCACTCGCATTACTTCTGAACGCTGACGAAGTAGATATAAACTATTGTCTGATGTCTCCAATAAGTGATAGATCGAGACTTTTGGCTGGCAGTCCTTTTCGCCCCTTTCGTCGCGCTAGCATTCGCTATTGAAAAGCTCTTCGACCTGTCTTTAATTGGCCAATACCTGGCCCGCGGAGACGACAGGAAATTGGAAAGCGAAGTCCGCGAAAACCTTTCTTTTTCTCTTCACAGAAAAGAACGCACGGTTTGTCCGAGAAGACCGCAAACCCAAGCGGGTGTTCGATCTCGCGGTCGCCACAGTTGCCGCCGAGGATCTATTTTTTTACTTTGTTCGGATGCGTGGCGACTTTGCGGCATCTGTGACCTCGCGTCACCAGCCGCATGGTTGGCGGGAACTCAACGATGTACTTGAAGAAGCGGATGTAGAAGAGGGCCTTTCCGTATCAGAGATAGTTGATTCTCGCCGCTCACGTTTCTTTACCAATCCGGAAGATGCAAGCCGCGTGCTGAGGGACAGATGGGACCAGCTCACACGGCATTACAAACTGCAGTCCGGCGACCAAGTATCCAGAGGAGTTAAAGCCGAACCCTCCTCTGCGCCCTCGGCGTCTCGGCGGTGAACCCCTCTACGTGTACATCCCAATCACCCGTTCAATCGCGCGCCGGCACACCGCGCAAAATTTGTTGTACCTCGTGAACATAATGCAATCCAACTCCGGACGGTAGTACCCCTTCGCCTCATAATTCGCGCCTTCAAACGCTCCTACCTTGCCCGCGTACTTCTCCGCGCCGAACACGGCATCTTCTTTCTCGCGCTCTTTGCGGAAAAGCTCATTCATCTCCGACTCCGCCTTCCCCGCCGCCCGCAGCTCTTTCCGCTGCCGCTGGATGTCCCTCTCGAAATTATCAAACTGCTCTTTATTCCACGGCGTCGGCACTGGCGTCCCCGTCTCGACCATGTCCTTCCACTTCAAATTTGCCGGATCGAGCAACGCGGTCACATTCGGCTCCCACGGTTCGGTCTTTTTCTCCACCGGCAGATACGCCACATCCGACGTGTAGTACTCGTCCGCCAGGCCGGCAAAGTGGTGCCCAAACTCGTGCACCCCCACATAGCCCGCCCACACGTTGTCGATCGCGACCGTCGCATACTGATTGAAAATTCCGCCACCACCATAGGTCTCCCCATTCACCAGAATTTCGACGAACTCGTAAGGCGCGAACGACGCCACATCCCGTAGCCTCCGGTTCTCCGTGGTCAGCACATAGCGCTCGCTGCCAAACGCATCATAGCCAGCCCCCAGCGGAGACCGCTTATAAATTCCACTGGAAGGCCGCGACACTCCCGACTCCTCAGCCACCGGACACAGCCCCCACACGTTGAAATCCTTCCGATGCTCACGAAACGGTGATGTCGCAAACAGCGCTTCCATGAAGCGCCGCCCGTCCTGCTCAAATTTCCCGCGTTCAGCCCTCGTGTAACCGTCTCCCAACACCACCAGGTCCACCTTCGTCGCGGGATCGCCCATCTTTTGCAAAGCAATCACCGCCCCCGGCGACGGCGGACGCGACCGGTCGATGAACTTATCCTTCGGATCCACCACCGTCTTCCAGACTTCATTCCATACCGCGTTGAATCCGCCTTCACCGCGCTCTTTCAGCGACACCACCACCGGCGCCTCCGGATTCGGGAAGCGCAACGACTCCGAAAACGTGCGGTTCGCATGAAGCGCCTCTTCCGTAGTCTTCCACTCCCCAAACACGGAACCGAATCCGCGCGAGTACAGCAACTTCCCGCTGGCTCGGTCACGCACTTCAAAGAGATAATTTCCCAACTGACTTTCGTCGATCGTCTTACCGGGATTCCCCGGCCACTCCAGCGGTTCAAGCACAATTCGGTCCATGCTGAACCATTCTTCGTGTGAGTTTCCCGTGTGGTAGTAATCGACGCGCAGAGTGCGCGGCGCAGCCTGACTTGCGGCAAAAACTGCGGCGCCATTGAGAAGACTGACTAGAACCAACGCAGCAAAGCCGGGCGCTCGTTTCATGACCGGAATTGTAGCTTACGATCCCGGTTTGATCTCTACCGCCTTATCGTTTTCAAAGTTGATCACCATCGGCTTCCCGCCATTCGCGTAATGCAATGTTCTAAAACCGTAGTCTCCCGAACCCTCCGGAACCCCCAGTCCAATCGCGAAACTGGTCTGCAATTCGCTCATCCCCGGTTGCACCTCATGAGCTTCAATCTTCCGCCACACCTCCGCCGGCCAGTGCTTGTAAAGTTCGTGCGGATCTTCTAGAAAGAAAATCTCGTCAGTGTAAATCTTGAATTCATCGCCCTTTACCGCTCCAATCGGAACCGCATACGATTTGCCATCCTGCAAAAAACGCGCCATCACCTGCTTCGTTCCCGGAGCCTTCGGAGAAACATCGGTCACCACGTTTTGAATCGCCAGCTTCTGCAAAGGCGGCAGCAACCCAGCTTCATGCCCGAAATCCGTCTTGTGCCGCTCTCGATCGTACGGAAAATACGTCAGTTGATAACCAACCTTCACCCACACCGGTTGCTCCGTCAACGCCTGAGCTGACTTCAGATCATAAGCATGCAGCTTCTTCGGCGTGACGTAGTTATCCGCGTTCATCGCCATTTCCTGCTTGGGCCTGACCTCCTCCTTCATCGCTTCGTGCCGCTCGTAGACAACGTAAGCCGCCCGCCCGCCCGCAATCAGAATCGCGGCCACCATAAAGATCTGCAGCTTTTTCTGAACCTCCGGGTCCAAGGCCATAATCTAAGAAAGTCGACCCTTCAAGTGCTCCCAATATGCCCAGCGGATATCGGATAGAATTATCCAGCGGCCCACAAAGGAAAATCCATGCCCATTGCCCAGGATGATGTTCTGAACGCACTGAAGCAGTGCTACGACCCCGAGATTCCCGTGAACATCGTCGATCTCGGCCTGATTTACGACATCCGCTTCGACAACCTGCCCGAAGGCCAGCAGGACGTCACCGTCGATATGACCCTCACCGCCCAGGGCTGCCCCGAACACGTCAACATCAGCGCCCAGGTTAAATCTCGCGTCGAACAACTCCCCGGCGTCCGCAACGCCAACGTCAACGTCATCTGGGAACCCGCCTGGACCCCCGAACGCCTGAGCCCCGAAGCCCGCAAGCAACTGGGCATCGACTAGGACATCGTTCGCAGCGGATTTAGTACTCTCCCAGCCCCTCAAACGCCAGCGCCGCTCGCCCTTCCGCCAACTGCTCAATTCTGGCGCCAATCTTAATGGCCAGATCCAAATACCGCGTCGCCTGCCGCACATACGACGGCAACTCTCCCCGGATCCGCGCAAAGTGCTCCGGATATTCCGACGCCAGCACCGCCAGCCCCACGCTCCCCGCCAGCACCGCCGCCGGACGCCTTCCCTTCAACAGCAATATCGCCGCCCCGCCCGCCGCTCCCGCTATCACCGCTCGTTTCCAGTTCTGCATGTTTTCTCCTCTCGCCGCTCGCAGTCACCTTTGCCGTTTTTCCTAGCAGGATTCTAAACTAACGCTTCCATGCTTTATACTGCCGCCGACTCCTCAACCCGATCCCGACTATGATGCCATTGAGAGCCCTTCCGTTTTCGACAGCATTGATCGTAATTCTGTCCGCCGCCGTCTTAGCATTTTTCTCCGCCACCACCCCAGCTTTCGCCCAAGCCAAGCCCCGGGCCCGCGATCTCGGTGTCCCCTTCGACGGCGCGCCCGGTCCCAATAACGCCATCACCGACGTGGCGGGCGTCGAAGTCGGGCACACCACGCTCATCTCCGGCAGCGGCAAGCTCAAAGTTGGCGAAGGTCCCGTCCGCACCGGCGTTACCGCCGTTCTTCCCCGCGGCAAAGACTCCACCGATCCCGTCTTTGGCGCCTGGTTTTCGCTCAATGGCAACGGCGAAATGACCGGCACTACCTGGCTCGAGGAGTCCGGCTTCCTCGATGGCCCGGTCATGATCACCAACACTCACAGCGTCGGCGTCGTCCGCGACGCGGTCATCGCCTGGCGCATAAAAAAGGCCCCACCCGATCCCGACGGCTACTTCTGGTCCCTGCCCGTCGTCGCCGAAACCGCCGACGATGACTTGAACGACATGAATGGTTTCCATGTCAAGCCCGAGCACGCTTTCCACGCCCTCGACACTGCCCACGGTGGCCCCGTGGAAGAAGGCAACGTCGGTGGTGGCACCGGCATGATCTGCAATGAGTTCAAGGGCGGGATCGGCACCTCATCCCGCGTGCTCCCCCCGCGGCTCGGCGGCTACACCATCGGAGTGCTGGTGCAGTGCAATTACGGAAGGCGCAGTCAATTGCGCATCGCTGGTGTTCCCGTTGGCCGGGAAATCACCGATCATATCGTTCGCGACGAGGACATTGGATCGATCATCATCGTCATCGCCACCGATGCTCCCCTCATCTCCACTCAACTCAAGCGCGTCGCTCGCCGGGCAGCTCTCGGCCTCGGACGCGACGGCAGTTTCTCGGGCGACGGCTCCGGCGACATCTTCATCGCCTTCTCCACCGCAAACCCCGGAGCATCGGGCCCTACCGGTGTGCACGATCTGAAAATGCTTGCCAATGAGCAACTCAACCCGATCTTTCTGGCCACCGTCCAGGCCACCGAAGAAGCCATCGTCAACGCCATGGTTGCCGCCCAAACCATGACCGGTGCCAACGATCTCACCGTAATCGCCCTCCCCCACGACCGCCTGCAAGAGGTCCTGAAAAAATACAACCGCTTGGCAAAATAACTCGTGAAGACAACCGTGTAGTCACGGGCGTCCCGCCCGTCCATTGGTCGTGGAGTGACGGGCGTCCCGCCCGTCCCGGCCGACCGAAGCTCGGCCCCCAGCCCCAGCATTCGTCTGCGCCGCCGCTACCCAGCGTTACTTTCGCTGCCCGACCATCGCGTCTCTGCACCTGCTCTCCGGGAAGGTACAATTCATCCAGTGAAAGCCTATCGTATTGAACGCGTCAAAGGCGGCATGAAGTTCAGCTGCACGCATTGTTCCCACACTGTCAGCACCGCTGATTTCGACGCCAAAGCCGGCAATGTTCGCACTCAGGCGGCAACCGCCATCAACGATCACGCCGCCAAAGCGCACCATGAACCGCTGGTCGTTTCTACCTCCGAAAGCCCGCGCATATGGCGCTAGTTTCCACCCAACCCCGCTCTGCGCCAAAAACTCCTCCTCGCTCGTCCCGCCCCCACGCGGCCCAGTAAAACCCGGCCACCACCTTTTTCGATACCATGGTGTCTCCAGGTACTCCATGCCATGATCGAGCGCTTCGACTTTTCCGATCTCCGCGAGCTTTTCGCCAAGGCGAATGAGGAAAAATCCGGCGACCACCTCGCCGGCATCGCCGCCCGATCAGAGCGGGAGCGCGTCGCCGCCAAGCGCAAACTGGCCGATCTGACGCTCGACGAAATTGTCCGGCGTCCCCTCATCGATCCTGCCGACGACGATGTCACCCGCCTTATTCTCGATACCTTCGACAGTGATCGTTTCCGCCCTATCGCCAGCATGACGGTTGGCGAATTTCGCGAATTTCTTCTCGATGATGGAACCACCGCCGTCGAACTCCAGTCGCTCCAGAACGCCATCATCCCGGAAATTGCCGCTGCCGTTACCAAACTGATGAGCAACAAGGATCTCGTACTGGCCTCTGCCAAGGTCCGCAACGTCACTCGCTGCCGCAACACCATGGGCGAGCGCGGAGTGCTCGGCATTCGCCTCCAACCGAATCATCCCGCCGACGACATCGGAGGAATTCTGCTCGCCGCCTTTGAAGGCCTCCTCTACGGCTGCGGAGACGCCGTCATCGGAGTCAATCCTGCCACTGACTCCGTCGCGACCGTCAGCTCGATTCTAACCGCGCTCAGTCGCCTGGTTGACGCCTACGAAATCCCCACCCAGACCTGCTGCCTCGCACATATCACGACCCAACTCGCAGCCCTCGAAATGGGCGCTCCCGTCGATCTTCTTTTCCAGTCCGTCGCCGGCACCGAGACCGCCAACCGCAGCTTCGGAATCACATTAAACATGCTGCGCGAAGGCCGCGAACGTGTGCTGGAACATCATCGCAACCGCAACACCCGCTGGGTCGGCGACCACGTGATGTACTTCGAAACCGGCCAGGGCAGCGCTCTTTCAGCCGATGCTCACCACGGAGTCGATCAGCTCACCCTCGAAGCCCGCGCCTACGGCGTCGCCCGCGCCTTTCATCCTTTTCTCGTCAACAGCGTAGTCGGCTTCATCGGACCTGAATATCTATACGATGAGCGCCAGATCATACGCGCTGGACTCGAAGACCATTTCATGGGCAAGTTACTCGGGCTTCCGATGGGTTGCGATGTCTGTTATACCAATCACGCCGCCGCCGATCAGAATTCAGCCGATAACTTGCTCTTACTCCTGACTGCCGCTGGCTGTAACTACTTCATGGGCGTACCCTGTTCCGACGATGTCATGCTCAATTATCAATCCACCAGCTATCACGACGCCTTGGCCGCCCGGCGTCTCTTCCAATTGCGTCCCGCCCCCGAGTTCCTCGCATGGCTGCAGAACATGGGCATCTATCGCGGAGCGGAACCAGCATCGTTAGACTCGCCCGCGCGGCGGCAACTTATGCGCGGTTTGGAGGCGTCCCTGGAGAGGACGGTATGAATGGCCGTGGAAGAAAATAAGCTAGCCCAGTCCTACAACTTGCCGGAGTTCGATCTTCCCGAGGTCCTGAAGAAAGTGCGCGCCCAAACTCCAGCGCGCCTGCTGGCAGGTCGAAGCGGAGCCGCCTATCGCACCAATACACAACTGGACTTGCGCCAGGCGCATGCCGCCGCCCGTGATGCCGTTCGCGCCGAATTAGATCTCTCCACTCATCTGGGTAACGATATCCTGCAACATTGGACTCTCTTTGAAGTCTCGACCCGCGCATCAACCAAAGACGAATATCTTTTGCGTCCCGATCTCGGCCGTAAGTTGAACGAAGTATCGCAAGCACAGGTAAAACAACGTTGCACTCCGGCTCGTGACTTTCAAATCCTCATCGGCGACGGTCTCTCCGTAACCGCGGTCGCCAAACAAGTTCCTCAACTCTTGCCGCTACTTCACGAAGGAGCCACAACTCGAGGCTGGAGCACCGGCGAGATCTTCGTGATCCGCCACTGCCGTGTCGGCATTCTGAATGAAATTGGAGAGTTACTGAAACCAACAATTGCAGTCCTTCTTATCGGAGAACGTCCCGGCCTGGCCACCGCCGAAAGCCTCTCCGCGTACATGGCTTACCAGCCGAAAGCATCCGATACCGATGCTGATCGCAACCTGATCTCGAATATCCATGCCCGTGGCGTAAGCCCAGAGCAAGCCGCGGCCCGAGTTCTGAATCTGGCAGCCGCGATGATGAAAGCTCAGAAGAGCGGTTGTCAACTTAGAGAGGCGTTGCCACCCGTCATTCCCTCCCCCACCCTACCGAAGTTGTCAACCTGAGCGGAGCATGCCCTTCACGACCTGGCATGCGGGCTCGAAGGACCCTTGCACTTCCTCTCGTTCACCAACGGCGAGTCTGGGAACTCTTCCCCGGCAGCGAACGCTCGGCGAGCGCACCAAGCGTGTTCACAAACGGGCCCGATCAACGCTCAACTACCCTTCACCGCCCGATCCGTAATCTCCAGCCCCTTATCAATAATCGCAAACGCCTCCCGCATTTGCTCCTCATTGATGCACAGTGGCGGATTCGTGAAGAATGTATTCCAGCGAACAAAAGTATAAAGGCCATTCTCTCGGAAGAATTTACCCAGCGCCACCATCTCCTCCGAAGTCCCATTGAAAGGAGCCATCGGCTGCCGCGTCTTGCGGTCCCGAATCAGCTCAACAATCCCAAACAGTCCGATCGACCGCACCGCGCCCACCGACTTATGTTTAGCTTCTAGCTCCTCGCCCAGCGTCTTCATAATCGCACCCATCTTGCGTGCGTTCTCGATCAGGTTATCCTCTTCATACACGCCAATCGTCGCCAGCGCCGCTGCGCACCCCATCGGATGGCTGTTGTAAGTGAGTCCGCCATAGAACACCTTGTCATCGAAGTGCCGTGCGATAGGTTGCCGCATTCCGACCGCACCCAGTGGCAGATAACTCGATGTAAGCCCTTTTGCCATGCATAATAAATCGGGCACAACCTCCCAATGATCAACCGCAAACCACTCGCCCGTGCGCCCAAAGCCTGACATTACCTCATCCGCGACCATAAGGATTCCGTACTTGTCGCACAGCTTTCTCACCCCTTCCAGATATCCGTCGGGCGGTACGAGAATGCCGTTTGTCCCCGTCACCGGCTCCAGAATGAACGCCGCAATCGTATGCGGACCTTCCAGTTGCATGGTCTCTTCAATCATCGCCAGCGAACTTTCAGCCGTCTCCCACCCGCGCTCCACGCCGTGGTAAGGGTCGAGCACATGCACCACCCCCGGAATCCCCGGCTCCACCGCCCATCTGCGGGGGTCGCCCGTCAGGCTGATAGCGCCGGCCGTCGCCCCGTGATACGAGCGATAACGCGCGATGATCTTATGGCGCCCGGTAAAAAAGCGCGCCAGCTTGATTGCATTCTCGTTCGCTTCCGCACCGCCGTTCGTAAAAAAGAACGTGTCAATGTCCCCCGGAGCAATCTCCGCCAGCTTCGCCCCCAGCCGCGCCCGTGGCTCCGTCGCCATAAATGGATTCGCATAAGCCAGGACCGCAGCCTGCTCGCTGATCGCCCGGATCACCCGCTCGTCGCCATGCCCGATGTTCACCGACATCAATTGGCTGTTGAAGTCGATGAAGCGCTTCCCTTCCGGCGTCCAGAAATAAATTCCCTTGGCGCGTGCCACCGGGATAGGATCGACCTTCGATTGTGCCGACCACTCGTACAACGTATGTTTCTTC
>Ga0074044_10000492_pt1 | contig 38266 bp, 24 predicted proteins | sample BogForMeECP23OM1_FD_94443 | JGI IMG/M metagenome (GOLD analysis project Ga0074044, IMG submission 94443) | Bog forest soil microbial communities from Calvert Island, British Columbia, Canada - Bog Forest MetaG ECP23OM1 | ecosystem: Environmental > Terrestrial > Soil > Wetlands ...
AAAGCCGACCCGGCAGCCTCTCCCGCTGCCCCACGGGTAACAAAGGGGCGCATGATCGGATTGACTTCGCGGAAACCCTCATTCAGCCCGCGCTGAGTAGTGATAGCGTCCGCGGCAACCAGTCCGGCCAGAATACTGACGTTCACCTCGTTCTCCACCGTCCAGAAAGGACGCTGCTGACTGGGCGTGTCGGGCAGCGCAAACTTGCTTACCGCGAAATTTTGTGCCTGCATCGCCACGCTCAGAAGGAGAATCGAGAGGAGGTATTTCATTCTGGGTCTCCAGTACTTCTTGGTTTTGGTAGGCTCAGAATAGGTCCGCTAAACTCGGTGGTCCATGGCCCAATGTCGTGGGGTGGGTGGCCTTCTGGTAAGGGTGACTGTGGTGGTCGGTGAAGGTTACTTGCGGCAATCCGAGAGGCAAGGATCCACCATTTCTCGCGGCCAGTCGATTGATTTTGCGGCACTTATGGAACAAATAAAGGCGGGGCAATTCCCCAGAACGAGTTTCCGGGGCCTATCAGTAGTAGGGTGTAGCTCTGGCTAAGCTCGCGCACTTTGCCGTCGAGCAGCAGTCGATTTGTGAGGATAACCCCGAAAGCGCCTCGCTTGCAGAGCGAGGTCGTTAGCGCTATATTCTTTCGTGATTTCTCCAAGCTGGCTGGCTCGGGCCGACAACCCCACTAACGCAACGGCCCGAGCGTTTTTCAAAAGTTTGCTCCATGGTTTCCTGAAAATCTCCAGCGCGCCACTCCCGCAAAACCAGCAGACTCAGATACGAAGTAAGGAGACTCGCGCCCAGGTGCACGGCGACAGCATGGACAAGCGTTCATCGCCATGGAGTCTCTAGATGGACTGAGAGAATGTGCTTTCCGGCCGGATGATGGGCCGCCCGATTAAGTTTCAGCGGGCGATTTTCGATCCGGCAGGGACAGCAGGTATTCCTTCAGGTCTTGGATGGTTGTTTCCGGTTCGACTTCCCAACTACCGTCTGAGTAGATGGTTATCAAAATGTTGCCGCAGGCGTAGTAGAGAACCGGCTCCTGCGGTCCCTTGGTGTAAGCAATCCCGCATTTGCAACGATACCCACCGTCAGACTGTTTTTCAGGAGACATGCGACAGCCTTTGCAGACAAACAGACCTCTGCGGATAGGCTCCATGACTGTGATAGCTTACCACCACGGCAGCCGCTAGCAGGCAAGTTGTCGGTTCAGATCCAAACAGCGTGGGCCACAATCCTGGGTACGCATCGCCGCAATGTTACACTGGAGCGACAACTGCGAGCACAAGGGAATTCTTCTCGCATGGGCAGATCTCTCAGAACAGTTATTCTGGCTCTTTTGGGGATCGCCATTCTTCTCGGAATCCGCGTTGCATTCGCCACAAAGAAACCGCTTGCTTCAAAGCCTCAGACTTCAGCTTCTCCTGGCCGGTTCGTAGACATCGCCGAAAAGCTTGGAATTCATTTCCGTCATCAAGCGTCCACGACCAGCAAAAAATATTTGCTCGAGACTATGGGCTCCGGAGTTGCCTTATTCGATTACGACAACGACGGCAGACTTGACATCTTCTTCGCCAACGGTGCGCGGCTCGATGATCCCACGCTAAAAGGCACCATTCCAAAGAAAGACGATGCCAAATATTGGAACCGTCTTTATCACCAGAAGCCGGATGGCACCTTTGAAGACGTTACCGAGAAAGCCGGCCTCGCTGGCATCGGCTATTCCACTGGCGTCGCGGTCGGCGACTATGACAACGATGGATTCGAAGACCTGTTCGTCGCGGGATACGGGCGCAGCACGCTTTATCACAACAATGGCGACGGCACCTTCACCGACGTGACCTCCGCCGCCGGCGTGGCCGGCTCAGGATGGATGACCAGCGCTGCGTGGGTTGACTATGACAACGACGGCCGGCTGGACTTGGTCGTCGCCCGCTACATGCAATGGGACTTTGACGACATTTACTGCGGGTTCCGCAAAGAAGGCATCCGTTCCTATTGTCATCCCGATCTGTTCAAGCCAGAGTCGGTTTTGTTGTATCACAACGACGGCAATGGGAAGTTTTCCGAGGTCTCCCACCAGGCAGGCATTGATAAACCCGGTAAAGGTCTCGGCCTCGCCGTCGCGGATTACGATCATGACGGCTGGATGGACATCCTTCTCACCAATGACTCCATCCCGGAATATCTCTTCCACAATCGCGGGAACGGAACGTTTGAAGAAGTTGGCCTGCCCTCAGGCGTTGGGCTCGATGACAATGGCAACAGCTTCGCGGGAATGGGTGTGGATTTCGAAGATTACAACAATGATGGTTGGCCCGACATTATCATTACCGATTTGGCCCATCAGAGGTACGCGCTTTATGCGAACGCCAAAGACGGGACGTTCGAATACTCGAGCTCTTCGACCGGCCTGGGGGAAATCTCGCTGCTGCACTCGGGGTGGGGCGTTCGTTTTTTCGACTATGATAATGACGGGTGGAAGGATCTGCTGATTGTGCAGTCTCACGTGATGGACACAATCCAAGTTAATGAACCGAACCTGCACTATCGCGAACCTCCCCTGCTTTTGCACAACGAAAAAGGGAAGAAGTTTGTGGATGTTTCAGCGCTCTCTGGAGATATTTTCCATCAGAAATGGGCGGCGCGCGGCCTGGCCGTAGGAGACATCAATAATGACGGAAAGTTGGACGCGGTGGTCACCTCCAACAATGGCCCAGCTTGGGTACTGGTGAATCAGACAGTGACTTCGAATCACTGGATCACGCTCAAGCTCATCGGGGTGAAGAGTAATCGCGACGCGATTGGCGCACAAGTCAGGATTTCCACGCCAGCTGGCGACCAGTTTGCGACCGTATCAACCAGCGGGAGTTATCAGTCTTCGAGCAACAAGGACGTCCACTTTGGATTAGGAGCGGCCGATTCGATCCGCGAAATTGAGATCCGCTGGCCGAGCGGCATTCGCCAGATTATTAGTCATCAAAGAGCCGATCAGATCGTGACTATCACGGAGCCGTATGCCGGGAATCGTTGAAGATGGTTCTCAGCAGGTCGACTCGACTGCAAAAGACTTTGACAACCAGCATTCGCTAAGGCCGCGCGACGATATCAGGAGGAATGGCATTACATCCATAGCGCGGATAGTTTGTATTCTCATGCAGCGCGACCGAGAGCGTTGCGGTTGGATCTGCGCATTGCTTTTCATGGCAATGCTCGCAGCACGTGCGCAACTCTTCGCCCAGGATGTAACCACCACTCGGCTGCGTCATGCTGCTCAGTTACTTACTGCCGGAGATAAGGAGCGCGCGGAGGAAGAATTGCAGTCAGTGCTGCGCGCTTCGCCCAGCGAGTACCGCGCTTTGGACTTGCTCGGGGTAATCCGGATCCTGCAACGGCGTGAAATGGACGCTGAAGAGCTCTTCTCCCGGGTTGTTCAGATAAAACCGGACTTCGCGAGCGGGCATGCACACTTGGGCCTTCTGTATTTGCAGATGGGCCGGCCAGGCGAAGCTGTCCCTCAATTGCGCGAAGCCGTCCGTTTTGATCCCGCTCGCACCGACGCTTCCGCAGCCTTGGTACACATCTGGCGCGACCAGGCCCAGGCGGCGGTTACTGCCGGAGATTCCGCAAGCGCGTTGGCATTGCTAACCGACGCGCGGAAGCTTGCGCCGGAAAACCCGGATGTTCAATTCGAGTTCGGAATGGCGGCAATGCGCATGTCCCTATGGCAGGACGCGATTGAGGCCTTCCAGCAAACGTTGCGGCGACGCAAGAATGATCTGATGGCGCTCTGGGGTTTGGGGCGCGCGTTTACAGGGCTATCGAAATTCGAGGACGCACGCCAACAGTTTGCCCGCTACGTCGCCATACGTCCGGACGATTCCTCCGGTCATTGCGCTCTGGGCATGACTCTTGCCTCTCTTGAGCGTTCGGGGGAAGCAAGGACTCAGTTCGAGCAGTCAATCGCGCTTACACCCGCGCAAACCGAATCTTACTTCCGGCTCGGGTTGTTGGATCTCGACTCCAAAGATTTGGACTCGGCCGCCAAGAACATGCGCCATGTGCTGGAGCATGATCCGAAGCACGCAGGCGCCTTGGCTGCGTTGGGAAGAGTCGAGTTCGAACAAAAGCGCTACAACGAAGCCATCAACCTGCTGCTGCAGGCCATAGCCAATGACGATTCGCTCCGTGTAGCGCATTATTACCTCGGTCTCACCTATTCGCGCATGGGCCGCAAGGCAGAATCGGAGCAGGAGCTAGAGAAAGCGACCCAACTCGAACACCAAGAAGTCGAAAAGCGATTCACAATATTAGATCCCGGATCAGCGAGTGCTCCGGACGCACCGCGTCAGAAATTGCCACACAAATAATCGCCGTTGATACTCTGGGGTGAAGCGATAACCGTGACGGCTCCTAACCGGCACTTCCAGGGATATTCTCGTCTTTTGTCTTCCCTCAAGCGCGTCTTCTGCCACGGGCGCGCTACACTGATTTGGGGCATGCAGTAAAGTCAACGGTACGAGGTGCGGCAGATGGTGGGGGGGGTCTCGACGAGCCGATGCGTTAGGCGAATCCTCTTCGCCACTGCATTGTCTCTGCTTTCTTGCGCCGCTCCGCTCTACGCGCAGGAAGGATCCTCAGTCGAATGTACCCCAAGCTTTCCCTTTAAAGACTCTTGGTGGGGCGCGGACGCAGCGTACTCCATCCCGTTGCCGGACGGGCGTTCTGTGTGGATCTTCGGCGACACACTGTATGGCGACCGTCGGGTAGTCGAGCGAACCGAACCTCGCATGGTGCGCAACAGTATCGGCATCTCGACATGCGACGATCGCAGCGGCTGGAAAGTCGATTACATCATTCGGCGGGGTGACGAGGGACAGCCGCAGGATTTCTTTCAGGCGCAGCACAAGAACACTTGGTACTGGGCGCTTGACGGGTTCTTCTACAAGAACGACCTCTGGGTGACTCTGCTCTGCATGCGCGACTCACCAAAAACAACGTCCGCCGCATTGGGCTTCGCAACTTGCGGGGCCGACCTCGCAAAGGTTTCCGGACTCGAGAATGATCCGCAGCGCTGGAGCGTAAAGTTCTTCCCACTCGTCCCCAACGGCATTCACGCCTATCCTTCCGCCACCGCCGTTGTAGACGGTGAGTACGTCTATATATTTGCGCTGCTGGAATCAGATTCTCGGCCGATGCTGCTCACCCGCATTCCATTGGATGGCCTCGACGCACCGGCAGAGCGCCTTCAGTACCTGTCCAAGAGCGGCACCTGGAAGTCGGGCCTGACGCCTGCCGACGCCATGCCTGTCATGAAGCACGGAAATACTGAAATGACGGTGCGATATCACCCCCTTTTAGAGAAATGGGTTGCGATTCTGAATTACCCGAAACTCTTTTCCGACAAGATCGTGGCGCGTATAGCCCCTCAACTCGCCGGACCATGGAGCAAAGATAAGGTGATCTATCGCATTCCAGAGATGCAAAAGGGCCACGCTGGATATGACGAAGATACCTTTTGCTATGCCGCCAAGGAGCACCCGGAGTTTCGCAAGCCTGGTTCGATTCTTATTACATACGCTTGCAATACGATGAATGTGCAGAAGCTCACCAGGGACCTGAATATCTATTTCCCGAAAGTTGTAAGAGTTCCTTATCCCTAAAGAAGCGAATCAGGGCGCAGAGGCCAACCGGCCCATGTGAGAGGAGAGTCGCCGTTCGCGTTCTTTCGCATCGATCTTGGCGCTATACCTCGCTCGGGCAAGCCGCCGCTTGCCCGAGAAGGCACGTGCGCCTTTATGGAGCAAGCAGATCCGCGACAGATGCCACTAGTCTGTTGTACACAACTTCGACGGTGTTGAGAGGTTGGAGGACGCCGCCGGTCGGGTCTGTCGGGTCCTCCGTTGCAGTGTATTGTCTCGTCCTGGCCTCGATTCTCGTCAACGTATCTGGGCTACAGAAAGGACTAACCGATGAGAGTTTGTCTGTACGGTCGCGTAAGTACGAGCCGTCAAGATAATGAGAACCAGTTAGCACAGCTTCGGCAGTTCGCCAGGCTGCAGGGCTGGACCATCGTTCAGGAGTACACCGACGAAGTTACGGGCAGCACCAGCGACCGACCGGCGTTCAAGGCTATGTTCCTGGCAGCATCCAAGCGGGAATTCGATGTGTGCTTGTTCTGGAGTTTGGACAGGCTGAGCCGTGAGGGTGCGCTTGAGACAGTGCAGCATCTACAGCGGCTCACGTCCTACGGCGTGGCCTGGCGCTCGTTCACGGAGCAATACCTGGACTCCACCGGCATCTTTCGTGATGCGGTGGTCTCGATCTTGGCCGTTGTCGCCAAACAGGAACGAGTTCGACGGTCGGAGAGAACTAAGGCAGGATTAGAACGCGCCCGTGCGAGGGGCAAGATGCTTGGCCGTCGTCGCATCCAGGTTAACGGCGAGCAGATCGCGCAACTGAGATCCGCGGGCCTGTCTTGGGACGCCATCAGTATGCAGACCGGCATCACGCGCTCCGTGTGCCAACGGGCTGCCTTAAGGCAGCCGACAGCCTAGCCGAAGGTCGACCGTGGCCCAGGGGGCAAGTTAATGCGCGGGTCTGGCACTGCGGCGCAAGGGCAGTAACGCCGGCCGGAGAAACGCGCGCGCGGCAAGCGTGGGGGAAAACGGTGCGGGCCTAGGGAAACCGTGCCGGAAACCTACAGGGCACGTGCGAGCGCGGGGTTAGCGGGCGCGGGCGTTTTGGTGGTGTGCAACGTGCGCTTTCGTGACTGCGTGGGGCGCGAATCGCGTTCCCAAGATTCTTATTTCGCGTGTGGGGCGAGATTGGTGCGAACGATCCGCGCGCGATCCGGTTTTCCACACGACGTTAACATTTTTCACGAGGCGCGCGGGCTAGCGGGGCCGGGCGAACCCGCTTCATTTCAACTTTTACGTTTTTCGCGTGGCCCCGGACGTGCGCGTCGCGTTTTCCTGGCGTGCGGGTCTTTCTCGCTGCTTCGCGCGGATCGAGTGACTCTCGGCGAAGGCGATGGATGGAATCCACCAACAAAACCGAGATCTGGCTTGTATCACCGAGAGGCCAACACGTACTCGACTTTCTCAGGGCTGCATCACGCCGGAAATCACGTCCGCAAGCGCATTGACCGGGCCTGATACGTACGGTTTGGATGCCACATCCACACCGGGATGATACAAGGTCCTGACCGTGAAAACATAGGCCGCTCCGGTGCTCAGGGGACTCAGGAGACCTGGCGGAATCGTGATTGAAGTACTCTGCGTCTGCAGCCTTGCTATTTGTACGTATTCCGTATTGCCCGCATTGTTCGACAACTGGTACACAAATACGGCGTAGACATTGGCCGTGCCAACGCTGGGAGGCGCCCAACTCAAAGTTGGGGTAAGTCCGATTGCCCGTTGGTTTGCAAAGAAATCGCGGCCTCCGACGGACGGGCCGGTCACCGTGCCGACCATTGGTTGGATCGGGCTCGTTTGCGAAGGCAACGCCGTCGTGTAGCCACGAACTTGAGTAACTATCGCAGTGCCATTCGTTGCCCCAGGTGCCAAATAGCTCGTTAGCGCAGCGTATTGATAGGCGGCGAACAAGGGCCAGTCTGGTGGAAAGGGGTTCCCATAGGACACATCACCCAAGTCTGCGTTGATCGTGATCGGATTCGCGCCAGTGTAAAGGCTGTATCCAACCAAATCGGGTGTTGACGTAGTGACGCCTTTTGCAAGGCTGCCGGGATAAACATCGAGAGCAAGAGTGGTGTCGAGGAGGACCGCGCCTGGATTAGCCGCTAGGGTTTGTGCTGCAAGATCAGCCCCGTTGATGTTCGCTCGAAACGTCTGGTTCTGTTTGACCGTTTTGAGCGTCCCACTCACCGTTGTATCCGCCCCATCTACCTGAACAAAGTTGCTCGGCGCGAAATACCTTCCGGCGGCGGCGAAAGCGAAGCCACCGACCGGCTGCGTGATCAACTGCAGAAAGTATGTTTTGTCACCTAACGTGGAGTCGTTCAGATCATCTGTGTAGGGGAAGGTTCCGGTAAACGTCGCCTCTCCGGCGACGCCGGGGTACTCATCAAACGCACCAGTGCTCGGACCCACAAGTTCAAAGAAGTCGGTATCCTGCCATGCATTGAGATTTGCAAGGTTGAAGGTCAAAGTGGTGTAGTTGACCGGCGGAAACGCAGTAGACCTTTTGGAGGCATAAAAATCAGCATTGACCATGGTGTTCTTTGTCCACAAATACTGCTCCCCAAGGCGCAGCAGATAGAAACCGCTGGGTACATCTGGAATGCTGAATGTGCCCATGCTGGTTCCGGTGCCAACGATTTCGTCGTACCCCCCTCCCCCATTTGGAACAAAAGCAGCGACGACGCTGATTGAAAGATCAACGGGCACTAATCCGTCCTTGTAGTGTCCTATTCTGTGACCAGAGACAGTTCTGGCGAACGCTGTGCTCCGCGCTTCGACTGCACCGTTAGAAGCAGAACTGGCTTTGTTAGGCGTCTCCTGGCTTCGGAACTGTCCCAGTCCGGTGTCGGGTCTCTCCGCGGCCATGGCGACTGAGACTGCCAGCGTAACGAGCGCGGTCACGATAATGCACCACCGTTTTACCGACTTCATACTTCCTCCTTTTGGGGCGAGTCCATCGCCCCGGCTCGTCGTACTTCTATTTACCTCATACTCCGAATGATGCCAAACCCAGCGCCCAGAGCCTGTTTCAAAGTCTCCATAGCTTACACCCGGACGTGAGTCGCCGAAAGGAATTAAGAATGCCCTCTGGCAGAATTACCCCGGGCCGGCGCGTTCCGTCGCTACTTTGCCACGCAATATCCACTGACACGTCCGGCGTGGCAGGTCCTTGAGCTGTCTACTAATTCGCTTTCAGGCGGAAGGCATCCGCTGACGTACATCGGGGTTATCAAGGGCCGTCCAGCGGGACATTGGGTGAGGTCCTGAACTTCCCCACACTGTTGGGGGGCACCATGGTATACGGATCCCCAGCAATATCCGTTCAGAGTATCTCTGGTCGTCGTACCGGTGCCACTTAAGGGAACCGTCTGTGGGCTACCGGGTGCGTTGTCGCTAACCGAAAGCATCCCGCCCACGCTGCCCGAGGCACTCGGCGTGAATGACACATTGATAGTACAGCTCGCTCCGGACGCGAGCGTCGAATTGCAAGTGTTGGTCTCGCTAAAGCTAGTGCTTGCGGCGATACTCGTGATACTAAGTACCGTCGTACCGTAGTTGCTCAGCGTGATGGGCTGCGCCGGGCTGGTTGTACCTATTACCTCGTTGCCGAAGCTCAAGCTGGCTGGCGATAAGGTAGCGTTAGGTCCGGAATCACAGCCCGCACCAATTAAGGAAAGTACTTGTGGACTGCCGATGCCATCGTCGGTCATGGTGAGTGAGGCATTGCGCTGACCCAACTGGCTTGGTGTGAAAGTCACGCTCAGAGAGCAACTCGCTCCTGCGCCGAGACTCGAACCACACGTACTGCTCAGAGCGAAATCCGTGGCGTTGGTCCCAATTATCGCCACGCCACCAATTACCAGCTCCGAGCTGCCGGTATTGGTCACCGTCTCGACTTGCGGGCTGCTCCCGGTTCCAACTATCCACACGCCAAAATTCAGGCTTGCTGGTGCGAGACTCATGGTGGGCGGCGGCGGTGGTGCAGATGATCCGCTGCCGCAACCACTGAGCAAGTACAACCCTCCGAGGATGAGCACGAAATACTTTTTCACAGTTCCTCTCCTCATGGCAGCAAGTGGACGACCCACGAAAAACCAAGCGCTGGCGGCGAACTCGGAGTCTTGGTGTTCACCGACATCGACCGCCGCCGCCTGCTACTCGATCTTGTTCGCGTTCACCCGGTCCCAGAACCAGCTTGTCCTGGAGGTGTTTCTCGATCCACCGGACACGCAATGAGCGCGATCTCCTTCGAACACGCATTGCAACCCAGCGCAACAGGCGCGGCTCGTCTATCAAATCTCAGTAATAGAAGGCTATGATGTCATTGCGCAATGGGTACGAGAAACACCCTCTATTGGTACACCTCCGCAGTGGCGAGGGCGTTTGTGGCGGCGTTTCCTCCGCCAACGACGAGCGCTTTGCCGTTGCCGAGCATGGTCGACGCTTGCCCGAAACGCGGAGTTTGGAGGCCGCCGGTGGCTGTGAACTGCCCGGTGTCAGGGTTAAAAATCTCCGCGCCTGTCAGAATCCCTTTCACGCCGCCTCCTCCCGTCAGCAATACATTTCCGTTGTTCAGCAGAAGTTCTGTGTGGATCGCGCGCGCAGTTGCTTCGTTTCCTGCAGAAGCAAAAGTTCCGGTGTTCGGATCGTACAATTCAGCGGCAGCAATCTCCTGATCGCTGAAATCGAATCCCCCGGTCACCAGCACCTGCCCGTTGTTCAGCAGGATCGCCTGGTGGAAAGAGCGGGCCGTTGCCATGTTCCCTGTCGCTGAGAAAGTCCCGCTGTTGGGATCGTAAAGTTCTGCACTTGCCAGAGTATTGCCGGCTGCATCGAGTCCTCCTGCGATCAATATCTGGCCGTTCGCCAATACCGTTGCCGTGTGGTTGCTTCGCGGCGACTGCATGCTTGCGGTGGCGCTGAAGGCCCCTACACCCGGGTCATACACCTCTGCAGAAGACACGGCTGTTCTCGATTGGTCCCATCCACCCGCCACAAGAACTTTTCCTCCGCTGAGTACAGCGGCGGTATGAAAGACACGGCCGGTTGCCATTGCTCCGGTCCGCGAAAAGATGCCGGTGGCGGGATCGTAGAGTTCGGCGGAGGCAAGGGCGTTATCGCTGCCATCGAAACCGCCGGCGACCAGGACTTGCCCATTGCACGGGGTAGCTGTGTGCCAAGAGCGTTCGAATGACATGGTCCCTGTGGATGAAAAACTTCCACTAGCGAGGTCATAGAGTTCGGCACTTGCGAGTGTGGGTCCAGTGTTGTCTTGTCCGCCGGCGATGAGCACGTTGCCGGTGCTCAGAGACGTTGCGGTGAAAGCGAATCGCGTGCTGGCCATGCTCCCGGTGGAGGTGAAACCATCGGAGAACACCGCGATGTTGAAATTCTGTGTATCGCTTTGACTGGCGGAATCCATCACCGCGACCGCGACCGAGAATGTCCCTGTCTGCGACGTGGTGCCCGCGAAGACTCCGTTTGAAGTGAGTGTGAACCCAGGCGGGAGGGACCCGCTTTCCGACCATGTTAACGGTGGCTGGCCATTATGAGCCGTGAACGTAAAACTATAAGGCAGATTTGCGCCCGGGGTCGGCGTGTTCGTGGTGTCAATGACCGGCGGGGGCGGCGGCGTAATGCTGATGGTATAGTTTGCGCTCGCCTGTGCCGGAGGTGATGCCGAATCGGTAACGGTCACAATGACCTGGTAGTTTCCAGCAACCGACGGCGAACCCGTGATACCGGGAGTATCGCCCGAGGGAGTGTAGACGGGCGCGATGGTTAATCCGGGCGGCAAGGATGAGCCTTGCGCAGCCGCCCAGGTCCAGGTATAAGGCGGGACTCCATTGCTGGCGCTGAACGGGAAACCATAGAGAAAGAGACGGCAGACAAACCCTGACCTGCCGATGTATACGCAGACGCAATGGGGAGAGCCTTGCTGGCAGGAGGGGCCTTGACGTCCATCGTACGTCACTCCGACCTGGTCAATCGGCGGTGTGCCGGACGTGATAGACAGAAGCCCATGGTTGCTAGTGACGCTAATCTGGGTCGACGTACCGGTGATCGAGGAATCGACCGTATCGGTGGCGGTAATAGTCTGGTTGCCACCGGTTTCAAGGATCACGCCCGAAAAGCTTTGGCTTCCGGCCGTGAGTTTCGAATCTTTCGGGAGAAGGGCATGACTGTCGCCGCTGGTGAAATGCACCGTTCCCGTATAGCTGGATACGATTGCGCCGCTGCTGTCGAGGGCCTGCACTGTAACACTGAAAGGCGTCCCTGCGGTCACGCTGGCTACGGAAGAATTGACAGAGAAATGGGTGACGACGTCGCCCCCGGACGAGCCCGTGCTGGTTCCGCCGCCGCAACCGGAGGGGAAGCTGACAACCACGCCAATGAATAAGAGCAGAGAAATGGTCCTCATCCAGCGTCGAATCTCAGTCCCGCACATCACGTTATCTCCTTCAGCCTCGCCCGCGAGCCGAACCAGTCTCACGAGGTGAGAAGCGAGTGATCACACCAAGCGAGGGATCAGGCTGCGAGGCATTCCCTCAGTCGAACTCGATCCTGTTTTGTTCTGCTCGGAGAACAGCCGAAATCTGCCATCACCGAGCTTGTTCGACCCCCTGGTGGACGGGATTCTATGTCCGAAGCGAGCGGCGAGTCCATGCACTCGCGCTGACTTGGCACTGAACTGTGGCTGAACCAGTAAATTGCCTATGGAAGGCCTGGAGTTCGACCTCCCGTCCGCAGTAGGTTGTGTCGAAACGAGGTCCCGGCCGCAGGGCAGGAAATCTTCGGAAATGCTTCCCTACAGTGGTAAACTCGGGCACGGTCAGTCGCGATGGCAGGCCCGTCCCCAAGTCGCGTGCGGTTCGGGGCCTTTGAACTGGACCTCAAAGCGGGGGAGGTGTGCAAAGGAACGGGGAAGGTTCTGCTTCAGGAGCAACCCTTCCAGATCCTTCTGATGCTGGTGGAACATCGGGGCGAGGTCGTCACCCTCGACGAAATCAAAAAGAAGCTCTGGCCAAACGACACCGTGGTGGAATTCGACCACAGCATCCACACGGCCATCAAGAAGCTGCGACAGGCGCTCGGAGATGCGGCGGACTGTCCCACGTACGTCGAGACGGTGGCCCGGCGCGGGTACCGGTTATTGGTCCCGGTGGAGTGGATCGAGGCCAGCCCCGCCGATATACACATTCCACCTTCTACCGTTCGACTTTCAGGCGTCCCATCAGGAGACTCCCTCCTCATCGGCAAGAGAGTCTCACACTACCGCGTCTTGGAAATCCTGGGCGGCGGGGGCATGGGCGTGGTGTACAAGGCCGAGGATCTCAAGCTGGGCCGCCGCGTCGCCTTGAAGTTTCTGCCGGAAGAGTTAGCTGGCGATACCGCAGCGCTGGAACGTTTCCAACGTGAAGCGCGCGCTGCCTCCGCCCTCAACCATCCCAACATCTGCACGATTTACGAGGTCGAGGAACACGAAGGCCAACCGTTCATCGTCATGGAGTTACTCGAAGGCGATACTCTGAGGGAATTGATCACTGCGTCTGCAACGAGAACAGCACCGCTACCCGCACAGAAATTGCTGAATCTTGCCATTCAAATCACTGAGGGGTTGGAGGCGGCCCACCGCGAAGGAATAATTCATCGCGATATCAAGCCCGCCAATATCTTCGTCACCACGCGTGGACAAGCCAAGATTCTGGACTTTGGCTTGGCCAAGCTGGCCAAGGATCTGGTTCCGAATGAAGTCCCGATGGAACCGGATCGTGGAGCTGATGATCCTCGTCTACCACAACTAGGGACCGAGGCAGCATCTGACCCCAAATTGCTTCTCAGCCGGACGGGAGTGGCGATAGGCACCGCAGGGTACATGTCTCCGGAACAGGTGCGCGGGGAGAAATTGGACGCGCGAACAGACCTGTTTTCCTTTGGATTGGTCCTGTACGAAATGGCGGTTGGCCAACGGGCATTCGTCGGCGATACAGCCGTGGAGCTGTATGATGCAATCCTTAAGAAGACGCCGGTGCCGCCTCAGCAACTGAATCCTGAAATCCCACCCCAACTGGAACCAATCATCGACCGGGCATTGGAGAAGGACCGCGAGACGCGCTATCAGTCTGCCGCAGAGATGCTGGCGGACTTGACGCAGCTGCAGGAACCTTATCGCTCAGTCGCGGCTGCGGCGGGTTCGGGGCCACGCAAACGTCGGCTCATGTTGGCGCTGGCGTTCCTTGTCGTTCTTGCAGTCATCGCAGCGGCCGTCACCTCTTACCGGATGAAGCTGCAAGCGGGCCGATTAACCGCGGAGGACTCGGAGATCCTGGCCGCCTTCGTTAACACTACCGGGGAGACTCTCTTCGATGTGACGCTGCGGAGGGGGCTGGATCTTGCCCTGCGGCAATCGCCTTTTCTGCATGTTCTGCCCGGCGGCAAAGTTGCCGCCGCGCTCCGGTTGATGGGCCAGCCAAGAACCACCCCCCTCACGACTGACATTGTGCCCGAGGTGTGCCGGCGCGCGGGGAGCAAGGCTTACATCGCCGGTTCGATCAGCGGCCGGAGTGACAAATACGTTCTTGGTCTGAGGGCGGTGAACTGCCAGAGCGGAAAGGTCCTGGCGCAAGAGCAGACCACAGCCGAGCGCAAGGACAAGGTGCTGGACGCGCTTAGCGATGCTGTTGCCCAGCTGCGCGGCGATCTTGGGGAATCGCCCGCCTCGTTGTGGGAGTTTAATGTTCCGCTGAAGCAGGCAGCCACGCCGTCGCTCGATGCGCTGCAGCAATATGCTCTCGGTATCGAGGCCGGTGACAAGAATGGCGAGACCGGGCAGTTGCCATTCGAACTGCGCGCCATTCAGATGGATCCTAACTTTGCCCTGGCGTACCTGTATGCAGGTGAAGATTACCTGAACATGAGTCAAACGGAGAGAGCGGCCGAGTACCTCGGCCGCGCGTTTGAGTTGCAGGACCATGCGGACGCACGCCAGAGGGCACAAATTGCGACTACGTACTACTACGTCACCGGCGAACTGAACAAAGTGGCGCAGACGTATGAGAAAGAGATCGCGATCTATTCCGGCGAGAGGGTCAGTGCTTATAGCAATCTGGGCATCGTGTACTCCGAGCTGGGACAGTACGAGAAGGCTGCCGAAATGGCACGGCAGGCGATACCGTTAAGCCCGGATCTGGGGCAGTTATATGGGAATCTCGCCCACAGCCTGCTGGCGTTGAACCGCTTGGGAGAGGCGAAGGAGATAGTCCAAGCGGCGCTGGCGCGAAAACCGGATACCGATTCAAATCACGAGCAACTCTACACGCTCGCATTCCTGGCGCATGATTCGAAAGCAATGGCGGAGCAGGTGGGATGGCTGGAGAGCCAGCCGCAATATGCAAGCGCTGGGTTGGCGATCGAGGCCGACACCGAGGCCTTTGCGGGGCATCTACGCAAGGCGCGGGAGTTGACGCGCCGAGCCGTGGAGGCTGCCCTGCGGACGGACAGCAAGGAAGATGCGGCCATATGGTGGGACAACGCGGCCCTGCGCGAAGCAGCGGCCGGGAATGCTGAGAAGGCGCGCGAAGCTGTGGGCGAGGCGCTGAAACTCGCGCCGACAAGTCAAGGCGTTGAAGTTGAAGCGGCGCTGGCGCTGGCCATGGTGGGGGATACAGCGCGGGCAGAGGCCCTCGATCAGGATCTGGGGAAACGTTTCCCGCTCGATACCCAGGTGCAGTCTCTGTGGTTGCCGACGATCGACGCGGAACTAGCACTGGTCCGAAAGAATCCCACCGCCTCGGTTGATCGTTTGCAAGCGGCCGCGCCGATGGAATTGGGCTTTGTTCCTTTTGTCACCAACATTTCGTGCCTCTATGCGGTAAAGGTTCGTGGCGAAGCATATCTTGCCGAGGGCAATGGAAGCGCGGCGGCGGGTGAATTTCAGAAGATCCTCGACCACAACGGCATTGTTCAGAACTGTCTGACGGGAGCGCTGGCACATCTAGAATTAGCGCGTGCCCAGGCGCTTGAGGCGCGGAGCGACCGGGGCGGTGCGGCCCGCGAACGGGCGCTTGCCAGCTATCGGGATTTCTTTGCGCTGTGGAAGGATGCAGATGCGGACTTGCCGATTTTGAAACAAGCCGAGGGGGATTACGCGAAGTTGCAGTAGGGGCCTGGGGGCTGTGGAGATATTTTCCGAGACTTCTGCGGACGCGGCCTTGGATTCGCGCTGAAAGCGGCTGAGTGCCTGCGGGTCCTTGGCTACATCGTCGGGCAGAAACTTGAGGGCGACAAAGCGACCGAGCTCGGTGTCCTCGGCCTTATACACTACGCCCATACCGCCACCGCCGAGCTTCTCGACGATGCGGTAGCGCGAAACGGTTTGGCCGATCATCAGGGGCAAATCTTACGTGGGTGAGACCGGCAAGTCAATGAAAGTCAGGGAGTTGACAGCCTCCCCAAGGGATTGTTGTCGGTCGCGGTAGGGACGACCATCGCTGATCGCCCCCCGCGCGGATCCGCACGAGCGCTCCTTAAGCAGTGTTCAGTCCCATTCCCACCAGCGTTCGGAGCGTTCTTTATGCGGATGTGGAATGGTAAGACGCAGCGTCATCGTCTCGTGCGGCAAGAGCGTGAGACGCACGGGGCTTGTGGGTATGGCACCCAGCGCCTCGTTCTCGGTCAGGTTGGTCTCTTCCGCGGCCGTAATTTTCAACTGCGTTTTCAGCTCCGTGACCACTTTGTTGCCAGCTACTTCCTGCAAGCGCAGGGTGTAATGCTCGGGGTTCCCGTCCGCGCTCGGTTTGAAGGCTAGCAACGCAACGTCTTCCGAACTCAGCGAGAAGTACGAACCTTGCGGTTGCGCCGGAGCCATGCCGCCGGTCAACTCCATGGCAATTAACGGCGTATCAAATGAAGTGCCTTCTCGGTACGACTCAACCGGGTTCAGGTCACCGTCCGCCGAGCTGAGAGCGAAGTGGTACCAGGACTGCGCCGGCAGCCCGGGCTCAACCGTGAAAAAGTTGACCATGCCCAGATCGCGCGTATCGCCTTGGTCTTGTTTGCGGATTACGGTGACGCGCACAGCATTGAGAAACGTATTGGGCCCTTTTGCGCTTGGCAGTCCGGGTAGATGGTTAAAGAAGGGCTCACGCTCGGAGAGAGTAATGCGAAGCTTTCGTCCGTCGGATTGGCCTACGAGCACCAGCGAATGTTGGGGAACGGCGGCATCGGTTCGCGCTCCGGGAAGGTAGTCCTCGGGAATGCGGTGATAGCCAGTGCCGTCTTCTACCCACACCTGAGCCGGTCCCTGAAAACGAAACGGCAGATTGAAGGAGTAGTATTCGCCGGGCTGGTTGCTGGCGACAAAGGGCATGCGTTCGCGATCGAGAAGGTTGGCAAATTCGATCCGCTTCACGGTGCGATAAAGCGTGATCTCGGTTTCTGGCCACAGGGTTGCCGGACGCTGAATGATGATGCGATCGAAAACCGGGCCGGTTTCGACATGGACGGCGACTTGAGCCAAGCCGACGGGCAGGCTCGACCATGCAGTCCAGCGCAGTAACTGGTTCGCCGCCTTGTCGTCTCCGGAATCTACAAGTTCCCGCTGCAATTGTTTGTCGTAGATGCTGGTGACGGCGCCGTCCGAAGACCGGACGCGAATACGATAGAAGGAACTATCGATGCTGGTCGATGCGCTAGTTGAGGCGCTAGTCCTCGTGCTCGACGGAGCGTTCGTCTTCGCGAGAGTGTGGCTGCCCGCGTTCGCGGGATCGATCGAGTAGCTCTTGTGGCCAAGCGCGGGAATGTCAGTGGCGGTAAACTCGAGTTCGTCCGTCGACACGCGCTGAACCGTGACGGGGTGACCCGTTGCCACATCGCGCAGTCCAATATCTTCCTTCGATTTGAGTCGTGCCACATCTGTGCGCTGCCAGCTCACTGGATTAAACACGACCAAGGTTCTTTTTCCAGCCGGCACTTGAGAAAGTAACGTCTGCAGCCCAGAGTCGATCAGGTTGCGAATGTCCTCTTGGCTGCTATTCGTATAGCCGACATACTCGCGATTTTGCTGGTCGATTTCAGAGCGGGACATGAGCTTGGGCCAGCCGACCTGGGCAGCGCCTGAGTGTTCGTCGTATTTGAACAGCTTTATGCGCGTGTCCTCTAGGTTGCCGTTGGGCAGGCTGGTGAAGTTGCGGAACGTGAGCAGGCTCCAGAGCAATTCTGCCACCGGCGCGTGGTCCTGCAACCAGCGAGCCTGCGCACTGATCACCGGTGAGTTCAGCTTCACTTCCGACCAGAGGCCGCTCCAGTCACCTGCGTACGATGGGAACTTCTCGTTTCCGTATTGCGCCTCCATGTGGTGGAAAAACTCGGCGGGAGTACAAACGACGATGCGAGGTTGCTTGCCGGCAGCGTTCCATTCGCGGATAGCGGGCAGTAGTTGCGTTGCCTCTTCATCGCTGGAAACGAAATCATGCAGATAGAGCAACAGGACCGCGTCGTATGGATAGCCGGCCTTTGCATACTTGTCGAGTAACTTGTCGACACCTCGCTGCATGATCTCGAGCTTCGGGAGACCTTCCCATTCTTTGGGATAAAAATGTTCTTTGGTGTAGGGCTCGCGCGCGACCGGATCGAGGTAATAGTCGGCGAAGGCCTCGGTGTAGCCCCCGAAGCGGCTTTGCGTCTGCCAGGTTAGAACGCGGCTGCCGTCGGGCGATTGCCAATAGAAAGGAACTTGTCCGGGACTTAACGACGTTCCTCCTGAAATGAAGAGGTTGGAGCCATTCACAAAATAGTGCACACCGCTGCGGGCCAGAACCTGCGGCAGACGAAGAGTGAAGCCGGGGACGTCATCCATCATGGCAAAGTCGGTCTTGATTCCCAACCGCTTTTCCAGGTCCTTCATGTCATAGGTGATGCGGTTGAGTTGCTCGGCGCCCATAAATTCGGTGTGCATGCTGCCGAAAACGGCGGAGACCTGAATCTGTCCTTTATTGACGAGGTCGACGAAGTCTTTGATCTGCTGCGGGTCGCTGGTGCGCGCCAGCCATTCGCGAATCTGCCAGACGCTTTCAATGGTCCACCGAAATTCGGGATCGCGCTTGGCGTTCCCAATTACTTCGTCGATGTGCGGCTTTAATTTCGGCAGCACTTCTTCCGGCGGAGCTGTGAATCCCAGGTCCCAATGGCTGGAGGGCATGACGTAGATGGTCTGGATGGAGGGTAGTGCTCGCGGTTCGGGCGTTGCACCGTCTTTTGTTTGCGCTAACCCAGCTGCCGCGAGGGCCAGTAAAAGGAGTGTGGACTTGGTGGTTCTGATCAAGGCCGTTTCTCCGTGCGCCTTGCCCAAGAAGAAGAGGGCCTCCCGAACGGGGAAACCCTGGCTTGCGATGGGGAAAGCGCTTGCGTCAAGAAATGAAGTTGACCGTCAATTGTGCTAGCAGGATATAACGAGCCCCGCGGCGGACAACCGCGTTGATGGTTGCCGCCGCGGAATTAGCCCCCTCTAGGCTTCAAAAGATGACTTTGAGTGACAATTGAACCTGCCGCGCGGTGCCATTGCCAATCTGGCTTCCGTTGTAGTCCGCGACAGTTTCACCGGTGACGCCGAAGTTGGGATTGAGAAACTGCGCAGTGGGACTAACTAGCGGGTTCGGAGCACATCCCGGTCCCGACGTCGTCACCGGTGAAGCGACCGAGGTGCAAATTCCACCGTCGGGGTTAGCGAAATTGGGATGATTGAAAATGTTGAAAATATCGGCTCGGAATTGCAGCTTCATCCCCTCCGTTATCTGGAAATTCTTCATTCCCGAAAAGTCCAACTGGAAAAATCTAGGTCCACGAAGCACGTTGCGCCCAACATCTCCTAGATTGGTTCCCCAGGTGCCATCATAGCCTGGCGGGACAGTGAACGCATTGATGTTAAAGCTTCGATTGGGCCAACTCGGGTCAGAGACAAGCAGCGGCTCGCCGGGAACGTAATTGGGCCGCATTGGAATCCCAAAGAAGCCACTGATCAGTTGGATGTTTGTGGGCAGGCCCGAGCGAGTCTGAACAATGCCCGATGCTTGCCATCCACCGAGGAAGCTGCGAACGAGCGAGCTCGACCCCTTTAGATCCGGCAGGCTGTAAACCGCGCTGGCAGTAAAGTTGTGCCGTACATCCCAGTCTCCGCTGCCCTTGTCGAGGCTGGGGTCGAAGGGATCCGAAAAGCTGCTGAAGACGTTGACCATGTCGTCGATTTCATGCGACCAGGTGTAGTTCGCCTCGAGATTCAGCTTCCCGACATTGCGGCGTACCTGCACTTGCAGCGCATTGTAAGTGGAGGAGAGGTTATCGGCGTCATAATTTTCATTGGCAAAACCTGACAGTGGAGGTATGGCAGTAACGGTATTAGCGGGATTGAGATTGACTGCGGCGAAGTTTACGCCCGCCTGCATATGCTGAACCTTGTTCGCCGTATAGTTCGCGCTCAGGATCGTATTCCGTGCCACCTCCTGTTGAATGCCGAACAGCCAGTTTGTGGAATAGCCATCTTTGGGATGTTGGGGGAATATGGATACATTCTGTGTCCCGGGAATCAGTGGCGGGTTGGGGGAAGGATAGTTTATCGAGAAGGGCGGGGTGGCAAAGGCCGCCTGCAAGAAGTTAACGTTATAACTCGAAAGTGCGGGAATGTTGCTGACCAGGCCAAAGCCGAACTGCATCGGCAGGTAGAACAGTCCGCCGTATCCATGGACGATTGTCTTTCCTGTTCCCAACGGGTCCCACGCGAATCCGACACGCGGCGCAAAGTCATTTTTCGGCGCACTGTATGCAGGCTGGCTGGAAGGAAGGAACGATTGCGTGGCAAAGTCGAAATTCTGTTCCTGATTGTGGCGCTCGTGCCACACCGTGTTGTAGTCGTAGCGGAGGCCGAGATTCAGCGTAAGCCTACGCGTCGCTTTCCAGTCATCCTGAAAATAGAAATCATAGTTTGAGTTCTGGATACCAACAAAGCCCGGGAATCCGATCTTTTGCAAAACGAATGTAGCGCCCGTTTCCAAATCGCCAAAGCTGGCGAAATCGTAGGTTTGCTGAGGCCGCAGCGCCTCATTGAGTTGATTGACACGAATCTGGGTGCCGAACTTCAGGGTATGGCTTCTCACTGTCTTCGTCACGTTATCAAACACCTCAAACACGTTGTACGGAGTGACCTGATTAAACGTGTTCGGTCCAGGCAGCGAACCTAAGTTGGTGAAGAACCCGGCAAATCCCGCCAAGGGCGTAGGGGTATTCGAGTTCGTATCAGAGTAAAACCGGTTGAAAGCCACACTGAATTGATTCAGCAGCGTCGGACCAAAGGTGTGGGTCTCGTCAATTTTTATTAATTGAGTTCTAAGGGCTTGAGGCGACACTTGCCCTTCATTCAGACCATAAGTGTCCGTAGTCAGGGAGTCGTTGATGTTGTACCGGAACATCACCTGATCTTTGACTGAATGGTTGTAGTCGAGCCGGACCGACCCGGTATCTTCCCGAAGTATGTCAGGAAGAACGGCTGGAATGTAAACGAGGTCCGCCCCGCCGCTTGGATTATCTACATCAATCGTATCTTTAACCGCGCACGAAGCAGGAGCTGGAATCGCCGTGCAGCCCGGCGGCAGGGGCACAAGTTGCGCCAATACCGGCTGCATGGCGGCATTAAACTGCGAGCGAACATATGCGCTCGGACTTTCGTAAACATTGTTGAAGGTGGTAATGTGGGTGCGATCGCCCTCATAGTTAACAAAGAAGAAGAGCTTATTCTTGATGATCGCTCCGGAGAGGTTGCCCCCGAATTGATTGAGCCGCAAGGGTTGCCTCGCGCCTACGGGTTCGAAATAGTCCCTGGCGTCTAGGGCGTCATTGCGAAGAAACTCAAACGCCGTCCCGTGATACTGGTTCGCTCCAGATTTCGTGATGAGGTTCATCTGCGGGCCCAGTGAATGACCGGTTTCGGCGCTGTAGCCGCTGTTGGTAAAGTCGATTTCCTGGATGCTGTCGATGCTCGATCGCGTGACCCGCGCCAGTTCCTGCCCTTCGGTATCTAGAAAGCCGTTGATATCGCCACGGGAGGCATTCTGCCCGTCCACTGTGATATTCAGCCCGGTGAAAATATTTTCCAGGCCATTGACACTGCCCTGGAAGAACCCAGTTGAGTCCACCGATCCGGGAGCAATTTCGAGGAAATCGCTGACGTCCCTGCCGTTGATGGGCAGATTGGCGATCTGCGTCGCATTGAGCGTCGTTCCCGTTGCACTCGATTCCGTATCAACCGTCGTCGTCGTACCCGTGACTTCGACGTTCTGCTGGGTGCCCGCGACTGACAGCGCCACATTCACATGGACCATTGCGTCCACGTTCAGCACGATTTGCTGGCTCTTCGCTTCTTGGAAGCCGCTCGCGTTGGCGCTAACCACATAGGTTCCAAAGGGCAAGGCGGAAGCAACGAAACTTCCTCCGCTGTCGGTCTGCAGGATTTTCTGAGCCGAAGTCCCGACATTCGTGATCGTGACCTTGGCCTGAGGAACAACCGCGCCGGTTGGATCAGTTACCAAGCCAGCGATCGTTCCGGTATCAAACTGTGCCCACGCCGGAAGCGCCACCGCGCAGAGCAGAAGTGCCAGCAATCCGATTTGCCACTTATTCCAATTCATAATAGTCCCCTCCCCACGTGGTTTTGCAGCCAAGCATCAAGGCTTGGTGACGCGAGCCGGTCTTTTCTTCTCCATGGTCTTCTCCATGGTTTTGTCCATGCTTCTGCCATTGGGAAGCGCAAGGTCCGGCTTGTGAAAGTTGGTGCGCAGGTTGTCTCGAATTTGCAAGTCCTGGCGCAAGAGAGCCTCGGCGTACTCCAGATCCTCAAGAACCGCTTTGCGCGCGCCCGTCGCATCGCGCCGGGCGACCAGGCGGAAGATGCGTTCGTGACGGCGAAAATTGCTTTCAAAGTTTTCGATAAGGTACAACGTGCGGCGGCGGCCTTCGGCCAGCGCGCCATACATCATGCGCAACATGGCTTCGACAGCGATGTTCTTGGAAGCCTGCGCCAGTTCCTCGTGCAAAGACATCTCGAAGGCCATGTACTGTTCTGGGCGATCGAAGCTGGTCTTCATGCCACGAATCGCCGCCTCCATGCGGGCAATGTCTTCCTTCGTAGCCCGGCGCGCCGCCAGCGCGGCCACGTTGGGCTCTAGGATCTTGCGCAACTCGTAAAGCTCCAGGTACTTGACCTCCTGGAGCAGCAGCATCCATTGGAAATGCTTGCCCACGGCGCGGCCGAGCGATGACTGGATGTAAGTGCCATGACCCGGACGGGCCTTGATCAGGCCAAGGAACATCAGGCCCTTGAGAGCTTCCCGAAGCGAGCTGCGACTAACGCCCAACATCGCGGCCAGTTTAGGTTCGGAGGGAAGGCGGCTGCCGACGCGAAGTTCGCCGCTGCGGATGAGCCCCTCAATGCGGCGTGAGACAGTCTCCATGACGGTTTCGCGCCGTACCGTTTCGCCGGGCACAGGATGGGCAGCAGCCACTTGGGTTTAATTTCGTACCGCAGAAGTTTGTCCGACAAACTTGGTCTTTGTCAAGAAAAAAATGCGGATCATGGGAACAAGATTGCTTGTGCAGTGGAGTCTACTCAGCCCACATTGATCGTGCAAACGTCATGATCAACCACAAAGAGACGAACTCCCCTTTTTCAATTGACACCCGCTTGCGGTCGAGTAATATGTTCGCTTGTCGGACAAATCAAGCCCGGACGAATCAATGCGCCCTCTGATCCCCCTGGAACGGTTTCGGACATTCGCTGAAGGACTCGACCATCCTGAGGGCCTGGCGTTCGATGCTGGCGGGACGCTTTGGGCGGGCGGCGAACTGGGACAGATTTACCGCATCGGGCCGAAGGGACGCATACGGGAGATCAGCCGCATTGGGGGCTTCTGCCTGGGTCTGACTTTTTCTCGCGCGCAGGAACTTTATGTTTGCAATTTCAAGTTGCCCGCGCTGGTCCGGCTGAATCGAAAAGGCCGCGTCCTCGATTCCTGGGATCGCTGCGGCAGTCGCAAGTTCAAGACACCGAATTTCTCGGTCTTCGACTCGGAAGGCAATCTCTATTTTTCTGACTCGGGAGACTGGGCCGAGGCCAACGGTTGTGTCTACCGCCTCCGGAAAAGCGGGCGGGTCGAGATGTTTGCCGGGCCTTTTGCATTTGCCAACGGTTTGGCGCTCAGTGCGGATGAGCGGTTTCTGTACGTGGTGCAGAGCACGCGCGACAATGTGCTGGAGATCGAGATTCGGGCAAACGGCAGCGCCGGAAAGCCCAAGGTTTATGCTTCAGGACTAGCCCGCGTCCCTGACGGGATGGCTTTCGACGCGGCGGGGAACCTGTACGTTGCTTGTTATGCGTCCGACAACGTGTACAAGGTCTCTCCGCGCGGCAAGGTACGGCTCCTGGCTTACGATCCCGCCGGCACGATGATCGCGAGGCCCACGAACGTCGCGTTTGGCGGACCGAATTTTGATCAGATCTTTTTCGCCAATCTTGGCCGGTGGCACGTGTGCCAGGCACCGGCGGGCGTGAAGGGGCAACTGCTGGCCAATCAGCGATAGACGATAGATGCTGGCCAGGTAGGTTCTCTATGAAAATCACTGATGTTCGCTGGACTCCGGCATTCATTCCCATCGAGAGCCCGCTTCGCTATGCTTTCGGCGCTCATCCGGGTTTTTCACGCATCATCATCGAGGTCCAGACGGACGAAGGGCTAACGGGCCTGGGTGAATGCTATGGCGGTGCTAGCCGCGAGGGTCAACTGGCGGAAATGCGCCCCTTGCTCATCGGCGAAGACCCATTGCAATTGGAGCGAATCCGCTGGAAACTGGCCGCGCCCAGTTCGCTAAAACTGTTCGGCCATGTACTTGGCTTTGCCGGGCTCGAATTTGCCTGCTTAGATCTGCAAGGCCAGATATTGGGCAAACCTGTCTGCGAAATTATCGGCGGAAAATTCCGCGACGAAATTGCCTTTTCCGCTTATCTCTTTTACCGCTACGCCAACGAAAAAGGGAAAGGCGAGATCTCCAACCAAGATCAGATGGTGGACTTTGCGAAAGAGGTGGTCAAGAGATATGGCTTCCAGACCCTGAAGTACAAAAACGGCGTGATGCCGCCCGATGAGGAAATCGAAACCTTCATTGCATTGCGCGAAGCCTTTCCCCGGCTGCGAATCCGGCTTGACCCCAATGCTGCCTGGTCGGTAACGACCGCGGTGCGCGTAGCGCGGCGATTGCATGAACACGACGTTGAATATCTGGAGGACCCGGTGTGGGGCATGAGGGCCATGGCGCGCGTCAACGCGAAAGCTCCGTGGGTCACGCTGGCATCGAATATGTCGGTCTTTGCCTTCGAGGACCTCGTGCCCAATGCAGTCATGAATATTCTCGACGTCGTATTGCTTGATCCCCACTGGTACGGAGGGATTGCCCGGGCACGATTAGCCGGCCAGCTCTGCGAAGCTATGGGAGTGGATGTCGGCATGCACAGTGGAGCGGAATTCGGCATTTCGCAGGCGGCCATGTTGCATTTGGCCGCTTCGCTGCCCAATCTCATTGCGGCACCAGATTCGCACTACCACCATCTCACCGATGATGTGATTGCAGGAGGCAAGCTCAAGTTCGTCGGCGGGAAGATGAAGGTGCCCGAGGGACCTGGCCTTGGCGTGAAGCTCGATCGCGACAAACTCTCCAAGTATCACGAACTTTCAAAAAAGCGTGCGATGGGATCGTGGATCGAAGATCCGCATCGCCCCGGGAGTATAACTTACCAACCGAAGTGGTGAATATCTGCAGTGGTGAAGAAGCTTGATGAGACTCCTCGTCGTGCGTAAAGCTGTGCGCAACGCGTGGCTGTTGCTGGTGCTCGAACTGGCCGGCATCTCCGCTTTTGCGCAGGAGCGGTTGATCTGGCGGATCGGCACCTTCGATCACTTCTCCGGAGAGTTCCGAACAAAATCCGACGACTACAGTGATCCGAAATTCGATCCGGTCTATCGTGTCGGAGCGGGCCCGATCGACACGAAGAAAGACAGCGAGGATTGGGAGAGATTTCAGCCAGGCCCGGCAAATGGGATGGCCGGTGGGCGAGAGCATCCGTTCACAGTTCTATTTGACCTGCATGATCCTGCAACGGGTGTGTTTCGTCTTAAGGTTGCCATCCTTTATGAAACCCCACGGCTGTCGCACTTGAGAGTTGACCTCAACGGCCACTCAGGAAGTTTCTATTTTCACCCGCAGCTTGACTATGGTGCGGGCGATTGGGAAGGCACGTTTGTACCGCAGACGTCGACTGACACGAAAATCATCGACATGCCCGCGGAGTGGCTTCGCCAGGGCGACAATCGCCTGGTGCTCACCGCGCTCGATGACCCTTCCGCGGTGGAAAACTCTCTGGGGTCGATCGCTCTTGGACACAGCGGACTAGTCTACGACGCACTCGAATTGACGCAAGATGTCGCGGCCACCTACGCGCATGACAGCATCACTGCGCACGCGCGCCCGAGTATTTTCTATCGCAGTTCAGCGACCGGACTTTCCGAAGTGGTCGAAGTGGAGGCATCATTTGCAGCGATGCCGGCGGAGTGGTTGGCAACGCTGAAGATCGGCGACAAGGAATATCAGCAGCAAGTCAAGACGTCAGAGGTGTTCGGTGAAAGTCAGCTGGAGTTCGATATTCCCGAGTGGCGAGGAACAAAATCCGGGATGCTCGTTGTCAAAACTCCGAGTGCAGTCCGCACCTTCCCGGTGGATCTGATCCCGGCCAAGAAGTGGACGATTTTCATAGTTCCTCACGAGCATCTCGACATCGGCTTCACCGACTACGCCGCCAAGGTGGCGGAACTGCACTCGCAGGCACTCGATGGTGTGATCGACTTGATGCGAGAAGTACCCGACTTCCGCTGGACACTCGACGGCTATTGGGTCCTGGACCAATATCTGAACGGCCGATCGCCGGAGCGAAGCCATGAACTGCTGCATTTGATCAAAGACGGCAAGATCACGGTCCCGCCTCAGTTTGCCAACCAGCACACCGGAGTTGCCTCGCTGGAGGGACTCGCTCGCTCGCTCTACGACTCCCACTCTTTTGCCAGACAGCACGATCTTCCGTTGGGAGCCGCTCATATCACGGATGTGCCTTCCTACTCATGGTCGTATGCTTCTATCCTGCACGACGCCGGCGTGAAGTATTTCGCGGCCGGCAGTAATTCCTGGCGTGCCCCGGAAATGCTGCAGGCGCGGTGGAACGAGAAGTCTCCGTTCTACTGGGAGGGCCCCGACGGCGGCCGCGTGTTGATGTGGTATTCGCGTGCCTACTTGCAAATGGCGACTCTGTTTGGAACGCCGCCGCGGCTGGCCGCGGTGCGCGATTCTCTGCCTGTTTTTCTGCAGGCCTATTCAGGACCGAACTACAAGGCGAACGCCGCCATCATTTTCGGCACGCAACTCGAAAACACCGTTCTCAGCAAGGAACAAGCTTACCTTCGCGGGGAGTGGCAGAAGCAATACGCTTGGCCGCGGCTGGAGTACTCAAATTTTGCTCAAGCCATGGAGGAAATTGCAAAGCAGTTTGAATCGGACATTCCGGTTTACCGCGGCGATCTCGGACCCTACTGGGAAGACGGGTTTGGCTCCGATAGCAAACACACGGCTCTGCATCGGCAGAACCAGCAGCGGATCTTGTCGGCGGAAAAACTGGCGACCATCCCCGCACTTCTGAACCCCGAGCTTCGGCCGGATCACCGTTTACTGGCGCAAGCCTGGAACAACATGCTGCTCTTCGACGAGCACACGTGGACCTACGTGGGAGCAACCACACAGCCGGAGAACGAACAAACCGAGAATCAGCTTGCCCTCAAAGGTGCGCGCACGACCGAAGCCGAACGCGAGATTACCGAATCCCTGCAACGCAGCTGGGCACAATTCGAGTCCTTTCTTGGACCGAAAGAGCCGTCGCTCGTAGTCTTCAACCCGCTGAACTGGAGCCGCAGCGGGGAGGTGAGCTTCGACTTGCAGGACGGCCTCGGCCTATTCGACACGACCACCGGCAAATTAGTTCCCTATGAAACCGTAAGCATTGGCAAGAGCACGCCGCTTCCAGGATTTGGCGGTGGATACCGGCGCGTCCGCTTCGCAGCCGAAAATGTTCCGGGACTCGGCTACAAACTGTTTGCCTTGCGATACGTCCCTGGCCAGTCTGCGGATCCCTCGGAAAAGGCGCTCGTCGGGACCACCTTCGAAAATTCGTACTACCGAATCACCGTCGATCCTCCCTCGGGCGCGGTCAGCCAGATTTGGGACAAAGGACTCAACCGCGAACTTGTGAATGCGGCAAGCGCATTTCGTTTCGGAGCGTATCTTTATGTAACTGGCGCCGACAACATGCCGAACAATAGTTTGTACCGCTACGGCGCTACCCTAAAACCCCCGGCATTGTCTACTGCCGCCGCCAGCCGCGGACACTTGGTGGGAGCGAAACAGGTGCCGTTCGGGACGATCATTACGATGGAGGCATCTGCTCCGAATACACCAACGATTCGCCTCGAGATTACACTCTACAACTACCGGAAGCAGATTGACTTTGTGTATCAACTTTCCAAAGAGACGACGATAAAGAAGGAGGCGGTTTACATCGCGTTTCCTTTCGCCGCGAATAGTCCCGAATTTAGCTACGACACTCAGAACGGCTGGGTGAACCCCGCCAAGGACGAACTGCCGGGTGGAAGCCATGAGTGGTATGCCGTGCAACACTGGGCCGCGGTACACGACCCTGGATTCATGGCAGCCGTGGTCCCACACGACGCGCCGCTGGTAGGTTTCGGCGACATCGTAAGAGGCAACTGGCCTGAGGAATTTCGTCCGCAGTCGGCCACCATTTTTTCTTGGGTAATGAATAACTATTGGGGCACGAATTTCGCGCCGCAACAGGGCGGAGAATTTACCTTCCACTACAGTCTGGTGAGTACGCGCGCTCTCGATCCATCCGAGCTTACCCGTTTGGGCAATGAGGCCATGACTCCGCTCGAAGTCGATCAAGTTGGCCCCGCGATTTTGCCGGGCAAACTGTCGAACAGCGAAGGTAGCCTGCTCGAACTCACCAACAACTCATCCGTTGTCGTTTCAACCTGGAAACTGGCTGAAGACGGCCAAGGCAGCATCCTGCGCTTGCAGGAAACGGCCGGGAAGCCGCAGTCCGTGGGGATTCGCAGTGCCTATCTCAAAATGGACGAGGTCTGGCGATGTTCACTGCTCGAGGACAACTTGCAGGAACTGAAGTTAGACAGCCATGGTCTCCAAAGCCACGGTTTCCAAATCGAAGTCAAACCGTTCGAGATCGTGACGTTGCGATTGCGAACCAGCGCGGATTTCCCTGAGGGATCGTCCAAATCACAATGAGGCGCTTCGTATGAGCATCCACTTCAGGGATAAAGTCGTGGTCGTAACCGGCGGAGCGATGGGGATCGGTGAGGCGGCTGTGCGCAAGTTTGCGGAATTGGGTGCGTCGGTTGCGATCCTGGATGTCAACGCAGATGCAGGCCGGAAAACAGCGCAAGCACTCGGCAAGGAAACGCGGGTTGCATTCTATCCTTGCAATGTCGGGTCGCCAGCCGAAGTAGAAGAAGCCGTCGCCTCCGCCATCCGCGATTTCGGCGGAATCGACGTGCTAGTCAGCAATGCCGGTATCCAGCGCTACGGCGACGTCATAGGAACCACGGAAGAGTTATGGGACGAAGTCATGGCCGTAAACCTCAAAGGCTGCTTTCACAGCGCCAAGCATGTTGTCCCCAGCATGAAAAAGCGTGGCGGTGGCGCCATTGTGGTCGTCGGTTCGGTGCAGTGCTTCACTGCCGTCGGCAATTCAGCCGCGTACGTTACCGCCAAGCATGCACTGCTCGGACTGGTGCGGGCCATGTCTCTCGATTACGCGCAGCAGAACATTCGCGTGAACTGCGTTTGCCCAGGCGCCATCGATACACCGATGTTGCGCTGGGCTGCCAACCTGGACGCCAATCCGGAAAAGGTTTTGGCCACTTGCGATCGCATGCACGCTCTGGGCCGCATGGGAAAGCCGGAAGAGGTTGCTTCCGCGATCGCCTTTCTTGCCAGTGATTGGGCGTCGTTCATTACAGGAGCGGCGCTGATGGTGGATGGGGGAATGCTGGTGCCAACAGGCGGCATGGGATTTCAGGAGGGCGGTACGGGCGCCGCTACAAAGACTTAGGAGAGCATTAGTGCAACTGCAGGACAAGGTCGCGATCATTACTGGTGCGGGGGCGGGCATTGGACGGGCCTGCTGTCTGTTGTTCGCCACGGAAGGCGCGAAAGTTGTTGCCGTCGATCTGGATCCGGCAACACTCAACTCGGTTGTTGAGGATGTGCGCCGCACCGGCGTAAAGGCCCTGGCCATCCAGGCCGACGTCTCTCTCGCAGCGGATGTCAAGCGTGTTGTCTCCGTGGCCTCGGAGAATTTTCCCGCGATCCACATTCTGTTCAACAACGCCGGCCTCGTGCCTCACGGCAAGATTCATGAGACCACGGAAGAAGATTGGGACCGCACGATGGCCGTAAACGTCAAAAGCATGTACCTCATGTCGCATGCGGTCGTCCCCATATTTCTCAAGCACGGCGGCGGAGTGATTCTGAACACCTCGTCGGCGACCGCGCTGCGTAGCGTGGTCGATCGCGCCGCCTACAGTGCCTCGAAGGGTGCAGTCCTGGCGCTTACGAAAAGCATGGCGATCGATTACGTTCGTGATGGCATTCGAGTGAACTGTCTTTGTCCCGGAACCATTGATACGCCTTCGCTGCATCAGCGACTGGCGGCGTTTGCAGATCCCGAAGAAGCAAGGAAGCGGTTCGTCGCCCGGCAACCGATGGGACGCCTTGGCACTGCAGAAGAAGTCGCGAAGGCGGCGTTGTTCCTCGTTTCGGAGGATGCGAGGTTTGTAACCGGAACGGCCTTTTCCATCGATGGAGGCTTCACGGTCTAGCCGATGATAGCGCCACGTCCTGCCTCCACGAAAACGAAATGGCGCGCGCGGCCGGCGTTTTGCCTGAACAACGGAGTCGTCCAACTGACCGCGCTTACCGGCGGGGGACACATTGCTGATTTTCGTCTTCTCGATCCAAGTATGCGCAGCGTGAATTCACTTTGGGAAGCTCCCTGGCCCACGATGGATCCTGGCAAGTTCCGCAGCAGCCATATTCGTAAATATGGCCCCGCCCCGGTGGGCAAGTTTCTTGCCGCGTTCACCGGGCATGCGGTTTGTGTGGACTATTTTGGAGGACCGTCTGCGGCAGAGGCTGCGCAGGGACTAGCCCTGCATGGCGAGGCCGCGAACTCTCGCTGGAAGTTGCTGGAACTTAAGCAGAGCAGCGAAGAAGCCCGACTTTCAATGGGTGTGCACTTGCGGGCCGCCGGTCTGCGCTTCCGCCGCGAGCTTCGTTTGCGTCGTAACGAATCGGTTGTGTACGTCGAGGAACAGGTGACCAACGAACGTGCGCAGGATCACTTCTTCCAGTGGACGCAGCACGTCACCCTCGGTTTGCCCTTGCTGCATCCGGATGAAAGCATCATCGCGTTGCCCGGGACGCGCGCCGTGACTTGGCCGCACGGTTACGAAGGAGGAAGTCTTGTCCGGGACAATCAAGAGTTCATCTGGCCCGAAGCGCCTGCGATCGACGGCGGAACGGCAAATCTCGCTCGTCCGCTTGCACGAGAGGGCAAAGGCTTTGTCGTGGCAGTCTTGCTAGACCCGCAGCGCGAACTCGGATTTGTGGCGGCACTAAACTGGCAACTCGGGCTCTTGCTCGGTTACTGTTTCCGCCGCTCAGACTTTCCCTGGGTCGCTATCTGGGAGGAGAACGTCGCTCGCTCTGGTTCGCCCTGGGATGGAAAGACGCGTGCCCGCGGGGTGGAGTTTGGTTCGACCCCAATGCCGATTGGAAAAGAAGAGACCTTTGCGCGCGGATCGTTATTTAACACTGCCACGTTCCGGCGAATTCCCGCAAAATCGGAGCTGCGAGCTCCGTACGTTGCTTTTCTCTCCAAAGTTAGTTCGGGATGGCGCTCGGTCCGCGATGTAAGGGTCGGGCCAGACAGAATCTTCGTGACGGAGGAACGAGGGGAGCAATTAGAGTTACAGGCCAGCGGACTCAAGAGACTGGGCCTGTGTTAGGCAAGCACCGCAGAAGAAGTTACAGCGTCGCTATAAGACTTTAGTTGATACAAGAACTGGGAGAGAGCATGGACCAAGCCGGTGTGGGCTTCCTGATTTTGCTGGTGGCGGGCGTGATGAATGCGAGCTTCACCTTGCCTATGAAGTTCACCCGCAAGTGGAACTGGGAAAACACGTGGCTGGTTTGGTCGTTCTTTGCGCTGGTGATCTTTCCGCCGCTGGCGGCCTTCGCCACCATTCCGCGTCTTGGACAACTCTATGGAGAAGTCGCTGCCGGACTGGTTGTGACGGTCGCGATGTTCGGAGCGGGATGGGGAATTGCGCAGGTTCTGTTCGGTCTGGCGGTTGATTCCATCGGAATCGCCCTGACATTCTCGATCGTGTTGGGGATCTCGGCTGCGGTGGGCTGCGTCATTCCGCTGATTCGCCTGCACCCCGAAAAGCTACTTACCACTGGCGGCCTTTTCACGATTGCCGGCGTCGTGCTCGTGATCGTCGGCGTCGCGATCTGCGCCATCGCGGGTCGTCGTCGGGAAGCAGCCATGGCAGCCCGTGAAGGACATCCGAAAGTCAATATGAGCCGGGGATTGACCTTTGCGGTGCTCTGCGGTTTCGGGGCCGCTCTCGTGAACTTCGGTCTCGCCTTCGGTGGCCCACTGCTGGAAGGAGCAAGAAAGCACGGAGCTGCTGAACTCTGGGCGGGAAATGCAGTCTGGTTCCCGCTGATGCTCGCAGGCTCGATTCCGAATTTCGGGTACTGTATTTACCTTCTTAGTAAGAATAAGACGGCGGATCGTTACCGACGTTCCGGTACAGCATCGCACTGGTTTCTTGCCGCAATCATGGCCTTCTTCTGGTTCGCGAGTACGGCGCTCTATGGAATCGCGACTGGCAAACTAGGAAGTTGGGGAACCATTCTGGGCTGGCCGTTGTTCATGTCGCTGATCGTGATCACCGCAAGCATTCTGGGGATTATCACTGGGGAATGGAAGGGCAGCGGCAAACAGCCTATGCGCATCCAGGTGGCTGGGGTGGTTGTGCTGGTACTGGCGGTATTCGTTCTGGCGACAGCCAGCCGCTGGGTTTAGGAGGAAGCATGAAAGCGCTTGCCATCGATCTCGGAGGCACACACGCCACCTGCGCCGTCCTCGACGATCGCACCATTGTCGCCGAGGACTTGGTTAGTACCGACGGTACGCACGGACTGAAGCCGGTTCTGCCGCTGTTAACACAGACCTTCTGTAAACTCCTGCAGAAGACCGGCATCGCCGCGAACGACTGTGTCGGGCTCGCCTTCAGTTTTTGCGGACTCGCGGATACTCGCATTGGCCGGGTAATTTCCACTAACCAGAAGTATGATGACGCGGTCGGCATCGATTTCATGGGATGGTCGCAGCAGGAATTTGGGCTTCCTCTCAGAATTGAAAATGACGCTCGCATGGCACTGCTTGGAGAACGCTTTGCTGGAGCGGCGCGCGGCTTTGACGATGTAGTCATGACCACCTTGGGAACAGGCATCGGCGGGGCGGCCATGATTGGCGGTGCGCTCATTCGAGGCAAGCATGCACAGGCTGGCTGCCTGGGCGGGCACCTCCCCGTGCTTTTCAATGGCCGGACCTGTACCTGCGGGAACATCGGATGTCCCGAAGCCGAGGCCGCCGGCTGGTCCATTCCCCTGGTGGCGCGCGACTGGCCCGGATACGCCGACAGCACCCTCGGGAAGGATGAGCCGGTAAACTTCGAAAAGCTCTTCCGCTACGCCGGGCACGGAGACCAGGTGGCGACCGCGCTGCGCGATCGCTGTCTGCGAATTTGGGCCGCCAGCACGACCGGACTGATTCATGCCTATGATCCGGAAATTGTTGTTTACGGCGGAGGCGTGATGAAGAGTGCCGATATCATCATTCCGTTTGTGCAGGCCTATGTTGAGAGACACGCCTGGACTCCATGGGGCAAAGTAAAAGTACGAGCGGCAGAACTCGGAAACAACGCAGGCTTGCTAGGGGCAATCCCACTGCTGTTGGAGCAACGGTGACCGGCAGCCAGACGTCGGGAGGGAGCGAAGGTGGCTAAGTTCAAGATGGCTTTGTTTCTCTTGCTGTTTGTCTCTTCGGTTTGCCGAGCCCAAGTGTCGGAGCCGGGGCGCTGGGCGGCCAGCGTTGCTGGCGAATACTTGATTTATCCCGATCGCGTTTATGGGGTCGCTAATAACTATCAGTTGAAGCTCGACGTGTGGCAGAAGCAAAACGCCAAAGAACCCGTTCCAACTCTTATCTATATCCACGGTGGAGGCTGGATCTTTGGTGACCGGACGGGGGCGACTTTGCAGTTTCTCCCGTATCTCCAGATGGGTTGGAATGTCGTGAACGTTGAATATCGCATGGCGAGTGCGTCGCTGGCGCCGGCGGCCGTCGAAGACTGCCGCTGCGCGCTGCGCTGGGTAGTGCAGCACGCCTCCGAATACAACGTCGACACGAACCGGATCGTGCTGTCGGGAAACTCCGCTGGAGGCCACCTTTCCTTGACTACCGGCCTGCTCACGCCGGAGGCAGGCCTTGACAACCAGTGTTTTGGGACCGAAACGCTGAAAGCTGCCGCCATCATCAACTGGTATGGGATCTCGGATGTGACCGACCTGATTACCGGACCGAATCTCAGGAATTATGCGGTTCAGTGGTTGGGCAGCCAGCCGGACCGTGCGGCCATCGCCAAGCGAGTTTCGCCACTGACCTATGTTCGTGCGGGAAATCCACCCGTGCTTACCATTCATGGCGATGCCGACCCTGTAGTTCCTTACTCGCAGGCAGTTCGCCTGCATCAGGCACTTACTCAGGCAGGTGTGAAGAATGAGTTGGTGACGATTCCGGGCGGCGGACATGGCGGATTTACCCCGGAGCAATTGCAGGATGCGTTCGTAAAGATCAATGCCTTTCTCAAGGCGCAGAGTGTGATCCGCTAAAGATGACTAAGCCTCCCAACTACGACAAGTTTCCCTGTGTTCCTGTCAGCTCTTCGTCGTCGACATGCCACATGGGCTGGTCCGCAATTGCAGCAGCGCTTCAGGCATCGATTCATACGAGCCGTTCTGTCGTTTGCATCGAGTGTTATCCGGGAGTCTTCACGGAACAGATTGACGCTCTGGTTGACCTGCTGCGTCCGGCGTGGGTAATTCGCACAGAAACGCTCTTTAAGTCTGCCGGCTGTATCGACCAGATGGTCGAACAGTTTCTCGGCGACGACCCAGTCTTTGGCCGGATGAACGGCATCCAGATCGAAGATTATTTCGATCCTGTGAAATCAGCCGTAGCGCGGGCCGACCTGCAACGAACAAAGACCGGCTTGACTCTCGTGATTGGTACAGGGGCCGCTCTCGTTGCACCCAAAGCCGATGTACTGGTCTTTGCCGACATGGCGCGCTGGGAAATCCAGATGCGGTATCGCCGCAACGAAATCGGCAACCTGGGCGCGGACAACGCTTCCGCAAGCGCGGCTGAAAAATACAAGCGCGCGTACTTCGTGGACTGGCGCGCGGCAGATCGACTCAAGCAGCAAGTTTTTCCCGAGATCGACTTTTTGCTCGATACGAACGACTCACACTCACCCAAGATGATTTCGGGAGAGGCGTTGCGCGAAGGATTGCGGATTGCGGCCCACCGGCCTTTTCGGGTCGTTCCGTACTTTGACCCCGGGCCCTGGGGCGGCCACTGGATGGAGAAAGTCTGTGGGCTCTCGCCCGAGGGAGTTCCCAACCACGCCTGGTGCTTCGATTGCGTGCCGGAAGAGAACAGCTTGCTTTTGGGATTTGGGAACGTGAAAATTGAGATCCCTTCCATCAATCTTGTATTTCAGCATCCTCACGAATTGCTCGGTGAGGCGGTTCACGCGCGCTTCGGCAAAGAGTTTCCCATCCGCTTCGACTTTCTCGACACCATGGGCGGCGGCAACCTTTCGCTTCAGGTGCATCCCTTGACCGAGTACATACAGGACAAGTTCGGCATGAACTACACTCAGGACGAAAGCTACTACCTACTGGACGCCGGCGACGATGGTTGCGTCTATCTCGGACTACGCGAAAATATCAACCGTGATGCCATGCTACGGGATTTGAGGGTCGCACAAAGTGGCGGGCCCGCTTTCCCTGCGGAGAGCTACGTCAACGTGTGGCCCGCGAAAAAGCATGACCATTTCCTGCTCCCGGCCGGTAGCATCCACTGTTCTGGAAAGAACAGCATGGTGCTCGAGATCAGCGCAACTCCGTACATTTTTACTTTCAAGCTCTGGGACTGGGGACGGCTTGGCCTGAACGGCTTACCCAGGCCGATTCATCTTGATCACGGGGAAGCCAATATCCAGTGGGATCGCACGACAAACTGGGTGCGTCGCAACCTGGTGAATCAGATCGCGCCACTCGGTTCGAGCGCTGGATGGCGAGAGGAGCGCACCGGGCTCCACGAGCGCGAGTTTATCGAGACTCGCCGTCATTGGTTTACGAGTACGGTGCCACATCGTGGAACAGGCGGCGTCAACGTCCTCAACCTCGTTGAGGGACGCGAAGCGGTGGTCGAAAGTCCGTCGGGCACGTTCGAGCCTTTTGTAGTGCACTATGCCGAGACTTTTATCGTTCCAGCCGCCGTGGGTGACTATACGATCTGTCCGTTCGGTGAAGCCGAAGGGAAAGAGTGCGGGACCATCAAGGCATTCGTAAGAACCAATCCCTAGCAACCTGCATTTCCCTGAAGGAGATTCAGCGCATGAAAAGAGTCTTTACCCGATGCCTGCTCATGCTCCTGGTTGCAACCGGTACTGCGCAGGTGCGACGTGCGGCTGCTCCCCACTCCGGCAAGACGCCGGCGTCTTGCGTGCGGGTGCAGGATAACTCGTTTCACAGCGCTGCCCTCAATCGAGAAATGAAGTACCGCATTTTGCTTCCTTGTGGCTACCAGACAGGTGGGGGGCGTTTTCCGGTGTTATATCTGCTCCACGGACTTTACGGAGACTATTTGAATTGGGATACCCGCACGAACCTGGAACGCTATGCCCAAAGCTACGAGTTGATCGTGGTCACGCCGGATGCGGATGACTCCTGGTATACGAATTCAGCCACCGATCCCAAGGACAAGTTCGAGGACTACATTGCCGAAGACCTGGTAGCGGAAATTGACGGCAAGTTTCGCACCCTGCGCTCGCGCCATGCGAGAGCGATTGCCGGCCTTTCGATGGGAGGATACGGAGCTCTGAAAATCGCGCTTCGCTATCCCGACGACTTTGCTTTCGCCGGCAGTCTCAGCGGCGCGCTGAACGCACCACAGGATCTGGGTGACAAGAGACCGGAGTTTCGCGATCAACTCCTTAAAGTCTTCGGGCCTCCGGGCAGCGAGGTGCGGGCGGGTAACAACTTATTTTCGTCGCTCCAGATTGCCAGCGTGAAACATCTTCCTTACTTTTATCTAGCATGCGGAAGCGCTGACGACTTTCTTCCGGTCAATCGCGATTTCACGGCACAGCTAACGTCTCGGGGCGCTGCCTATGAGTATCACGAGACTACAGGTGGACACGCGTGGGATTACTGGGACCGGGCCGCGCGGGATCTGCTGCGGGCAGCCGCAGAAGTCATATCCGGCCAGCGTCGAGGCGTTTCGGAGTAGGAGACGTGAGAAAGTCGGCGTCGTAACCTGACGCCGAGCACAAAAGTCGGAGTTGGTGAGTCATAACGAGAGAGAAACTGAATGAAACTTGTACGTTATGGACTACCTCGCCAGGAGAAGCCAGGCATCCTCGACCCCGACGGTCGCATTCGCGACTTATCGGGAACAGTGCCCGATATCACGGGCGAGTTTTTGTCGCCCGCGGCTCTCGCATCTTTGAGAAACATTGACCTTGCAAAGTTACCGGTTGTAACGGGCAACTCGCCGGACAAGCCCAGGTTCGGTCCCTGTGTCGGCGACGTGGGCAAGTTTATTTGTATTGGGCTGAATTACTCTGATCATGCGGCGGAAGCTGGCATGAAAGTTCCCAGTGAGCCCGTTATCTTCATGAAGGCCTCATCCGCCATCTGTGGCCCAAACGACGATGTTGTGATTCCGAGGGGTGGCACCAAGGTGGACTGGGAAGTCGAGTTAGGCGTGGTCATTGGAATGCCAGCAAAATACGTCAGCCATGCTGACGCGATGTCATGCGTGGCCGGCTACTGCGTCATCAACGACCTCTCGGAGCGCGCGTTCCAACTCGAAGGCACCGGGCAGTGGGTCAAGGGCAAGAGCGCGGATACATTCGGCCCGATCGGACCATGGCTGGTAACAGCCGATGAAGTTCCCGACCCGCAAAACC
>Ga0074044_10000493_pt1 | contig 38165 bp, 36 predicted proteins | sample BogForMeECP23OM1_FD_94443 | JGI IMG/M metagenome (GOLD analysis project Ga0074044, IMG submission 94443) | Bog forest soil microbial communities from Calvert Island, British Columbia, Canada - Bog Forest MetaG ECP23OM1 | ecosystem: Environmental > Terrestrial > Soil > Wetlands ...
GAAAGGCCTTTCTGGAACTGAACCAAGTTACGTGCCATCGCTCCGCCACCCCCGAAACCTCTCCTGTTCATGCTTTGTACCATACACAGAGCGGCTGAACAATATGGGTAAGCAGGAAAATCTATCGCGTCCGGTCCGCGCTCATCCAGCCGAGCCCAGCCTCCGCTGTCGTCGTCGGACGATATTCGCACCCGATCCACCCGTCGTAGCCGAGGCGGTCGATCAGCGGGATGAGGAAGGCGTAGTCGATCTCGCCTCTGCCCGGCTCATGCCGCCCCGAACCCGTCGCGAAAATCTCGGCTGCGCCCCCCTACTCCTCCTTCACGAGTCTCGCCGCGAAGAAGCCGTCGAGGCCGGACCGCCTGGGATCGTCGCCCCACAGGTGGCAAGGCAGGGTGCGAAGCTCGCCGGCCGGCGTCAGGCACTCGGCGAGGCCGCCGATTTCATGTGAACCGATCGGGGAGCGGCGCACGTCGGGATTGCGCCTGAAGACCGCGGCGATCTGCGCCTCGCCCTCTTCGGGCTCGAGCGAGCAGATGCAATAGACGATGACGCCGCCCGGCCGCGTCAGCGCGATCGCCTTGTCGAGAAGCTGGGCCTGAAGCCGGACGAGCGAGGCGAGGTCGCTCGGCCGCTTGGTCCAGGCGACGTCGGGGTGGCGGCGGATGGTGCCGGTGGCGAGGCAGGGCGCGTCGATCAGCGCGGCGTCGAACGGCGGCGCCCCGAAGACGAGCGCGTCGGCGACGACGATGTCGGAATGAAGCCTGAGGCGCTCGAAATTCTGGGCGAGCACTTTCAGCCGCTCGGCCGAGCGGTCGACAGTCGTCACCGCAGCCCCGGTCGCGGCGAGCTCGGCGCTCTTGCCGCCGGGCGCCGCGCAGAGATCGACGACGCGCGAGCCGGCGCGCGCGTCGAGGAGCCGCGCGGGCAGCGCGGCGGCGGCGTCCTGCACCCACCATTCGCCTTCGGCGTAGCCTTCGAGCTCGGCGACGGCTTTGTGGGTGTCGAGGCGGACGGAGCCGGTCGGCAACACGATTCCGCCGAGCTTTTGAGCCCAGGCCGCAGGATCGCTCTTGACGCTGATGTCGAGCGTCGGCTCTGAGCGGTGCGCGGCGGCGATCGCCCGCGCCGTACCTTCGCCGTAAGTCTCGCGCCAGCGCGCCGCGAGCCAAGGCGGGGTGTCATCATTGAGCGGATCGGAGTCGGCCAGGATCGCTTCGCGGTCGCGCGCGACGCCGCGCAGCACCGCGTTGACGAGCCCCGCGAACGGGGCGCTCGCGGCGTCCGCCCGCGCCGCCCTCACCGCGAGATCGACCGCCGCGTGGTCCGGCGCGTCGAGGAAGAGGATCTGCGCCGCGCCGGCGACGAGCGTCCATTCCAGCATGCCGCTGCGCTTCGGCATGCCCGTGTCCAGCTTCTGGGCGAGCGCCTTGCGGATCGTGCCGAGCCGGCGAAGGGCGACGGTCGCGATCGAGCGGGCGAGCGCCGGATCGCGCGGATCAAGGCGAGGGTCGCGCAGCGACAGGTCCGCGGCGAGGCGCTCCTCGAGTGACCGCGCCTGGGTTACGGCCTCCATGATTGCCCGCGCCGCCGCCACGCGTGCGATCATGCCGGGTGGCGACGGCTCGGGCATATGGGGCCGGCCGATTAGAAATCCGCGCTGTTGTCGAGCCAATACCGCCTCGCCTCGAATCATAGCCCCAACCCGATTGCCAGTGTATACGCGATTTCTGCGGCCGGCTCGCGTCAGGCGTTCTTTGAAGCCGGGTCGCCCACCGCGTTGAGCGAAGTCAGGGAGGGCCAAGAGCAGGGAAAATTCCCTGCTGAGCAGGGAGTCAGCAGGGAATTCGGCCTCTTTCGCGAAAATCAGCGTCGAAAAGGCCTTGGAATTGAGGGCCTTGCGGCAAAATTCCCTGCACGGGCGAGCAGGGAATTTTTCGCGCCCGAGCAGGGAATATGCAGGGAATTTTTCGCGCGGGCAGGGAATAGCGAATTCCGTGCCCCATAAGAGGGTAAGGGGTCGTTGGCGGGCTTGAAGCTCAGGCGTTGGGGATCACGTCTGCCTGGTCGATCAAGCCAACTGTCCCATCGAGGCCAGCGGTACCCATCCGGCAGCCCGTCACGCCGCGCGGGGCTTGATCGCCTCGAGATTCGCGCCGAGTTCGCGGCGCCGCGCCATCAGGTCATGATCGGCCTGCAAACCCAGGAAGAAGCCCGGCGTCAGGCCGAAATAGCGGTCAGCCGCAGATCGGTGTCGGCGGTGACCGCCCGCTCGCCGAGCACGATTTCGTTGATGCGTCGCGGCGGCACGCGCAACGCGCGGGCGAGCGCGGTCTGGCTCAAGTGCAGCGGCCGCAAAAACTCCTCCAGCAGGATTTCGCCCGGCGTCGGACATCGCGCGTATTTCAGGCCAATTCGGCGTGGAGAAGGAGGTCGTGGTTTCCAAGCGCGGCGACGACATTTCGTCCTTGGCAGCGCGCGCTTTGAGCGAGCGCCGTGGAGCTGATCTGGCGCCGGCGCCACGAGGTTGGCGTAGGCCTTGCGCGGGTCGCTGGCGGACTAGGCTGACCAAGGAGTCGCGGCTAAGATGGGCGCCATATCTCGGCGCCCGGGGCACATCCGCGAAGGCGGCTGTCATTTGAGGAGGCTCCTACCATGCTTCAGTTCCACGTCGGCATAAGCCTGGTCGGAATTCTCTCCGGCCTCGTCGTTCTGTACGGCCTGCTCGTCGGAGAGCCATTCGGCGTTTGGACCGCGATTTTTCTCGTCACGACGATCTTGACCAGCCTCACCGGATTCCCGTTGGAGCCCTACGGCTTCGATCCGCCGCGCGCGGTCGGCGTGATCTCGCTCGTCCTGCTCGCGCTGGCCGTCGCCGCCTACTATGCGTTCGGTCTCGCTGGAGCGTGGCGCTGGATCTATGTCGTCTCAGCGGTCGCCGCCCTTTATCTGAACGTCTTCGTCGGGGTCGCCCAGGCGTTCATGAAGCTGCCCTCCCTGAAGGCGCTGGCGCCGACGCAAAAGGAGCCCCCGTTCGTCGTCACGCAAGGCTTGGTGCTGCTGGTTTTCATCGCCCTCGGCGTGTGGGCGGTGATCAGGTTTCACCCAGAGATCGGGGCGGGAATGTGAGAGCAGCGAAAGACGCTTAAGCCCCAAACGCAAAAACGCAGGGTCCAAGCCGCCAAGTCGGAGGCGATTTTACGCTTTTTGGCTGACTGACGCTTTTGGCATCCACCGGTGATGCGCCAACCAGATTAACACCGCGTCGGCCACCATGTCGGGCTGCTCGGGGAAGAGTGCGTGGGAGGCGTCCTCAATCACCGCGTTTGTTACTCTGTCGGGGAATTGGTTATGCAACTCCCAACTATTTGATCTGACTCGCGCCGCATTGCCCAAAATCGCGAAATCCGTCCCAAACTGCAAGTTGGGTTAATCTGTCGTCCGTTTTCCGTCATCTGTCGTCTGGCCAGGAGCGCTTAATGTTCGAGCGCCTTTCCGAAAAGCTCTCCGGCATAGTGGACAAACTGACCGGCCGCGGCGCCCTCTCGGAGGAGAACGTCAACGCGGCGATGCGAGAGGCGCGGGGCACGAGCGCGCGAGGCTTCACCATAAACCCAGCGCCGTCCCGGCCGCTATTTGCCGGCCGGCTCCGTCACACTCGCATCAACGAGGCGCATGCGCCACCCATCGGCGTCGCGTTGATAGACCGCGACGATGTGGCCATCCACCTCGTGGAGATCGCCGTTCGCGCGCGGCACGGTGACGGAGAACTGGGCAAGGCCATAACCGCCATCGCCCTGGACATGGACTTCCACGACTTTGATCGCGTGGCCCCGAGCGCCCGCGGCGAAGCGGCTAGCATAGTAGGTTCTGAGGGCTTCTCGGCCACGCACGATCGGGCCGGACGGCGTGATCAGCACGCCATCCGAGGCATAGAGCGCCGCAAGGCCAGCGGGATTCTTGTTGTTATAATTGGCGTCATATTGCCGCCCAAGCTCGGTTGCGGCCTGCATCAATTCCGACTCGGTGACATCCGCCGCCGCCAGGGCCGGGGCGACGATAGCGCCGACCACCAGGGCTAGAAGAGAAAGGGTGAAAAGTCTTCTCATCTCGGCCGGACTCGAACTACTCGGTTCCCGTGACATTGGCGATAAGGCGCAGCGAAACCATGTACATATTGTCGGTTCCCTGAATAAAACCGACGCGAAAAACCCCGTTGATCGGGTGCTTGCCGGGCTTGGTGGCGTGCAGGGGAACCTCGAAGACGAGGGAGTCTTCCTCCAGCGTCGCCGGCACCATCCTCTGCTCGAAGGCGACGCCGTCGTCGAACGAAGTCAATTCGATCACCCGATTGTTATAGTGTTTGAGAATTCGGTAGCCGTCGCGGACCCTGAGGGTCGCGCGCATGACGGCGGGCTCCCCGACCTTGGCGGCGACATCGCTGACTTGGAGATCATAGGCCGACGGAAAGGCGGACGGCTCCTCGGCTGCGGCCTTGACGCCGGCGCTCGCCGCAAGAGCGGCGAGAGCTAGGCCACAAAACAGACGCGTCACTGCTGCTCGGGTACAGAACATGAGGGCATTCCCGGAAATGAATGGCGCCAACGAGGGGCACAGGGCCAGCCGTCAAGTTTGACGGCTGGCGACAGAGTCGGCGCGTCGCCGTTTACCTTTGAACGGCGAACACCCACACGACTCCACCCTGCGGCACATCCGGGTTCCACCCGACCAGATCGGCCATCAAGCGCTGCTGGAACGCTGCATCGACGCCGTAGCCAGACTCGACCGCGACATACTGCACGCCGTTGACTTCAAAGGTTGACGGCGGGGCAATGACGCCGGAGTTGGTGCGGAAGTGCCAAAGCTCCTCGCCCGTCTTGGTGTCGTAGGCGCGGAACATTCTATCGTTGGTGCCGCCGGCGAACAGCAGACCGCCGGCGGTGGTCAGCGGCGAACCCCAGTTCATCGAGTTCGAGTACAGATCCCGCCACACTCGCTTGCCGGTCTCGACGTCATAGGCCTGCAACTCGCCGAAGAAACCCGCCTTCGTATCAACCGAGAAGTGGAAGTCGGGGATCGCGACGCCGGTCCACCACTGGCCGGGGATGCGCTGCTCGACCTTGCCTTCGAGATTGTTGCAGTGGTTTTCGTTGCTCGGAATGTAGAGCATGCCCGTCTTCGGACTGTAGGACGCGTACGGCCAGTCCTTGCCGCCCCACAGGCCGGGGCAGAACTGCGCCGCCTTTCCGGTTCCCGGCTTGTGGGCGAGGTCGACGTCCGGTCGGCCGGTCTTCGGGTCAATGCTCTTGAAGACGTCCTGCGGAACGTAGGCCTCGGAGTCGAGGTAGGAAATGCTGCCGTCGGCGTTTCGGCCGAGCCAGTAGATGTAGCCGTTGCGCTGCGGCGTCAGCAAACCGTTCTTGGCGCCGCCCCTCTGGAAATCCACCAGCATCGGCGCATTCATCGCGTCCCAGTCCCAAGACTCGTTCTGCTGGTACTGGAAGTGCCCTTTGATCTTGCCGGTGTCGCCGTCCAGCGCGACCGTCGAGGCCGTATAGAGATTGTCGCCCGGCCGCTGATCTCCGAACCAGGGCGAACCGTTGCCGACGCCCCAATAGACGGTGTTGGTGGCCGGATCGTAGTTGCCGGTCATCCACATGGCGCCGCCGCCGGTCTTCCAGGTGTCGGCCTTCTCCCAAGTCTCGCTGCCGGGCTCGCCCGGCGCGGGGATGGAGTAGGTCTTCCAGGCCGGCTTGCCGGTTTCGGCGTCGAACGCCTCGACGAAGCCGCGCACGCCGAACTCGCCGCCCGCCTCACCGACCAGCACCTTGCCCTTCACGATCAGCGGGGCCATGGTCATGTAGTAACCGTCTTTCCAGTCCGCGACCGTCGCCTCCCAGGCGACTTTGCCGGTTTTGGCGTCCAACGCCACCAGCACCGCGTCCAGACACGGCATGAAGACCTTGTCGCCGTATAGCGCCACGCCTCGGCTGGTGTTGTGCTGCGCGGCAAAGCCATCCGGCAATTTGCGCTTGTAGCGCCACAGGAACTCGCCGGTAGCGGCGTCCAAGGCCATCACCTGACTGTAGGGCGTGCTGACAAACATCATTCCGTTGTTGACGATCGGCGGCGCCTCGTGGGCGGAATCGACCCCGGTCGAAACGCTCCACACCGGGACCAGGTTCTTGACGTTTGACGCATTGATCTGGTCGAGCGGGCTATAGCTCCAGCCCTGATAGTTGCCCCGCGTCATCAGCCAGTTCTGCGGCTCCGGGTTCTGGAGGCGCGCGTCGGTGACCGGCGTGTAGTCGGCGCCGTACGCAGCGCCAAGCGTGCCTGCCATCAGCAACACTGCCAAGCTTGAACCAATATGCAGCTTCTTCATGCTTTCCTCCCTGGTTAATGGGCTGTTCTAACTTTAGCAGTGGGACCAAACGTCAGCCGAAGCTTGATCTCAACCATTCGATTGCATGCCGACGCGGCCGGTGAACCCCCCGGCAACCGTCAGCAGACCGTTTTCGGACTTCAGCGGCAGCGCCGCCAAGTGTCGCGGCGCCGGTCCGGCCAGCACCTCGGCGCCGTTCTTCGGGTCGTAGGTCGAACCATGGCATGAACAGACGAAGGCCTTGAGATCCGACGACCACATGTTCACCGGACAGGCCTGGTGGGTGCACACGCCAGAATAGGCGACCACGCCGTCGGCCGACCGTTCACGGGTTTCCTCGCTGAGCCCATCGCTGCCGACGCGGACAAGGATCACCAGATTGAGCCGCGTGCCGTCGCGCACGACGCCGTTCGGATCCGCCGGATAAGCCTGCACCTGCGGGCCGCCCAGCGTCAGATCTTCGATCCGGATGGGGGCGCCCTTTTTGGGCCCGGTAAGGAAAACAAGACGATCGCCCCGTTGCGGCGGCGCTGAAGTCGGATCATCTTGCGCGCGTGCCGGAGAGATCAACCAGGGCGCCAAGGCCAATGCGCCCTTCAGCACGGCGCGGCGTCGGCACAATAAGGACGTCGTTTGATCGCGCATCCTCGTCGTTCCCATCCCTGTCGACGCAAGCCTATTCCGATCCAACGATGGCTGTCCAGTCGTCGAGAGTCTAGTCTGCTGTCGGTATCTCTCAGTGCGACAAATTTAGCGCGGAAGGGCGACGCCTCGAAAAGGATGCTCGCGCCAGTCGCCTGCTTGCAAAGATGGCGCGGGCCGGGACCAACCCCGGCCCGCCTCTTATGGCGCGCTTAGACCCCGGCCTGCTGGCCGAGCGGCAGCGAGCGTATCCGCTTGCCGGTAGCGGCGTAGACCGCATTGAGGAGCGCCGGGGCGACCGGCGGCACGCCCGGTTCGCCCACGCCGCCCGGCAGGACGTCGAAGCCATGCGGCACGATATGCACATGCGTCTCACGGGGCGCGTCGCTGATGCGCAACACCTGGTAGTCGTCGAAGTTGTTTTGCTGGACCTTGCCGTCCTTGAATGAGATTTCGGTCATCATGGCCAACCCCAAGCCCATGATCACGGCTCCCTCCATTTGTGAGCGGACGCGATCCGGATTGACGGTTGGGCCGCAGTCGACGGCGACGTCGACCCGCGGGACGGTGACCTTTCCCTTGTCGTCCACGGCCGCTTCGACGACGGTTGCGACATAGGTCACGAAACTGCGGTGGACCGCCAAGCCAAGGCCATGGCCTGGCGGCAACTTGCGACCCCAATCCGCCTTCTCGGTAACGAGTTCGACGACGCCGCGAATCCGGCCGGTGTCGATCGGGTAGACCTCCGGATTCTCGCCATAGTCCCAGAATTTCGGCGTCGTGCTCGCGACGTCGACGATGCGGGGAGGACCGATCAGATCGAGGATGAACGTTCGTTGATCCTTCCCGGCCGCCGCGGCCAGTTCGGCGGCGAAGGACTGGATGGCGAACGCGTGCGGAATATTCCAGACCGAGCGGTACCAACCGATCTTGGTGTGCGCCTCGGCCTCGCCGTTCTCGATGCTGATATTGCTGATGTCGAAGGGCATGTCGGTGAGGCCCATGCCGGCCTCCCAGTTGGCCTCATGCTTGGGATCCGGAAAGAAGAGTGACATGATCGACGGCGCGACGCTGTTGTGCCGCCAAGCGACGACCTTGCCGTCTTTGTCGAGTCCGGCTTCCAGGCGTTCGGCCGAGACCGTATGGTAAAAGCCGTTGTGGATGTCGTCCTCGCGAGTCCAGACAACCTTCACCGGAGCCCCGCCGATCCCTTTTGACACGAGGGCCGCCTCGACCGCGTAGTCCGGCTTCGATCTGCGCCCAAAACCTCCGCCCAAAAGCGTCACATTGACCGTGACGTTCTCGGGCGGAAGACCCAAGTATTTGGCGACCAGATCATGCGCGGCCTGCGGGCTTTGCACGCTCGTCCAGACTTCAGCCTTGCCGTCGACAATCCGGCAAGTCGCCGAAGGTGGCTCCATCGTCGCGTGGGCGAGGTGGGGGATGTAATATTCGCCCTCGACTTTCTTGTCTGCGCTCGCAAGAGCGGCGGCGAAGTCGCCTTCGCTGCGCAGAACCTTGCCAGGCTGGCGGGCAGTCGTCTCGAGCGCCGTGCGGTAGACTTTAGAGTCGTAGGTCCCGTGCGGGCCGTCGTCCCACACGATCTTCAGCGCCTTGCGGGCTTGAATGGCGGCCCAGGTGTTGTCGGCGACAACGGCGATTCCCCCTGACGGCTGAAAGGCCATCGGATAAGAAGGCGCCGGGATCTCGACGATTTGGACGAAGCCGGGGACCTTCCTCGTTTCTGCGGCGTCGTAGGAGGCGACTTTGCCCCCCATGACGGGCGGGCGCGCGATGACGGCGTACTTCATGCCGGGCAACCGGACATCCTGACCATATATCGCGCGACCGGTCGTGATATTGAAACCGTCGACGATGTTGATGCCTTCCTTGCCGATATAGCGGAACTGCGATGGATCCTTGAGGCGCAGGCTGCCGACGGCCGGAATGTCCTCCTTGGCCGCGTCGGCGGCGAGCTCCCCGAAGCCGAGCGTCTTTCCGATCGACTTCTGGACGACCTCGTGGTTCCTCGCTTCTACGTCGGAGACTGGAACGCCCCAACGTTTCGCTGCGGCCTCCTCCAGCATCATACGGGCCGCGGCGCCGGCTTGGCGCATCGGCACTAAGAAATGACGGGTTGAGCGCGATCCGTCCGTGTCCTGGTTGCCGTATTTCGCTTCGTCGCCGGTCGCCTGGACGACCTTCACTCTGGCCCAGTCGGCCTCGAGTTCATCGGCGACGATCAACGGCATGCCGGTGCGCACGCCCTGCCCCATCTCGGAGCGATGACACACGATGGCGACCGTGCCGTCGGGCGCAATCGACACGAAGGCGAGAGGATTGTTCACCGTGCCGTGCGGCATGCCGGCGGCGCCCCACTTGGGCGCGTCCGCGAGCGCCTTTCGGCCGGGAAGGACGCTGACCGCGAGCACGAGGCCCCCGGTCGAGAGCATGCCCTTCAAGACCCCGCGCCGGCTGATGTTCTCGATGCCCAATGGGGCAATTCCGCGAATGTGCTTGGTCATGTCACGCTCCCGCAGCTTGCTTGATGGCGGCGCGAATGCGCTGATAGGTCCCACAGCGGCAAATGTTGCCGTACATCGTGCCGTCGATGTCGGCGTCCGTAGGATGGGGCGTCTGTTTCAGAAGCGCCGCGGCCTGCATGATCTGGCCGGCCTGACAATAGCCGCACTGCGGCACGTTGAGCGCGCGCCATGCCTTTTGAAGCGGATGATTCCCTTCGGACTCGAGGCCTTCGATCGTGGTGATCGACTTGCCATTGGCGTCGCTGATCGACGTGACGCAGGATCTGACGGCCTCGCCGTCGACATGGATGGTGCAGGCGCCGCAAGCGGCCACTCCGCAACCGAATTTTGTGCCGGTGAGTCCAAGCTCGTCGCGAAGATACCAGAGCAGCGGCATCGACGAGTCGCCGTCGAATGTCTGCGTCTGGCCATTCACACGCAGAGTGAACATGACTTCCTCCCTGTCGAAAGCGGCTGGCTTTCAGTCTTTGTTTTCCGGCGTTACAAGCTCGTGTGGCTATTTGCGTAACGGCGGCGAGACGAATGCTAGTAGGGAATTGGGGAAGGAGCAATCGGAAACACGCTATATTCTCTCATATACAGCGTTGGTCCAAATATCGCCCAAAGATTCCTGGCGACTTCGCCCGGAAGGCGACTGACTTGGGGAAGCAATCGTGTCGGCCGCGCCTCGCCTCGAATCATCGCCGTCGGCCCCGAATGCCGGCGTATACGCGATTTTGCGGCCGGCTTGGGTCGCGCTGTCGCGTGGGCGTTCAGGCGATTGATCGCCGGTCGGCTGGCGGCCGGTCCTCGCGCCAGAAGTCCTGCTCTTTGACGCACCGCTAGCAAAGTGACAGTCTCGCTTGCACCGCCAGGGATTGAAACGCGACCAACAAACCTGCTCGGCGACCCCGGTTCATCAGGCTGTCGATGAACCGCCCGTCCGACCAGCCGAACTGAAGCCGACCGACCATAGGAGCGTCGACCATGATCAAAGTAAGCGTGTTCTATCCTTGGAGCGCGGGAGTCGAGTTCGATATGAAATACTATCTGGCGACCCACATGCCGCTGGTGGAGGCCAGGCTCGGCGCGGCCTGCAAAGGAATCAACGTCGACCAGGGCATCGCGGGCAGCACGCCGGGCGCACCGCCGTCTTTCATCGCCATCGTCCACATCCTCGCCGAGTCGCCGGAAGCCTTTCAGGCCGCTTTCGCTCCCCACATGAACGAGATCATGGGCGACATCCCCAACTTCACCAAGATCCAGCCGACCATCCAGATCAGCGAGGTCAAGCGATAGCGCGGCAGCCGGGTGTCCGCGGGCATTATTTTGTGCCCGACCTGACCCCGGCGCACGCCGCCGATATGCAGCCGGATGCGGCGCGACCCTTTTAAGCTCAGAGATTTGACATCCCCGCGCCGCCCGCTTAAGAGCCGCGGCTTCGTCAGGTTTTGAGCCTCGTCGATCGCGCCGACTGTTCCACTGTGGCCAGCGGTCCTCGTCCGGCAGCGCGTCGCGCCCCCGGGCGCGATTGGCGTTGGGTTCAGAAGACAGACGACGGAGAACGGACGACAGATGGCGGAAGCGATGACTATATCAGTCCTCCGTCGTCTGTTGTCCGTCGTCTGAAAAGGAGCGCTTCATGTTCGAGAGCCTTTCCGAAAAGCTCTCCGGCATATTGGATAAACTGACCGGCCGGGGCACCCTCTCGGAGGAGGACGTCACCGCGGCGATGCGCGAGGTGCGCCGGGCGCTGCTCGAGGCGGACGTCGCGCTCGAGGTCGTGCGCTCGTTCGTCGACCGCACCCGCACCAAGGCGGTCGGCGCGTCCGTCGTCAAGTCGGTCAAGCCCGGCCAGATGGTGGTCAAGCTCGTGCACGACTCGCTGGTCGAGACGCTCGGCGGCGAATCCCAGGCGATCGACCTCAACGCCCCAGCGCCGGTCGCGATCATGCTGGTCGGCCTGCAGGGCGCGGGCAAGACGACGACCGCCGCCAAGATCGCCAAGCGCCTCGCCGAGCGCGACAAGCGCAAGGTGCTGATGGCCTCGCTCGACGTGAAGCGTCCGGCGGCGCAGGAGCAGCTCGCGGTGCTCGGCGAGCAGGTCGGCGTCGACACGCTGCCGATCATCCCCGGCCAGGACCCGGTCGCCATCGCCAGGCGCGCCGAGTCCGCCGCGCGCCTGCGGGGCTACGACGTCGTGCTGCTCGACACCGCCGGCCGCACCCATATCGACGAGCCCTTGATGCAGGAGATGGCGGACATCCGCGACGCCGCCCGGCCGCACGAGGTCCTTTTGGTGGCCGACGCGCTGACCGGCCAGGACGCAGTCAATCTCGCAAAAAACTTCAACGAGCGGGTCGGCCTGACCGGCATCGTGCTCACCCGCATGGACGGCGACGGGCGCGGCGGCGCGGCCCTCTCCATGCGCGCCGTCACCGGCAAGCCGATCAAGCTGCTCGGCGTCGGCGAGAAGATGGACGCGATCGAGGATTTCCATCCCGCGCGCCTCGCCGACCGCATCCTCGGCATGGGCGACATCGTGAGCCTGGTCGAGAAGGCGGCGCAGAACATCGACGCGGCGCAGGCGGCCAAGATGGCCGAGAAGATGCGCAAGGGGGTGTTCGACCTGAACGACCTCTCCGAGCAGCTCGCCCAGATCGAGAAGCTCGGCGGCATGGGCGGCATCATGGGCATGCTGCCCGGCGTCGCCAAGATCAAGGATCAGCTCAATTCCGCCAATCTCGACGACAAGTTCGTCAAGCGCCAGCGGGCGATCATCTCGTCGATGACCCCGCAGGAGCGGCGCAACCCCGACATTTTGAAAGCCTCGCGCAAGAAGCGCATCGCGGCCGGCGCCGGCGTCAACGTCGAGCAGGTCAACCGACTCCTGAAGCAGCACCGGCAGATGGCCGACATGATGAAGATGATGGGCGGCGCGGCGGGCGGCAAGCGCGGCATGATGGGCAAGCTCGGCCAGATGATGGGCCTCGGCGGCGGCATGCCGATGCCGACGCCGGAGCAGATCGAGGCCATGCAGAAGCAGATCGGCGGCGGCCGCCCGCCCGGCCTGCCGCCGGGAGCGCCCGGCATTCCCGTCGCCCCGCCGCCCGGCGCCTTCAACCTGCCGCCGCAATTCCCTAGCCTCGGCGGCGGCAAGCTGCCTGGCCTCGGCGGGAGCATCAACCCGTTCGGCAAGAAAAAGTGATTCCCGTCCTCGAAAGCGAGCGGCTGATCTTGCGGGGGTGGCGCGAGGCGGACTTCGAACCGTTCGCGGCGATTTACGCCAGCCAGGATGAGGCGCGTTACATCGGAGGCGTGCACACGCGCGACGACGGGTGGCGCAGGATGGCGTCCTATATCGGCCACTGGGTTTTGCGCGGCTACGGACATTGGGTCCTGGAGGACAAGGCCTCGGGCGCTTTCGCCGGCTGGTCCGGCCTCTGGTCGCCCGAGGGGTTCCCCGGACGCGAAGTCAGCTGGACGCTGACGCCCGAAATGCGCGGACGCGGCCTCGCCCAGGAGGCGGCGCGCCGCGTCAGGGCCTTCGCCTACGAAACGCTCGGCTGGGACAGCGTGATCAGTCTCATCAACGTCGATAACGAACCGTCGATCCGCGTCGCCGAAAGGCTCGGCGCGACGTTCGAAAGCGTCGTCCTGTTCCGCGGTTCGGATTGCGCCATCTATCGCCACCCCTCCGCGCGAAGTCTGTCTTCAACCCAAACCCCGGTAAACCGAAAGGAAAAAGCCGAATGTCCCTGAGAATCCGCCTGTCGCGCGGGGGGGCGAAGAAGCGCCCGTTCTACCGCATCGTCGTCGCCGACGCGCGCATGCCGCGCGACGGCCGCTTCGTCGAGAAGATCGGCACGTTCGATCCGCTGAAGGCCAAGGACGACGCGGCTCGTCTGGTGCTCGACCAGGAGAAGGCGAAGGCCTGGCTCGCCAAGGGCGCCCAGCCGACCGACCGCGTGCTGCGCCTGCTCGACAGCCTCGGCCTCGCCAAGCGCGAAGCCCACAACAACCCCGAGAAGGCGAAGCCCAAGAAAAAGGCGCAGGAGCGCGCCGCGGCGGCCGAAGCCGCCGCCGCCAAGGCCGCGGCAGCCGCCGCCTGATCGGTCTCTCCCTTGCGCGAGCCGGACCGCCTCGTCCTCGTCGGCGCGTTCGGCGCGCCGCAGGGGGTGCGCGGCGAGATCCGCGTCAAATCCTTCACCGGCGAAGCCAAAGCGATCGGCGCCTATGGGGCGCTGACCGACGCCAGCCGTTCGCGGGCCTTCGCCTTCGAGCGCCTGCGGGCGCTGAAGGACGACATTCTCGTCGCCAGGGTGAAGGGGGTCGACACGCGCGACGCCGCCGCGGCGCTGACGGGGGTCGAGCTCTTCGCCCGCCGGGACCAGCTGCCGCCGCCGAACGCCGACGAATTCTACTACGACGATCTCGTCGGCCTCGAGGCGGTGACGCGCGAGGGCAGGCGGCTCGGCCGCGTCGCCTCGCTCATGAACTACGGCGCCGGCGACATCCTCGAAATCGCGCCGGACGGCGGGGATGAGGCGCTTCTCCTGCCCTTCACCAACGATGTCGCCCCGGTCGTCGACTTCGAGGCCGGGCGGATCGTGATCGAGCCGCCGCAGGAGGTCGATGGCCAAGTGGACGCGCCATAAATTCGCTCGACGCTCCCGCTAGGCGCGCGGTAGGGTCTGATGAAGGCTTGGGAGGCGCTTGATGACTCACACCCCCGTTGACACGCCCGACGAATCCGCGCCGGTCGCGCCGCCGTCGCGCCGGGACATGCTTTATCTCGCCACGGGTTCGGTCGCGGCGGTCGGCGCGGCGCTGACTCTGTGGCCGTTGATCGACCAGATGAACCCGGACGCGGCGACGATCGCGGCGGCGGGGCCGGTCGACATCGACGTCAGCCAGATCCAGCCGGGGCAGCGGGTCGTGACCCTGTGGGCGGCGCGGCCGGTGTTCATCGTCCGCCGCACGCCGGAGTCGCTGAAGGAACTGCAGAACCCAAAACTTCTCTCGCAGCTGCGCGACCCCGATTCCGACAACTGGCAGCAGCCGGAATACGCCAAGAACTGGCACCGCTCGATCAAGCCCGAATTCCTCGTGCTGGTCGGCATCTGCACCCATCTCGGCTGCGTGCCTTTGTTCGACCCCAAGCCCGACCCGACCAATCCGGCGCCGGACTGGCCGGGCGGCTTCTTCTGCCCCTGCCACGGCTCGAAATACGATCTCGCGGGACGGGTCTTTCAGGGCGTCCCCGCCCCCTACAACCTGCCGGTGCCGCCCAATTTCTTCCCCGACGAGAAGACGCTCAGGATCGGCACGAACCCGCCGGGGCAGAATTACGATTTCAATTCGATCCTGCAGGTGTGAGGCAACGGCCTCGGCCCCCTCCGCAAGCGGAGACGAGAGCGACGAGGCGCGGACTTCAAAGACTGCGGCAAGAGAGTGATCCCTAGCGCCGTTTCTGCGGTGGGGTAGGCGGGAGGGCTCGCTGTTACGAGCAAAACTCCCTGTTAACAGGCCCGAACAGGGAGAATTCGAGCGTTTCTTGCCCCGGTTCTTCACGAAAACGCTTGTGACGCCAAAGACTTGATCAAAAAATCGCGCGTTCCGAACAGGAGCGATAACAGGGAGCCAAAATCGGCATAACAGGGAGATAAATCGCCGTAACAGGGAGATAACAGGTGGAGCTGGCCTCGACGCCGATACCGGCCCTCGCTGCCCCTTGATCGCCGTAATTCCTCATCCCGCGACGTAACGTAACCGCGTAAGCTCGGTTGCTGAACGCTCTCTTCGGGTTGTGAGGCGGCGCGGCACGCCGCAATCCTCCAGGCGCGAGGGCGGGAAGAAATGACAGCGGACAGGGAGGCGCGCTATGCATCGCCACCATGTTCGCCGCAACCATCCTCACTCTGTTTCCGTCGATGTTCCCCGGGCCGGTCGGCCAATCGCTGGCCGGCGAGGCGCTCGCGCGGGGCTTGTGGTCGCTGGAGGCGAGAGACATCCGCGAGCACGGGCTCGGCCGGCATCGGGCGGTCGACGACACGCCGGCCGGCGGGGGGCCGGGGATGGTGATGCGGGCCGACGTCGTCGCGGCGAGCCTCGATGCCGCGCTCGCTCCGGACGATCCGCGGTCAAAACTCGTCATGAGCCCGCGCGGAAAACCATTCAGCCAGGCTCAGGCGCGCGAATGGGCGGCGGGGCCCGGGCTCGTCATCCTCTGCCCACGCTTCGAGGGCGTCGACGAACGCGTCATCGAGGCGCGCGGACTGTTGGAAGTTTCGATCGGCGACTATGTCCTGTCGGGCGGGGAGATCGCCGCGCTCGCGATCCTCGACGCCTGCCTGCGCCTGATCCCCGGCGTGATGGGCAAGGAAGCCTCGGGCGAGGACGAGAGTTTCGAGCAGGGCCTGCTCGAATATCCGCACTTCACCCGGCCCCGCGAATGGGAGGGCAGAACGATCCCCGACGTGCTGCTGTCGGGCGATCATGCGAAGATCGCCGCCTGGCGGCGGGCCGAGGCGGAGCGCGTCACGCGGAAGCGGCGGCCGGATCTGTGACGGGCTTCCCTCGTTGTCAACGAATTGAAATTTTGGCTTGACCCAATGAATCACTTTCCTACTATGGAAAGACATTCGACGACTAACCGAGAGAGTCATTTCGTCGGAGAAGATTATGTCAGCTTGGGTAGAAGACGCCCAGCAACTTACTGAGCTCAAAGATTTAAATAGCTCTCAGAATTCCGTATTGCTTCGCACTGCGGAAGTGACGGAATTTTTGTCCAACGTTAACCTCCCGTCTCATGCGTTGGTGGCCCCAAAGGGATTTGGTAAGACCTTTGTACTGAAACTGAAACGATTATCTCTCCAAGAGGCCGGTTATAGGTGTTTTCCATTATCGCCTATTCTTGATAGACCAATGAATAAACCGCCAATTTTGCCGAATGAAAAAATAGATATACTTGAGCAGAGCGACAATTGGGCAACCCTCTGGAACATTGCATTTTCACTCTGTCTAATCAAGGGTTTCCAAGAGGAACAAGATGTTCGAGCTCAAATTGAGCAGTTGCTTGACGATCGTAGTATTCCATCTGCTTTATTCACCATCGCCACTCATCCATATATAAACCGTCCATTCGACATTTTACACGATTGCTTAGCCTCACAGCGAAATGAATTGTATTCAATTATGCGTTTTGCGCAATCCGTTACCCGAATCTTTAGCACAATCCATAAGAAGGCGGCGATTTTCGTTGACAATATTGATGAATATTTGCAACATCATATTAATTTTTCGTATACTCGACCGGACGACGTTCACGAGAAATTTCTGCGAATCTGGTATGCCGGGCAGATTGGAGCTTGGGTTGCGCTGAGGCGTTTGCATGGAATCAACCCGCATGTCCGGATATTCGTGTCTATCAGGAAAGAGGCTTATCATTAGGCAGCTAAACATGAAGCCGATTTCTCAAATCTTCGCTCCTTTAGGCGGGAATTACGTTATCGTCGAGAAGATATAAAGCAGATTATCGAAAATAATATTTCGGCCACTCCGAAGTCAGAGTTGGTTGATAAAAAGAATCAAAACCTAATTCTGCGTTTTCTTGGCCCGGATAATGAGTTCGTGTCAAATGTTGTTACCGCCAAGCAAGAATCCAATGATGGATTATTGGATTCGTCACTGCTCACTGCGCCCTCGCGATGCTGTGACCATTGGGAAGGAAATCAGCCTAATTAGCGCGAAAGGGCGAACTCAACAAGCAATTCGCGCCGCTATCAACTCGGCTGCGGCAGAGAGCGTCGAAACGCTATTCAATGAGGTCGCCCCCTTCTTTGTCTCATTGTACCCAGACATTCTCCCCAGCGTGTTGACGTCAAACGTTCTTACACATGAAGATATACCCAAAGCGTCAACTGCGTATACTCAACTGGCTTCGCGCCAGTACGGCGTCGAGACAAGTGTCGTGGAGCACGCGTTCTCGGCGCTATATTGCTTGGGCCTTATTGGTATAGTGCAAGATAGCCGAGATAAACCGGGGACGCTAGTTCAAAATTTTTCTCCAATTGGCGAGATGTCATACAGTCAATCGGATGTGCTACCAAGGGCGGAAATTCACTTGATACATCCCGCATTGAGCGATTTTGTAATTCGGCGAAATGTCGGGTTTCTGAGGGAACTCAATAAACACAATGTCATCGGAGACGCCCTTGAGTGGAGGCCGGAGGAAAGCATTCGCTTCGTCGCCATCGGGGATATCAGTGGTTACAACGAAAAAATCTTGCAAACCGTTGGCGGATCGCAAACATTTCATAAGTACTGGCGCTCAGTGTTCAATCAATTCACTTCCATCTTGGATCACGCGGCGATTCGTGAAGGCGACAAGCTGCTGATCGCCGATCGAAGTCCGGCGCGGCTGCTGCGCGCCGCAAGATCGCTAATCGTTCAGCTTCGAACGTCGGGCTATGAACTATCTCTAAGAATCGGTGGACACAGTGGCTTTTGGCGACTGAACCCCGATTTGGAAGGGGTCCAAGATCCGGAAATTTCGGACATTATAGGAATTGCTTCGCGAATTGAACCGCTCGCGAGACCCGGAGACATTTTGGTATCGCAAAAGTTTATCGACGACGCCCAGCGCTGTGGTTACGAAATCGATCGCGATTTCCCGCGCCTCGTTCATCAAGAATACGTTGGGGGAGACCGTTACGACGCGGAAGGTGGCGTTTTGATCTCCAAGGGGGGAAAAGAAACTCCCAAACGAATGCATCTCTACGTCATTGAGACAACGAGTTAAATCAGGGGCAACCGGAAACACAGTCAGGATGAAAGGTGTCAACTGGCGGTTGCACATGCAAACAGTCTGCGACCTACCGCGTCGGCACCGGGTGTTCGCCGCGGTAGTCGTAGAAGCCGCGCTGGGTCTTGCGGCCGAGCCAGCCGGCCTCGACGTATTTCACGAGGAGCGGACAGGGGCGGTATTTCGAATCCGCCAGACCCTCGTGCAGCACTTGCATTATGGCGAGGCAGACGTCGAGGCCGATGAAATCGGCGAGCTGCAGCGGCCCCATCGGGTGGTTGGCGCCAAGCCGCATGGCGTTGTCGATCGCTTCGACCGAGCCGACGCCCTCATAGAGCGTATAGACCGCCTCATTGATCATCGGCAGGAGGATGCGGTTGACGATGAAGGCGGGGAAGTCCTCCGACATCGTCGCCGTCTTGCCCAGCCGGGTGACGAAGTCTTTCGCCGCCACGAAGGTGTCGTCCTTGGTCGCGATGCCGCGAATGAGCTCGACGAGCTGCATGCGCGGCACCGGGTTCATGAAATGCATGCCGATGAAGCGCTCGGGGTTCGCGGTGACCGAGGCGAGCCGGGTGATCGAGATCGACGAGGTGTTGGAGGCGAGGATCGCGTCCGGCTTCATGAAAGGGCGGAGGGAGGTGAAGATCCGTCGCTTGACCTCCTCGTTCTCCGAGGCGGCCTCGACCACGAGATCGCACTCCGCGAGCTTGTCGAGCGTCGGGGCGTATTGGACGCGCTCGAGGATCGCCTTGCGGCCCGCCTCGTCCAGTTGCCCCCTTGCGATCTGGCGCGACAGATGGCCGTTGATCGTCGCCAGCGCCGCGTTGACCCGCTCCTCCGCCACGTCGTTGAGAAGAACGCCCATGCCGGCCTGGGCGACGACCTGTGCGATGCCGGCTCCCATCTGCCCCGCGCCGATGACCCCGACCGTCTCGATGTTCAGACCCATGTCTCTAATCCAGCTGCCGCCCCGTTTCGGGCCGGGATCATAGACGAGCGGCGACGGGCGTCCAGTCGGACGCCTCGTCCTTTCGTCGAACGGCGGGACCGCGTCAGCGCCCGAGCTTGGCGAGCTCCGTGGTGAGCTCGGGCAGCGCCTGGTAGAGGTCCGCCACGAGACCGTAGTCGGCGACCTGGAAGATCGGCGCCTCCTCGTCCTTGTTGATGGCAACGATGACCTTCGAGTCCTTCATGCCGGCGAGATGCTGGATCGCGCCCGAAATGCCGACCGCGATATAGAGTTCCGGCGCGACGACTTTGCCGGTCTGGCCGACCTGCCAGTCGTTCGGCGCGTAGCCAGCGTCGACCGCGGCGCGAGAAGCGCCCACCGCGGCGCCGAGCTTGTCGGCGACCGGCTCGATGTAAGTCTTGAAGTTCTCGGCCTTCTGCATCGCCCGGCCGCCGGCGATGATGATCTTGGCGGAGGTGAGCTCCGGCCGGTCGGACTTGGCGAGCGCCTCGCCGACGAAGGACGAGACGCCGGGGTCTGCCGCGGCGGCGACCGGCTCGATCGGGGCCTCGCCTCCCTGGCCCGTCGCGCCGAACGAGGCCGTGCGCACGGTGACGACGATCTTCGGATCGGTCGATTCGACCGTCTGGATGGCGTTGCCGGCGTAGATCGGCCGCTCGAAGGTCTTGGGGCCGAGGACCTTGGTGATGTCGGAGACCTGCATCACGTCGAGGAGCGCCGCGGCGCGCGGGGCGACGTTCTTGGCGCTCACGGTCGAGGGCGCGACGATCGCGTCGTAGCCCGGGCGAGCGAGACGATGAGCTGAGCCAGCGGCTCGGCGAGCCCATGGGCGTAGATCGGGTCGTCGGCGACGCGCACCTTCGCGACGCCTGAGAGCTTCGCGGCCGTCTCGGCCGCTGCGCCGACGCTGTGGCCGGCGACGAGGACGTCGACCGGCTGCCCGATCTCGAGCGCCGCGGTGAGCGCGCGAGCGGTCATGTCGCTCAAGGCGCCGCCGGTGACTTCGGCCAGAAGAAGGGTCGCCATGGTCAGATCACTCCCGCTTCGTTATGCAGCTTGGCGACGAGCTCCGCCACCGACTTCACTTTCACCCCCGCCTTGCGGCCGCTCGGCTCGGAGGTCTTGAGAACCTTGAGCCGGGGGGCGACGTCGACGCCGTAATCGGCCGGCGTCTTCTCGTCGATCGGCTTCTTCTTCGCCTTCATGATGTTGGGCAGCGAAGCGTAGCGCGGCTCGTTGAGCCGCAGGTCCGTCGTGACGATCGCCGGCAGCTTCAGCGAGACCGTCTGCATGCCGCCGTCGACCTCGCGCGTCACTTCGACGACGCCGTCGCCGATGTCGACCTTCGAGGCGAACGTCCCCTGGCCCCAGCCGGTCAGCGCCGCCAGCATCTGCCCGGTCTGACTGCAGTCGTCGTCGATCGCCTGCTTGCCCATGATGACGAGACCCGGCTGCTCGGCGGCGGCGACGCCTTTGAGGATTTTCGCCACCGCCAGCGGCTCGACGAGCGCGTCCGTCTTGACGAGAACGCCGCGGTCGGCGCCCATCGCGAGCGCGGTGCGGATGGTCTCGGCGGCCTGCGGCGGCCCGATCGAAACGACGACCACCTCGGTCGCCTTACCCGCCTCCTTCTGGCGAAGCGCCTCCTCGACCGCGGTCTCGTCGAAAGGGTTCATTGACATCTTGACGTTCGCGAGCTCGACCCCCGACCCGTCCGGCTTGACGCGGATTTTGATGTTGTAATCGACCACTCGTTTGACGGGCACGAGAATCTTCATGAGCAGCTCCACTCCATCCGGCCCCGAGCGCTTCGCTCGGCTATTCGAGGCCGGAAGCCCTAATCGCGGCTGTGGCGCAAGTCAACGCGGGAAACCTCCGGCCGGCGGCGGCGATAGCTCTGGCGAGCAAGGTCTCGAGCCTCGCGCTTCTTGCGACCCCGGCGCGAAATGAACCTCGGGCGGCCGGGCGGCCAACCTCTCAAGGCTGGTCCCTGCTCGTCCTTTCTCGATTGACAGAGGTCTGCGGCAAACGGGACAATGGAAAAACGATCGGCGGCGCGGGGCGGTCGGCGCGGAGGATGTCGCGCTTGAACACAGGAGGAACGCAGATGAGCGAACTGGACTATTGGAATGCACGGATGCGCAAGGGCGCCATCTCGCGCCGCGAGTTCATTGGCCGCGCCGCGGCGCTCGGCGTCTCGAGCGCCGCGATTTCGACCATGCTGGCCAGCGCGGACGCGTTCGCCGCCGAGACGCCGCGCAAGGGGGGCGTGCTGAAACTCGGGCTCGCCGGCGGCAGCACGACCGACAGCGTCGACGTCACCTCTTACAACGACTCGGTGATGATCGACGTCGCCCACGGCCTCTTCAATGGCCTCGTTGAATGGGCCCAGGACGGCAAGCCCGTTCCTGAGCTCGCCGAAAGCTTCGAGCCGAAGAACGGCGCCAAGGATTGGATCTTCAATCTCCGCAAGGGAATAAAGTTCTCGAACGGTCAGGAATTCACCGCCGACGACGCGCTCTACTCCCTGAACCTGCATCGCGGCGACACCAAGTCCGGCGGCGCCTCCGCCTTGAAGGAGGTCTCAGACGTCAAGAAGCTCGACAAGTACCAGATCCAACTTTCGCTCGCCGCGCCCGACGCCGATCTGCCCTACTCCCTGACCGATTATCACATCCTGATGGTGCCGAACGGGTTCAAGGATTGGGCCAAGCCGGTCGGAACGGGCGCCTTCACCCTCGAGAAGTTCGATCCGGGCGTTCGGATCGTTCTGAAGAAGCGGCCGGACTACTGGAAAGAGGGCCGCGGCTGGCTCGACGGCGCCGATGTGACCGTCATCAACGACTCCTCTGCGCGGCTCAACGCGCTGATTTCCGGCCAGGTGGACGCGATCAACCGCGTCGACCACAGGGCGGTGGCGCTGCTGTCGAAGACGCCGAAGATCGAAGTCGTCCGCGCGCCCGGCGGTTGGCACACGGTGATGGCGATGCAGATCGACAAGGAGCCTTACACCAACCCCGATATCCGGCTCGCGCTCAAATACGCGGTGGACCGCGAACAGATCCTCAAGGCGCTGTTCAGCGGTTACGGCACGCTCGGCAACGATCATCCGGTCCCGCGCACCGACCCCTATTTCAACAGCGAACTCAAGCAGCGCCCGCATGACCCGGAGAAGGCCGCCTTTCATTTCAAGAAGGCCGGCATCGCCGATCCCAAGATCGTGCTGCAGGCTTCAGACGCGGCGTTCAACGGCGCTGTCGACATGGCGACGCTGCTGCAGGCGGACGCGGCCAAGGCCGGCTTCAAGATGGACGTCAAGAAGGAGCCGGCCGACGGCTTCTGGGACAACGTGTGGCTGAAAGGCGCGTTCGTCGAGAGCTACTGGGGCGGCCGCGCGGCGGCGACGCAGATGCTGTCCGTGGCATTCGGCCCCAACGCGCCGTGGAACGAGTCGCACTGGAAGAGCGACAAGTTCGACAAGCTGCTCGACGACGCGCGCGCCGAGACGGACGAGGCCAAGCGCAAGGCGTACATCTGGGAAATGCAGGCGATGCTGAACGAGGAGGGCGGCGCGTTGATTCCCGCCTTCCGCGACTGGCTCGACGCGCACAACGCCAAGGTCGGCGGCCACACCCCGCATGGCGGGTTCGACATGGACAACGGCATGATTCTCGACAAGGCTTGGCTGAAGTCGTAACGGCCTCGCCCGTCACGCAGCAAACGAGCGCCGGGCTCAAGGGCCCGGCGTCCTGCCCGGCGCAGGAGATGGAGGCGGGTCCAGCGTGGGAAAGTTGATCGTCCAGCGGTCGATGCTTGGCCTCCTGACGCTTCTGGCCGCGTCGGCGCTGATCTTCATCGGAACAGAAATCCTGCCGGGTGACCTCGCCTCCGCCATCCTGCAGAATCAGGCGACTCCGGAAAACCTCGCAAAGCTGCGTCTCGAACTCGGCCTCGACCGCCCGGCGCTGCTTCGCTACTTCGAATGGCTGTTCGGCGCGCTGCAAGGCCACTTCGGCCGTTCGCTCGCCAATGGCCGCGACGTGCTGACGGAGATCGCGCCCCGCTTCGGCAACACGATGTTCCTGGCGGCCTACGCAGCGGTCGTCGCTGTCCCGCTCGCGGTCGGCCTCGGTCTCGTGGCCGCGATCCGGCAAGGCGGCGTCTTCGACCGGCTGGTCAACGTCGTCACCCTGATGACCATCTCGGTACCCGAATATTTCCTCGCCTATCTGCTCATCAAATACGTCGCGGTAGAGCTCGGCTGGTTCCCGTCGCTCGCCAACGTGTCCTCGGACACGTCCTTCCCCGACCGTCTCTATTACGCCTTCCTGCCGATGCTGACGCTGGTGCTGGTCATTGTCGCCCACATGATGCGCATGACCCGCGCCTCCGTGCTTGCGGTGATGGCGAGCCCCTATATCGAGATGGCGATCCTCAAGGGCCTGACCAAGACGCGCATCGTCGTCCGCCACGCGCTTCCGAACGCGCTTGCTCCCATCATCTCGGTCATCGCCCTGAACCTCGCCTATCTCATCGTCGGCGTCGTCGTGGTCGAGACGGTCTTCGTCTATCCCGGCCTCGGCCAGCTGATGGTCGACGAGGTGTCCAAGCACGACGTGCCGGTCGTTCAGGCCTGCGGCCTGATCTTCGCCGCCGCCTTCATCCTCCTCAACATGGTCGCCGACATTCTCTCCATCCTCTCGAACCCGCGTCTGCGGCAGCCGCGTTGAGGCCGGCCGATGCGCATCCTGGGACACAAGCTCAGCGTGACCGCTCAGATCGGCCTGGCGATCATCGCGATCAACCTCATCGTCGCGGTCTTCGCGCCGTTGATCGCGCCCTACGACCAGACGACAGTGCTCGGCGACTCTTGGGCCGACCCCGACCCGCAGCACTGGCTCGGCCTCGACAATCTCGGGCGCGATCTGGTGAGCCGGCTCATCTACGGCGCGCGGATGTCGATCGGCCTATCGCTCGTCATCACGGCGATGTCGTTCGGCATCGGCATCCTTTCGGGCTTCGCCGCCGCGGTCGCCGGCGGCTGGGTCGATCAAGCGCTGTCGCGCCTCGTCGACCTCCTGCTGTCGATGCCGACGCTGATCTTCGCCTTCGTGATCCTATCGGTGCTGGGTTCCGGGCTGCCGGTGCTGATCGTGACAATCGCCGTGCTCGACTCGACGAAGGTGTTTCGCCTCGCGCGTTCTGTGGCGGTTGGCCTCGTCAGCCTCGAATTCGTCGAGGCGGCGCGGCTACGGGGCGAAGGCTGGTGGTGGATCGTCACCCGCGAGATCCTGCCGAACGCCGTGGCGCCGCTCACGGCCGAATTCGGCCTGCGCTTCTGCTTCACCTTCCTGTTCATCGCCGCTCTGAGCTTTCTCGGCCTCGGCGTTCAGCCGCCCGCAGCGGACTGGGGCAGCATGGTCAAGGACTATCGCGACATGATCAACTTCGGCTCCCCGGCGCCGCTCTATCCCGCGGCCGCAATCGCCATTCTCACCATCGGCGTCAATTTCGTCGTCGACTGGATGCTGTCGATCCATTCGCGCGGCCAGGGGGAGAGCGCGTGAGCTCAAGAACCGAAAGCGCTCGGGGTCAACGCGACGGCTCGATCATCCTCGACGTTCGCGGCATGCGCGTCGCCGTGCGCACCGACCTCGGCGAGGGTCCGGTGCTGGTCGACGACGTCTCCCTGCAGCTGCGGCGCGGCGAGGTCATTGGCCTCATTGGTGAATCCGGCGCGGGCAAATCGACGATCGGCCTCGCCTCGATGGGCTACACGCGCCGTGGCTGCCACATCGTCGGCGGCGACATTATCTTTGGCGGCGAGGATATCCGAACGATCAGCCCGGATGAACGGCGCGCGCTGCGCGGGCCGAAGATCGCCTATATCGCTCAAAGCGCCGCCGCGTCGTTCAATCCCGCCCATACGCTCATGGAGCAGGTTTGCGAAGCCTCGGTTCGCCATGGGGTCATGAGCCCGTCCGAAGCGCGCGCCGCCGCGGTCGCCCTCTTCAGGGAGCTCGACCTGCCGAGCCCGGAGACGATCGGCGGCCGGTATCCGCACCAAGTCTCAGGCGGACAGCTGCAGCGGGTCATGGCGGCGATGGCGATGGTCGCGAAGCCGGACATCCTCATATTCGACGAACCGACGACCGCGCTCGACGTCACGACCCAGGTCGAATGCCTCGCTGCCTTTCGCAAGCTCATTCGCGAGCACGGGACAGCGGCGCTCTACATCACGCACGATCTTGCGGTCGTCGCACAGATCGCCGACCGGATCATGGTGCTCAGGCGCGGCAAGATGATCGAGTTCGGCGATGCCCGCCAGATCTTGCAGGAACCCAAAGAGGACTACACGCGCCGCCTCGTTCGCGAACGGGTCGCCGGCCATGAATTCATCGAGGCCGGCGCAGCCGCCGAGGCCCCGATCCTCGCCATCGATCACGTCACCGCCGACTACCCGGGTAAGCCCAAAGTCATCAACGACGTGACTCTGGAAATTCGTCGGGGCGACACGGTCGCCGTGGTCGGGGAGTCGGGATCCGGCAAATCGACCCTGGCGCGCGTCGTGACTGGGCTCTTGCCTCGTCTCTCGGGCGACGTGCGCTTCAACGGCGTCAGCTTGCCGCCTCGCCTGCAAAGCCGGACCAAGGATCAATTGCGGCGGGTGCAGATGATCTATCAGATGCCGGATGTCGCGCTGAACCCGCAGCACACGCTGCTCGACACGATCGGCAGGCCCGTCGCGTTCTATTTCAACCGCTCGCGGGGCGAGGTGCGCGAGCGCGTCCTCGAACTCTTGCGGCAAATGGATCTGCCCGAGACTTTCATCACCCGCAAGACGAGCGAATTGTCAGGCGGGCAGAAGCAGCGCGTGTCGATCGCGCGGGCGCTCGCCGCCGAGCCCGATCTCATCATCTGCGACGAAGTGACGTCCGCCCTCGATCAGCTTGTCGGCGAGGAAATCCTGCGGCTTTTGAAGAAGCTGCAGAACGAACTGGGGGTCGCCTATCTCTTCATCACGCATGATCTCGGCACCGTAAAGCGGATCGCCAACAGGGTTGCCGTGATGCTCAAGGGCAAGGTCGTCGCGAGCGGAGACACGGCGGCCGTCTTCGCGCCGCCCTACCACCCCTATACGGAGCTGCTGCTCTCCTCGGTCCCGGAGATGCGACCGGACTGGCTCGACGAGGTTCTCGCCAAGCGGGCAACAGTGGCCGCGGCCACAGCAGCGCTCCTGCGCGCGCCGTGAGCAGAGCCCGGCGCCAAAATGAACTCGTGAAACCTGGCCCCGCCCTTGCCGGGCCGGCAAATCATTTGCCGGGCCGGCAAATCATTTCTATACCCGCGAATGACGCCGGAAGGATGGCTTAGACGCGCGTCCGGGCGACGGCGCGTACTCGGCCCGTTCATTGCATGGTTGGAAGCGCCGACATACCGTTAGGCGACAGGAGAGGACGATTCTGAATGCGCGCGCCGGGCGGTCCCCGTCTGTTGCTGCGGCGGCTTCGCGAGGTCATGGCGGAGCCCGTCACCGCACAGGCGCGCCTCGACCGCATCGTCGTCCTCATCGCCTCCAACATGGTAGCGGAGGTCTGCTCTCTGTATGTCGTGCGAGCCGACGGCGCGATGGAGCTGTTTGCGACCGAGGGCCTCAATCGTGAAGCCGTCCACCTGACCACGATGAAGCCGGGCGAGGGCCTCGTCGGCCTGATCGCCTCGAGCGCCGAGCCGCTCGCGCTGTCCGACGCCCAGCACCATCCGGCGTTCTCCTACAAGCCCGAGACAGGCGAAGAGATCTATCAGTCGTTCCTCGGCGTGCCGGTGCTGCGCAGCGGCGCGACGATCGGCGTGCTGGTGGTGCAGAACCGTGCGCGGCGCACCTATTCGGAGGAAGAGGTCGAGGCTCTGCAGACCACGGCGATGCTGCTTGCCGAGATGATCGCCTCGGGCGAACTCCAGGGCATCGCCGCGCAGGGCGCGCCGATCGCCGTTCGGCGGCCCATGTCGCTGAAGGGTCAGGGCATCGCCGACGGCCTCGGTCTCGGTCATGTGGTCATGCACCAGCCGCGGGTTGCGGTGTCGAAGATCGTCGCTGACGACGTCGATTCGGAACTGCAGCGGCTCGAGACGGCGATCGGCGCGATGCGCGCCTCGGTCGACGACCTGATCGACCGCACCGACGACGGCCAGTCCGGCGAGCACCGCGACGTGCTGGAGGCCTTCCGCATGATCGCGCACGACCGCGGCTGGTTGCGCCGGCTGCGCGAGGCGGTGAGTTCGGGTCTGACTGCCGAAGCGGCGGTCGAGCGAGTCCAAAATGACGCGCGGGCCAAGCTGCAGCGTCAGACCGATCCCTACCTGCGCGACCGGCTGCACGATCTGACCGACATCGCCAACCGACTCCTGCATCAGCTCGCCGGCCAGAGCCTCGTCCTCCTGCCGGAGGAGTTGCCGGAGAGCGCGATTCTCGTCGCCCGCTCGATGAGTCCGGCGGCGCTCCTCGACTACGACCGGGCTCGCCTGCGCGGCGTGGTGCTCGAGGAGGCGGGTGCCTCGAGCCATATCGCCATCGTCGCGCGCGCGCTCGCGCTGCCGGCGGTCAGCGACATCCCCAACATTTCCGAGATCGTCGAGCACGGCGACGCGATCATCGTCGACGGCGACGCCGGCGAGATCCATCTGCGTCCGCCGCCGGACGTCGAGGCCGCCTACGCCGAAAAGGCGCGCATGCGCGCGCGGAAGCAGGCGCAGTATCGGGCGCTGCGCAACTTGCCGACCGTCACATTGGACGGCGTGCCGATCGGCCTGCACATGAATGCCGGGCTGCTCGTCGACATGCCGCATCTGGCCGAAACGGGCGCGAAGTCGATCGGCCTCTTCCGCACCGAACTGCAGTTCATGCTCGCCGCGCGCTTCCCGAGGCCGGGCGCGCAGGAAAAGCTCTATCGCGCCATTCTCGAAGCGGCCGGCAATCGTCCCGTAACGTTCCGCACCCTCGATATCGGCGGCGACAAGCTCCTGCCCTACATGAAGGGTTTCGAAGAGGAGAATCCGGCGCTCGGCTGGCGCGCGCTTCGCATCGGACTCGACCGCCCGGCCCTCTTGCGCATGCAGTTTCGCGCCTTCATTCGCGCCACTGCGGGCCGCGATCTGCGCGTCATGGCGCCGATGGTGTCTACGGTCGAGGAGTTCCAGACCACGCGCGCTCTATTCGATCGCGAGTTGGCGTGGAACGCTGCTCACGGCTACGAGCCGCCGCGGTCGGTCAAGCTCGGCGTCATGGTCGAAGTGCCTTCGCTGCTTTGGCAGATCGACGAAATCGCCGCCTGCGCCGATTTCCTGTCGGTCGGCTCGAACGATCTGATGCAGTATCTTTACGCCGTCGATCGCGACAACCGCCGGGTGGCAAACCGCTTCGATCCGATGAGCGTCGGATTCTTGAGAGCCCTGAGATCGATCGCGGAGGCCGGAGCGCGCGCCGGAACCCCGGTCACGCTGTGTGGCGAAATCGGCGGCCGGCCGCTGGAAGCCATGGCCCTGATGGCGGTCGGCTATCGCGATCTCTCGATGTCGGCGGCCTCGATCGGGCCGGTCAAGGCGATGACGCTCTCGCTGAAGATTCACGACCTCTCCCGCGAGGTCGAAGCGCTGCTGAGGGAGGGCCGCGACGAGGCCTCGCTGCGCGCGCCGCTGCAGGCGCTGGCCGAGCGCTTCAACGTGCGCCTCTAGCAGCGCACAATCCGCCTCGCGCCGCTTCTATTCGAGCCGATGAGCCATGGCCGCAAACGACAATCTCGATCTCATCCTGCGCCGCCACCGGGAAATCAGCGCGCGCCTCACCGAAGGCGTCTCCGGCGCGGAATATTCGCTGCTGTCGCGCGAACTCAACGATCTCGAGCCGGTCGTTTTGGCGATCGGCGCCTATCGCGCCAAGGAGAAGGAGCGGGCGGATCTCGCCGCCATGCTGCAGGATCCCGGTCTGGACCCCGAGATGCGGGCGATGGCCAGCGCCGAATTCGCCGCCGCCGAGACGGAGGCCGAGGAGATGGCGAAAGCGATCCGCATCGCGCTCCTGCCGAAAGACGCGGCCGACGAAGGCGATGCGATCCTCGAAGTGCGCGCTGGGACCGGCGGCGACGAGGCGGCCCTTTTCGCCGGCGATCTCTTCCGCATGTATGTCAAATATGCTGAGTCGAAGCGCTGGAAGGTCGAGGTCCTGTCGATGAGCGAAGGGACAGCCGGGGGATACAAGGAAATCGTGGCCGAGATTTTCGGCCGCGGCGTGTTCGCCCGTCTCAAATTCGAGAGCGGCGTGCACCGGGTTCAGCGCGTGCCGGCGACCGAGACCCAGGGCCGAATCCACACCTCCGCCGCGACCGTCGCGGTTCTGCCCGTCGCTGAAGAAGCGGAATTCGTCATCAACGAAGCCGACCTCAAGGTCGACACCATGCGCTCGAGCGGCGCCGGCGGCCAGCACGTCAACAAGACCGAATCCGCCATCCGCATCACCCACATCCCGACGGGGGTGGTGGTCGCGATGCAGGAGGAGCGGTCGCAGCATCGCAACCGCGCCAAAGCGATGGCGCTCCTGCGTTCGCGCATCCTCGACGCCCGCAACCAGAAACTCGACGCCGAACGGGCGCAAGAGCGGCGCTCGCAGGTCGGCTCGGGCGACCGCTCGCAGCGAATCCGCACCTACAATTTCCCACAAGGACGGGTGACCGACCACCGCATCAATCTGACCCTCTATTCGCTCGACCGGATCATGGAGGGCGACGGGCTTGATGAGATCATCGACGCTCTCACCGCCGAGCGTCAGGCGGAGCTGCTGGCCCAGCAGTCGGCTTCGTGACTGGAATCCCGCGCCTGCCTCCCTTCCAGCCGGGGATGCGCATCGGCCTGCTCGGCGGTTCGTTCAATCCGCCGCATGATGGTCACGCGCTCGTCACACGCATTGCGCTCATGCGCCTCGGCCTCGATCGCGTCTGGTGGCTGGTGACGCCGGGCAACCCCCTGAAATCGCAAGCGGACCTCGCCGCCCTGCAGGCGCGCGTCGAGGCCGCCCGTCGCCTCGTAGCCGGCCCTCGCGTCGCCGTGACGGACATCGAGGCCCATATCGGCGCCCGCTATACCTACGATACGCTGGCCTGGCTCACGCGGCGCGCCAGGGGAGTCCGGTTCGTCTGGATCATGGGGGCCGATAATCTCAGCCAGTTCCATCTCTGGCGCCACTGGCGAGCGATCGCGGACCTTGCGCCGATCGTCGTCATCGACCGGCCAGGCTCGACGTTGCGGGCGATGTCGAGCCAAGCGGCCATCGCGCTCACGCCGTGGCGCGTCCCGGAAGCCGAGGCGGCTCGCTTTGTCGAGCGCAGGCCGCCGGCCTTTCTCTTTCTGCACGGACCGCGCTCGGACCTCTCCTCGACCGTGCTGCGGCGGAGCCGGCAGCCTGACGCAAGCTCGTTCGGCTAAGGCATTGCCGGTTTACGCGAGGCCCTTCCGAATGACGCGCGCCTTCCGAGGTCTGATCCACCGCGCCCTCGCGGGCGCGGCTTTGGCGATGGCGGCGGCGGGCATGAGCGGCTGCCGCGATTTCGGCGACGTCACCGGCTCGGTCCGGGCTTCGCCGGCGATGCCGGCCGACGAGACTGAATTGCGCTCCTACGCCGAGAATTGCCGGAATCGCTACGAGCGCAATCCCGGCGAGAAATCGGCCTCGATCGACTATGCCCGAGCGTTGCGCGCGCTGACGCGTTACCGCGAAGCCGTGGCCGTCATGCAGGCCGCGGCGGTCAAGTCGCCGAAGGACGAAGCGATTCTCGGAGAGTACGGCAAGGCTCTCGCCGACGCCGGCGAACTCGCGCAAGCCAAGGACGTGCTGACGCGCGCCTATACGCCGGACAACCCGAAATGGGACATCATGTCGGTGCAGGGCGCGGTCGCCGACCAGTTGGGCGATCATGCGGGCGCGATGCAGTTCTACCGCGACGCGCTGAAGATCGCGCCGGGGGAGCCGGGCGTTCTGACCAACATGGGCCTTTCTCTCGCTCTCTCCAGGCAATTGCCCGAAGCCGAGCGCACGTTGCGCCAAGCCGTCGCGAGCCCGAAAGCCGACGCGCGGATGCGCGGCGACCTCGCGCTCGTGCTCGCGCTCCAAGGAAAGTTCGCCGAAGCCGAACGGGTCAGCCTGACGGACCTCCCGTCCGAGGCCGCGCGCGCCAACGTCGAAGCGATCCGGCGGATGCTCGCCGCGGGCGATTCGCGGCGGGCCGTCGACAGGCCGGCGAAGGCGGCGACCGGGGCGAATGACGCCGGGTGAGGCTCAATCGTCGTGGTCGCCGATCGACGACGTCGGCTGCGGGTCGACGCTCGGCCCCGAGCCCGGCGGGAGAATCGGAGGAGCCGGGTCGGTGTCGGCGAGGGGCGGCGGCAGCGCGCCGTTCGGGCCCTCGCTCGGTCCGGTCAACGACATTGGCGCGAGGGCGACCGCGGGGCTCGCGTGCGATCCGCCCAGGCGGGAGACGTCGAGCGGCTCCTCGATCTCCGGGGCCGGGGGCAGGCCGTCGGGCGCGGCGGGCGGTGGCAGAAGGCTCGGTTCGAGCGTCGGTTTGCAGATGCGGCGCGGGCCGGTGTCGGTCGCCCCGTGGTTGGCGAGATCAAGATGGATATGATTGTAGTGAAAGACGTCGGCGCCCGGTCCGAGCACGGTGGTGAAATACTGGCAGGCCCCTGCGTGGGCCTCATGCAGGAACGCCGCCTCCTGCGTGGCAGTCTTTTTCCAGTCGCGCACGAATTCGAGCGTGCGCCCGTCCGCGAGGGTGAATCCTGCGACGTCGACGGCGTTGCCGAAGGCGTGTTCGGAGAGCCGCGCGCCGTCGATGTTGTCGATCGAGCGGCAGCTGTAGGCGCCGAACACGTTGAGCGTCACGACTTTCTGGCCGAAGCGGGCCTCGGCGTCCGGCTGGACGATGTCTTTGAGCCAGGCCTCCAGCGCCGGGACCATCGGACAATCGATGGTCAGCACCTTATCGACCGCGACCGAGCCGTCGGCGAGGGCCGAGACTTTCAGCGAACGCGTCATGCCGCAGATGCCGGGGCCGTCGATCTCGGGGGCGGACGCGATATAGTCGGACAGGGCGACGAGTTGGCGGGCGAAGCAGGCGTTTTCCGCCTGGGTCCGCCAGACCGGCCGCTCGGGACGGCCGAAGAAGCCGCAGCCCGCCAGGGGCAAAGCAGCAACGAACGCCAGGACGAATGGCCGAACGCGACGCGCCATTGCGGCAACCTGCGACGATTGTTTTAAGAATCGCTGAACCGAGGGCGGTGAACGGCCGTGTCAACCCGCCATCGAGCCGCCGCACTTTGCCCTCATGACGCGCCGGCGATAGGGTTGGGGCGGCGGAGAATCGGATCGTTGGGTTATCGGGCGGGCAATTGGCGGGCGAAGGCGGCCGGGCTGGCGCTCGGCCTCGCGGCGGCGGCGCCGGCGAGCGCTCATCCGCACGTCTGGGTGACGGTGAAGAGCCAGATCGCGTTCGCGCCCGATGGCAAGGTGTCGGCCGTCGTTCACGACTGGGTGTTCGACGAGATGTATTCGTCCTTCGCGACGCAGGGGCTCGCCGAGCCGGGCGAACTCGTCACACGCGCTGAATTCGCCCCCCTCGCCCAGGAAAACGCTGGCAGTCTCGCCGAGATCGGTTATTTCACGACGCTGAAGATCGGGGGCAAGGCGGTTGATTTCGGCTCGGTCACCGATTACTGGATGCAGGAGCGGCCCGACCATCTGGTCGAGTTTCACGTCACCTTGCCTCTCAAGACCCCGGCTTCTGTCGTCAAGTTCATGACGTTGCGCGTCGCCGACCCCGAATATTTCATCGATTTCGAATTCGACGACAAGAATCCGGTGACTCTGGTCTCGCCGCCCTCCGGTTGCTCGGTCTCCGTCACCAAAGCAAAGGCTCTCGACCCGGCTGACAAGACGAAACTCACCGAATCCTTCTTCACCAATCTCTCGCCCGGGACCAACTTCGGCTTCAAAATGGCGGGCAGCGCCATCGTCGCATGCCCATGACGAAGGCGCTCGCAAAACCATTGTGTTTGGCTTCCGCCGCCTTTCTCGCCGGGGGCGCGGCGGCGCTGGCGCAAAAGGCGCGCCCTTTCGCGGTCGGCGGCGGCGAGGGGGGCGGCGGGGGCGAGGGGGGGATCACCAGCTGGCTTCTGGCCGAACAGTCGCAGCTCACCCATCTCATGGCGGCGAAGGTCCATGCGCTGCACGGCGACCCGCGCGCCGCTTGGGGGCTCATCGGCCTCGGCCTCGCTTACGGCGTCTTCCATGCCGCGGGGCCGGGGCACGGCAAGGCGCTGATCGCCTCCTACATGCTCGCCAACGAGCGCTCGCTCCGGCGCGGCGCGGTGATGGCGCTGATGGCGGCGCTCCTGCAGGCGCTGGTCGCCATCGTCCTCGTCGGCGCGGCCGGGTTCGTCCTCAACGCCACCGCGTCCGAGATGAACCGGGCCGCGGACGGGCTGCAGCTCGCGAGCGCGACGGGCGTCGCCGCCATCGGCCTCTGGCTTTCCTGGCGCAAGGGCGGCGCGCTGATCCAAGCGCTCAGACGGCGTTTCGACCGCGCCCGGGCGCTCGCCGCGGCTCCCGCTTACGCCGGCGTCGCCTGGCGCGCGCCGGCCAGAAGCCTGGCGGCGGCGGCGTTCCGCGCTCATCCGCCGGCGGCGATCGCGCTTGCCGACGATTGCTGCGTTCTTCCCGACGCCTCGACGCTCGAGGGCCCCTTCTCCTGGCACAGCGCCGCCGGCACCGTGGTCGCCGCGGGCGCGCGGCCCTGTTCGGGGGCGATCCTGGTGCTGGTGTTCGCGCTGGCCCAGGGGCTGTTCGCAGCCGGGATCGCCGCAACCTTCGCCATGGCGCTCGGCACGGCGGTCACCACCGGCGCCCTTGCCTGGATGGCGGTGTTCGCCAAGTCGGCGGCGATGCGCTTCGCCGCAGGCGAAGATTCGCGCGTCGCGCTCATCGCGCGGGGCCTCGAATTCGCCGCGGCGCTCGCGGTGCTCGCCTTCGGCGTCATGCTCGTGTTCGGGGCGCGCGGAGCGGCTTGAGGCCTTTCGCGCGGTTTAGCGCCGCTTTAGCGTCGAGCCCCTTGCTTCTCAAAGGGTTACGACCCGGTTTAGCGTTGCTTCGTCGCCTCGCTGTTGGGGCCTTTTCGGGTAACCGGCATACGCTTTGACACGGTCCGCGCGCAGATTTGGCGTTCGGGCTCCCGCGCAGTAAGTACATATGTTGTTTGTTGTTTTGTGACGCTCCCTTCAGGGTCTAACCCAACTCAGGAACTCGCGCTGCTGTTGACGGCCCATTGGACGCCGAACCGGTCGGTGAAATTGCCATAATGGTCGCCCCAGAACTGGTTTCTGGAACGCGACCGTCACGCGTCCGCCTTGCGAGAGCGCGCTGAACAAGGCGCCGGCCGCCGCCGGATCCTCGATCTCGATCAGGAGCGCACACCCTTCATCGGCTCCGAGTCTGCGCCGTCAGACGCCACAGGCGCAGGCTTGGTCCCTCGAATTCCGAATGCAGGACCTTGTCGCGCCACGCGCCTCCGTCGCGTTCGGCCAGCGGCGTTCCCTCGTAGCGCCGGAGAACTCGGATCGCCCCGAGTCCGCAAGCTTCATAGAACTTCAGCGCCTCCTCGCAGGCACCCCGGAAATAAAGATAGGGCGAGAACCGCATGCCGGATTCCTTTTTCAGCACTCGAGCGCGGAGGCCCCGCTCTCATCCTTCATGGCCAGTGGGCGCCTCCGGATGAGGGTTTCCCCGCGCCCCCCGGCAGGGCGACGCAAGGCCCGCTCAGCGCCCGTAGAGGCCGGTTATGGTCGCCTTCGCCAGGGTGTGGGCGTGCACGTTGAAGCCGACGACGGCCGGCGACGCATTGGCGTCGACGCCGAGCTTGTCCACGTCGAGCGCATAGATAGTTATATGATAATGGTGCGGCTGTCCCTTGGGCGGGCAGGGGCCGCCGTAGCCCGTCTGGCTGAAGTCGTTGCGAACCTGGAGCGCGCCCGCCGGCAACCCCGTTCCGCCGCCCGCGCCCTTCGGCAGCCCGGCCGTATCGGCCGGCAGATCGGCGACCCACCAATGCCAGAAGCCGCTGCCGGTCGGCGCGTCGGGATCGTAAATGCTGACGGCGAAGCTCTTCGTCCCCTTGGGCGCGCCGGTCCAGGAGAGCGCCGGCGACACGTTCTGGCCCGTGCAGTCCCAGCCGTGCTCGTCGGCGATCTTGGCGCCCGGCTTCACGTCCGGGCTCGTCAGGGTCATCGCATGGACGGCGCTCGCGCCCGCGAGGCCGGCGACGGTCAGAATGCTCAAAGCCAAGACTCTCATGGTTCGTGCCTCCCGAATGAGCGGCCGCGCGCGGCCTTCGCCGCCCGGCGCATGAGCAATATTCAGCCGGCGCGGCCGCCGACGCAAGCGTTGTCAATTGTCTCAGATTGCCTAGCATAGGCTACCGGGGTATCGTATAAGAGGCCATGACCCACACGATCCGGGACAAACAGAAGCTGCTCGCGCGCGTGCGCCGCATCCGCGGCCAGGTCGAGGCGATCGAGAGGGCGCTCGACGGCGAGGCCGGCTGCGAGAAGGTCATGCATCTGATCTCGGCCGCGCGCGGGGCGATGAACGGCCTGATGGCCGAGGTGGTCGAGGACCATGTCCGGACCCATCTCGTCGACGCCGCGCGCCATCCGGACGCGTTGAACGCCGAGGCGGCCGACGCGCTGATCGACGTCGTGCGCGCCTATCTCGGATAAGGCTCAGCCGTGAGCGAAACCGAAAGCGCCGCCTATTCGGCCTTCCACAGCCACATTTTCCTTGGCGAGGGCCACGAAAAGAGCGAGCGCCGGACCTGGGCGGTCATCTGGCTCTGCGCCGCCATGATGCTGGCAGAGATCGTCGGCGGCTGGCTGTTCGGTTCGATCGCGCTCATCGCCGACGGCCTCCATATGAGCACACACGCCGGCGCCTTGCTGCTGGCGGCGCTCGCCTACAGTTTCGCGCGGCGATACGCGAACGATCCGCGCTTCACCTTCGGCACCGGCAAGCTCGGCGATCTCGCCGGCTTCACCAGCGCGATCATCCTGGCGATGATCGCGCTTCTGATCGGCTACGAGGCGGTGAGCCGGCTGTTCGCGCCTGTGCCGATCCACTTCGCCGAGGCGATCCCCATCGCCTTCCTCGGCCTCGCCGTCAATATCGCGAGCGCCTGGCTCCTGAGCGGCGGCGAGCATCGAGGCCACAGCCATGGCCACGGACATCGTCACGGGCCGGCTCACGCCGGGCACGATCACAACGAGTCAAAGCGGATCGCCACAAGGGATGGCGCGGTCGTCCTCGACGTGTTCGAGGACGACGTTCCGCCCCGCTTCCGGCTCAAGGCTGAATCCGGTCCCGCTTTGACAGCTTCCGCCGTTTCGGTCGAGACCGTGCGGCCGGACGGCGCGCGGCAGGTGTTTGCGTTCGCCGACCGCGGCGGATTCCTGCAATCGACCGACGAGATTCCGGAGCCGCACGCGTTCAACGCCAACGTAACGATCGACGGCGAGACGCGCCCGGTCGTCTTCGAGGAGCACGAGCACGCGCATGGCGCGGCGGCGCGCGACAACAACATGCGCGCCGCCATCATCCATGTGACCGCCGACGCGGCCGTCTCGCTGATGGTCATCGTGGGACTGAGCCTGGCGCGGCTCTTCGGCTGGCTGTGGATGGACCCGCTCGCCGGCATTGTCGGCGCGCTCGTCATCGCGAGCTGGTCGGCCGCGCTGATCCGCGATACGAGCGCCGTCCTGCTCGACATGAACCCCGATCGCCGCATGGCGGACAATCTTCGCCGCGCGATCGAAGGCGAAGGCGACCGGATCGCCGATCTGCATCTCTGGCGGCTCGGCCCCGGCCATCTCGGCGCGATCGTGTCGGTCGTCACGCCAAGCGCGCGCAGCGAGGCCGACTATCGCGTCAAACTAGCGCGCTTCCCCTCGCTGTCGCATCTGACGATCGAGGTCAGGCGCGGGGCGTGAGGGGCGGGGCCGACATCCGGCGCCGCGGTTGAGACGTCACAGCGCAACCGTCCCAGCTTGACGGACCCGCCGCTCGCTCGCCTCAGGTCTTCGCGCCGACGACGTCGACCGGACCGTGATCGTCGCGATGGTCACCATGCGGATGATGGAGCCGGCCGCCGACGAGATAGTCGACGTAGTCGCCATGCGGAAGCGCTTCATGCCCGCAGCCGGGCCCATGGACATGGCCAGCTTCGGGAGCGTTTGGTTAGCGGGGCGCCGTCTCATTCCAACGATTCCGTTACGGGACCGGGACACCCCTGCGGCGGTTAGTCGAAGATTTGACCGCGCACTAAGTTCTGCGAGAGAGGACGGTTCGCCTGCGATTTATCGAGGAAGAACTGGCGGTGTTTCGGGTCGACGCCCCGACCCGGCTAGAGCGGAATCCGATCATCCCGTATCGTGCTGATAACCACAGGATTTGAAGTAATTTGTACATTGCGAGGGCTTGAAGATTTCGGCGCAGGTTTCGAGGGCGCGGATCAGGCCCGCGACGGTCCGTTCGGCGATTTTGCGCAGGAAGGCTTTGAGCTTGGAGAAGGCTTTTTCGATGGGGTTCATATCAGGACTGTAGGCTGGGAGATATCGCAACTCCGCGCCCGCCGCCTTGATGAGTTGCTCGACCCGCGGCCCCTTGTGAGCCGGGAGATTGTCCATGACGACGATCTCGCCGGGCGAGAGCGTGGGGACGAGGCATGTCTCCAGCCAATCCTC
>Ga0074044_10000494_pt1 | contig 38119 bp, 36 predicted proteins | sample BogForMeECP23OM1_FD_94443 | JGI IMG/M metagenome (GOLD analysis project Ga0074044, IMG submission 94443) | Bog forest soil microbial communities from Calvert Island, British Columbia, Canada - Bog Forest MetaG ECP23OM1 | ecosystem: Environmental > Terrestrial > Soil > Wetlands ...
GTTTGCGCTGGATACCTCGGGCAATGAACAAGTGCTTGCCCCGTTTTATCCGGCTTACGGGGATACTCCTCTCGATCCTCCGATCGTGGGCGGGTCTACTTTCTTCCTCGGGCTCGGGCAGGAGTTTTTGCTTACCGCCTCCGGTGGCGGAGCTCACGGCTGCGGCGCGATCGTTGTGGGAACGAATACTGGCTATGCGATCGAAGTTTACGCCTTCACCGGTGGAGCAGACGGGTGTTCGCCCTCGGGTCGTCTGACCCGCGCGGGCAACGGCGTTTTTTACGGTACAGCCGTGGGCGGCGGCGCCCATGGCGCTGGAACCATCTTTGAGGTGCTCAAAGCCGGCGCTTATCTTCAGTATACGTACAAGTTGGTCTATACCTTCACTGGCGGCGCGGATGGAGGCGCACCCGAGGGCACGTTGATCCGCGACGATCAGGGCAATCTCTACGGCACCACCAACAGTGGCGGCGCCAACGGCTTCGGAACGGTGTTCGAACTCAACGGAGCCGGTGAGACGGTGCTCTACAGCTTCAAAGGCGGAACGGACGGAGCCAACCCGACTGGCGATTTGCTGCTGGATTCGAAGGGCAATTTCTACGGCACAACCAGCGCCGGCGGCACTTTCGGCTTCGGCACCGTGTATGAGGTAAGCGCGAGCGGCGGAGAGACAATCCTCCATAGCTTCGCCGGGGGCTCGGACGGCGCAAGCCCGGCGGCCGGCGTGATCAAGGATGGGAACGAGAACTTGTATGGCACAACGGCCTACGGCGGCTCCGGCACAATCTGCGAACAATTCCAATCTCAAGATGGGTGCGGGACAGTATTCGAGGTATCTCCCAAAGGGGAGGAGACGGTGCTCTACAGTTTCACCGGCGGAACCGACGGCTGGATGCCCATGGGCAAGTTGGTCCACGACAGCCAGAACAATCTTTACGGCACGACTTACATGGGCGGCGCTTCAGAAAATTCCGGATGTGCGCCGCTCGGCTGCGGCGTTGCGTTCGAACTGACGCCATCGTTAGACTCCCGATCACTAGACCCGGGGGATCGCTAACGAGTGGATCGCTAAAAGGGCCATGGACTTGTGGAGGATCAACTCCCGGCTCATTCCCCCTTCTACCGTTCCTCCGCCATCACCTTCCGCAGCGCTCGATTGATCCTGGTCTGGTAGCCCCGCCCCTGTTTTTTGAACCAGGCGAGAACATCGGCGTCCACCCGCAACGTGATCGGCTTCTTGAGCGGCCTGAAGTACCCCGGCCATTTCTGCAGGAACTCGGCTGGAATGCTATCTTCGGCGGAGGCCATCAGCCGGCCAACTTTGCCTTTGGTCGGAGCTCGTTTTCTTTTTTTCCGGGGCATTAATGTATGTATAATACTATGCGTACAATTATGCCAGTACAAAATGTTTCACGTGAAACACTTTCCGGTAAGCCCATGAAAAGCAAGGCCAACTCTTCGGAATTTACCCCCGCCGAACTGCGCAGGTTTCGCAGCCTCAAGACCCCCCACGGCATCCAGAGGGCGCTCGACGCCATGCCCTATCACCTCGCCGACAGCGCCTGGTCTCCTCGTCGCGTGCTGCGCGAGAATACCTCCCACTGCTATGAGGGAGCCCTGTTCGCCGCCGCCGCGTTGCGCGTCCTTGGGTACCCGCCTCTGATCCTCGACCTTGAGGCCGAGCGCGACACCGACCACGTGATCGCCGTGTACCGGATCGACGGGCACTGGGGGTCGCTGGCTAAGTCGAACTACACCGGATGCCGCTACCGCGAGCCGGTCTACCGCTCGCTGCGCGAGCTGGCGCTCAGCTATTTCGACACCTACTTCAACCTTCGGGGAGAACGCACTTTGCGGACCTTTTCCCGGCCGGTCGATATGCGGCGCTTCGATGCTCTCCACTGGATGACCTCGGAGCAGCCGGTCTGGTTTGTGGCGGAATACCTCCTGACCGTCTCGCACTATCCTCTGATCACTCGCGGGCAGGCGCGGCGGCTGCATCGGCTGGATGGGCGGTCGTTCCGGGCGGGATGCCTGGAGCGGGCGGAGAAGAAGAGCTAACGACGGGGACACCGAGAAACACGGGGATACACCGGGCAAGGCTATAGTTAGAGGAACCTCTGGTGCGGCTGACTCGTACATCTGTTATGCGGTTGTCCTTCGGATGCCTCTTCGTGATCGTCCTGCTGTCGGGCTGCGTTCTTGGACAGCAGCCGGCTTCAACCTCGTCTCTTCCTTCATCTCCGGCCCCACCTACTGCTTCATCCCCTGCCCCTGTCTCGCCTCCCCCGATCGAACTGAAGGCCGATAGCAGCGGGGCGGTGCCGGCGGAGCAGATTCGGGCGCTGCTCGAGCGGGCCGAAGAGAAGGACCTGGAGAACGATAAGAGAGCACGCGACTACACGTATGTTGAGCGGGTGGAGCGGCATGAGCTCGGCGGGGATGGAGCGGTGAAGAAGACGGAGACGCGGACCTCCGAGGTGCTGCAGATCTATGGCGAGGATGTCGAGCGGCTGATCGCCAAAGATGATAAGCCGCTGCCTGCCGGCGAGGCGAAAAAAGAAGACGAGAAAATTCAGAAGCTCATCGATCGACGTAATGGTGAATCCGAAGAGGCACGCCGCAAACGGCTGGAGAAAGAAGAAAAGAATCGCGCGGAAGACCGCAAGTTTGTGCTTGAGGTTGCGGATGCATTCAACTTCCGGCTGGTGGGGTCGGAAATGATCAACGGGCGCGATACGTGGGTGTTTGATGCCGAGCCGCGTTCGGGCTACGAGCCGAAGCACCGCGAGGCCAAGATGCTTGCCAAGGTTCATGGACGCATCTGGATCGATAAAGCTGAAGACGAGTGGGTGAAGCTCGACATCACGGCGATCGACACGATCTCGTTCGGGCTGGTGCTGGCGCGGATCCACAAAGGCACGCATCTGATCCTGGAGATGACGAGAGTGAACGATGAAATCTGGCTGCCGAAACGGGTGCAGCTCCACGTCGACGCGCGGGTAGCGCTCTTCAAAAGCTACGATGACGATGTCGAGCAGACGTATCGGGATTACAAGAAGTTCCACGCGAGCACCAAGATCACGCTGGCGGGAGAAGAGAATCGCCAGTAGCAGGGCGAGTTGCCGCCGGTAGAGAGCGCCACGCGTCTTCAGGCCCACGCAGCAAAGAGCGCAATTTCAAGGGGTTGCGCGCCGGTTCAAGTACCTCCGTACCGTCTCTAGTACCTTAGTTACTCGCATTGGGGTGACCTGGCGTTTTCCTGGTCGAGATCTACAAGCTGTAGTGGCTTGCCTGAAAGCACATCCAACCTATAGACCATGATTGCAAATCCAGATTTTCGTGAATCCAGAAAAACCGCATAAAACCCGGCAAAACCGGGAAATTCCCTCGGAGAGGCTGCTGGTTCCGGTTGAGATATGCTCAGCACACCAAAATACACACGAAGGCGCAGGGAAAGATTCAATGGCTGACTCACCAGAAGTGATGAACATTCGTCAGGCGTCGCAATATCTGGGAGTGAGTCCGGACACTTTATACAAGTACGTGAACGAGCAAAAAATTCCGGCGTTCAAGTTGGGCAACCGGTGGCGGTTCAAGAAATCGAAGATCGATGACTGGATGGAAGAGAAGTCGACGGAAGCGGAGCCGCGGGACAGAAAGAAAAACAAAGCAGCGATGAAAGCGGCGGGGACACCGTAAGCAGCGGGTAGAAGAATTCTGGGAACGAGGCGGACACATGTTTGGAATGGGAACGAAATCGATCGTGGGTCTGGATGTGGGCAGTTCGAGCATCAAGGCGGTCGAACTGAGGAAGACACGGACGGGAATTGAAGTGGCGCACCTGGGGCTGGAACCGATTGCGCCCGACATCGTGGTGGATTCGATGATCGTGGACTCGGGCACGGTATCGAGCGCGATCTCCAAACTGTTCACGGACACGCAAATCAAATCGAAGGCGGTAGCGACGGCGGTGAGCGGGCACTCGGTGATCGTGAAGAAGATCTCGCTGCCCTCGATGAGCGATCAGGAATTGTCGGACACGATTCAGAAAGAAGCGGCGCAGCATATTCCGTTCGACCTGGCGGACGTGAATCTGGACTACCAGATTCTGTCGGAAGATGCGGGGAGCCCGCAGATGGACGTACTGCTGGTAGCAGTGAAGAAAGACAAGATTCTGAACTACACCAACGTACTCTCGATGGCGGGGAAGAGTCCGGCTATTGTGGATATCGATGCGCTGGCTTTGCAGAATTGTTACGAGTTCAATTACGAGCCGGCGCCGACGCAGGTGGTGGCTTTGCTGAACCTGGGCGCGAGCGTGATGAACATCAACATCGTGAAGGGCACGACACCGCTGTTCCCGCGCGACGTTTCGGTGGGCGGACACCAGTACACGGACTCGCTGCAGAAGGAACTGGACTTGAGCTTTGACGACGCGGAGTCGCTGAAGCTGGGGGGCAAGGTGGGGACGGTGCATGACGATGCGAAGACGCCGATTCTGCAGCAGGTGACGGAAATCATCGTGCTGGAAATCCAGAAGACGTTCGACTTCTTCCGCGCGAGCGCAGCGGGCGAGCACATCGAGAAAATTTATCTGGCGGGGGGATCGGCGAAGGTTCCGGGGCTGGTGGAAGCGTTGCGGCAGGAATTCTCGATGCCGGTGGAATTATTTAATCCGTTTCAGAAAGTGGTGGCTCCGGCGGAAGGCGCGGGGGCGGAGCTGGTCGAACAGAACGCGGGCCAGCTGGCGGTGGCTGTGGGTTTGGCTTTAAGGAGCTTTGAAAAGCTATGATCCGAATCAATTTGCTGGGTGCTCCGAAACCGAAAGGGAAAAAGAGCAGCGGTCCGGCGGTGAGCATGCCGAGCTTCGATCTGGGCAATCTGGGTGGACCGATTATCCAGGTAGCGGCGGTGTTGCTGATTGCGGGAGCGGTCAACGCGGGGTATTGGTACAAGCTGGACCGCGAAAAGACCGCCATCGAAGTGCAGACACGGCTGGCGGAGCAGAAGAACCGCGAGCTAGCGGACATCAAGACCAGGTATCTGGAGCGGCAGCGGCAAGCCGACGCTTACAAGCGGCGGGTGGATGTGATTGACGAGCTGCGCAAGAACCAGTCGGGCCCGGTGAATCTGCTGTCGATGATCGGCGATACGGTGAACAGCACCGAGGCGGTGTGGTTGAACAGCATGCAGGATCAGGGCGCTAGCGTGGCGATCGATGGGACAGCCTTGAGCAGCGATGCGGTCGCGAACCTGATTTCGAATCTGCAGAAGACGGGTTTCTTCAAGAACATCGAAATCAAGGAAAGTTTCCAGGACGACGCGGTGAAGGATATGCAGGCTTTCCAATTCACATTGACCTGCGAAAAGGCGAAGTCGTAAAGGCGGATCCGATTATGAATGTAGGCGAATTAACCGGAGTAAAGCTGCTGGGAATTCTGCTGGTGGTGGCGATACTGGCGACGGGTGGACTGTACTACACGGTCTACAAGACGCAGCGTGACGCGAACGATGCGGCGAAGGTGAAGCTGCAGGCGAAGTTGCGCGAGAATGCGGAACTGGAAGCCTACCGTCCGAAACTGGCGGACATCGATCGGCAGCTGGCGAGTTTGAAGCAGCAGCTGGAGATCGAGCGGCGGATCGTGCCGGATGAAAAAGAAATCGACAATTTCATGCGCATGGTGAGCGGAGAAGCGCGCAAGGCGGGAGTGGAGATACGGCGTTACACGTCGCACCCGTACATCGCGAAGGACTTCTACACGGAAGTGCCTTTCGAAGTGGAGTTCGACGGGCCGTTCTACTCGATGCTGGGCTTTTTTGACCGGCTGACCAAGGTAGAGCGCATTGTGAATGTTTCGAACCTGATGGTGGCATCGACCCGGGTACCAGGGGTGGCGAAGGCGAAGCACGTCTATCAGTATGCGCCGAGCGAGAGCGTAGTTGCGACCTGCCTGACGACGACGTATTTCAGTCACGATCTGGATCCAGGGGCGGCACCGGCGGCGGTGAAGGCCGGACCACCGGTGAAGAAGTAGGAGGGACAGGATGAAAACGAAGCCAGCGATGAAGATAACCACGACGATTCTGACGGGCGCACTGGCTGCGAGCATGGCCGTGGCCCAGAGTCCCAGCATTATCCAGAACACGCGTAACACGATGAACGCGGTGAGCAATCATGCGGCGGCGGCAACCAGCGAAGCGCTGAGCAGTGTGCAACCGGCGGCGGCGGCGAGCAGCGCGGTCCATGCTCCGAGTAAAGGTGAGGTAGTGGTTGGGCCGGCGAAGAGCGCGAGCCATGCCAAGCGGCCAGCGGTGGTCGTCGGGCATGCGGTTCAGCCGAAGGCGGCGGTGACGGCGACAGTTCCGAAGCCTAAGGAGCCGGTGGCAGCGAGCGTTGGCGGCAGCGCGAGCCCGGAGAACGAAGTCAGCGAACAGTCGGTGGTTCCTGACAGCAAGTACAACGCGAACGGGCGGCGGGATCCGTTTATCAGTCCGGTGGTGAGCCATGCAGGCGGCTCGGGCTGCAGCACGGGCAAGAAGTGCCTGGAAATTGGCGGGATCGCTCTGCGGGGCGTGGTGCGGTCGGACAACGGTTTTATCGCGGTGGTGAGTAATGGTCTGAACAAGGCTTATTTTCTGCGGGAAAACGATCCGGTGTTCAACGGTTACGTGGTGAAAATCACGGGCGATTCCATCGTATTCCAGGAAACGCTGCAGGATCGTTTGGGCAAGACGTTTACGAGGGAAGTAGTGAAGAAGATAACGACTCCGGCAGTGTAGGCCAGAGAAAGAGATTTCGAAGGAACATTTTTCAGGAAACACATGGAGGCCGAAGGGCCTCGCATGGGGAGATAGGAAATGCGAAAGCAACTGCTGGGTCTCTTCATTCCGCTGCTGGTGCTCGTGATGAGCGCAACGGCGGCTGACATGACGGGCAAGGAAGTAGCGGCAAGCGCTCGCTTGCAGAAACTTGAGATTGCGCACGGCCAGGACGGAGTGCAGATCGAGTTCAAGGCGAAGGGAACGCTGGCGCCTAAGGTGTCGACGCTGGAGTCTCCAGCACGCATCGTCGTCGACCTTCCCAACACCGTGATGGCCACGGCCGAAAACCGGATCAGCGTAGGCAGAGACGGCGTGAAACAGGTCCGCATCGGGACCGACGGACACGTTCCTCCGACGACGCATGTGGTGGTGGATATGGCGAGCAGCGGCCGTCACGCGGAACTGGTGGCCGGGCGGGATGGCACGTTCACGCTCAAGATCGAGGGCGCGGAACTGGCTAGCCGCGAGCCGGTGAAGGCGCCGCAAGCGGCGGTGACTTCAGCTCCGGTGGCTTCGGCTGCCGTCAGTCCAGCTCCGGCGACGATGGCTCCGGCAACGGTGGCTCCGGCAACGGTGGCCTCGACGTCGACTGCGACAGGGGCGGAGAATCTGGGAAAGCCGACGGACTTTGCCTTTGTCGAGCCGAAATATACGGTGAAAGAGGGCAAAGCGAGCGACCTGGTGGACGCACCGGCGGAGAAGAGCCAGCAGGCGGCGAGCCGCTTTGCCGACAAGACGGCGGCCGAACTGGTTGCCACGAGCACGAATGCTGCCCAGGCGGCAAGCGGGGTGCAGCCGATTCAGCCGGCGGTGAACCTGGCGGCGGAACAGAAGGCGCAGTTATCGCAGAAGTCTCCGGCGATGAGCGGCTCGAAGTACACGGGCGAGCCGATCTCGGTCAACCTTAAGGATGTGGACCTGAAAGACTTCTTCCGTCTGATTCACGAGATCAGCGGGCTGAACGTGGTGCTGGACCCGACGATCCACGGGAACCTGACGATTGTGCTGGATGACGTGCCGTGGGATCAGGCGCTGGACATCGTGCTCAAGAACAACGATCTCTCACGCCAACTGGACGGCAATGTGCTGCGTATCGCTACCATCGAAACGCTGCGACGAGAAGCCGAGAGCCGGCGCGCTCAGATCGATGCCGAGGCGCAGGCAGTAGACAAGGTGAGCATCACGCGCTTCCTGAGTTACGCACATGCCAAGGACGTACTGATTCCGGTGAAGAAATTCCTGAGCCAGCGCGGCGATGTGGTGGCTGACGAACGCACGAATGCGCTGATCGTCTCCGACATTCCGGCGGTTCTGCCGCAGATCGACCGCATCATTCAGCAGATGGACCGGAAGACGCAGGAAGTTGAAATTGAAGCGCGGGTAGTAGCTGCTACTCGCAGCTATGCTCGCGATATCGGGGTGCAGTTGGGCTTCGGATGGGGCAACGGGACGACGGGAGTGGGCGGCGCGCAGGCGGTGGGAGCTTCGCCGAACGTGGTGTCGAACCTGCAGCCCTTGTACCCGCAAAGCGTTGCCCTGGCAGGTTCAATCCCGTTGTTCTCGAATCTGGGAGCGGTGGGACCGACGAGCGGGCTGTCGTTTATCAATGCGACCAACAATATGCGGATCGATGTTGTGCTGACGATGGCAGAGTCGCGCGGGTTGCTGAAAGTTCTTTCGCGTCCGCGCATTGTCACCCAGAACAACATTCAAGCAGTGGTGAAGCAGGGCACGAAGGTGCCGATCATGACGGCGTCGGCGATTGGCGCGCCGGCAACGGCCACCTACGTCGACGCTTTCCTGCGATTGACGGTGACTCCGCAGATCACGTCGGAAGGAACCATCTTCCTGAACGTGGACGTGGAAAACACCTTGCCTGACTTTGGGCACGAAGACTCAGCCGGCAACCCGGCGTTGATCACGCAGCAGGCAACCACGCAAGTGCTGGTGACGGACGGTGGAACGGTTGTGATTGGCGGAGTCATCCAGACACAGAATTCGCTGAGTGTTTCACAGGTACCGTTGCTGGGGGATATCCCGTACCTGGGAAATCTGTTCAAGCACCGGACGGTGAGCACTTCAGACTCGGAGCTGATTTTCTTCATCACTCCGCGCATTATTCAAACCTAAGCGCGGGGCAGAAGGATACGCCGCCGGCTCTCTCGGAAAAACTGCCGAGGGCCGGCGGTTTCTTTTTTGGGGCTCCCGCGGTTCCTGGTGGTTACGGACCTATTTTTGACTACGGATTCTTTACCCCGGAAAACACTCGGAACACGGGGGGAAGCACAGAGGGCGAGCCTTTCGAGGGATGAATTAGGCGCTTCTTGCTATATTCCTTTCATGGATCATGCTGGGCGCCTGGGTCGTCTTCGATCGGGACTACTTGAGAACCGTCTCGATGCGCTGGTCGTGACGCATCTTCCGAATGTGCGCTATCTGAGTGGGTTTACGGGAAGCGCGGCGGTTCTGATCGTGGATCAGGACCAAGGGTCGATTCTGTTTACCGACGGGCGTTACCGCATACAGGTCAGGGAAGAAGTCACGCATGCGAAAGTTGCCATCGCGCATAAGGCTCCTTTCATGGCGGCTGCGGAATGGCTGGCGGGGCGACGGAGCAGTTGGCCGCGGCTGACGGTTGGCATCGAGCCAGAGTCGATGACGGCGGGCATGCGCGACCGGTTGGCGCGGGCGCTGAAAGGGAAGGCACGCCTGCGGTCGGCGCCGCAACTGGTCGAGCGTTTGCGCGTGGTGAAAGATGCGGGGGAAATTGCGCTCATCCGGAGAGCGGTAGAACTGGGAGCCAGTCTTTTCCGGATTGCCTGCCGTGAGATTCGGCCTGGGGTGACTGAGGTTGCGGTTGCTGCGGCCATGGAACATGAGGCGCGGCGTGCAGGGGCGGAGGGCATGGCGTTCGCGACGATCCTGGCTGCGGGCGCGCGTTCGGCGATGGTACATGGGCGAGCCTCGGAAGCGCGCATAACGCGGCGCGGGTTCGTGGTCTGCGATTTTGGTGTTATACTCACCGGTTATTGTTCGGATCGGACGCGAACCGTGCACGTCGGACGAGCCTCGCGGGAAGCTCGACAGGTGTATGAAGCGGTTCGGGAGGCGCAAGAGGCGGCGATTGCGGCGGTTGCTCCCGGGGTGAATGCGGCGGAGGTGGATGGCGCGGCGCGGCGGGTGCTCCGCAAGCGGAAATTGGCGCGATATTTCACGCATTCAACGGGGCATGGTTTAGGGTTAGAAATTCACGAAGCGCCCAGGCTGGCGGCGGGACAGACCGGGAAACTGGAGCCTGGGATGGTGATTACGATCGAGCCCGGCGCATATGTTCCCGGGAAGTGGGGAGTACGGATCGAAGATGTGGTGGTGGTGACTGCGTCGGGGTGCGAGGCGCTGACTCCGACGGACAAAGAGTTGGTTGAGCTTTAGCAGGAACTACAGCAGGAACGACGGCAGGAACTGCAGCAGGAACTACGGCACGAGTCTGCGGCGACGGACGAGATAGTGCCAGCCGAGACGGGGCGAGCCCCGTCTCTATTTAGAAATTAGGAACCCGCCTTATCCATGAATCAAAAAGAGCTGAAGGAACTGATTGAGTTCTTAATCGAAAAAGACATTGCCGAATTTGAATTGGAGCGAGGCGATGTCAAGGTCAAGATCAAGCGCGCCGCCGAACCTGCGCCGGCGCCGCTGCCCGACTCACGTTACATAACGGTGCAGCCCACGCAGGGTCCGGTGATGGTGCCGCAGGCAGCGGGCGGCGGGTCTGGGCAGGTGAATCTGACAGCGAGCGCCGCTGCTGCGCCGGAGCCCGAGGAGAGCCTGCATATCGTGCGCTCGCCGATCGTGGGAACATTTTACGAATCGCCCTCGCCAGGATCGCCACCTTTTGTGAAAGCCGGAGACAAACTGGAGGTGGGCCAGGTGCTGTGCATAGTGGAAGCGATGAAGTTGATGAACGAAATCGAATGCGACGTGGCGGGGGAGTTAGTCAAGAAACTAGTCGCTAACGGCCAGCCCATTGAGTACGGGCAAGAGCTGTTCGCGGTCCGGCCGGGCAAATAAATTCTCAGTTTCTCAGCGCTCAGGTCCCAGGAAAAACGAAGGTCTGCACGGCGCTGGAACTTCCTGAAGGCTGAGAGTTGACGGCTGAGAATTCTTACAGTATGTTCAAGAAAATTCTGATAGCGAATCGCGGCGAAATTGCTCTGCGTGTGATCTGCGCATGCAAGGAGCTGGGCATCCGCTCGGTGGCGATTTATAGCGAGGCGGACCGGAACTCGCTGCACGTGCGCTTTGCGGACGAAGCGATCTGCATAGGGCCGCCGCAACTGGCGCAAAGCTATCTCAACGTTCCGGCGGTGATCAGCGCGGCGGAAATCGCGAATGTGGACGCGATCCATCCCGGTTATGGCCTGCTGTCGGAAAATGCCAGCTTCGCGGAAGTTTGCGAGGCGTGCCACATCAAGTTCATTGGGCCGACTCCTGATGTGATCCGGCTGATGGGGGAAAAAGAAAAAGCGCGCGCGGCCATGAAAAAGCATGGAGTGCCGATCGTTCCCGGGTCAGACGGTGTGGTCGCTTCGGCGGAGGAAGCGCAGGAATGGGCGCGGCAGATCGGGTTTCCGGTCATCGTGAAAGCCACGGCGGGCGGGGGCGGGCGCGGCATGCGGATTGTGCGCAATGAAGATGAATTGCCGGCGCTTTATCGCCAGGCGCAATCGGAGGCGGCGGGAGCGTTTGGCAATGGCGATCTTTATCTCGAGAAGTATGTGGAGAACCCGCGGCACATCGAGTTTCAGGTGCTGGGCGATGAGCATGGAACTGTGGTCAGCCTGGGCGAGCGGGAGTGTTCGATTCAGCGGCGGCATCAGAAATTGCTGGAAGAATCGCCATCGGTGCGAATGACGCCGGAGCTGCGCAAGGAAATGGGAGACGTCATCAGCAAGACGCTGAGCGTGGTCGGCTATCACAATGCCGGAACGATGGAATTTCTGATGGACAAAGACCGGCGGCTTTATTTTATCGAGATGAATACGCGCATCCAGGTGGAGCATCCGGTGACGGAGATGGTGACGGATGTTGACCTGGTGAAGAGCCAGCTTATGATTGCGGCGGGGGCGAAGATGAGCGAGGTGTTACAGGGGCCGATCGTGCATCGCGGACATGCGATTGAGTGCCGGATTAATGCGGAGCATCCGGAGAAGTTCACGCCGTCGGCGGGGAAGATTACGACGTTCAATCCTCCGGGAGGGACCGGGGTGCGGCTGGACACGGCGGCTTATGCGGAAGGGACGATTCCTCCTTACTATGATTCGCTGATTGCGAAGCTGGTGGTGCGGGGGAAGGATCGCAACGAAGCGATTGCGCGCATGAGCCGCGCCTTGGGGATGTTTATCGTGGAGGGGATTCACACTACGATTCCGCTGCACCGGAGAATTTTGGCGGATCCGGATTTTCGGGCGGGGAATTTTGATACGGGATTTATTGAGAGATTTCTGGCGAAGAAGGGAACCTGAGACATGCGGTGGAGCGGCGGGGTCTCACTTGTCCGGCTGGGCAGTGGGGAGTGTTCTACCTTCAATTCCAGAAAATGGCAAAAAATTATGCGTTATAATCCTCGCGTCTTATGACAGCTGCGGCCTTAGCTGCGGTGATATACGCGGCGGATAGGCCTTCGGAAGCACTGCCCACATTGGGCGTCGTCATCGTTTCATTGTTTCATTGTTTCTTGCGGAGTTATCTTTTTGGCAGATCGTTTCGACCGCATTGAACGCAGGTTGGACGCTATTCTGAAAGCCAAGTGAGCTGACTTGGGGAACTGCCGGGCGGGGACGCCCGGCTCTCCACCGGCATTCCGAGCCTATGGCATTGGGCGGATCGTTTCGACCGCATGAACGCAGGTTGGACGCTATTCTGAAAGTCAAGTGAGCTGACTTGGGGAACTGCCGGGCGGGGACGCCCGGCTCTCCACCGGCACTCCTAGCCTATGTTGCAACTTCCGCGACTCTATCCGATTGTTGACCCTGCCTGTTTTCATGAAGTCAGCGAGATGTTTGCGGCTGCCGAGGAACTCGCTGCGGCGGGCTGCACGCTGCTGCAATATCGCAACAAATCTGGCAACGCGCGGCTCATGCTGGATCATGCTCGAGAACTGCGGACGCGGCTTGGAGCCCGAGCAGATCCAGAGTTGCCGCGCTCTCCGGCAACTGCTGAGCTACGCTCGGCTTGGACGGGCGAGGGCGCCCGTTCCCACACAAGCACCAGCGTCAAGCTCATCATGAATGATCGCGCTGATCTTTGTCTTGCCGCGTCGTTTGACGGAGTGCATGTTGGGCAGGATGATCTGTCTCCCGAGGCGGTGCGAAAGATTCTCGGCGGCGCGCTTTTTATGGGTGTTTCCACTCATAATGCGGAGCAACTTGCAGAAGCGGATCGAACTTCCGCCGACTATCTTGCAATCGGTCCGGTGTTCGCGACCGGCAGTAAGGAAAATCCGGATCCGGTCGTGGGGCTTGAGGGAGTGCGCCGGGCAAGGGAACTGACACGCAAGCCGCTGGTTGCGATTGGCGGAATTACTCGCGGCAATGCACGCTCCGTCCTGGACGCGGGGGCCGATTCGGTGGCGGTGATATCTGACTTGATACGGGACCCGGGCAAATCAGCTGAAGAATTTTTGAGGGTTCTGGGGTAAAGTTGGATTTCCCATTCGAAGTCAGGCGGGCGAGGGCGCCCGCCCCACATGGGCTTAGGAGGTTCGTGAGCACGAACGTTCGGCCACCAGCTTCGAAAGTCACTGCGAGAAGCAGCGATTGGGAGCAGCACACTCATCAGGACACGGAGCTTGTCAAAGGTCTCGGCCTGACCAGCGCGACCATGCTGGTGATGGGTTCGATGATCGGCTCGGGCATTTTTATTGTGTCCGCCGAAATTTCCCGCGAAGTTACCTCCCCGGCGCTGCTGATTGGAGCGTGGCTGATTACTGGATTCCTCACGATTGTGGGTGCGCTTACTTATGGCGAACTGGCCGCCATGATGCCGCGGGCGGGCGGACAGTATGTTTATCTGCGCGAGTCGCTGGGGCCGTTGTGGGGATTTCTGTACGGCTGGACGCTGTTTCTGGTGATTCAGACGGGCACGATTGCGGCGGTGGGCGTGGCTTTCGGGAAATTTCTGGGGATTTTCTGGCCGGCGATTTCCTCAACGCATTGGATCGTTCATCTGTGGAAGGTTCCGAAATTTGCTGTCGGGCCGATGATGCTGGGCGGCATGGATGTGGGGTTGAACACGCAGAATCTGGTTGCGATTCTGGTGGTGGTGGCGCTCTCGATCATTAATATTTTCGGGGTGAAGACGGGCGCTTTGATCCAGAACGTCTTTACTACGGCGAAGGTTTCGGCGCTGCTCGGCCTGGTGCTTTTTGGGATTTTTCTGGGGAGGAATGCGCAGGCTGTGGCGGCGAATTTTGGCGCGAACTTCTGGCGCAACTCGGGTCTGGGAACTCTGCATGATGTGGGAGCGGGCGTTTTCGTTTCGACGCTTACGGTGCTGGCGATTGCGCAGGTGGGGTCGCTGTTTTCGGCGGATGCATGGAACAACGTTACGTTCACGGCGGGCGAGGTGAAAAATCCCAGCCGGAATTTGCCGTTATCGCTGGCGCTTGGGACGGGTGTGGTCATTGCGCTTTATATTGGCTGCAATTTTATTTATCTGAGTGCGCTGCCGCTGGTGGGAAGTCCGACGGGGGCGACACTGTTGGAGCGCGGGATTCAGTACGCTCGCGAAGATCGGGTTGCTACGGCGGTGATGACACAGATGTTTGGGGCGGCGGGAGGGGGTCTGATGGCGGTTGCCATCATGATTTCCGGCTTTGGGTGCTGCAACGGGCTGATTCTCTCGGGGGCGCGAGTTTACTACGCCATGGCCAAGGATGGGTTGTTTTTTCGCAGCGTGGCCCGGCTGCATCCTGGGTACAAGACGCCGGCGATTTCTTTGATGGTGCAGATGGTGTGGACGTGCGTGCTCTGCATCTCGGGAAGTTATGGGCAGCTTCTGGATTACATAATTTTTGCGGTGCTGGTGTTTTATGTGCTGACGATTCTTGGGCTTTTTGTGTTGCGGCGTACTCATCCCGAGGCGGAACGTCCGTACAAGGCGGTTGGATACCCGGTTCTGCCGGCAATCTACATCGTGATGGCTTTGTTTATCGACGTGGTGCTGTTACGCTACAAACCGCAATACACGTGGCCGGGATTGTTGATCGTGCTGCTGGGAATTCCGGTGTATTACATCTGGCGGCCGCGGGGCGACGCGACTTCAGTTTGACGGATCGATTTGATACTTAGGAGAAACGCACCTCATGACTGACCTCTTTGCGAAAAAGCCGCTTGAGCTTTTGTTAGAGGAGGCGCGAGAGACTGGCTCGCACAGTTTGAAACGGACGCTGGGTGTATTCCAGTTGACGGCGCTGGGCGTGGGCGCGGTGATTGGGGCCGGAATCTTCGTGCTTTCCGGATTGGGCGCTCATTATGCCGGGCCGGGGCTGATGTTGTCGTTTGTGCTCTCCGGGCTGGGGTGCACTTTTGCGGCCCTCTGCTATGCGGAGTTTGCCGCGATGATTCCACTTGCGGGTAGCGCTTACACCTACGCTTACGCGACGCTGGGCGAGATTATTGCGTGGATTATCGGCTGGGATCTTACGCTCGAGTACGCGATGGGTGCGAGCACGGTGTCGTCGGGGTGGTCGAATCACTTTATCGAACTGCTGAATATTCTGCACATCAAGATGCCGCTTTGGCTGGCCTACGATCATTGGACGGGGCTTAACGTGGCGGAGAAGACGGTTGCCCGGCAGATGGCGCTGGCGTCGGATTCGACGCTGGTGCCGGGCACGCAGGCTTTCCTTAATAAAGTGACGGACATTATGAGCGGGCAATCGCCGGAGTTGTTGCAGAAAGGTCACGATCTGCTGAATGCGCCGCATCTGTTCGGATATGAGATCGGAGTCAATGTTCCGGCCTTCGTGATCGCGCTGGTGATTACAGCGATTCTGGTGATTGGCATCAAGGAGAGCGCACGCTTCAACGCGACCATCGTAACCATCAAGGTTGGAGTTGTGCTTTTTGTGATCGGGCTGGGTGTCCACTACATCAGCCGGGTTAACTGGGGAACGGACTGGGCGAGCTTCGCGCCGTTCGGCTTTTCGGGAATCGGGGCGGGAGCGGCCTATATTTTCTTCGCCTATATAGGATTCGATGCCGTTTCCACGACGGCGCAGGAAGCGAAGAATCCGCAGCGCGATCTTCCCATCGGCATCATTGCTTCGCTGCTGGTCTGCACAGTGTTGTATATCGCGGTGGCGGCGGTTCTGACCGGCATGGTGCCGTGGAGAGAAGTCAACATTGAGGCGCCGATCGCCCGGGCTTTCCTGGACAGAGGGCTTACGGGTGCCTCGAACATCATTACCCTGGGGGCGCTGGCGGGGCTCACGAGCGTGATGCTGGTCATGCTGCTGGGGCAAACGCGCGTGCTGTATTCGATGGCCAACGACGGGTTATTGCCGAAGAAGTTCTTCGCTGACATTCACCCGCGCTTCCGCACGCCGTGGAAGAACACGATGCTGGTGGGACTGCTGGCGGCGATTGTAGGCAGCCTGACTCCGATCGACGACATTGGAAAAATGGTCAACATCGGAACGCTGCTGGCGTTCGTGATCGTCTGCATCGCGATCATGGCGTTGCGCCACACGAATCCTAACCAGCCTCGACCTTTCCGGACACCCTGGGTGCCGTTTGTGCCGGTGATGGGCATTCTGTTCAACGGCTACATGATGTACAAACTGGGGTGGATTAACTGGGCGCGATTGATTATCTGGCTGGTCATCGGCATGGTGGTGTATTTCACGTATAGCCGGAAACACAGCCGGGTGCAGGCGGCGCTGGAAGGGCGCAAGTCGTCTTAATTCAATTCCTGTAGAGAGGCGGATTGCCGCGTCTCTCGGCGGACGGGCGTGGACGCCCGTCGCTCCATTCTTTACTTTTCTTCCTGAATTTTCCTGGCGATCGCCGTCACCACGCTTCTCGGTGAGAATCTTATCGACTGCGCCAGCAGCCAATTCTTGAATCCTGAGATCACGACGGGCTTTCCGGCGATCATGGCGCGATAGCCGTCTTCAGCTACGGTGTGCGCATCCATCGAGCCAAACTTCAGAAGCTTCATGGTGGTCGCATTGGCGCGTTTGTGAAACTCGGTGGCCGTCGCCCCGGGACATAAGCAGGTGACGGTCACACCGGTTCCGTGGAGTTCATTGGACAGCGCTTCTGAGAAATGCAGGACATACGCCTTGGTCGCAAAGTAAACGGCCATCAGCGGTCCCGGCTGAAACGCCGCAGTAGACGCCACGTTCAGGATGGCCCCGCCTTTGCACGCGATCATCACCGGAAGAAACAGGCGGGTCAGATGGGTGAGCGCCGTCACGTTGAGCTGAATCTGGCGCAGACATTCTTCCAGATCGTTTTCGGCAAACAGGCCGTACTGTCCGAAGCCGGCATTATTGACCAGCACATTCACCTCAATGCCGGCGCGTGTCGCCTGATCGAGCACATACGCTGGCGCTCCCGGGTCGGTCAGGTCGGTGGCTAGAATGAGGGAGCGGGTACCGTGGGCTTTTTCAAATTCGGAGGCTAGTTGGCGGAGTTTGTCTCCGGTACGAGCGACTAGAACGAGGTTGTAGCCTTCGCGGGCGAAGATGCGGGCGAATTCCATTCCGATGCCGAAGGAGGCGCCGGTGATGAGAGCGGTTTTGCGGTCAGCCGGCATTCAGCACTTAGTATGAAATGCGAAATGGAGGGACGAGCGTTCCTGCCCGTCCCTTGGAGTCGAGCGGCCGGCCGGGGACGCCCGGCGCTCCATTGACGTTGCCACTTACACGTGGGCCAGAGCCGGTTCTACTCCATAGATGGAATACCAACTGGTTGCGGCCTTCAGACGATCGTTTACGTTGTTGATATTCTTCACGCCTTCGTCCTGCAGCCACTTTCGGAAAGCCTGCGCACCCTGTTTTGCGTAGACGGGGATGCCTTCCTTCCAGGTGGCGCGTCCGCAGAGTACGCCGTTGAATTTCACTCCCGACTCAGCGGCGAGTTCCAGCGACTCGGTGAATTCGGAATTGCTTACGCCGGCGGAAAGATAGATGAAGGGTTTGGTCGAGACGGCGGCAGCGTCACGGAAAAACTTCATTGCTTCCTGCTTGGAGTAGGCTTTTTCACCCTTGAAAGACTTTGTCCCTTCCACGAACTTCATGTTGATGGGGACTTCGACCTTCATCACGTCGACGCCATAGCGATCTTTGGTGAACTCGCGCATGCTTTCGATGACGGCTTTCGGCTTCTTTTTCGAGAAATCGAAACCTTTTTCGTCGATGCCTTCTTCGTAAGTGACGAACTCGAGGAAGAACGGGATGTCGTTGGCGCGGCATTCATCGCCGAGACGCTCGACCCAAGCGTGTTTCTGGTCGTTGATGTTTTGCGGATCGAAGGGGGTGTAGTAGAGGAGAATCTTGATGCAATCGGCGCCAGCTTCTTTGAGGCGGCGGACCGACCAGTGATCAAGCAGGTCGCCGAGGCGTCCCGGGCCGGTCTTGTCATAGCCAGTCTTTTCGTAGGCCAGCAGGAGTCCGGCATTTTTGGCGCGGCGCTTGGAAGCGGGCAGACCCCACTCGGGATCGAGCAGGATGGCGCTGGCGTGAGGAGTGAGCACTTCGCTGACGAGAATCTTGAACTCCTCCATCATGGTGTCGGAGACGGCCGAGCCTTTTTCCTTGGCTAAAGATTTCTGCAGTGAGCCGCGCTGGTCCATTGCGGCGGCGGCGATCACGCCGTTGGCATTCGAAACCGCTTTCATGCCGGCGAGTTTGCCGGGGGTAAGTTTCATACAATCCTCCGTGTCATTATCAGCATCAGTGCGTTACGATAGGTAATTCTAAACCCGCAGGGGCTGCGGTGAACACACCAGTTTGGGCAGGCGGTGACGGAGGTTTACTGGCGCAGAGCCAGTGTGCCAAGCAGGGATTGCTGCTTCGCGATCAGAGATTGGATGCCCTGACGGGCCATTGCGATCATCTTTGCCAATTGAGCGTCGTCGAAGACCTGATGCTCGGCGGTTGCCTGTAGTTCGACAATTTTGTTGCCGGCGGTCATGACGAAGTTCATATCGACGTCGGCGCGGGAGTCTTCTTCGTAGTTGAGGTCGAGAAGGACTTCGCCGTCGACGATGCCGATGCTGATGGCGGCTACGAAATCCTTGATGGGGGCGGCGGTCAAGGTTCCGGCGTCGACCAGGCGCTGCAGAGCGAGGCCGAGGGCCACGAAGGCGCCGGTGATGGAGGCGGTGCGGGTGCCGCCATCGGCCTGGATGACGTCGCAATCGATCCAGATGGTGCGTTCGCCCAGGCGCTTCAGGTCGGCGACGGCACGAAGGGAGCGGCCGATGAGGCGCTGAATTTCCTGAGTGCGGCCGCTTTGCTTGCCTTTAGCAGATTCTCTGGCGGTGCGGGTGAGGGTAGAGCGGGGGAGCATTCCGTACTCGCCGGAGATCCAGCCCTTGCCTGAGTTGCGCATGAACGAGGGGACCGATTCTTCGATGGAAGCGGTGCAGATGACGCGGGTGTTACCCATTTCGATCAGGGCCGAGCCTTCGGCGGTGGAGATAAAGTCGGGGATGATGTTAACGGGACGAATCTGGTCGGGAGTGCGATTATCGCTGCGAAAGATCATTGAAAGAAGTTTAACAGTCCTGGGGGAAATCGCAGGTCTTAGGTCTTGGTCGTCAGTACTGAGCTACACCACATCCAGTTTGGGGGGAGGAGAAAGCGGGGCTAGCCGGTCGAGAGTGGGCTGCGCAGGGAGGGGGATATAAATGTTTTCCCAAGGACCACGTCGCGAATGGCGGTCACCAGGTCGGTTGAGAAAGTTCGCTTGGTGACATAGGCGCTGGCGCCGGAGGAAAATGCTTCGGCGATATAGTCCTGGTCATCGTAAGCTGAGAGGAAGACGATCCTGGTTTTGCAGTTCAAGTCCCGCAGACGTGCGGCAGCCTTGAAGCCATTCATGAGAGGCATCGAGATATCGAGGACCAACACGTCAGGGGCGAGGCGAAGCGCCGCATCAACGGCCTGTGCTCCGTCTTCTACAGACCCGATGATCTCGAACACCTGGGCAAGCCGAAACTGGAGTTCCGCGAGAAGTGCCGCGTGATCATCAGCCAGCAAAACCCGAATTAGGGCCACTGTGAACCCTTCTGTGGACCGGGTCTCCCGCAGGTTCCCAGTCGTCTGGCATTTAGGTTACGCCGGGCGCAACAATTGTCGACTGTTATTTGTTACAGGGTTGGCAGCGATTACAGGTGCGGAACGATCGAGGTTGCTGCAGGCTGGGGAGTTATTTTGTGGGGTTATCCGGCGGTATCAGCAGCAGCACCGCCGGAATGTTTTCTCAGCAGTTGCAAATCATTTTCCGCCATGGTGAATTCCGTAAAGCCGCAATCCATGCAGGTGAGAAGTTTGGGGAATACCAGCACTGCGGGTCTCTCGATGTTCTCGATGCCTAGAATGTGGACGCTTATCTCGGCAACAAACCTGGTTTGATTGCGCGACGTGCAGGATCTACAGGACAAGGCGCCCTCTTCGTAACGAACTGGGAAGAATATCGCAGGAGCGAACTGGGTTGCAATCGCAAGCAGGGCTTGGTCACCCAGCGGCAGTTACGGCACGGCTGAAGCCGCGCCCTCTCAAAGCAATTCAAACTGACCGACTACGCGGACTTGGACGCCGGCGAAAGTGTCGGTCTCGGCGGCAGGTGTCACGATATCAGAGAGCGGTTGCCGAATGGTGGTGGAGGGGGCTTCTCAGGGAGCTTTGGGGGTCAGTTTGCGGACGACAAATTCCTGAAAAAGATTGGCGATAGCCGTGGCGCCAATTCCGATAGCTCCGTTGGCGAACGTTAACGCCGCGCCGTTGCGATCTTGCTCGGGGTAGTAGAGATTGGAGAGACCGCCGGCAGCCAAGCTTCCCAGAACGTTCGAGTAATTCGGCTGCCAGTGACCATTGTCGCCCTTGCAGATGAAGGCATTGGCGATGGCGTACAGGGCGCGCGACTGGGTGGTGCCGGTGCCCTTATAGAAATAGCGCGGATCCTGTTTCAGAAGGGAAGGCAGGATGGCGGCGCCGATGAAGGTGCCGTCGACGGCGTCGGCATAACCGGCGCCGAAGCGCTTGCCGTAGCCTTGTGCGCCTTGACCATATCCGGCGAAGTGATTTTGCGCCTGCTGAACTCCGGCAACGCCTCCGACAAAGACGATGGTGAAGGGATCGAGAATGGTCTTCCAGGCAAGCTCGAACTTCTGCCTCGGGTTGAGAGGTGCGGCATTGGGGATGTAGGTGACATAGAAATTGGGAAGAACGCCGAGGACACGCTGCTTCTCCTCAATCTTGATTTGCTCTTCGGCAACTTCGGTTTGCGAGAGTCTGACCTCCATGTCAGTCAGACTGGCAGCAACGGCCAGAGGGTTTTGCGGGAGCGAGTAGATCTGCCCCGAACTCAGGGTTCCAGAGAATGTCTGATTGGTGAATCCGGCTGCGGTGATGGTGAGATGGAAGGGGCCGGGAGGGACGTTGGTGAAAGAGAATTGGCCGTCGTTGGCCGATAAAATCTCCTGGATCAGGGGTTGATTTTCGCGGGTGAGTTTTATGCGGGCTCCGGTGACGACGGCTCCACTGGGATCGACAACGGTGCCGGTGATGGTTCCGGGTGAGGGTTGATCCGGTGGGTCGGTGGCCCGGGATTGTGCGGAGCAAAACGTGGTCCAGCCCAGAACCGCAAAGGCCAGGACGATGAGCCCAGACTTGAAACGAAATGCCATGAATAAGTTAACTTTATCCTTTTCCGTGCTGCGGATGCACGTGACTAAAGTTGATCGTTGAAACCAGTTTGAAAAGATGCACTCCCTGAGCGGCTGGTTTGCTGAAAAACTCGCGGATGCGGTACGAACTTACCGCAGGCGCTAAAGCGCGGATCATTTTCGATCTCTTACTGGCTGGCGGCCTGCTCCAGAGTGGGGACATCGAACCAGTCGCTGAGGTCGGCGTGGCCGGCCAGGGTATCGCGGGTTTGGCCCTCTACGAGGATATTGACGCGCTGGATGCCGGGTACGTTGATGGCCAGGGTTTCAACGAGGGAGTTGACGGTGAGTTGTTCGCTGAGAATGCCGGAGCGGTGCTGGTCGACGAAGGCGGCGTTGAGATCGATGACGGCTGCTCCGGGATCGACGAGGTAGATGGCGCGGATATCGGCTGCGGGGGCGAGGGGATGGGAGGCTCCGGGCAGTTGGTAGAGGCGCAACAAGGCGCGGAGTAATTCTTCGGCTCGCTGCTGGCGTCCACCGGGGAGGGGAATTTGGGCAGAGCGGGCGCGGAGTGTGCCGGTGCCGTCATCGGCAACGAAGAGAGTGACGGTTTCGGTGGGGCCAGTGGAGGGAGGGGCTACGGGCAAAGCGTCGGCGGCGGTAGATTCCACTTCTACAGCGCGGCGGCGCATGTGACGGAGGTAGAGTCCCATGGACACTACCAGCACGAGAAGAGTGGCGACGGCGATGAGAAGATGGCGAGGGATCATAAGAGTTCTCAGTTCTCAGTTCCAGCAGCGCAGCCTCTGGAACTCATGCCCTTCCCCAAACCGGCGGGAAAAGGAGTTTTACCGCAACCTCTGAAGTCGTACCGTTCCCAAGAACCTGCGAGAGTCAGAGTTTCTCCGCGGCCTTTGAGGTAGTGTCGTTCCCGAACCGATTCGAACCGAGGTCTTTCCGGGAACTGTTGAAGCGCTGCGTGTCGCAAAATCAGAGTCAACGACTGGTTTGCGGACTGTATAGCTGTCATGGCTGCGCTCCCAAGCGGTCGCGGATGGAGGCCAGGGCATCGGCTATGGCTGATGCGGCACGCTGTTGATAGTTGGCGTTGGTGAGGTCGGCGATGCCGCTTTCTCCCGGGCCCAGTTCTACGGCCACTGCCGGCATAAGAATATTATTCAATGGACGCAGGGAAGCGGAGGATGTCTGGGAGGGAAAATCCTTCTTCTGCAGATCGGCGACTACGGCAGCAGCGACCAGACGGCTGAGTGGCAGAGCCGGTGATTGGGCGGCATTCCAGGGATGAAAGATTCCGCTGCTCGGTCCCTCGACCGGAAGCAGGGAGGTGTAGACTCTGGCGCCGTGGCCTTGGGAAACAGCGTGGAGGGTGATGTAGATAACGGGGTGAGCGGCATTAGCGGCGGCGGCGCGCTGATCGAGAGTAAGGGTGGCGTCGGAGTCACGCAGCATGGTTACGGCGAAGCCGCGAATCTCGAGTTCGTGACGCAGGAGGCGGGCAAATCCGAGGGTGACGTCTTTTTCTGCGAGTTTATCAGTGAGAGCGGCGCCGCGTTCATTACCACCGTGGGCGGGATCGATGACAACGAGTGGGCGATGAATGACGGGCGGGGCTGGAGCGGAAGTTTGCGGGGTGGTCGCGGTTACGGCGGTGGCAGACGGGGTGGATGGGAGAGCGGAAAGGGTGATGGTCCTGCGATCGCTGCTAAAACTGGCGATGAGGGGATCGGTTGCGGTGACGTCTAACTCGGCGGTGCCGTTGTCCTCGAAATAGATGGCGTGGGTGATGACCTTGTTGTCGAAGGAGATCGATTGGCTTCCCGGGGAAACAACGGGGTCGTGCTTGAAGACCATTTGCAGTTTGCCGGGTTCGGTGGAGATTGTGGGATTGACGGGAGCGCTAAAGGTCAGCGCGAGTTTGGGGGGAGTGGAGGAATCGAGGCGAAAGCTGGGTTGGATGCCGACGTCGCCAATGAACAGACGGCGCGCTGCTTCATGAAAATTGACGGAGGTTCCGAGGAAGCGCGGGAGAAGGGTTGCGAGCGAGGAGAGGGGAACGAATCCGCGGGCGGATTCCAGCAGGAAGGGCGCGGTGAAATCGAAATCGCGGCCGCGGATGCGGGCGCGGGTCTTGCCCGCAGTAAATTCGGCGTCAACGGCGTTGTAGTGGAGACGCCATTGCGGGGCTTCGGACTGACTGCTGACGCGGCCGAGGGGTTCGAGGAGTTCGAGAAGCCCGACATATTCATGGCCGGCGCGATCGAGAACCGGGAGGGTGTAGACGGCAACGGGAGAATAGACGGAGATGTGTTTTTCGTTGTCGGTTGCAGCGGGCGGGGTTGCGGGCGCGGTGGACAGAAACGTCGCGCTGGCTAACAAGATGGCCAGAATCCTGCTCTTGGAGAACACTTCCGCTAGACCTTACGCTGTTGGGAGGCGGGTGCGCCAGAGCTTTGCCAGAACTGGTTCCCGCTAAGACTCCAAAGTCGCCACGTATGCCGGCAGGTGCCGAACCTTGCTCGGCTCGGGGGTGCGAAGGCGCCCGTCCCTACATGAACTTTCTTACTCGAGTGCATAGATTGTTAGACCGCTCAGCAATTTGGGATAGAAATCGGTGGATTTCTGGGGCAGGACTTCGCCGGCGAAGGCGATGTCACGAACCTGCTGGATGCGCACCGGGTTCATGAGGAAGGCGGCCTGAGCCTTTCCACTCCGCACTTGCGAAAGCGCGTCGGAGGCTTCGCGGCAATAGGTAACGTTCTCCTGGTTGCGAATTTCTTCCGCGGAAATCTTCAGCACACCTTCCAGAAGGCATATGTGCAGTTGCACGACGTCGAGGGCTTGCTGGCGCAGGGAGAGTCTCCCGAACAACATACTGCCCACGGCTTTGGGAGTGTGGAGCAGGAAGTTGCGTTCGGGGGTGATGGCGAGGAGCGCGGTTCCGGCTTGTCCGGCGTTGTGCAGGATGGCGGTGGCACGGGCGGCATCGATACCGACATCGACCTCTTCCACATTGAAGTATCTTTTGGCGGCACCCTGAAACTGAGCTGCCGAAAAGGAGGGCAAACCGAAGACGAGGCGATGGGTGGGCAGAATGGCGAGGCCGGGGAGATCCATATCCACGAAGGTCATCATGGCGGAATCGTAGGGAACGGGCATGCCCGAACTAGTTTCGGCGGTGGCGCGGCGTTCGTTGCGGTAGGTTAGAGCGGTTTCGTAGCGATGATGTCCGTCGGCGATGATCAGGTTCTTGTCGCGCATGTGGGTATGGACGGAAGCGATGACCAGGGGATCGGAGATCTTCCAGACGCGGTGGAGTACGCCGTATTCGTCGGTGACCTCGATGTCGGGAGCTGCCGCGGACTCGATCAGGACGTCGACTTTGCCGGCTCCGCTGTACAACATGAAAATCTGGCCGAAATGAGCGCGGGTGGAGCGCAGAAGGTCCAAGCGGTCGGCCTTGGGTTTGGCGAGAGTCTGCTCGTGGCGGAAGATGACGTTGGCGGAATAATTCTCCAGGCGGCCGAGAGCGATGAAGCCTCGCCGTTCGACGCGTTCACCGGTGCTGGGGATACTTTTCGGGATCCTGAAGGTCTGGGAATAACGGTAGATGGAAGGTTCGGCATCATGGCGCAGGATACCGGTCTGGCGCCAGTTCTCGAAGGACGCGGCGGCGCGAGTGTAGACGTTCTCGGACTCGGTATCGTTGGGCAGGGGACGGCCCAGAATGATGCGCACCAGATTGTAAGGACTGAACTGGTAGTAGGCTTCCTGCATGGCGGGGGTGATCTTGTCGTAGGGTTGAGTAACGGCCTGCTGAACCGAGACGCGTTCGGGGTCGTACCGCCAAGCACGAAAGGGCGAAATGATTGCCATAAAAGGGAGAACGCAGAATTGTAACAGGGAGGGTCGAGCGCCGGTTTGTAATCTAACAGGCTGCGGGAAAAGTCGCTGAGTTCGCAAAGGCTCACCGCAGGCGCTAAAGCGCAGACTCCATTTCAGCAGCTTAGCGGCACGAGATGAGGAGACTCCGGAAAAAGCGTTTTCCCAGCGCAGCGTCTCCCGAGCGACTGGAAGCCGCGGTTGATTCCGCGGGAGTTACGGCACGGCTGAAGCCGTGCCCTTCCCCAAACCGGCGCGCAGCGGAGTTTTTCGGCAACCTCTGTAGCCGTGCCCTTTCGAGACGGATTCAAACTGAGCCACTACCCTGGAACTCGTGCCCACCCCCAAAGCCTGCGGTGCGTCGAGTTTTTCCGCAGGGTGCTAAGGAAAGGGGCAAAAGGGAAAAAAGGTGCGGCTAGTGAGCAGCCAGCTTCTGTCGCCGGGAGAGAAACGACGGGACACGCCGAAAAGGTGACAACCATTTTTCGAGAATGTGCTACTATCCGGCACTAGAGCTTGTTATGGCCCGCCTGCTGGGTACAGAGTTGCCCTTTTGACGGCGCGGATTCGTGGGGCCTATGTTGTCCGGCAAACAGTTCTCGGCTCGCCTCTCTTTTGTTCTACTTCTGTTGTTCGCTGGGTGCAGCGCAGTTCCCCTTGTGGCCCAGGTTTCGACTGACGACGTGCACGTACAGCCTCGGGTGCAGGCGGCGGCGCCGAAAGTGCCAGAGATGGATCCGGCGCTCAACGCTCATACGAAGCCTTTGAAGGTGGGAGTGGATCTGGTGCTGGTTCCGGTCACGATCACCGATCCTCTGAACCGGCTTGTGACCGGACTCGATCGCGAGAACTTCAATCTTTTTGAGGGCAAAGAGCAGCAGGAGATCAAGACGTTTTCGAGCGAGGACGCTCCCGTGTCGATCGGGGTAATTTTTGACATGAGCGGGAGCATGGTCAGCAAAATCGAACGCGCGCGCGAGGCTGTGATCGAGTTCTTCAAAACGGCGAACCCGCAAGATGAATTCTTTATGATTGCCTTCGCCGACAAGCCGGAGCAACTTTCCGATTTCACGAGCTCGGTGGATGACATACAGGGACGGCTGCTGTATACCATTCCGCGAGGGCGCACGGCGCTGCTGGACGCCATTTACCTAGGCGTGACGAAGATGCGAAAGGCGAAATATCCGAAGAAGGCGTTGTTGATCATCTCGGATGGCGGCGATAACCATAGCCGCTATACGGAAGGTGAAATCCGGTCGATGGTTAAAGAGGCAGACATCCTTATCTATGCCATTGGGATCTACGATCACTATTTTGCGACGCAGGAGGAGCGACTGGGGCCAGGCCTGCTGAGCGATGTCACGGAGTTGACCGGGGGGCGGGCTTTCACCATTGATAACCCGAACGACCTGGCGGATGTGACCACAAAAATTGGCATCGAGTTGCGCAACCAATATGTGCTGGGTTACCGTCCAAAGAATCCAGGGCACGATGGTAAATGGCGTAAAATCAGGGTGAAGCTGGTGCCACCGAAGGGATTGCCGCCACTGAAGGTCTACGCCAAGACGTGCTACTATGCGCCGACGGAATAAATTTTCTCTGCCGATTGTTTTTGCCGTCACAGCGCTTTTTCTGGTCAACCCGGGAGCCGACGCGGCAGATCGCCGAATGATGTTTGCCGACTCGCAGACGTCGGGGGCGGCGGGTCAGAGTATGGGCGCTTCGCGCGGCGAGGCGGAAGCTTCCTCCGGTGCAGCTCAGAATGCGGATGCCGACAACGGCACGTTTGTTTTCCGCAAACAGGTTGAAGAAGTCGTGCTGCACGCCACCGTGATCGACGACAAGCAACATATTGTAACGAGCCTCGACAAGGGCGATTTCAATGTCTATGAGGATGGACATCCGCAAACCATAACTTCGTTCCGGCATGAGGACATACCGGTGGCGATGGGGATCGTGGTGGATAATTCCGGGTCGATGCGGGAGAAGCGGGCGAAGGTGAATGCGGCGGCGCTGAATCTGGTGCGGTCGTCCAATCCCAACGATCAGGTGTTCATCGTCAACTTTAATGACGAGTATTACCTAGACCAGGATTTCACCTCCAACATTAACAAGCTGAAAGAAGGGCTGGAGAAAATCGAGGCTCGGGGGGGGACAGCTCTGTACGATGCGGTGGTGGCCTCGGCCGAGCATCTGAAGAAAGATTCGCAGCTGGAGAAGAAGGTTATTTTTGTAGTTACCGACGGCGAGGACAACGAGAGCGGGGAGACTCTAGAGCAGGCGGTAAGGCGGTTGCAGGTGGAGGGCGGACCGACCGTGTACGCCCTCGGGATTCTGGAGAAAGAAGAGCATCCGAAACATGCGAAACGGGCGCTGCAAATCATGTCGGAACGGACGGGAGGACTGGCTTTCTTTCCGCAAACGCTGGACGAAGTTGACGCCATCAGCCGCACCGTAGCCCACGACATTCGCACGCAATACACGATTGGATATAAACCGACTACGCCGAAAAATCAGGGTGGGTATCGCCAGGTAAAAGTTGACGCCAAAGCGCACGGCTACGGCAAGCTGAGCGTGCGAACGAAGAGCGGTTACTATGCAGGAGCGGAGCCGGCTTCGGGGGCGCAGTAGAGAAGACATCAAGTTACCAAATTGCGACATCGGAAGATCGCTGCATTGACGCTGCCCCTACCGGTTCCTTACTCTGTAGTGTGCCTTCTACTATTTCAAACTCGCGCCTGCGTGTAAGTGACGATATTTCGAAGCTGGTTGGCGAAACGCCGATGCTGCGAATGAGGAAGCTGGCCCCGGCCGGGTCGGCTGACATTTTTGCCAAGCTGGAATACCTGAATCCGGGCGGCAGCGTGAAAGATCGCGCCGCGATTGGCCTGATCGAGCGCGCCGAACGGGAGGGCAGGTTAAAGCGGGGCGGAACGGTGATCGAAGCGACAGCAGGAAATACGGGCATCGGACTGGCTCTGATCGGTGTGAGTCGCGGCTATAAGGTGCGTCTGTTTGTTCCGGAGAAATTTTCGGAGGAGAAGGTCATTATTATGCGGGCCCTCGGCGCCGAGGTGACACGCACTCCGGAGGCGGAGGGGATGCAAGGGGCGATCCAGCGGGCGAAAGATTTGCTGGCAACCGACGCTTCGGCGTTCATGGCGGCGCAGTTTGAGAATCCCGCGAACCCCGATTACCACTACCATACGACCGCGCGCGAAATCTTTGAGCAGATGGAGGGGCGCATTGACGCGGTCACGGTCGGCAGCGGAACGGCGGGGACGTTTACGGGGATCGCGCGGTTTTTGAAAGAGCAGTTGCCGCAGGTGCACACGGTGGTCGTCGAGACCGAGGGGTCGGTGCTGGGAGGCGGGAAAGCGGGTCCGCATAAAGTGGAGGGAATCGGATCGAGTTTCATCCCGGGAAACTTTGACCGCTCAGTGTGCGACGAAGTGATGATGGTGACGGACGAACAGGCTTTCGGCATGGTGAAAGAATTGGCGGCGCGCGAAGGCGTGCTGGGAGGCTCGAGCGCGGGGGCCAATGTCTATGCGGCGGTGCAGATCGCGAAGCGACTGGGCGCGGGGAAGCGCGTGGTTACGTTGATTCCGGATTCGGCGGAGCGGTATTTGTCGAAGAAGATTTTTGAAGGCGGGATCTAGGAAGCGCTGGTCGCCGTTCGCTTTTGGCTTAGAGCGTGCGCAACCTAGATGTAGAGGCGGAGGATTGCCTCGTCTTATTCGCGGGCGGGAGACGCGGCAAGCCACGTCTCTACTCAAATTCCGTGGTAGTTCGGGAGAGACTTTGCACCCTCGACAATCGGGTTTTGCTACGCGCGCTATTCATATCGGGCAGGAGCCCGACTCCGCTACCGGCGCTGTCGCGGCGCCGATTTATCCGACCTCCACTTATGCTCAGGAGGAGATCGGAAAGAATAAAGGTTACGAATACGCCCGGGTGTCGAATCCTACGCGCGACCGACTGGAGAGGAATCTGGCCGCGCTCGAAGGGGGAACGGCGTCGCGCGTATTCGCCAGTGGGATGGCGGCAATCAACGCCATCACTACGATGCTCAAGAGCGGCGACCACGTCGTCGCGGGGCGCAATCTTTATGGTGGGACGCCTCGTTTGTTCAATCAGGTACTGGCCAACTTTGGTTTGACATTCACCTACGTCGATACGTCGGATCTGGGCGCGGTGGAGCGCGCGTTACAGAAAAACACGCGGCTGATGTTTGTAGAGACGCCGACCAATCCGCTGATGGAGATTTGCGATCTGCGCGCGGTTTGCGAACTCAGCCACCGGCATGGGGTTGAAGTGGTTGTGGACAATACTTTCATGTCGCCGTATTTTCAGCGTCCGATCGAATTTGGCGCGGATATGGTGGTGCACTCGACCACGAAATTTCTTAATGGGCACAGCGATGGACTGGGTGGAGTGGTGGTTTGCACCAAGCCGGAGCAGGCGGAAAAGCTTGCGTTTGTTCAGAAAGCTGCGGGTGCGATTCTGTCGCCGTTCGAATGCTGGCTGATTTTGCGCGGTGTGAAGACGCTGGCGGTGCGCATGTTGCAGCATGATAGCAACGGACGCAAAGTCGCCGAATATTTATCGAAACAGAAGAAGGTGCAGAAGGTCTTTTATCCGGGACTGGCGGATCATCCGCAGCACGAACTGGCGAAGCGGCAGATGTCGGGTTTTGGATCGATGATTGCGTTTGAAACGGGATCGCTGGCGAACGCGAACAAGATGCTGCGCGCGGTGCGTGTATGTTGCCTGGCCGAATCTCTGGGCGGAGTTGAGACTCTGATTTCGCATCCTGCAACGATGACGCACGCCGGGGTCGGGGAAGAGGGTCGACGGAAGATCGGCATTACGGATGGCATGGTCCGCATCTCGGTGGGGATCGAGGACGCGGACGATATTCTTGGGGATTTGGAACAGGCGCTGGGGGCGGTTTAGGGCTGTTGGCCGTGGTTATCCGGGACAAAATGTGGGTCTGTATTTGGAGCGAGAACTGCAGATCCCTCACTTCGTTCGGGGATGACAATAAATATTGCTGCAGATGCCTCACTTCATACGAGACGACAATCTCGGTGCAACATCACCGCACTGATTCGCCAATCCACTCCAGGTAGGGCGCGCTGCCGTCTTCGATGCCGATCTCGATGCACTCCGGAAGTTCATAGGAGTGCAGTTCGAGGAGAGCTTCGCGGACGCGATCGAAAACCTCGAGCGTCGTTTTGATGATGAGCAGCCACTCGGTTGCCATCTCGACATCACCCTGCCAGCGATAGACGGATTCAATCTGGGGAACGATGTTGACGCAGGCGGCGAGCTGACGCTCCACGAGCGTACGAGCGAGGGTTCGAGCCTCATCGAGGGAACCGCAGGTGGTGAGAACGAGTCTTTTATCCGTCATATAAAATCAGTCAGCGAGATTTCGTGAACAAAGACTCTCAAAACAGATTCTCGAAGGATACGAGGCAAGGGATGGCAACGCAAATCAAGTTTGGCACCTCTGGCTGGCGAGCGGTGATGGCTGAGGAGTTTACGTTTGCCAATGTCAAACGGGCGGTGCATGGTATTGCGCATTATGTGGCGTCGCAAAAATCGGCGGGAGCGAAAGTGATTGTCGGGCGCGACCCGCGCTTTCTGGGGGAGTCGTTTTGCGCCACTGCTGCCGAGATCCTGTCCAGTTACGGCATTACGCCGCTGGTGATTGCGGAACCCGCGCCTACGCCGGCAATTTCTTACGCCGTGATTCGGTTGAAAGCGGACGGCGCCATCAACTTTACGGCGTCCCATAATCCGCCAGAATATAACGGGATTAAATTTTCTACTCATGATGGCGCGCCGGCGTTGCCGGAAACGACCGAGGCTATCGAGCGCGAGATCGGGTGCCACGACGCCGAAGTGAACGCGGCTGGGGCTAGGCGCCCGGTTTTATCGTTTCCAGTTTCATCGTCTCCAGTATCATCGTCTCCAGTTTCAGCCCAGGCCATCGATCCGCGTGGAATGTATCTAGGGCGGTTGCGGGAGATTGTGGATGTCGATGTCATCAAGAAGTCTGGGGTGAAAATTGCTTTCGATCCCATGTGGGGCGCGGCGCGGGGCTATTCCGACGATTTTCTGCGCGAAGCCGGGGTGACGGTGGGTACGGTCCACGATACTCGGGACGTGCTTTTCGGGGGCCACGCTCCGGAACCGGACGATCCCCTACTGGAAGATTTGCGCCACAAGATGCGGGAAATTGGGGCGGCGGTTGGCATCGCGACGGATGGCGATGCCGATCGTTTTGGGATTGTGGACGAGGATGGCACGTTCCTGCAGCCAAACTATGTGATTGCGCTGTTGTTTGACTATTTAGTCGAGACGCGGGGGTGGAAGAACGGAGTGGGGAAATCGGTGGCGACGACTAATTTGATCAATGCGCTTGCCGATCGCCACAAGATTGAATTGCATGAAACACCGGTTGGCTTTAAGTACATTAGCGAACTGATCAAGGGGGACAAGATTCTGATTGGCGGTGAAGAGAGCGCGGGGCTTTCTATTCGTAAACACGTTCCGGAAAAGGACGGGGTGCTGGCGGGGTTGCTGTGTTGCGAAATGGTGGCTCGCAGAGGAGCGTCACTGGGCAAACAATTGGCCGCGCTATTTGCCAAAGTTGGTTCCTTTTATCCCATGCGAGAGAACTTCCGCTTGACGGCGGAAGTGAAACAGAAGTTTACTGAGAAGTTACGTCGCGATCCAGGGGAGTTCCATGGCATTAAAGTTGCACAGGTGGTAAGAACCGACGGGCTTAAACTGGTGCTGGCGGATGGATCGTGGGTCTGCTACCGGCTCTCAGGCACGGAGCCAGTGGTGCGTGTGTATAGCGAGGCGGGCAGCAGGGAAGGCCTCGCGAAATTGAGTGCGGCAGCAAAAGCATGGATCTTCGATTAGGACCAACGTCGAGAGCGCGGATCGTTACAGGCCGGGAGGAAGGGCTGCGCGCGCGAGTCGATCGGACGGTGGGTCAGGCGGTGGAACAGGCGATGGAGCGTGCGCCGCAAGCGGAGGAGGCGGCGGCGCGGTGGGTGGAACGAACGCGTCCGGTGTGGTCGTGGCTGGCGGTGGAATGGCGTCGCCTGGGAACCGCGGCGGCGGTGATGCTTATCGTGGGATTAATCGTGCACGCCATGTTTGGAGCGAACGGCATGGTGATTTATCGACAGAAGCGGGCCGAGATGCAGGCTCTGCAAAAAGAGGTGGAGCGACTGCAGAAGGAAAATAACCAGCACGTGGACGACATCAAGGCACTGAAGTCCGATCCGGCGGCCATCGAGAAAGAGGCACGCGAGCAACTTCGCTATGCGCGGCCGGGAGAATATGTGCTGGTCTCACCGGATCCTCCACAAAAACCCGCCACGGGGCGCGCCAAGAAGGACAACTAAGGACACGACCCCAGAGAGACGATTTGTCAGTCTCTGTTCTGTCAGTCACTGTTTTGTCAGGCTCTTTTCCGTCAATGTGCCGAAGGGATTGCTTCGCAAGATTTCAGGTCGTAGACTGGGCGGGATAGTCAGGGGAGGCTCGTCATGCGATTCCGGGCGGCGTTTCTCGTGATCACTTCTGCGTTGGTCGTGTCAGTTCTGAGCTGGGGACAACCTCAAATCCTTGAGAAAGATTCTCTGCTGGTGCGAATGTCTTTCACGAGCACATGGGCGGCTGACCACGATCCTGAAGGATTGGAGGGCTCTCCGCAGATTTGCTTTTCGGTTGACGGGAGCGGGCATTATCAGATGCGGCGGTTGACTATGAAAGTCACGGGTGAGCCGGCTCCGGGGAATCCTGATGGCAAGCTGTTTCCCGAAACTCCTAAGACGGAATTTCTGCAGGGAACTCTGCCGGGGAGTGAACTGGCGAAGTTGAAAAAGCTCCTTGATGACCCGGAGTTCGTCAAGTTGAGCGGGCCCGCGCCCAGACTTTTATTGCAAGGTGCGGAGACTCTTGTGGCGGAAGTGCCGCGGGAAGATTGGATGCAGCGGGTTGTGATGTCGGACGCGGACGGAAAGAATCCATTTCCGCGTTCGGCGGAGAGAATTGTCAAGTGGATGCAACATTTCAAGGCTAAGGGTGGGGAGGCGCTGGACGTATCCGCAGCGGACATTTGCCCCAGAGAAGCGCTTCGGTCGATTGACCCTGTTACCGCATGGTTCGAATCCAGTTCGTCGGCGGGAGGATGCGGCACACGGTAGGGAAGTGGAGAGCGATCGCAGCCCGGACCCTTTGGGTATTGTGGTAGAGTTCGGATGGTCTCATCATGTGGGTTGGGAATCAATCTGTAGTCTGTAGGAGGACGACATGCGGAAACTAATCTTGCTGTTACTTGCCGGTGCATTGATGGCGCTGGTCGCCTCGGTGTCATTCGCCAGCGACGCTCAAACTGTGAACGGCTGGGTCAGCGACTCCAAGTGCGGGGTTAAGGGAGCTAATGCGGGAGCGGCCGAGTGCACGAAGAAGTGCATTGCGGCGGGGGCCAGCGCGGTTATCGTGACTGACAAAGATCAGAAGGTGTTGACGGTGGACAACCCGGATGCCGTCAAGGGGCACGAGGGACATCACGTGGCGGTGACCGGACACGTCGACGGGGACAAGATTCACGTAGATAAACTGACGATGCTGTAGGGCGTGTGTTGTTCAGGCAGGGGTGACACTTTTTGCAAGATTGTCATTCGGAGCGAAGGATCGGCATAGGGCGGCGAACTGCAGATCCCTCGCGTTGCCCGGGATGACAAGAGTCTTGGTGACGGCTAGCGGACTACGCCTTCCAGCGGGGAACTAGCTGTAGCGTAAAGCTTCTTGGGCATTCTTCCCGCCATGTAGGCCTGGCGCCCGGCCACGACGGCATGCTTCATTGCTTCGGCCATCAAAACAGGTTCCTGCGCGCCGGCGATGCCGGTGTTCATGAGGACGGCGTCGTAGCCAAGCTCCATGGCGATGGCCGCGTCAGAAGCGGTGCCAACGCCCGCATCCACAATTAAAGGAACAGCGGTGATGAGCTCGCGAAGGATGCGCAGGTTGGCGGCATTCTGAATACCGAGACCGCTGCCGATCGGCGCGCCCAGAGGCATGACTGCTGAAGCGCCCGCGTCGACGAGCCGTTTGGCGAAGACGATGTCATCGGAGGTATAGGCGAGAACGGTGAATCCTTCTTTGGCCAGGACGCTGGTCGCTTCGAGTGTGGCTTGCACATCGGGATACAGCGTGGCCTGGTCGCCGATCACTTCGAGCTTGATCCAATCGGAGAGGCCGACCTCGCGGGCGAGGCGGGCGGTGCGGATGGTGTCATCGGCGGTGTAACATCCGGCGGTGTTCGGCAGAAGAAAATATTTTTTGGGATCGATGTAATCGAGGAGAGACTCCTTGCTGCGGTCGAGATTGACGCGACGCACGGCCACGGTGACCATATCGGCTCCGCTTGCTTCGAGGGCGCGAGCTGTTTCCTGAAAAGATTTGTATTTGCCCGTGCCAACGATGAGGCGGGAACGGAACTGTTTGCCAGCGATCCGTAATGAGTCCATGATGCCTTCCATTTTACTTGACTCTCCGTTTTATAGAACTCTTCTCAGCTTCCAGCCATTTCAGCCTTTTCGTACATTTCGTCGATCAGCGCGCGGTAACGATCTTCGATACCGCGGCGGCGCACTTTGAAAGTGTGGGTCATGGTTCCGTCGGCGGCGGAGAATTCTTCGGGTACCAGCAACACGCGTTTCAATTGTTCGAAGCGGGCGAGATTCCGGTTGAGTTCGTCGACGATGCCTTCATACAGGGCCTGCACCTTGGGGTCTTGCACGAGTGATTGCCGCGAAGACGCGTCGACGTGGTTGCCGCGCGCCCAATCTTCGAGGGCAGGGAAGTGCGGCGAGATGAGCACGGCGGGGAATTTCCTGCGGTCGCCCAATACAACTGCGGTTCCGATGAGAGGATTGAGCTTGAGCGAACTCTCGAGCGGCTGTGGGGCGATAAATTTTCCGCCCGAAGTTTTGATCAGATCTTTTTTTCGATCGGTGATGGAAAGATAGCCATCGGCGTCGAGTTGGCCGACATCGCCGGTCTTAAACCATCCGTCCAGGAAGGCTGCGCGCGTTTCCACGGGACGATTCCAGTAGCCTCGGAAGACCGAAGGGCCGCGCACCAGCAATTCGCCGTCATCGGCGATTCGAACTTCGAGGTTGTGCAGCGGCTTACCGACGGTTCCCAGTTTGTGCGCGGTCGGCGTGTTCACGGCAATGACGGGCGAAGTCTCCGTCAGGCCGTAGCCTTCGTGGATGGGAATACCGATATCGGCATACCACTCGGCCAATTCGCGGCCGAGGGGCGCGCCGCCGGAGATGAACTCCTCAGCGTGGCCGCCCATGCCGGCACGCACCCTGGAAAACAGAAGGCGGTTTGCGATTTTCCAGGAGAGAGCGGCAGGTTGCGTTCCGGACAGAATTTCGTCACGGTGAGCGCGCCCGACAGAAAGCGCCCAGCGATAGATGGCGTTCTTCGGGAAGCCCGCAGTTCTGAGGATGACCTGCTGGCGAATTTTTTCGTACACGCGCGGCACGGCAATAAAGATGTTGGGCTTAACTTCTTCCAAAGCGCGCGCCAGGTGGGCAATTTCGGGACAATAAGCGAGTATCACTCCGCGATAGAGGAGGGCGAAGTCGACGTGGCGCGCTGTCACATGGGAAAGTGGCAGAAACGATACGCTCACTTCTTTTTTTGTTCCGAAGCCAAAGCCCTCCATCGAAGAGGCGATGTTCGAGGCCATGTTTCCGTGGGTGAGCATGACACCCTTGGGAGTGCCGGTTGTACCCGAGGTATAGATGATGGTCGCGAGATCGCCGGGCTGTACGGTTTGCGAGCGGGCATCGAATATTGGATCAGGGCCAGCCGGCCCCTGGCGGAGCAGGTCCGACATGCGGATTGAATTTGCGATGTCGACATCGTCCATTACCAGAATATGTTCCAGCGCGGTCTGAGGCTGGACGCTGAGGACCTTTTCCAGTTGGTTCTGCGTGGATACGGCGATGACGCGTGCGGCGGAGTCGTTGAGGATGTAGGCAGTCTGCTCCGCCGTTTGGGTGGAATAAATGGGAACGGTGACGGCGCCGAGGGCAAGCGCCGCGAAATCGGTGATCGTCCACTCGGGGCGATTTTCGCTGAGGATGGCGACGCGATCGCCATGGCCGACACCCCAGGATTCAAGCGCGCGGGCTAAACCGACGACGCTGCGGTAAATCTCCTGGGAGGAGATCGGAACCCAGTGCTGACCCTGTCGATGCAACATGACGGGTTCGCGCCGGTTCTTGCAGACAGCCAGTAAGATGTCGTTTAGAGTCTGAAGGCCCATGCCGTCCGATCAACGTTCCGCTGTCACTGTACAGGATGATTGTACGAGTTCAGGGAAGGGTTCAGGAGGGCGATGAGCGTGATGTTACACAATACGCTTTGACCACGTCGTCGGTCGCAAGGTAGGCTTAAGAGGTTTTCCCCGAGGAGCCGTCATGAAACGTAGCCCTGCAAATGTGTTTGGCATTTGCTTAATGCTGTCGGTCCTGTCGTGCCCGATGATGCGAGCGCAGGACAACAAGGCTGCGGCCAACAAACCGGCGCCAGCGGCGTTGAAACTGAAGGTTGGGGACGTCGCTCCCGACTTCAAGCTGCAGTATTTCGATGGCAATGACTTGAAGGACGTTACCCTAAGCCAGTATCGGGGCAAGAGCAATGTGGTGCTGGCGTTTTACATTTTCGCTTTTACCGGCGGTTGAACCGCGCAAATGAAGGCGTTCCAGCAGAATCTGAAGACGCTGGAAGCAGCCGACACCCAGGTCCTGGGTGTGAGCATGGATAGCGCTTTCGCCAACAAAGCCTTCGCCGATCAGATTGGCGTGACCTTCCCGCTGCTCAGCGATTGGGGCGGAGAAGTCACGCGGGAATACGGTATTTACGTCGACAAATATAAAGCGGCGAGGCGGGTCAATTTCCTGATCGGCAAGGACGGGACAATTCTGGAAGAGCAGGTTGACCGCGAGGCTATCGATCCCAAGAAAATTGTGGATGCGTGCGAGCGGAAGAAGTTGAACCGGTGAAGCGGTTGTGTCGACGCCGGTGAAACTCAAGTGTCGACGAGAGAAGCCGGGACTGCGCGGGCCGGAAATGAACATTGGATCAGCCTGGTGGATCAGCGACTGTTAGATGGTAGAGATTGGTGCTCGGGATTCAGCGTTGCAGCGAGCAGATGGAGTCGGGCAAGTTCGAACCTGCTTCTCCACACTGTGTTATTCTTTTTGTGCGGGGTGGAGCAGTCTGGTAGCTCGTTGGGCTCATAACCCAAAGGTCGGTGGTTCAAATCCACCCCCCGCAACCAACGCAATCATAAGGTTACGGGCAATTGGGCACTCGCAGCGACTGTCCAAAACTGTCCAATAAGGGGAACTGGCACACAGTTCCCCTTATTTATTGA
>Ga0074044_10000495_pt1 | contig 38035 bp, 39 predicted proteins | sample BogForMeECP23OM1_FD_94443 | JGI IMG/M metagenome (GOLD analysis project Ga0074044, IMG submission 94443) | Bog forest soil microbial communities from Calvert Island, British Columbia, Canada - Bog Forest MetaG ECP23OM1 | ecosystem: Environmental > Terrestrial > Soil > Wetlands ...
AAGTTCGGATACTTGAACTGACAGCCGAGTTCCATCTTGAGCTTGCGATTGGAGACGCGCTTGCTGGTCACGCCGCGTTTGCGGGCGGCGTCAGGATTTTCCCGCGGCGCGCCAGCGCGCGCCAGCGCGGCGGCGGCCGGCTCGGACGGCGGGAGCGGCTTGTCCAGCGCCCGGGCCAGCCACTGGAAAAAGTGCAACTGGCTCACCGGTTCATCATCCGCCGCGTTGTAAATCTCGCCGGGACGCCCGTTCTTCAACGCCGCGATGATGCAGCCGATCAAATCGTCGCGGTGGATCATATTCATGAAACGGGAACCGTCGCCTTCCATCCGCGCCTCGTTCTTTAAAAATTGCTTGAACCAATGGCCGCGGTCCGGCCCATAAATGCCGGCCACGCGCAAAATCACAGCGGGAAACTTGCGTTCGGCCACCGCCGCCAGCAGCAGTTTTTCCGTTTCCAGCAACACTTTCGCTGTTTCCAACAGTGGTTCGGTCGGGCTGGATTCCTTGACCTGTGACCCGTCGGTCTGGCCATAGACGCTGGTGCTGCTGGTATAAACAAATTTCTTCGGCGGGGTAGGACCGATCCATTCGATCAGGTTGCGCGTGCCTTGGAGATAAACCCGCCGGTAATCTTCCGCGCCGCCACCGGCGGCAACGCAATTCACGACCCAATCAAAATCGCGCGGCAACTTTGCCAGCGTTTCGGGCAGGGTCACGTCACCGAAGACCGGCTGGATGCCGGCGGCTTTCAATTCATTTTCCGCTGACACACTTCGGCGCAGGCCGGAAACCTCGTGACCGAGCCGAGTCAGTTCCGCGCCAAGAGGCAAACCGACGTAGCCGCAGCCCACAATCAGGCATTTCATTTATGATTTAAGATTGATGATTTATGATTGCTTCGCGCCTCGGGGCGTTGTTCAAATCGTAAATCGTAAATCATAAATCGTAAATCTTTTCAGTCCATCACCGCCGCGAAGCGCAGGCCGCGGGTGCTGACGCGAAGTTGCTTGAAGCCGAGCTCTTCCATCACCACTTCGTAAATCAGGACGCCCGTGAGGATCACGTCGGCGCGCAACTTTGGCAGGCCGATGATTTCCTTCCGTTCAGTGAGCGGCAGGCTCCAGAGCCGTTTCCGGTGCGCTTTCACCTGCTCCAGGCTGAGACGCGTGGCTTCCATGCGTTCTCGGTCATAGCGGTCGAGCTTCGCTTCCATGCGCGCGAGAATGCTCGTCGTGCCGCCGGTGCCAACGAGCTGAATCCCGGCGGGCTGGGAATCCGTTTCGCGGCGCAGCGCGGGTTCGAGTTTGGGGCGGACTTCGCTTTGCAGGAAATTTTTCAGCCAGTCGCGGCAGGCGGTGAATTCACCACGCGTCGGCGGGTCGCTGTGCGGAAATTTTTCAAGCAATCGCACCGCACCGAGCGGGAAACTGTGCGCGAAATGCTTGTGGTCGGCCCGGCCAAGAATGAATTGCGTGCTGCCGCCGCCGACATCCAGCAACAGCAGCGGCGCTTGGGCCAGTTCCGGGTCGGTGGTCACGCCTTGAAACGCCAACCCGGCTTCCTGCCCGCCGGAAATGATTTCAACTTTCAGTCCCGCTGCCGCTTCGATGGCGGAAATCAAATCCTCGGGATTGACCGCGTCGCGCGCGGCGCTGGTGGCGATGACGCGGATGGATCGGGCGCCATGCTTGCGCGCCGTCTGCGCAAAATCGGCGACAGCATTGGCCGAATAGGCGATGGGCTCCATCTGCAGCCGGTGGGTTTCGTAGAAACCTTTGCCGAGGCGGGTTTGCCGGCTTTCCTCATGCACCGGTTGCACGTCGCGTCCGGCCACGTCGGCCACCAACAACTTGATCGAGTTGGTGCCGACATCAATGACCGCGCGACGGCTCGGTTGCATGACGCGTTTAGATTACGCGCGGCGGACGGAAGTGCCCAAGTGAAAAAGACGTGGCAGCCGCTTGGAACCAGGCGGACAGTTGGCCGAAAGCCATGAATTTGCGCGCTTGGCAAGATTTGTCACCTAATTGTAACTTTCCGTCGGCAAGGGCGAACCTACCCTGCGGGCGGCTTGACTCTTTGAAAGCGACGAGCGAAGTCATTCCAGATCAAAGCATTTGATGAATCACGATATGCGCCGACAAAGCCAGTCAGACATTGTCCCCGCCCAAACCGCCGATGTGCTGGAGCACCTTGGCGATTCGCTGAACACGCAGTGGCGGCGTTATCGCAAACGGCTGAAGCGCTGCCAGGAACGGTTCTCCCAAGACGCGGTGCATGACGTGCGGGTGGAAACCCGCCGGCTCCTCTCGACCATCGAACTGCTCGGCGCGTTTGTTCCCGAACGTGACATTAAGAAGGTCCGCCGCACACTCAAGCGGCACCTGGACACCTTCGACCAACTCCGTGACACGCAGGTCCAATTGGGTTACGTGGGGCGAATGGCCGGTGCCTTTCTGGACGCGTACACGTTTTACGACTGGCTGCGGAACCGCAAGGCCCGTTTCACCCGGACAACACGCAAAGCCGTCAAACATATCAAGACGAAGCGTCTGGGCTGGTGTCTTGCGGCATTTGAAAAGAAGATCCGGCTCCAGCGCAAACGAATCACACGCGAACGGGCTTTCGCGATTGTCCAGCACGCCATAAACCAGGCGTTTGCCCGGGTCGCGCAACTTTGCCGGCACGTACGGGCCGATGACCCCAAGACCATCCACCGCACGCGGATTGCGTTTAAACACTTCCGTTACATGGTCGAGGCGCTGTCGCCCTTGTTGCCCGCCGTCACGGAGGACCATCGCCGTGCCCTCCGCGGTTACCAGTGCATGATGGGTGACATCCAAGACATGGAAGTATTGCTGGCGGCGTTGGACAAATTCGTGCAAAAGAAAGAAGTCAGCGCCGCGTCGGCCCGCCGGATGAAAAAAGAGCTGGTGCGCTGGCGCCAGATGCTGATTCAGGTCTATCTGGGCGCAGCGGGCAGGTTGCGGCGTTTCTGGCCGCCACCCGGGCTCAGGCAACAAACGCAAAAGCGAAAAACAAAAGCTCATGAATCTCTACCTGCTTCGCCACGGCATCGCCGCTGAACCGGCAATGGCCGGTTTCGAACCGGATTCCGAGCGTCCCCTCACCGCCAAGGGGAAAAACCGCCTGCGTATCGCCGCCAAGGCGATGGCGAAATTGGATCTGTCTTTCGACCTGATTCTCTCCAGCCCGTTCCTGCGAGCGAAACAAACCGCCGAGATCATCGCCAAGAACTTCAAATTGCGGAAAAAACTGGCCTTCTCCGAAGACTTGACTCCCGCCGGCAACCCCCGGTGGTTGATTCAACAGTTGAACCAGTTTCGCCCCGAACCGGAGAACGTCCTGCTGGTCGGCCACGAGCCGTACTTGGGCCAACTGATTGCGCTGCTGTCCGCCGGCAATACCAGCCTGGAGATTGATTTCAAAAAGGGCGGTTTGTGCAAATTGGAGGCGGAATTCCTGCTTTATGGCCGCTGCGCGAAATTGGTGTGGCTGCTCACCCCGCGACAGATGGAATTGATGGCGTGACCGGGTGTAATTTAGGTGGGGCGAGACTCCCGGCGAGCCGGGTTCAAAATTGTTGACAGCTCGCGGGGACGCTCGCCCCACCGGGTTTCCAAAGCTGAAGTCAGCCGACGCGAAACGAAATTCGCTGAATTAAATCCCGCCCGAAGCCGTGCTGCAACCGGTCGAGAATTTCCTTGCGGCGGTAGCGGACGATCTCCGAGAGCCACACGCTGCTGTCCACGTTCACGAACAGCGTGCCTTTCCGCACCCCCGCCGGTTGCGCGTGCGCGACGATGTTCGGGTCGATCAGCGAATTCCACACCTTGACGATTTCCGCCTCGGCCCGGCGCTGGTCCATGTGCAAATCCTTCGTCACGCGTGGCAACACGTCGCCGACGCGGCGGGCGCGCACGGCTTGCGCGGCTTCGAGCGATGCGAGGTCCACGCCGCGCCATTGCGCAAGCACGCGGCGGCGGGCAGACATTTTCCCCGAACCCAACGGCGGAATGTATTTGGGCGGCGGCTTCAAGCGGAAAAAGCATCGGTGGAAAAACCAAGGAAAGCAAGAAGGCAGGCTTCGGACCGGAAATGCACATTCAGGAAGCATCCGGTTTTTCTTCGTCCTCGTCCTCGTTCTCGTCCTCGATCTTTCATGACTTTAAAAGGTTTTTTGGGGGCATTTTTTGCTTGCCAACTTTGGCTTTGTGATGCAAAGTGAATGGCATGGAATCAAACTGGGCGGCTGAACATCTGCAAACCATCCGTACTTTGATGGAGCGCTCCGCGTTGTATCGCCGCGCGCTGGCGCCCATTATGTTCTTTGTCGGCTCCATTGGCGTGCTCGCTGCAGTGGCCGGGTTGGTTTTTCATCTGGACTCGCCGCGGGCGTTCGGCGGGCTTTGGTTGGGTGCCGCGTTGGTGGCGGTCGCCGGCGCTTTTCTGATCGTCCGGCGGCAGGCACTCAAAGATCACGAGCCGTTTTGGTCGCCACCCACCCGGCGGGTGACCCAGGCTTTACTGCCCCCTTTGACGGCAGGGATGTGTCTCGGCGCGGTTTTCGTGTTGGTGGGTTTGGCAAACGAGTTTGCGCTGACTTTCATTTGGTTGCTCTTTTATGGCTGCGCGCTGCATGCGGCGGGATTTTTCGCACCTCGCGGCGTAAAGTTATTCGGCTGGATTTATATCGCGTTGGCCTGTGGGTCCCTGCTTTTTCTGGGAATATTCCAGCCGGACGTTGAGTGGAGTGCGCACTGGTTGATGGGCCTTTTCTTCGGAGTATTGCATCTGGCTTATGGCGCATACCTGCATCTGACCGAAAAAGGAAAGAATGCGGCGTGAATCCGGAACCGTTTTTACAGCTCGACCGTGTGATCCACGAGAAAGGCCGGCTGGCCATCATGTCCATGCTCGCCGCCTCACCGGAATTGTCGTTCACCGAGCTGCGCGACGCGCTGACCATGACCGACGGCAACCTCACCACCCACATCCGCGCGTTGCAACAGGAAGGCTACTTGGCTGTGGCCAAGTCGTATCAAAACAACCGTCCGCTCACCACCTGCTCGCTCACCCCCGCCGGCCGCAAAGCCTTCGCTGAATACATCAATCTGCTGGAACAAATCATCCGGCAAACCAAGTCGAAGTAAAAAATATTTGAACGAACCAAAACCATAATGGTCTTTTACTTTGTATCACAAAGTTGATTTGCCTGACTCAATGTGAAAATCATCCGGGCCGAACATCTGGGCATGTGTTTCGGGGTGAAGGACGCCATCGCGCTGGCGCTGGGGGCCGCGAAACAGGAGCCGCTGACCATTCTGGGCGATCTCGTCCATAACGAAACCGTGCTGGCGGATTTGCGCGCGCAGGGCATCCGCCTGGCGCAGCAACCCGCCGGCGTGGACACCTGGACGGTGATGGTCACGGCCCACGGCGCGTCGGAACGGGCGATGAACGAAACCCGCGCCCGCGGTCTGGACGTGATCGAGGCGACCTGCCCGCTCGTGCATGTTGCCCATCGCAGTCTGGCCAGGCTCGTCCGCGAAGGTTTTCACCCGGTCATTATTGGCCGGCGTGATCACGTGGAAGTACGCGGCCTGACCGGGGATCTGGATGAATTCGACGTGGTGTTGGACGGGGAAGCTGTGGCGCAATTGCGAGAGCGGCCACGCTTCGGTGTCGTTGCCCAGACCACGCAGCCGATTGACAAGGTCCGGCAGCTTGTACAGCTAATACGGGAACGCTTTCCGCGGTCAGAGGTGTGTTTCGTTGACACCGTCTGCCAGCCGACGAAGCAGCGGCAGAACGCGGCCATTGAACTCGCCCAAAAGTGTGATGTGGTCATCGTCATCGGCGGCGTCCACAGCAATAACACCCAGGAACTGGTCAAGACCTGCGCCCGCTTTTGCACCCGCGTGCATCACGTCCAAACGGCCGATGATTTGCAGATTTCCTGGTTCGCCGACGCACAAATTATCGGGATTACGGCTGGCACTTCGACGCCGGATTCTGTTATCAACGCGGTTGAACAACGGCTGTCGCAAATCACGCCTGTTCCAACGGGCGTGAAAATGGCTGAAGAGTTTTTATGGGTGCGCTTGACGAATTAAGTCCACGCGAAATCAGCGTGCTGTTGCGCGGGGAGCCGGAGAGGATCGCGGCCTGGACCGGACAATGGAGCGCGCGACGGCTTGCACTGCACGTTGTTGTCATCATCGTTGGCGCAGGATTTTACGGCGCGGCGATGGGCTGGTGGCGCGACCCGCAACAGGCGCTTTTCACCGCCCTCAAGTTCCCGCTCATCATCCTGCTCACCTCGGCCGCCAACGCGCTGCTCAACGCCATGCTCGCGCCGTTGCTGGGTTTGAACATCCCGTTTCGCCAGTCTTTCTCGGCCATTTTGACGAGTTTTGTCATCGCGGCGGCCATCCTCGGCGCGTTCAGCCCGCTGATGGCCTTTTTGATTTGGAACGCGCCGCCGATGTCATCGGCGACACCCTCCGAGTCAACCTACAATTTCATCAAGCTCACGCAGGTTGCAGTCATCGCCTTTGCCGGGGTAACGGGCAACGTGCGTTTGCTTCAATTGCTCTCCCGGCTGGGGGGCTGTCGCGCGGTTGCGCGGCGGGTGTTGTTCGCATGGCTGGCGGGCAATCTGTTTCTCGGCAGCCAGCTCTCGTGGATTTTGCGCCCGTTTATCGGCTCGCCGTCGCTGCCGGTGGAATTTTTCCGCGCGACTGCCCTGCACGGAAATTTTTATGAAAATGTCTTCCACTCCCTGCTGCAGCTTCTCCAGTAATTCGATTAAACCAAAACCTCTTTGACCTATGAACAATCAAAATCCCATCCCGCCAATTCCACCGCAAGTTCTACCGCCGATTCCACCCGTGATGCCGGTTAGCGGTTCGCGATCTCTGGGCGATGACCCGTCCGAGCGCGTCGCTATCCCAAACGTCATCGTCGCCATCGAGGCCATCCTGCGCCAGCCCCGGCGCGTGATTTTCCAATTGCGCCAGCCGGGCGCGGGACGGTTGATTGCGGCGATGCTTTTTGTGTCGGTCGTATGCAGTTTGATTTACGGCGTCGTGGCCGGCACGTTTTCCGGCGGCATGCAACTTTGGGCCGCGCCCGTTAAAATCGCGGCGGGACTGATGATTTCCGCGCTGATCTGCCTGCCGAGCCTTTACATCTTCGCCTGTCTGGGCGGTTCACAGGCACGGCTGGTCGAGGTTTCCGGCCTGCTGGCGGGGTTGCTGATGTTGATGACCACCCTGCTGATCGGGTTCGCGCCGGTGGCGTGGATTTTTTCGCAATCCACGGAGTCGCTCGCCTGGATGGGCACGTTGCATCTGATTTTCTGGTTCATCGCAACCTGCTTCGGGCTGCGATTTTTGGAGGCCGGATTCTCGCACTCGAACGCCCGATCCCTCGCCGGGTTCCGCACCTGGGTGGTCATCTTCCTGCTCGTCGCGCTGCAAATGACGACCGCGCTGCGTCCCATCCTTGGAACCGCGAAGACCTTTTTGCCGACGGAGAAAAAATTCTTTTTGGCCCACTGGGGCGATTGTTTGAAGGCCCCGGACGAGGCGTCAAAGTCGGAATCGCGTTGATCCTTCCATCAAATTATACCGGCCAATTGAGATGCTCACATGAAACCAACCGATCTTTTTCCCATGGCGCGACTCGCATCGTTCCTGAAACGGTGCGCCACCATTTTCAAGGTGGCGGGGATGGCGTTCCTCCTGCTGCTCCTGCTGATTCCGCTGGGCCTCATTCGCTCCGTGCTTCAGGAGCGGCTGGGCCGGCGAAACGATGCTGTCGCGGACATCACGTCGAGTTGGGGGGCGGCACAAAAGATCATTGGCCCGGTGCTGATCGTGCCCTACCGGCATGCGATCAAATCGTGGAGAGACCAGCCGGCTTCAGACGGCAAGGTCCAGAAGGTGGAGGTGGTCGAATGGGCGGTGGCCAACGCCTGCTTCCTGCCGTCCACGTTTGCGGTGGACGGCGACATCACGCCCATGACGTTGCATCGCGGCATTTACAAGGCCGTGGTGTACCGGGGGCGCCTCGTGCTGGCTGCGCAGTTTGCCCGGCCCGATTTCGGGAGCCTGCGGATCGAGGACAAGGATGTCCTGTGGGAGGATGCGGTCGTCGCCTTCGCCATCCCCGACCTGCGCGGAGTGAAGAAGCAGTTGCAGTTGACATGGGGCACGGAGAACCGGCCGCTCTTGCCAGGGAGCAAGCTGCGCGGTTTCACCTCGGGTGTGTTTGCCCGGGTCGGCGGCCTGCGGGAGAGCGAGGGCTGGATTCCGATGCGATTGGAACTGGCATTTAATGGCAGCGACGGACTGAGTTTCGCGCCCGTGGGTGAGAAGAACACGGTAAAGCTGTCGTCGCCCTGGCCCGACCCGAGTTTCCAGGGCGCCTTTCTGCCGTCCGAGCGCAAAATCACACCCGAAGGGTTCGAGGCCACCTGGGAGGTCTCCTACTACGGGCGCGACTATGCGCAGCAATGGATCGACCCTGAGGCCTCGACCGCGCTGAATCCCAGTTCGGCGAATGCCTCCCTGTTCGGAGTCAACTTCCTCACCGGCATTGACGCCTACCGCAACGTCGAGCGTGCCATCAAGTACGGGGCGCTTTTTCTCACGCTGGTGTTCGCAGCGTTTTTCCTCTTTGAAATCCTCTCCGCACTCCGGATTCACCCGTTTCAATACGCGCTGGTAGGCGCCGCCTTCTGCCTGTTCTACCTGGGTCTGCTGTCGCTCTCGGAGTTCGTGGCGTTTGGCCTGGCCTACCTGGCGGCGGCCGGAACCACCACGCTGCTGATTACTTTCTACTGCGCAAAGGTCCTTCACAGCGGCAGAAGGACCGCCATCGTCACGGGGCTCCTGACCGCGATCTACGGATTCCTCTACATCGCGCTGCAACTCCAGGATTACTCGTTGCTCTTCGGAACTGCGGGCCTGTTCGCCGTCCTGGCTGTGCTCATCCACCTGACGAGAGGCATTGACTGGTACGCGCACGACCAAGCTGGCCCTCCCGGAGCGTCTCCCGAAGAGGAGCGAACCTGAAGAACACCGTGCGTCGGTTCCCCATGACTGCCACCACCAGCAATCCGACCTCGCTCGGCGTTTTTCTGCGCGCCCGGCCGGAACTGCTTCGCGAATGGATGATGTGCCGGCAATTGAATCTCATGATGTTTTGCGCCGTCGCCATTGTGTTCGGGGCGGGCGCTTATGGTGTGGTCATGGGGTCATGGCGGGGGCTTGGGCAGGCGCTCTACACCGGCATCAAACTTCCGCTGGCCATCCTGTTGACCACCTTGGGCAACGGATTGCTGAACGGCATGTTGGCACCATTGCTCGGTTTCAATTTGACTTTCCGCCAGTCGCTGACCGCTGTCTTGATGGGTTTTGCCGTCGCTTCGGTGGTGCTGGGCGCGCTGAGTCCGGTCGCGTGGTTCGTCGTCTGGAACACGCCGCCGCTCACGGCCGCGATGCGGTTGTCGTCACCAGAGTATGGCATCATGCAATTGATGTTGGCCGGGTTCATCGCGTTTGCCGGCGTCGTGGGCAATGCCCATCTGCTCCCGCTTCTGTCGGAATGGGCGCACAGTGTGTCCACGGCCCGGAAAGTTCTGTTCGCGTGGCTGGCGGGGAACCTGTTTCTCGGCAGTCAAATTTGCTGGGTGTTGCGGCCATTTATCTGGGACCCGGCACGGCCGGTGGAGTTTATCGGGCGCGAATATTTTCACGGCAGTTTTTTTGAAACTATCTTTGAGGCGGCACGCCGATTAATCTTCCCCTGAAATCGCGAATGAAAAGAATTCTGACCGGACTGGCGGCTTTGGTGGTCGCTGCGATCATCTGGCTGCCGTGCCTGCATCTCCTTTTCATCCGACCGCTCTCTGAATTCCGTCAGGATCCGGGTCTTTCATCCAAGGCCCGGCAGCTCGCAGCCCGGCATCTGCAACTCTGGACGGAACCGGCCTTGCGCGAACAGGAACTGAAAAAAATGCGGGCCAGCAATGCCGAATGGGATTTCATGGGGCGAAGCTATCTGGTCTGGTCGCTGGCCAACATGGCCTTGCGCGATCCGCCGTCAAAACCGCTTTATCTCCAAACGATGGACCAGATCATTGACGAAACCCGGCGGCTCGAAAAACAGGAAGGGATGTATTTCTTCCTGATGCCTTACGCGAAAGAGCGGCATTATCTCGTGCAGCCAGCGCACAGCCTGTTTCTGGACGGCGAGATTGCCTTGATGCTGGCCGCGCGACGGGTGGTGGAAGAGAAACCGGAATACAAACCCCTATTGACCGAACGTGTAAATGTCATCGTTGAGCGCTTTCAAAAAAGTCCGCGGATGCTGCTGGAGAGTTATCCCGATGAATGCTGGATGTTCGATCATTGTGTCGCGCTGGACGCCATCAAAATGGCGGATTACCTCGATGGCAGCGATCATTCGGCACTGATCCGCGGCTGGATTGCTATGGCCAAACAAAAGCTCGTGCATCGCGACTCCGGCCTGTTGATTTCCAGCTTTACGACGGACGGCACGCCGATGGCCGGCCCGGAAGGCTCGAGCATCTGGATGGTGGCGCACAGCCTGCAACTGCTGGATGAGGATTTCGCCCGCGATCAATACCAGCGCGCCCGAAAGGAACTCGGGGAAATCACGCTCGGTTTCGGATATGCGCATGAATGGCCGGAATCGTGGAAAGGCGAAGCCAATATTGATTCCGGCCCCATCATTCCCGGGTTTGAAATCAGCGCCGGTTCGAGTGGGATGGCGTTTATTGGCGCCGGCACGTTCGGCGATGGGAAATTTCTCACGTCGCTCGCGGCCACGCTGGATTTTGCCGCGTTCCCTTCGCGAACCGGCGGGCGGCTGAAATATTGCGCGAGCAACCAGGTGGGCGATGCCGCCTTGCTTTACGCCACGACACTCGGGCCGCTTTGGCAAAAGGTGAAAACGGGAGGAAAACCATGATAAAACTTTTTTGGCAAAGACTCGCGGTTTTCCAGCGGGCTGAATTCCTGTCGGCCAGGGATCTGTTGCAACGCGCCGGCGCCATCAGCGTATTGTTTCTGGTGGCACATGTCGCCGGGCTTCGCGAGTTTACCAGCGTGTTGAATGGAACGGTCGGCTCGACTGCCGTGAATGTGAAGCTGGGCACATTTCTAGCGGCTGTTTACATCCTGTTGTACCTGGCGTCCGTCATTCTGGTTCCGGTGCTGGTTTTGGCAGCGTTGATGCTGGTGGTTTGGCAGCGATGCGTTCGAAAAGAAGAAAATTTCTCGGGACCACGGACCTAAAGCCTAAAAAAACATGATGCCGTCAAGTCAGCCAACATCAGCGCCTGTTTTGATGGGCATCTGCCGCTATTCCAATGCCGCTGTTTTGGTTCTGGTCGCGTTGCTCTTTTTTTTGATCCCCGGAGTTATCACCATCCACGACTTGTCGGATCCGAACATCCGTTCTGCAGGCATTCCCCAATCTGCGTGGAAACTTCACCGGGCTTTATCGCCCCAGTTTGAGCGATGGGCCGGGAAACGTCTTGCTTCCACGCGTGCGACAGAACTGCCCATCACCAACTTTTCAGGAACGGAATGGCCACTTTTCGGAGCGGTCTTTTATCTCTGGGCGACGGAATCACTCCAGGCGGAATGGGAACAAGGCCACTCTCCTTACACTGTAGCCCCAAAAGTTTATGCTCACGGGGCCATCGAAGCTGCGACACGCCTCGTCATCGATCCCAAACAAGCGAACTGGGTCAAGCTGCACTGGGGCAAAAAATATTTGAAAACCGAAAATGTATTTTGCCGGATGCTCGTCATTTCGGCGCTTGCCAGCCACGCCCGGCTTACCGGAGATAAGGAATATCTGCCTTTGCTAAGGGATCAGGTTGACAGTTTATCCGCCGAACTGGACGCCAGTCACCACGGCTTGTTGGATGATTATCCGGGCCAATGCTATCCGGGCGACGTATTGACTGCGATAGCGATGATTCATCGGGCAGACGAGGTCCTTGGCACGGATCATTCAGCCTTCGTTGCTCGTGCCTTACGCGGCTTTCAGAGCGAGGCATTGGATTCACGAGGATTGGTCCCCTACTTTGCCGTCGCCCCGCTGGGAGAACCCGTTGATTCAAGCCGCGGCTGTGGCAATTCTTATGTCTCGCTTTTCTCCCCGGAAATCTGGCCGGAACAGGCTCGAAAATGGTATGACCTTTATGCACAGTATTTCTGGCAGGAAACCTGGACCTGTGCCGGATTCCGGGAGTTTCCAAAAGATTTGCCCCGAAACGACTGGTATGCTGACGTGGATGCCGGACCGGTTCTCAAAGGTTTCGGTTGTGCCGCTTGCGCATTTGGTGTTGGCGCGGCCCGTGTCAATGGACACTTTGAGCACGCCTATTCGCTAACCGCCGAGATGTTGGTTGCCTCTTGGCCTCTTCCGAATGGCACGCGACTCTTTCCCCGGCTGCTTTCCAACGCAGCTGATGCTCCTTACCTCGGCGAGGCCGCCATTCTCTTTAACCTCACACGTTTGCCGGCTGAAGGGGTTCCCGTCCAGACCGGTGGTTTCCTGCCTGGGTTCGTCCTGATTTTTTTGACACTGCAAATTGGGTTTGGTCTGATTTTGTTGGTCGCCGCAATCAGGTCTCTCCGCCAATGGCGTAAACATCAGGCCTCGATGGTTCTTCCCCGACCGGGAACACAATTCGGAATCTGGGTTGGTTTGTTGGTCACCTGTGCCCTTTGCCTGTTCTTTGGCCAAACACTCATCGCGCTGCTGTTCCTGGTGTGTGCCCAACTCTTCCCCAGATATAAACGGACGCGCGCACCGGCGCCAGACAGTGGACCAAAATCAACATCGCGAATTTAAATTCCGAACAGTTTTCTTATGAATCGCGAACAAACCCTGCACCGTCGCATCAAACAACTGACCCGGCTGTTCATCCTCGGGCTGGTCTTGAGCGGGGCAACGGCGATTCCGCTGCAAGGCGAGTTGAACCTGCTGGCGAATTTCTGCGGGGCAAATGACGAAGCATCGGAATTAGCGCGCTGGCTTTGGCGCGTTCGTGACGCGCTGTCGCAAACACAGGAGCGACACCTGTTTCTTTTCTACGGCACGGACTGGCTGGCGTTTGGACATTTTGCCATTGCGATTGCCTTCATCGGCGCATTACGTGATCCCGTCCGCAACCGATGGCTTTTTGACTTTGGCTTGATTGCCTGCGTGCTGGTGATTCCTTACGCGCTGGTGTTCGGCGGCTTGCGGGGCATTCCGATTTGGTGGCGGCTGATTGATTGTTCCTTCGGCGTGTGCGGATTCATTCCACTTTGGTTCTGCCGCAAATGGACAGGTGAATTGGAGCTGCGCTTTAAAGGCTAGACAAATTCCGCATCCGGGCGCGTCATACAGACAAACATGCGCGGACCCGACCTCAGACGGCTCTACGACGAGCACGCCCAGGCGCTTTATGCCTTTCTCCTGAACCTGACCCGCGACGAAGCCGACACGCGCGACCTGCTCCAGGATATTTTCATCAAGCTCGCCCGCGACCCGGAATTGCTGGACGGTGTGCGGGACGAACGCGCGTTTCTCATCCGGCTGGCGCACAACGCGGCAATTGATTTGACCCGCCGGCGTAGCACGCGCGACAAAACCCGCGACCGATTCGCCGCCGAAATCATCTCGCCGTTTGCGTCGGCGGGCGATCCGGACGAACAAACCTTTCGCGCCGCACTGGCCGGGGCGCTGGCCGAATTGCCGCCCGAACAGCGCGCCGTGGTGCATTTAAAATTGTGGGAGGGGCTGACCTTCGAGGAGATCGCCCACACGCTGGACATTCCAGCCAACACCGCCGCCAGCCGTTATCGCTACGGGCTAGACAAATTGCGCGAGCAGCTGCGTCCCATTTATGAAGAACTGTAGCGGCGGTCTGTGACCGCCGCACAAAAAACGGCGACGCTCATAGAGCGCCGCTACAAAAATGAAACCGGACAACTTTGAACAAAAACTTCAGCGGCAGCCGCTGCGGCAAATACCGGGCGAATGGCGCGAGGAAATTCTTGTAGCCGCCGATGTGAATCGGCGGAACCGGCCAGTCCGCGAATTCACATTCGCGGCTACGACTTTTCGCAGGTTGCTCTCAACGCTCAACCATCAACTCTCAACTCTGCTGTGGCCTCACCCGAAAGCCTGGGCCGGACTGGCGGCAATCTGGATTTTGATTTTCGCCGTGGACTTTTCGCTGCGGGACAAAACGCCGGTCATGGCGGAAAAATCCGCGCCGCCATCGCCGGAAGTCATTGTGGAATTGCGGCAACAGCAGCGGATGCTTGCGGAATTGATTGGCCCGCGTGACGAACACGACGCCGACCGGTCCAAATCCTTTGTGCCGCAGCCGCGCAGCGAACGCGCGGAGATTGTGGCGGTGTAAAATTACCGGAGGGGCGAGTTCCACGAGCCCCTGATTTTCAAATCAAAATAGGGACGCGTGGAACTCGCCCCTCCGAGAAAAACTATGAACGAAGAACCCAAAAGCATCTGGAAAAAATCCTGGACAGGCTGGAGCTGGCTTCGCGCGTGGCTGATTCTGGTGGTGGCGACTTTTTTTATCGTTTTGATTGTCACCCTGTTGATTCCCGGCGGGCTGCGGAATTTTTCGGACTGGTGGCCGGCGCTGGTTTTTATGCTCGTTGTCAGCGTGGTAGCCGCCGTGTCTGTTGGTCTTTTGGCTTTCATCCGCTGGGTCTGCTGCTGGCGCAATTTCAAACGGTTTCTGTTCGGCGTCGCGTGTCTGGCTACCTTGATTGCGCTGTTTTACGCCGAGGAAGACTGGCGCGGCTGGCACGCCTGGAACAAATTCAAGCATGACTGGGAAGCCAAAGGGGAACATTTTGATTTTGCCAGCATGGTCCCGCCGCCAGTGCCGGACGATCAAAATTTCGCGTTGACGCCGATTGCGTTCACGAGTTATGGCTCCGTTCTGACTCGCGATGGAAAGCGAATTCCTTACGAGCAGCGCGATACAAACTTCGTTGAACGCATCAAAATGGAGATTGCCCACTACGACAACTGGCCCACCAACGGCACCGGCAACTGGCAGAAATCAACCGTATGCGATTTGAGCGTCTGGCAAAATTACTATCGGGCGCTGGCGGCAAAGACGAACGAGTTTTCGGTTCCGTCGCAGCCGCAATCGCCCGCCGCCGACGTGCTGTTCGCGCTGAGTAAATATGATTCGGTGATTGAGGAATTGCGAGAAGCCAGCCGGTTGCCTGGCTCGCGGTTTCCGCTCAATTATGACAGTGAATCCCCCTCGGCCATTTTGCTGCCGCATCTGGCCGCGCTAAAAAAGTGCAGCCAGACCCTCCAACTGCGCAGCCTGGCCGAACTGCAAAACGGCCAGCCGGAAAAGGCACTGGCCGATGTGAAGCTGGCATTGCAACTCACGGACAAAATCCACACCGAACCGTTTTGGATTTCTCATCTGGTCCGCATTGCTATGATGAACCTGATGCTTCAGCCGGTTTGGGAGGGCTTGGCGGAACACCAGTGGTCGGAGGAGCAGCTTGTCGCGCTCGACGTGGAACTGGCGAAGCTGGATTTTCTGGCAGATTACAAATTGTCCATGCGCAGCGAACTGGGATGCCAGGGCAGTGAAATGGATCGCTTGCGTCGTCACCCGGAGCAAATGCAAGACCTGGGCGGAATGAGCGATGGAGAGGGTGGGGTCATGAACCAACTCTTGCCGGGCAAATTCGCCGCCCGTTTGATCCCAACCGGCTGGTTTTATCAAAACCAGTTTCGGTGCGCCCGCATGATGGTGGATTATTATTTACCGCTGGCAGATGAGAACCAAAGCACTTTTCCTCCAGCCCTGGCGCGGCGCGGTGATGCTGCTGTGATGGCCGAAATCAAAACCGCCAGTCCTTTCAATGTGCTCGAACGGCTGATGCTGCCCGGGCTTGGCAATGGCGTGAAGAGATTTGCCTACGCCCAATCTTCCGTGGACTTGGCGCGCACGGCGATTGCGCTGGAGCGTTATCGGCTCGCGCATGGTGACTATCCCGAATCGCTCGATGCGCTGGCGCCTCAGTTCATCGCCAAACTGCCGCACGACATCATCAACGGCCAGCCGCTGCATTATCGCCGCACTGACAACGGCCAGTTCGTGCTTTATTCCGTCGGCTGGAATGAAACGGATGACGGCGGAGAGGTCGGTTTCAAAAAAGACGGCTCGGTGGACATCAGCACCGGCGACTGGGTCTGGCGGTATCCCCAAAAAAACTAACCGCAGAGACGCGGAGACGCGAAGATTTTTATCCGCAGATTGCGCGGATTACACAGATTTCAGAAACGTATTCTGCGAAAATCTGCGGTATCTGCGGATTTAATCATTCCTGCTCTGCATCTTTGCGTCTCTGCGGTAAAATTCTTTTCGCTTCGTGTCTTCGTGTCTTTGTGGTGAAATTCATTTGTGAACATCACGAATCTGAATCCCGACACGGACATCGGGGCGAGCGCGTGGCTGGTGGAGGTGGATGATCACCGCATTTTGCTCGACGCCGGGATGCACCCGAAACGCGAAGGCCGCGACGCGCTGCCGGTGTTCGGCAAGGCGGGGAATGTGGAGGTGGACGCGATTGCAATTTCGCATTGCCATCACGACCACGTCGGCGCGCTGCCGGTGGCGTTGCGGCATTTCCCCAAGGCGCACGTGCTGATGAGCGAGTTGAGCTATTTCATCGTCGAGCGCGTGCTGCATAATTCGGTGAACGTGATGACGCGCCAGCGCGACGAGCTGGGCATCCGGGAATATCCGCTCTACACGCACGACGAGGTGGACGACATCGCGCCGGTGTTTCAGGGCTTCCGCTACAATCGCGAAGTCGAATGGGCGGCGTTTCACAAAACCCGCGCGGGATTCGCCTCGCCGACGCTGGAATTTTTTGATGCCGGGCACACGCTGGGCTCGGCGGGCCTTTTGATTCGCGGAAAAAAGGAGACGCTTTTTTACACCGGCGACGTTTGCTTTCACGACCAGACGATGTTGCGGGCCGCGCGCTTTGAAGACGTGAAGGCCGACGTGCTCATCATGGAAACGACGCGCGGCAACCGCGCCGCGCCGCCGGATTTTTCGCGCGCAGGCGAAATCGAACGGCTCACCGCGGCGATCCAGCGCGCGCTCAAACGCAAAGGCTGCGTGTTGATTCCATCGTTTGCGCTGGGGCGCACGCAGGAAATTCTGGCGCTGCTCGCGTTGCTCATGCGCGCGGGTAAATTGAAGCCGCAGCCGGTTTACATCGGCGGGTTGGGCCGCGTGTTCACGGAAATTTACGATCTCGAAGCCCACCGCGCGCACCGGCAGCATACGAATCTGCAATTGCACGAATCGCTGGAACTCATCGTGCTGGAACAGGGTCAGGGCGAAAAAATGAAGCTCAGCGGCGGACGCATCTTTGTGATTACCGCCGGCATGATGAGCGAGAACACCGCCGCGCACAACCTCGCCGCGCGCATGATTGGCGATGAACGGCAATCCATTTTCTTCGTCGGTTACGCGGACCCGGACACGCCGGGCGGACGGTTGAAGGCGGCGAAACCGGGCGAATCGTTTGCGTTCAGCCCCAGCGCCGGCCGCGTCACCCGCAAATGCGAAGTGCTGGATTTCGATTTGACCGCGCACGCGAACCGCGGGGATTTGCTGGATTTCGTCGGGCGGGTTTCGCCGCGCGCGATTTTGCTCGGCCACGGCGGTGAAGCTTCCCGCGCCTGGTTTGAGGAACACATCCGCGCGCGCCATCCGAAAATCAGAATCATTCAGCCGCAGCCGGCCGGGATGGTTTCGGTGTGAAAAGCAAAACCGCCGGACGAAATGAATTTGGCCGGCGGTTTGTGTGTTCTGCGTCCCAAGTTTAATTAATGTCCGCCATTGACGATGTTGGCGAGGTTGAAGATCGGCAGGAACATGCAAATGACCATGCCGCCGATGACCACTCCCAGAAAGACAATCAGCATGGGTTCAAGGAGCGACATGAGGCCGGAGAGCGTGGTTTCAATTTCTTCGTCGAGAAAGTTCGAGACGCGCTCGAGCATGTTGTCAATATTGCCGGTTTGTTCGCCGGCGCTCAACATGCGGATGATCATGCTGGGGAAAATCGGGTTCTTGCCGAGCGCGGCGGAAATGCTTTCGCCCCGTTCAATGTCGAGGGCGGCGGTCTTGATGGCTTTCTCCATGATGACGTTGCCGACGGTTTGAGAGACAATTTGCAGCACTTCCAGGATGGGCACCCCGCTGCGAACGAGCGAGGCGAGCGTGCGCGTGAAGCGGACCAGGCAAACTTTATGCGCAATGGGGCCGAAAACCGGCAGTTTGATGCGGCGGTCATCCCAAAATATGCGTCCCGGTTTGGTCTTGATGAAATGAAACCAACCCCATAAGGCCGCGGCCGCGGCGATGATAAACAAGAGCAGAAATCTTTTGACGAGGTCGCTGAGATTAATCATTAACTGGGTCGGTCCGGGCAATTGCGCACCGAAGCCGGCATAAACTTCCTTGAAGGTGGGGACGACTTTCACCAGCAGGAAGATCGTGATGGAAATCGCCACGACGGTCACGGCCGACGGATACATCAACGCGGTCTTGACCTTTTTACGAAGGCGTTCGGCATTTTCCAGGTAAGTGGCCAGTCGTGAGAGAATTTCGGCCAGCAAACCGCCCTTTTCACCCGCCGACACCATGGAATAGTAAAGGCGGTTGAATGTCTTCGGATGCTTTTGCAACGCCTCGGAAAAACTTTCGCCGCTTTCAACGCGCGTGCATACATCCCGAATCACGTCGCGCATGACCTTGTTCGGCGTTTGGTCCGCCAGCGCCTGCAGGGACTGCACGATGGCAATGCCCGCCTCAATCATCGTCGCCAACTGGCGGGTGAAAATGACCAGGTCGGCCAGCGCCACCTTGCCGCCCTTCGTTTTGCCTCGTTTGGAGATCTTTTCCTGGATGGACACCACCAAAAGGTTGCGGTTAAGCAACGCGGCAATGGCGGCTTGTTCAGTCACGGCTTCGACCGTGCTGTTGATTTCCCGGCCGGTGGCCGTCTCCCGGGCTGAATAGGCAAATGATGGCATATCTTTGATTTCGCAATAAAACCGCTCACAAAACTCACCCCAATCGCAATCCTGCAATTAGGCTTCCGCCGTTTGACAAAGCACAATTTGTTCCAGTCTGGCTCGCTAAAATCCGATGAAGCAGAATCCATAACTTCCAAAGACCGGCCTGGTTATGAATGCCCGAACTTCACACAACCGCTGCACAAAATTGGATCTGAAACCCGGGCTGTTGGCGCAACTGTTTGGTTGTAAGAATGTTACAACAAATTAATTCCCCAAAAAAAATGTTGTAAATTTTTTGGAATTCTCCTATTTTCATTTCAATTGCACCATTTGGTGCCGGGGCAACCGGGTTTTTGCCCTGAAGTGCAGAGGCACTAAAAAACAGAAACCAATTAAAACAAACAACATCGGAGGAACCAGATGAAGTTTAATAAATGGACAGTGGGTCTCGCGGCCATCGGGGTGGTCAGCCTTGCCTCGGCGGCGCGCGCGGACGAACAAATGAGCCAGGTGCAAACCGCGCTCTCGAACACCACACTCAGTGGTTATGTGGACGTGGCGGCAACATGGAGGCCAGGCACGGACAGCGGGCCATTGGGCGGTCCGAATATTCCCGCCAGCAGCTATTCAAAAAATGACGGCTTCAGTCTGAATGCCGTTGACATCGCCCTCGACAAGCCGATGGATGAAAGTCCATGGGCGTCGGGTTATCATGTGGAATTAATGCTCGGCCCCGATCAGCCCCTCAATTCCGGCTATACTTCCCACGACGGCAATTACGCTGGCATCCGTCAGGCTTATGTGACATTGCGCACTCCGGTGGGCAACGGCATTGACTGGAAAGTTGGCGTGTTCGATACCATCATTGGTTATGAATCCACCAGCGATCCGTTGGATCCGAACTACACCCGCTCCTACGGCTACACCATCGAGCCGACGACACACACAGGCGTTTTGGCCACCTACAAAGTGAGCGACGTGCTGGCAATTTCGGCTGGTGTGGCCAACACTTGGGGCACTACCGGGGGAACTCTTAATGGCACCGCCGTCTATGAATCTCAAAAGACCTACATGGGTTCAATTGCATTGACCGCGCCGGACAGTTTCGGTCCTATGAAAGGCGCGACCCTCAATTTGGGCGTCATTAATGGAGTTGACTCAGCACGCTACGGTGCTGGCACCAGAAGCAGTTATTATGCGGGGTTGACCCTGCCGACGCCCAGTTCCGCTGTGAAACTGGGGGCCGCCTTCGACTACCTCAACTTCAATGACAGCGGTGCTGCAAACGGCGACGACAGCGTCTGGGTGGCCGGCCTTTATACCACCATTCAACCCACGGACAAGCTGTCCTTTAACCTCCGTGGTGAAATTGTGGATGCCACGCAAATTGGCTCTTCCCTTGTCAGTCCGAATCCGCTCAACGGCTTCTATGCCGGGCACTATGCGGATGAACTCACGGCCACGGTCCAGTACAAACTGTGGGTCCATGTGTTGAGCCGGGTGGAATTCCGGTGGGACCATGTTGATGGCGATGCCTTTGGCTATTCGCCAACGACTGGCAACCCAACCAAGAAAAACGACTTCCTGCTCGCGCTCAACCTGATCTATCAGTTCTAATTTAAGTTGGAAGCTCAAGCCCCTTCCGGGAAAACCGGAAGGGGCTTTTTATTCCCCAAACGTCCGTAGCAACCGGGGTAACGAGGCTCACTTGAAATGCAGAAGGCAGAATGAGGAATGAAGAAATTTCGGCTTTGAACCGTCGGTTTCTGCATTCTTTTTTCTTCGTTCTGCCTTTGAAGCGAGCTTCCTCACGCCGGCTCCTGCACAACAAAACTTGGCTTCGCCCGCGCTTCTGCTGATAATCCGCCCTCCAAATGCAATTCATTCGTGACATTTACGCGGCGAAACGCGCGGCCGGCCGGCCAGTCATCTCTTTTGAGTTTTTCCCCCCGAAAACCGATGAAGGCGACCGCAATCTTTTGGAAAAGCACGTCCCCGCCCTGCTCCAGGCCAAACCCGATTATTGCTCCGTCACCTATGGCGCCGGCGGCAGCACGCGCGACAAAACGCTGATGATTGTGGATCGCCTCCAACGGCAGCACGGTCTCACGGCGCTGGCGCATCTCACGTGTGTTGGTCACACCCACGGGCAGGTGCGCGAGCTTTTGGAAAAAATCCGCTCGCTGGGTTGCAGAAACATTCTCGCGTTGCGCGGAGATCCGCCCGCCGGCGGCGAATTTCAGCCGCCGCCCGGCGGTTTTGAATTCGCCGCGCAACTCGTCCGGTTCATCCGCGAGTCGGGCGATTTTTCCATCGGCGTCGCCGGTTTTCCCGAAGGCCACATCGCGTGCCGGGACGGCAAACACGCCGATTGGCGGCATTTGAAGGAAAAAACGGACGCCGGCGCGGATTTCATCCTCACGCAATTGTTTTTCGACAACGCCGACTATTTTGAATTTCGCGATTTTGTTGCCGGCAAACTTGGCGTTTGCGTGCCGCTCGTGCCCGGCATCATTCCGATTTTGAACGCGTCGCAAATCACGAAATTCACGCAGCTTTGTGGCGCGAAAATTCCGCCGCCACTCCGTTCAAAACTCGATCAATTGGCGGACCATGACGAAGCCGCCGCGGAATTCGGCATCGATTACGCCACGAAACAGTGCGAGGAATTGCTGCGCGCCGGCGCACCGGGGCTGCATTTTTACACGCTGAACAAATCACGCTCGACCGTGCGGGTTTTGAAAAATCTCGGTCTGGTGTGAAAAATTGTGGCAACGGACGTCAGTTCGCTCTGACTTCCTGTGAGAACCTGAACGAAGTGAGCCGACTGCTGTCGGCGGCCACGTTGAAAAACGCGAATCAAAACAAATTGTTCGCCATGATCCCGATGACACTCAACGGTCCCTGGTCTTCCAAACCATCGGCCATCTTATCCAGTTTTTGCAGCGAGAGCTTGGCGTTCTTATAAAACTCCTGGTCGTTGACGAGTTTGCCGACCGTGCCTTGTCCCTGATTGACCTTCTGCAAAATCTGGTTGAGATTTGTCATCGAAGCGGTGGTCGCGTTGTAGAGCGTTTCGTCGGTCACCAGCCTGCCGATGGTGCCCTTGCCGGCGCTGACGCCGCTGACGACCTGGCGCACGTCGGCCACGGTGTCTTGCAAATTGGTCACCGTCGTCAGCGCAGAAGCATAAAGCGAATCTTCATAAATGAGTTTGCCGACCGTGCCCTGCCCGCTCGCGATCTGGCCGGAAATGCTTTCAATGTTGGAAATGGCTCCGCCGATGTGGCCGCTGTTTTGTTTGATGAAATCGGTCAGCGGACCGAGCAGGTTGTCAATCTTGTCGCCGGTGAAGCTGTCGCCAAACCTTTTGATGCCGGCAGCGGCCTCGTCGAGCTTGGCCATGACGGCGTTGAGGTCGGGCTGTTCTTCCGTTTCCAGCACCATGCCGTCGGTGGCGCGCGGCGCCTCCGTTGAACCGAAACCGATGGCAACAAAATTCTGCCCCATCAAGCCGGTGAATTTGACGACGGCCCGGCTGTCCGTTTTCACAACGGCGTCGGAATGAAGCTTCATCGTGACTTCGGCCTTGTTGCCGGTGAGCGCAATTTTTTCGACGCGGCCGATTTCCACGCCGGCCATTTTGACGCTGTTGCCGGCCTTCAAGTCCTGCACGGTGTTGAACAGCGCGCTGAGGCGGTAGCCGCCGCGGAAGGATGCCATGCCGCCCAGCGTTTCAACAATGAGCACGGCGGCCATGGCCACGAGGACCACGAAAACGCCCAGGCGGGTTTCGAGTGAATTTTTCATAAGCTTTTGGATTAAGGTTCGCGTTTAAAATCTGCGCGCAAAAAATTTTGGACGAGCGGGTCATCAAAACGCCTTACTTCATCCGGCGTGCCGATGGTGAGAATGCGGCCTTCATTGATGACGGCAATGCGGTCGGCCACGCCAAACGCGAGATCGCGGTCGTGCGACACAATCAGCGACGTGACGTGAATGCGTTGCTGGAGTTTGAGAATTTCCTCGCCAATGACCACGGCCGAAAGCGGATCCAGTTCGCTGGTCGGTTCGTCGTAAAGAATCAGTTGCGGCTCAATGACCAGCGCGCGGGCGATGGCGACACGCTTTTTCATGCCGCCGGAAAGTTCGCCGGGTATTTTGTCCTCGGTGCCTTTGAGGCCGACGTCCTCAAGCTTTTCAGCAACGATGCGCGCGATTTCCTCCGGCGGTTTGAGCCGGTGCTCGCTCAAGTAAAGCCCGACGTTTTCGCCAACGGTCAGCGAATTGAACAGCGCGCCGGATTGGAACACGAGCGCGAGCCGGTATTTGCTGGCAATTTCCGGTGTTTGGATGGACTCGCCATTGATGAGGATTTCGCCGGCATCGGGCGGTTCGAGTCCGATGAGGTGTTTGAGCAACACGCTTTTGCCGCTGCCGCTCGGCCCCATGATGACAAAAATTTCTCCGGGCTGAACCTCGAAATCAAGACCCTTGAGCACTTCCTGCCCGTCAAAACTTTTGCGCAGGCCGCGCACCTGGAGGCTGACGCCGGAATGGTTGCTCGTTGCGGTGTTCATTATTTCAGCAGAACGCGCGTGAGCACGTAGTCAAAAATCACGATCAGGACGATGGAATTGACGACGGCCTTCGTGACCGAGCGGCCAATGCCGCGCGGCCCGCCGATGGTCGCCAGGCCCTGGTGACACGAGACAATTCCGATGATCAGCGCGAAGCAAAAACTTTTGAACACGCCGTTGGCCACGTCCTTCAATTCAACCACGTCACGCAAATTGGCCCAAAAGGCCTGAAATGGAATCTCGATGTGGCTGTTGGTCTCGGCAACGACCGCGCCGCCAAGCCAGCCAATAAGAATCGCAAAAACCACGAGCATCGGCAGCGCAACCGCAATGGCGATCAGTCGCGGCAGCACGAGGTAATGAACCGGGTTGATGTTCATTGTGCGCAGCGCGTCAACCTCCTGATAAACACGCATGGAGCCGATTTCCGCCGCCATCGCCGAACCAATGCGTCCCGCGATAAGAATGGCCATCATCACCGGCGCCAGTTCCTTGGCCATCGAGATGCCGACGATGCCGCCGACGGCGCTGGCCAGGCCGCGTTCGACCAGCACCGGACCGGTTTGCAACGCAATGACCGCGCCGATGAAAAACGACAGCACGCAAACCATCAGCAGGCTGGCGTTGCCGATTTCAAAGAATTGGTCTAAGACTTTCTGCCGCTGCCGCCACGCCAGCGGCAGGGACAGCAGCGTGCGCCAAAACAACAGAAAAATTTCGCCGATGTTTTCAAACATAATTTATTTCTCTGCGCGGCCCGTTTGCGCGTGCCATTGGAGCGCCGGAACATAAAACAAACGCAACTTTTTCATTTCCGAATCCGATTGATACTGGAAAAACCCGGACAGGAGCGAGCATTTTTTCGACACGGGCGTCGTGTCGCGGCGATACAGATTCCAGAGAAACGACTGGCTGGTGGCGCCGGCTTTGGGATTGTTTTCCGAACGCCACAACGACCACAGCGGCGACCAGTTGCGCTCGACGCCCCGGTTGTTGGGCAGTGCCGATTCAACCAGCGCGAGAATTTGCAGCCGGCTGTTGCCATTGGAATCGTAGTGCCAGGTGAACAGCGGCCAGAAATCAACGCGCTGCCGCTCCGCACCGGTTTCGGTGTTTTTTTCCGTCACATTCGAAAACAGATAAAACAAAATGCGCACACGTTCCCGATCCAGGCCCTCGGTATGCAGGCGTTTGTACTTGTAAAGTGGCCAGAGATAAAAATCGCTTTCTAACGTGTCGTTGTGCGAACGGCTGAACAAAGGGAATACGCGCGTGGTGGTTTTGCCTTCGCCGCGGGCGACAACGACGAACGGCCAGGGGCCCTGCCATTCGTGATATTTTTTTTCCCGGTCGTCAATCCAGGCGAAAAACGGCCAGAGCACGGAGGTCGAATCGCGTTTGGGAGAGCGGAGCACGCCGTAAATCGGCCAGTCGGCGCTAAGTTTTTCCGGGTCGTCGGCGCCGATGCCGGTGGTTTGTTTGAAATGAACCGGCCAGAGCATGAAAAATTTGTCATGGCCGCCGATGATTTCCGTTTCACCAAAGCCGTTGGTTTTCGTGGTCACGGCCTTGTGTTCACTGCCGATCAGCGGCCAGAATTGCCACCCCTGCAGGCCATCGCCGTGCCGCAGATGGAAAAACGGATAAAGATAATTGTCGGTAACGACATCCCTCTTCCGCGACCCGCCATAAACGGGAAACAGGACGAAGAAAATTTCGTCGCGAAACAGCCGGTCCCGGATGTGACCATAAAGCGGAAACAGCGCGGTGTAGTTCTTGTTCGCGTCCGGCGAGCGTTGTTGAAAATAAAACGGGAAAATCGTGAATCGTTCTGCAGGGAAATCATCCGGGTTCTGGCCACCGGAAAAGCTGAGCAGTTGGCCGAGTTGCCAGCGGTATTCCATTCCATAGCGCTCATAAGTCAGCACCGGGTAAAGCAAATCGAATTCCTTTGATTCGGTTGCGGGATCGGCGTCATAAGCCAGCAGCGGCGGGACCGCCCATGTTTTTTCCGAATCTTTGCCCTGGTCATAAAAAAACGGCCCGGCGGCTTCGGTGCGTTGACCCGAATCCAAAACCAGCGCAAATTGATCGAAGATCGGCCCGGCGCGAAGACCATCCCCGGCAAAAGCGGCGGATGGAAAACCGATTGCCAGGCCCAAGCAACAAACCCGCAAGCGATGAATGAATATTTTGGACCGGGTGAACATGCTCGTGCCCTTAAGCTGGAATAGCGAATTTTGACGGGGTTTTGACAAGATATTTAGCGCCTTGCGTTATCGTTATTGAAAACAGGATTTGCTGCTTTTCAAGCCGTTGGAAGTTAGGTTTAACATTGATATTGACTTCTTGCGAATTTTCTTTATGCTTTTCAGACACTTGAGGTTTTACCTCGGTTCCTCCTGACCCAGTGTCGACAACGAGTTGTCGGCGCTGGGTTGTTTTATTAACGGACGCCACCGGCCAAGCAAATTCAACAACGCCGGCAAAAAAGTCAGGCCCGCAATCATGCACGTCGCAATCCCCGTTGCCATCAGGCAGCCCAAAGTGTACAAGCCGTGATGTTTGGAAAGCATCAGACTGCCGAAACCGGCGATGGCCGTCAACCCGGACACGAGCACGGCTTTGCCGGTGCTCCGCGACAAAATGCCGGGCGTGCGTTCCTCGGCAAAACGATTGAGGATGTGAATGCCGTTCGTCACGCCGATGCCAATGATCAGCGGCAGCGTCATGATGTTTGCCAGATTAATGGGAATCCCCAGCCGGCCCATCAATCCGGCCAGCCAAAGCGAGCCGATGGCCACCGGCAGCAATGAAAGAATCACGGCGCCCACGCTCCGGAAATGGAAAAGCACCATGAGTGCAATGGCCATCAAGGAATACCACGCCGCCTGCACAAAGCTGTCTTTCATCACCGTCTCGTACTCATATAACTGGACGGGTGTGCCGGTGACATTGGGATCCACGGTCCGCAAGGCGGAGACAAACTTTTCCTGGTTGTCACGTTCCCAGACGTCGTTCTTGGGATAAACCTGCAACAATAATTTGCCGGTCACACCCACAAACTCGTTATGCACCGCCGGTGGCAGGTCCTCGACCCGCACCGGTGCGCTGTCGTCCTGATGTTGCAGGAACTGGAAGGTGCCGATCAAATCGGAAAACAAGGCCTGTTGGAACTGCGCCAATTTTTGCGCATGTTCCTCGAGGGCCGATGTGTCGCCCACCAGCATGGTTTTGCGTAAATTTTCAATCGCCTGCCGCAAGGCAACCAGTTGCCGGGTCAAAGCTGGTTCGTTGGTTCCCACCTCTTCGAGCGCGTTGCCGAGATATCCATAAAGTCCATAAAGTGTGCGGCTCAAATCGTAAACATCCACCGGACGCGGGTCCGGCGGGTTGAACGCCAAGGTTGCAACTTGTTGTTTGATTTCGCCCACCAATCTTAATTTTGAGGTCTGGTCCGCGAGAAAAACGGCGTAAAATGGCGGTTCAATATCCGCGACCACCGGAAGCTGCTTTGTTTTTTCCGCCAGATCAACGGCATTGGTCAGCGAGTCGGCAATCACCGCCCCGTAAAGCAGCGATTTGTCCGCCAAATCCACCAGTTTGTGGGCGAAGACCACCGAAGGCAGGCTGGGGCTCTGCAATTTGATCAAGTTGTAATCGAAATGGACTTTACGGGCTTCAAACAACGCCGCCACGCACAATCCGGCGGTGATGCCCAGCACCAGCGCCGGCCGTTGCAGCCAGATGTTTTCAATCCGCGCCCGGGCTGCGTCCTCGGTTGCCTGGTGATCCATGACGTTTTGCCGCCCCCGCAACAACATCACCGGCAGCAGGGTCATCATGGGGATGAAGCAAATCAGCAGGCCGCCCCCGCAGATGACGCCCATTTCCTGGATGCCTTTGAAATTCGTAAACGCCATCGCCAGAAACGCGCCAGCAGTCGTCAACGCGCCGGTGAAAATCCCCTGCCCGGTAAAAACCATCGCTTTCGTCAGCGCGGCTTCCGCCGTTTTGCCGTGCCGCAACTCCTCCTCATAACGTGTGATCAAATGCACGCCATAATCAATTCCCAGGCCGATGAGCATCGGCACAAACGTGACTGTCAAAATGTTCAGAGGCCCGACCGTCAGCGCGGCAAACGCAAGCGTGTAGGCCAGGCCGACGACCAGACAGATCGTCGCCTTCACCGGCCGTCCGGTTTCATTGTACCCGTATATAAAAATCAGCGCGCACAAAACGAGCGACACAACACTGGCCAGCGTGGCGTCCTTCTCTGATTGCATCATTTGATCGTAATCCAGGACCGGCTGACCCGTGAGACCCACATTGAGGCCAGGCACTTCCATTTGTGTTTCTTTGACCAGTTGGCGCAAACGGTCAATCGAGCGGGCGTCCAGCTCATCCTGGGTTGGTGCGGTTAACTGGCCCGCTGCTTTACGGCTGGTTTCCTCGCTGGGCGCATGGGTTTTGACCAAAAAAATGCGGCCGTTGGCAAAGGTGATGTAACTTGAAAGAACAGCGTCTTCTCCGCCGCCGAACAGGGTGAAGATGTTGGGCGATGGCGGCGTGCCGGACCGATGCAGGGAGTCGGTGGCCTGGGTCAGGATGTGCGTCAATGCGGGCAGCGAATTGACCAGCGAGTCAGTGTCGGCATTGGCTTCGCGTGGCGCGGTGCGGAACGCCGTGTTGATCTGTTCAAAAAATGAAACCAGGTTGGTCGTCTGGGTGAATTGCCGGATGAACGGCTGGGCGGCGTGGAGCATGGTCTTTAGGTCCACCAGATTCGTTTCCGGCACATACAGCAGCCCTTTGGAACCCATTATCATCGGGGTCTGCGCGTAAAAAACATCCTGGAACAGATTCGTTTCCGCCTGCATTTTGGCGGCAATGCGCTCGACGAACTGGCGGTTTTTCTCGAGGTTGTCGCTCTCCACCACCACCACCAGGGCATCCGGCTGCGGAAATTCCTTTTGAAACTGGAGAAAATTCCGGTGATATTTCTGATTGGGCCCGACCAGGTTGTCCTGGTTCATGTCAAAGTCGAGATGACCATAGGGCTTCGGCAGGGCGTAAACCACGCAGATCAGGAACAATCCGATATGCGGCCAGAAAAACCAGCGGGGATGACGGATCACTGCCGCCGCCAGCCCGGCCAGCAGCCGCGCGAGAAAACTGTCAGCGCTTAATGCCTTCATGCTTCAGGTCGCGCGGTTCATGCTTCCGGGAATTCGGCGTTGGAATAAACTTCCTTCACGTCGTCATGTTCCTCCAGCGCTTCGATCAGTTTATTGACCGCCGTGGTGGCCGCGTCGCCGGCCAGCGGCAGGGTAAGGGTGGGCACCCACGTGATTTCCGCCGCCTCACACTTGATGCTCTTTGCTTCAACCTGTTTGTGTACGGCCTCAAAATTTCCCGGCTCGGTCAAAATTTCATATCCCTGGGGCTCGGCCTTGAAATCCTCCGCGCCCGCCTCGAGCGCCAGTTCCATCAATTGATCTTCACCTGCCGCTTCGCGGGACACGATGATTTGCCCTTTCCGCTGAAACAACCGGCTGACCGATCCCGGCGTCGCAATGCTGCCGTTGTTCTTGGTCACGATGCTGCGAATGTCCGACGCCGTGCGATTGCGATTGTCCGTGCTCACTTCAACGAGCAGCGCCACGCCGTTGGGCCCGTAAATTTCATAAGTCAAATCCTCGAAGTTCGCGCTTTCCCCGCCGCCGGTGCCCTTCTTGATGGCGCGCTCGATGTTGTCGTGCGGCATGTTCGCCGTGCGGCACTTGAGCAGCACCATGCGCAGGCGCGGATTCATGCCCGGATCGCCGCCGCCGATTTTGGCGGCGATGGTGATCTCACGGCCAAGCTTGGAAAAAATCTTCCCGCGTTTGGCGTCAATCGCGCCCTTGAAGTGCTTGACCTTCGCCCACTTGCTGTGTCCAGACATGTTTGGTTGTTGATTGAGGCTTGAAAGTTGAGCGTTGCAAACCGATCCTTCCCCGGACCTCAACCTTCATCTGTCAACTCGCCGCCTCCACATAAACCGCTGTGCCGTAACACAGCACCTCGGTGATGCCCGCCGCAAGCTCCGTTGCGTCGTAACGCACACCGATGACGGCGTTGGCGCCGAGCTCTCCGGCGTGGGTGAGCATCCGGTTGAAGGCGTCTTCGCGCGTACGTTCGCAAAGATTGGTGTAAAGTGAAATATTCCCGCCGAAAACCGCCTGAATGCTGGCGCCAAAATTTCCGACGATGGAGCGCGACCGCACAATGATGCCGCGCACGACGCCGAACGATTTGATCACACGGTAACCGGGCAGTTCAAATGTCGTTGTCGTCAATGGATGTGTCAGACTCATAGGCCAACGATTGAACACGACGACACGCGCCGACAAAAGCGAAAAGTTCCGTTTGCCCAGGAGCGCGGACCGCTTGTCCGCGCGCCTAAGGCGAGAGCCACGCAAACGCCGGCAGATTCCGCAACACGGTGAATACAAACACGGTGACGAGAAGCGCCCACAACATTATGGGCGACACAATGAACGCGCCCGGTCGGTTTCGGATTTTTTGCATGACAAACCATGCGCTCTGCGCCGTCAGCGCCGTGAGCGTCAGAACGAACAGTGCATTGTCCTGCAGCGCGCGGAGCAGGTGGCCGTGCAACAATTGATACGCCGCCCGCGTCGCGCCGCAACCCGGACAGTTCAAGCCGGTCAGTGAATGAAACAAACAAATGGGATAAAAACCGTGCTTCGCCGGATCGAAGAAAAACAGAACCGCGCCCGAACCCAGGGCTGCCACCACCAGCACGACAACCGTGAAAAATACGAGCGACTGCGGCGCGGCTGTTTTCGGCGGCGCGGATTGTGATTCAGCGCGCATGGTTCAGGTTCAAAAGGTTTTGAAATGCCACTCGAAGTTTCCCGGGTGAAGCGCAAAATTGAGGAAGGCCAGCCCGAATCCCAAAACCAGGCTCGCTCCGGAAAGAATCAATCCGGCAATGGCCAGCCCACGGCCTTCGTAAAGCTCGGGATGCCGGTTGATTTGTGACAACCCGATGAGCGAGAAGACCAGCCCGAGCAGGCTGAACGGGCAGCCACAGCACGGGCATCCACAACAGCACGTCAGTGACAAAATGCAGAAAATCAGTCCTGCCGTCGCAAAGGAATTGGTTTTGGGCAATTGGCCCGCCGTTGAAGTCCCCGGCTTCAGCGGCCCGATCACCGGCGGAATTGGCGGCGCGAAATGTCCCGCAAATTCCGGCAGCGCGCCGAGCGGTTTCCATTCTGGCGCGCCGGGAGCGAGCGTTGGTGTCTGCGCGTTGGCGCGGCCTTCGGCAATCCACTGCCGCAACTGCCCGGCGGTTGCCGGACCGTACTCTCTGCCGTCCGCTCCAATGATTTTATACATGGGTCAATGATGTTTCGCGTTTTTCAGAATAAAGATGAAGCTCGCGGTTGTCACAACAAGCAAAAGCAAAACAAGATAAACCGCAGTCCGCCTCCGCCGGTTTTTGACTGGAACCACAACTCCCAATTTCTGCGGAGACGCAAAGGCCTCCGCAAATTCCGGCACTGAATCCAGAAAGACCCGGTCTTCCGCGCCGTCGGGCATAACAGGCGTTTTTTGCTCCACCCGATCTTCTTGAATCCATTGTTTGATCTTCTCGGCGGAAACCGGGCCGTATTCACATCCGTCCAAACCAAGGATTTTATACATACGCGCCTCTCTACTCATCCTCGTTTCCCCCGGCCATACAACCGGTGTCCCTGCACACGCCACGTTTCGCTTCGGCGACAAAATCCAGCAAAATTTTCGCCTTGGGGCTGGTGAATTTTTTTTGCGCTTCCTCAATTGCCGCCCGCAAATTTTTCCCGCTGCGGAAAAGCATATGGTAAATCCGCTTCAATTCCATCCGCTGTTCCGCGGTAAATCCCGCGCGGCGCAGGCCGACGACGTTCAACCCGCAGATCTCGTTCACCCGGCGCGCCATTGTGAACGGTGGTAAATCCTGGCTGATGCCTGAACCGCCTTGCATCAGTGCCAGCGTGCCCACCCGGCAAAACTGATGCACCAGACAGTTGCCGGAAATGAACGCGCCGTTCTGCACGACGGCGTGCCCCGCCACCATCGCGCCGCCCCCAAGGATCACATGATCGCCCACCACCACGTTGTGCCCAACATGACATTGAGGCGTCAGGAAATTGTGCGAGCCGACAACCGTTTCCCCTTCCGGTGTGTTTGAGCAATTCACGGTGACATGTTCGCGAAAGCAGTTGTGGTCGCCGATGCGCAGCCGCGTCGGCTCGCCTTTGTATTTCAAGTCCACCGGCTCGTCACCGATGACGCAGCTTGCATGAAACGAATTGTGCGCGCCGATGGTCGTCAGTCCCGTGAGATAAACGTGCGGCCCGACGACGCAGTGCGCGCCCAGTTCCACGCCTTCGTCAATCACGGCATACGGCCCGACGCGAACGGTCGAATCCAGTTTGGCCTTCGGATGAATGATGGCGGTTGGATGAATCACAGAATAAAAGTGACGCATTCGGCTTGATTGCCAAGTTCAAAATGCCGCACGGCCCGAAGATGCTTTGTCCCGCCGTGGCTTCATGGTAAATGTTAAGCCTGAAATGACCGGCACGGCCGCAACTGAATCCATCCGCAACTCCGATAAATCGCGAGCACGCGACAAAAGTCGGTGTTCACAATCCGCAATCCGCAAATTGCCGGAGTTGCTCGCGCCCGCCGGCGATTGGGATTGCGTCCGCGCCGCCGTTGAAAACGGCGCCGATGGGATTTATTTCGGACTCGAAAAGTTTAACGCGCGAATGCGGGCGGACAATTTCACCGGGACCGATTTGCCGAAGCTGATGGAATTTCTCCACCGGCGCGGCGTGCGCGGCTATGTCACCCTCAACACGCTGGTCTTTGAAAACGAACTCGCCGATGCCGAAAAATATCTGCGGACGATGATTGCCGCCGGCGTGGACGCGGTGATTGTGCAGGATGTGGGCCTCTGCCGGCTCATCCGGCAACTCTCGCCCGATTTTCCGATTCACGCCTCGACCCAGATGACCATCACCAGTGCCGCCGGCGTGGAATTTGCCCGTGAACTCGGCTGCAACCTCGTCGTGCTGGCACGGGAATGTTCACTCCAGGAAATTGAAAAAATTCAAACCGCGCAAGGTAGGGCGGGCAGGGGACTGCCCGCCGCTGAATTGCCCGCCAACGACGGCGCGCAGGGGACTGCGCGCCCTACCCAGTTGCCCCTGGAAGTTTTCGTTCACGGCGCACTCTGCATCGCCTACTCGGGTCAATGCCTCACCAGCGAGGCGCTGGGCGGACGTTCGGCCAATCGCGGTGAGTGCGCGCAAGCGTGCCGGATGCCTTACGATTTGATTTCCGACGGCAAACAAGTTCCGCTCGGCGACCGGAAATACCTGTTGAGTCCGCAGGATTTGGCCGGATTGGAAGTTTTGCCGGAATTAATCCGTGCGGGTGTTGCTTCGCTGAAAATCGAAGGCCGGCTCAAATCACCGGAGTATGTCGCCAATATCACGCGCATCTACCGACAGGCGCTGGATGCGCTGGTCGAGAGTCGAAAGTCGAAAGTCGAGGGCAAAACAACATCCGGCTCTCGACCCTCGACCCTCGACCCTCGACGTTATGACATGGAGATGGCCTTTTCCCGCGGCCTGCACACCGGCTGGTTCGGCGGCACCAATAACCAGCAGCTTGTCCATGCGCGCTTTGGCAAAAAACGCGGTGTCTATCTCGGTGAGGTCATGCGCGTGTTGCGCGATGGCGTGACCGTCCGGCTCGAAGGCCCGTTGAAACCGGGCGATGGTGTGGTGTTCGACGCCGGCAAACCGGAAGAAAACGAGGAGGGCGGACGGGTGTATGAAATCCACCAACAACGTGCTGCCGGCGTCCCGCCGGCAGTTCTGAAATCAACCCAAACCAAGGGAGCGGGAAGGGCAAGCATGGCCCAAGAAAGTCAGTCCTGCCGGCAAGATGCCAGCAGCACGCTGGAAACCGTCCTGCGCTTCGGCCATGGCGACATTGATTTCTCGCGCGTCCACGTCGGCGACAAATTGTGGAAAACCAGCGACCCGGAACTGGACCGGCGATTGCGTCAAAGTTTCGAGGGTGACGTGCCGAAGTTTCAGCGGCTCATTGAAATCCAAGTGCACGGTGTCGAAGGCAAACCCCTCACGCTCATTGCGCACGACGAATTCGGAAATGTCGCAAAAGTCGAATCCTCCATGCCGCTGGCGAAAGCTGAAAAGCAACCGCTTACGTCCGAACGTTTGCGCGCGCAACTGGGCCGGCTGGGGGGCACGCCGTTCAAACTCGGCGAGTTGAAAAACAATTTGGCGGGCGCGGTTTTGTTGCCGGTGAGCGAGTTGAATCGCCTGCGCCGCGAAATCACGGGGGAATTGGAAAAGCTTCGGCTGCGACCGAAGCGGTGGCAACTCAACGTGCTGCCGGCATCTTGCCGGCAGGTCCATTCCAGAACTTCCGGCGGGACGCCGGAAGCACGTTTGGCGAATCTCATCGTCTTGGTCCGCAACCTGTCCCAACTGGAAGCCGCGTTGAAATGCGGCGTGACGACCGTCTATTGCGAATTTGAAGACTCGAAGAAATATCGCGAAGCCGTGACGCTGTTTCACGCCGCCTTTGCCTGCAATGGTAGGGCGGGCAGTCCTCTGCCCGCCGCCGGTTCGCAAATAGACGACGGCGCGCACGGAGTGACGCGCCCTGCCATCTGGGTTGCACCTCCAAGAATTTTCAAACCGGGCGAGGAATGGACGCTGGCGCAGGTGCGCTCCTGCAACGCCGACGGTTATCTGGTTCGCAATTACGATCACCTGAAGTTCTTCACCCACGACCGGCGCATTGGCGACTACTCGCTCAACATCGCCAACCGGCCGGCGGCGGATTATTTCAAAAACAAATTCGGCCTGGAACGCGTCACCACGAGTTACGATCTGAATTTTCAGCAGCTCGAAGCGTTGTTGCTGGCCGCGCCGCCGGAATGGTTCGAGGTGACGATTCACCAGCACATGCCGATGTTTCACATGGAGCACTGCGTGTTTTGCGCGTTTCTTTCCACAGGCACGGATTACCGGAATTGCGGCCGCCCGTGCGACGTGCATGACGTGCGGCTGCGCGACCGCGTGGGCGCGGAGCATCCACTCAAGGCCGATGTGGGCTGCCGCAACACGGTGTTCAACGCGCTGGCCCAAACCGGCGCGGAATATGTGTCGCGGATGATAGAGTTGGGCGTGCGGCATTTCCGCGTGGAATTCCTCAACGAAACACCGGACCAGGTGACGCAGACCATTTCAAAATACCGCCGGCTTTTGCGGGGTGAAATCACCGGCACCCAGCTCTGGCGCGAATTGAAACTGATGAACCAACTCGGCGTCACCCGCGGTCAGATTGGGAAATAAACCGCGTTTCGGTTGCCAACTTCGCTCGCATCCGTCAACATCGTTTCATGCCAACCGCGCGCATTTGTTCGAACCGTGAAACCTGAAATGACAGCCGAAACCACCGCCACACGTTGCCGGGTGGAAGGCCTCCGCGTCTGTCTGGAACTTGCCGACGGACGGTTTGTGAGTTTTCCCGCCGCCAAATATCCGCTGCTGGCCGATGCGCCGCAAAACCTTCTCGAAAAGGTCAAATTGCGCCTGAACGGTCTGGCCTTGCGTTGGGAAGAATTGGATGAAGATATCTTGGTGGACGACGCCGTTTGCGGGCGATTTCCGCGTCCCAAAGCGTTGGTTGCTTAATTTTCGGACTACACGATTCGGCTCGCTGCATCTCCGTTCAATTCCTTGATTTCTTGGGCGAGATGGTCGGCCTGCTTTTCCAGTTCGGAACTTTCACTTTCGAGCAGTTTCGTCCTCTCCGCCGCAAGTTCATCCAGCACGCCGGATTTCTGTTCGCTGAGCTGGCAAAGTTCGTATTCGGGGCTTTCCCTCAACTGATTCAACGACTCGATGACCGTGATGATCTCCAGTTGCAAGGTTTCATATGATAAAACTGGGATGGCTGCCATTGCCCATGCCGATGCCGCAAGGATTCCTTCATGGTTTGAATTTATCCGGCATCCGCGCCTGCTTGGCCGCCCTTGTCAGTCGGTTTTTGCGGGTGGCTGGTTACGGCAGGAAAAGCCACTGCGCTTCCGCGCCATCCCGCCGGAGCCGCCCCAGCCCGTCCGGCGCGGGATTGCTTTTTACTTTGGCTTGGCGGGCTTGTCGTGAAGAGCCATTTCCGACTTCCCGGAAGTTTCGGCGAACCGGTATTGCCCGCTGGCGCGCGCTTTCCGTTCCAATTCCATGTAATGCTCGCCCAGCCGGCGCACGTCGTGGCCGACCTGCGCCGAAATCTGATGCCGCACACGGCGGATTTCGCCGATGACCGGGTCGTCTTTCATAACGCTTCACTTTCGCCCAGCAACTCCAGTGGTGTCAAGAGCGATGGCGTGGACAAACCGAGCAGGGTATTGACGCGACGGATGTGATCAAACTTCCGGTAGTTGGCCAGATGATTGCAGTTCCAGGTCAGCAGAATGTCGCAGTGGTTGTAAGAAGCCAGCGCCAGATGGAAAGCGTCCGCCGGGTCGGTTCGGGGCATGACAAAAAGTTCAACATAGACCTCGGCGATTTCAATCACTTCGGGTGTGACTGCGAACAATGGCAGCGGCTTCAGCAAGGCCAGTTTTTCAGCCTTTTGCGGGTGGTCTCCCTTTTCAAGCTCCTCGATCACCAGGTAGCAGGCTGCTGAAAAACTCTTTTTTGACCGAAAAATATGCGAATATCCCAATGAATTTGAGGGTCAATTTTCAAATACATGGCTTTTTCATCATCCTGGTAGCTGGTGGCGGCTTCAAACTCGCTGATCTGGGCATCCCACCATTGGCGCGTCCAGTTGCAGCGTGCGACCATTTCCGGTTCCGGACGTTGGTTGTAATAGAAACTCGGGATCGTGGTTTCGATGTAGAGTTTCGACATGGGCAGAGGGTATCAGCCACCCCGCCGGGTGGAAGGATTTTTGTCGCGCTCAATCCCGCCGCCGCCGCAAGGATTCCTTCAGGGTTTGAATTTATCCGGAATGAGGAATCCAGGAATGCAGGAGCAAAGCCGGTTCATGGTTTCATGGGTTCCTTATCGAAACCGAGTTGCGCGTGTCTGATTCCGGCATGAAAAGCCACTGCGCTTCCGCGCCGGTCCCGCTAGGGCCGCCACCAGCGCCGTCAGGCGCGGCATCTTTGTAGAACCACAAATTGAAAACCCTCACCCAGCCTGCGGCCACCCTCTCCCATCCGATGGGCGAGGGACAAGCCCCGTAGGAGCGGTATATTCCAACCATTCGCCGATGATGCCGCTCCTTCCGCCTTCGCCTCCGGCTGTGGCGCGACAGGGACGGAGCTTGGAATTTTCTGATTTCAATTTTCTACAAATATGCCAGCCCTGACGGGCTTGGAAACTCGTGTCAATTCGTGAAATTCGCGTCAAAAAACTCCGCGCCTTTGCCAATTCCGCCCCCACCGCAAGGATTCCTTCGGGCCTGAATTTCTCGAAATGAGGAATCCAGGAATGCAGGAGAAAAGTTGGTTCATGGTTTCATGGATTCCTTATTTTTTTGAGACTTCTCACGTCGTCTCCTACTGAAACCACGAACGGTTTTGCGGGTGTCCGGTTCCGGCCGGAAAAGCCGCTGCGCTTCCGCGCCGGTCCCGCCGGAGCCGCTCAAGTTTTTATGGACTGCGGTGACATGTCACCGCTTTCAAAGCGCCGACCTGTCGGCGCACTCCAAAGGCGAACCCGCGCCGGCAAGGAGTTGAATCGAAGGCAACGAACGAAGAGCCTTTTTCAAAATCTCGTAGGAGACGAGGTAACGAGGCTCATTTTCAAGGATTTCAGAGACTCCTCACGTCGTCTCCTACAGTTTTGAAAGAACCCCTGAAAAAAGAAATGCCCGGTCTTTATTTGCTTCGTTCTCTTCTGTAAAAGTTTTTGCTTTTTCGGCTCAAGCCGGAGATTTTTCCAATATCCGACAGGCGGGACGCGCAGTCGCGCTGGTTAAGATTGTAAATTCAACAACCGAACCAGGGTTTCCTTCACTTTCTTGAATTCTTCCGGCGTCAAAGCGCCTAGCAGCCCGTTAAAGAATGGTCTTTTTTCCGGGCACCGCTAATAAATCGAATGCAGAGATTGGCTGCCACCGATAACAGCAACAACCCGCATCCGCCCAACAGCCAAGTGAGCGTCTGC
>Ga0074044_10000496_pt1 | contig 38017 bp, 38 predicted proteins | sample BogForMeECP23OM1_FD_94443 | JGI IMG/M metagenome (GOLD analysis project Ga0074044, IMG submission 94443) | Bog forest soil microbial communities from Calvert Island, British Columbia, Canada - Bog Forest MetaG ECP23OM1 | ecosystem: Environmental > Terrestrial > Soil > Wetlands ...
CGGCGCCTTCCAGTCGCCGAGAGCGGCGTTGAGCATGGCCAGAGCGACGCGCGCGTCGCCGACCACCGGAACCGCCCGGTGCTTCTCCGCGTCGAACGGCTGGACGTTGATCCCGATGAACCGACGGTCGGGATTCTTGAACAGGGCCCAGGAGCCGGTGGTGAAGTCGGCGAAACGCGTGCCGACGCCGACGATCACGTCGGCTTCGGCGGCGAGCGCGTTGGCTGCGCCGGTGCCAGTGACGCCGATCGCCCCTGCCGCCAGCGGGTGGTCCATAGGAGTCGCCGACTTGCCGGCCTGGGTCTCGCCGATCGGCATCCCGCGGCGGGCGCAGAAATCCATCAGCTCCCCCTCGGCGTCCGAATAGAGCGCGCCGCCGCCGCAGACGACGAGCGGCTTCTTGGCGCGACTCAACAGCGCGGCGGCGTCCCTCACCTCGTGCGGGTCGGGCGCGATGCGGCGCTGGCGATGCACACGCTCCTCGAAGAACGTTTCGGGGTAGTCGTACGCCTCCGTCTGCACGTCCTGACAGAAGGCGAGCGTCACAGGTCCGCAATCCGCCGGGTCGGTCAACACGGCCATCGCCCGGTTCAGCGCCGGCACGATCTGCTCGGGCCGCGCGATCCGGTCGAAATAGCGCGAAACCGGGCGGAAGCAGTCGTTGGCGCTGACCGTGCCGTCGCCGAATGCCTCGACCTGCTGCAGCACCGGATCGGGCTTGCGGTTGGCGAAGACGTCGCCAGGGATCAGCAGCACCGGAAGACGGTTGACGTGCGCGAGCGCCGCCGCGGTGACCATATTGGTCGCGCCGGGCCCGATCGAGGACGTGCAGGCCATCATCCGCTTGCGCCGCGAGGCCTTGGCGAAAGCGATCGCCGCATGCGCCATCGCTTGCTCGTTGTGGGCGCGGTAGGTCGGCAACGCGTCGCGCTCGGCGTAAAGCGCTTCGCCGAGGCCGGCGACGTTGCCATGACCGAAAATGGCGAACACGCCCTCGAACAGGCGCTGCTTGCGGCCGTCGATCTCCACCTTCTGGGCGGCGAGGAAGCGCGCCATCGCCTGCGCGGCGGTCAATCGGATCGTTTTCATTCGGCGTTCCTCATCGTTCGGCATCACGCGCCTTCGTTCGCGGCCTCGCGCCACAGCGCGCAGAGACGCGCATAGGCGACCGCGATGCGCTCGATCGCCTCGCGGTCGCCTATGCGCCCGGCGAACCAATCCGCCGCCGGCTCGACGAAGATCGTCCGGCCGACCGCGAAGCCTTTGACGACGCCGCAGTGTCGCGCGACTTCGAAGGCTTGCGCAAGATCGTCCTCGGGCGCTTCGAGCCCGAGGAGGACGACGCCGCGACAGAACGGATCTGCTTCCTTCACCGCGCGCTCGACCGCTTCCCAAGCGGCGCGCGAAGGTTGGCCCTCGAGTTTCCACCAGTCCGGCTTCACCCCGAGGGCGTAAAGCCGCTCGATGACGAGGGCGGTCGTGTCGTCGTGAACGGGTCCGTTCCTGCTCGCGATGATCTCGATCAAGAGCTCGCGGCCGAGCGTGCGCGCGGCGTCATACAGACGTAGAAGTTCGCGCTCCTGCCGCGCCTTCATCTCCGGCGGATCGTCGGGATGGTAGAAGCAGAGGCACTTGATCGTGTGGGCGATCGGCCATTCCTGCAGCTTGGCCCCCAGCGAGCCGCCGAATTCGAAGTCGAGCGGGCGGGAGCCCGGCTCCTCGACCGGCCTCGCGATCCAGAAGTCGTAATCCAAGGCGCGGAACAGGGCCTCGCGCCCATATTTGCCGTCGAGCAGCATCCCGTAGCCGGGCCGTCCCGCAGCCACCTTGGCCGCCGCCTCGACCGCAAGCAGCTTGAAAGCCGATATGCGCTGGCGCGGCGCTCCGGCATCGTCGGCGATCTTTTCGAGCTGCGCGCGATGGTCGATGGCGAGCGCCATGATCATCGGCGCTTCCGGCCGGCGGGTCGTCGCCCAATGGATGTGGTTCAACGCCTCGTCGCGGCGCAAGGCGCGATGCGGTGAGCCGTGCTCGAGAAACCGGCTGAGCTCAGTCCAGGTCGGATATTCGGCAGAACACAGGAGACGCGACACCGCGAAGGCACCTGCCGCGTTGGCGAAGGCGCAGCAGGTCTCCAGCGGCTCGTCGCTTAGCCAGCCGCGCAGGAAGCCCGACATGAAAGCGTCGCCGGCGCCGAGCACATTATAAACCTCGACGGGAAAGCCCGGTCCCTTGACCCCCTCGTCCAGGCTTGCGGGAATGTCGCCCGGAAACACGACGCAACCCATGGGGCCGCGTTTGAGCACCAGCGTCGCCGCGGTCGCGGCGCGCACGGCGCTCAACGCCGCGAGCGAACCCTCGGCCCCGCCCGCGATCATCATCTCCTCCTCGGTGCCGACGATGAGATCGCATTGCGGCAGGATGGCGCTGAGGCTGCGCGTCACGTCGCCAGACTTGATATAGCGTTCCTCGCCCGCCCCGTGTCCGCCGAGCCCCCAAAGATTCGGCCTATAGTCGATGTCGAACACGATCCTGCGGCCGGCGGCGCGCGCGAGCCGCATCGCCTTCAATTGAGCCGCGGCGGTGTTGGCGCGGGCGAAGTGGGTGCCGCTGACCAGGATCGCCTTGGCGCTTTCGATATAGGCCGGATCGATGTCGCCTTCATCGAGCGCCCCGTCGGCGCAGTTGTCGCGATAGAAGATGAGCGGAAAGGTTCTTTCGTCCCGGACGCCGAGCAGCACGAGCGAGGTCAGGCGCGCGCCGAGCCGATCGCGATGTTGGTCGGGCAGCCCCCGACCGCCTTCGAAAAGGTCGCCATGTCTTCGAGCCGCCCTCCAACCTGGACGCCGTAGAGGTCGACGGAGGAGCGGCCGATGGTGATGATGTCAAGACGCGGGTCGGACACGGGCGAGCCTTTCCGTTCAGGGCTCGATCGGCGCGTCGCCTGCGCCGACGACGTTCTGGTCGAAATCGATGTTGGCGCCGGTCATCAGCCCGGATTCGTCCGAAGCGAGATAGGCGCAGGCGCGGGCGACCTCCTTCGGATCGATGAGCCGTCCGAAAGGCTTCGTCTACGCTGCGGCTTCGAGCCAACCGTCCTGGGCGCCATGATAGGTCTTCATGATTCGGTCCTCGCCCGGCGTCGACATCCAGCCGATGTTGAGGCCATTGACGCGGATACGGAACTTGACGAGCGAGTGGGCGACGTTGCGGGTCAGGGTCGCGAGAGCCCCCTTGGAGGCGCAATAGGCTGCAATGTGCGGCTGTCCGCCATGCGCCGACATCGACTGGATGTTGACGATCGCGCCGGCGATCTTCTCCCGTCGCATGATTCGGACCGTCTCCTGAATGAGGAAGAAGGGCGCGCGCACATTGACGTCGAAGATCTCGTTGTAGCGTTCCTCGGTCGTGTTGAAGATGTCGCCCCGGTCGGTCAGCGCGGCGGCGTTCACCAGGACGTCGACCCGGCCGAACCGCCTGTTCGCCTCGGCGATGACGTCGCGGCAGTCGCCAACCTTGGCGAGATCCGCTTGGACGAAGACTGTCGAACATCCGGCCGCGGAAATCTCCTTCGCCACCCGCGCGCCGTTGTCGGCGTTGCGGCCGCAGATGACGAGGCCTCCGGCCCCGCGTTGGGCAAAGAGCCGGGCGATCGTCTCGCCGAGGCCTTGGGTGCCGCCGGTCACCACGGCGATCTTGCCGGCGAGATTGGCGGGGCCGCGATAGGCTTCGCGCGCGGCCTCGGACGCTGGATGGGCGACCATGGGCGTTTTTCTCCCTCGGGGTCACGGCGGGCGGGCCGTTAACGACCGGACGCCCGAATGAAACAAAAATTCTATTCCCAAGTTAATATGGAACGGATATTCTTTTTTTGGCGCTCGTTCCGGGGTGGTTCCCGGACGCGTTCGCCAGGGAGGAAATCATGAAGTTCGGGATCATCGGCGCTGGCCGCATCGGCAAGATCCACGGCGGCAACGTCGCCGCGCGGCGCGACTGCCAGGTGGCCTTTGTCGCCGACGCCGACCCTGCCGCGGCCGACGCGCTCGCGACGGCGACCGGAGCGAAAACGGCGTCGATCGACGAGATTTTGGGCTCAAATCAGGTCGACGCGGTCGCCATCTGCTCGCCGACCGACACCCACGCCGACCTGATCGAGCGCGCGGCGCGCGCAAAGAAGGCGATATTTTGCGAAAAGCCGATCGACCTCGACGTCAAACGCATTCGCGCCTGCCTCGACGTGGTCAAGCAAACAAACGCAACCCTGATGATCGGCTTCAACCGGCGCTTCGATCCGAACTTCGCCTCGCTGCAGAAGCGCGTCGCCGAAGGCGCCATCGGCGCGCTGGAGATCGTCTCGATCACGTCGCGCGATCCCTCCCCGCCCCCGGTATCCTACATCGCTCGCTCGGGCGGCCTCTTCCGAGACATGATGATCCACGATTTCGACATGGCGCGGTTCATTCTGGGCGAGGATCCCGTCGCGGTCAGCGCCATGGGCTCGGCCCTCGTCGACAAGGCGATCGGCGAGGCAGGCGATATCGACACCGCCGTCGTCATTATGGAGACGAAGTCGGGCAAAGTCGCCCAGATCTCCAATTCGCGCCGCGCCACCTATGGCTACGACCAGCGCGCCGAGGCGCATGGCGCGAACGGCATGGTTCACGCGGCCAACGTGATGGAAACCACGGTCGAGGTCGCCGACGCCCACGGCTTCGCCCGCGACAAGGTTCTGAACTTCTTCCTCGAGCGTTATGAGGCCGCCTACCGGAACGAGCTCGGCGCGTTCGTGAACGCTGTGAACGCAGGCGCGAAGCCGCATCCCGACGGGGAGGACGGCCTCAAGGCCAATCTTCTCGCCGACGCGGCCTTTCAGTCCTGGAAGACCAAACAGCGCATCTCCGTCGGCTGACCGCTCCCGTCTTAACATAAGGCACAGGTGGTTAATCGCTTGCGCGGCGCCGGCCGACGCCGTATAGGCGGCGCCGGGTCAACGGGAACGAGGCATGGCGCAGGTGCAGGAACGACGCCCGGCCTCAGACCGGACGTCCGGCAGCGCGCCGCGCCCCCCGGATCCCGACAGTTTGGTCGCGCGCTTGATTACGGCTGTCAGCCGCCGCCGCCGCACGTTGCGGCGGCTCGGGCTGACGGCGAGCGTTCTCATCGTCGCCGTCTCTCTGACGATCTTCGTGCGAACGCTGCTTCACATCGACGTCAACAAGTTCAGGGCGGCGATCGCCGCGACGGGCGGCGATCAGATAACGCTTGCTTTCGCCTTCACCGCCCTCAGCTATCTGGCGCTGACGGGTTACGATGGTCTCGCGTTGAGGCATCTCGGGATCAAAGTTCCCTATTGGCTGACCGCGCTCGCGTCATTCGCGAGCTACGCCGTTTCGTTCACATTGGGGTTTCCCCTGGTGACGGCGGGCGCGGTCCGCTATTGGCTCTATGCGCCGGCCGGCCTGACGGCCGGCAAGGTCGCGAGTCTCACCGTCGTGGCCGGCGTCACCTTCTGGCTCGGCATGGGCTTTATCGTCGGCGTCGGCTTCATATCCGCGTCCGACGCCGTGGCGGAAATCGACCACTTCAACCCGCTCGCCAATCGCCTGATCGGGCTCAGCGCCCTCGCCGCGCTGACAGTTTATCTCGGCTGGGTCGGCAGCATGCGCTGGCGGGGCGCGCCGATCATCGGCAACTTCAAGCTGCCGGGGACGCTGCTCACCTTGGGACAGATGGCGCTGGGGGTCATCGACGTCTGCTCGGCCTCCGCCGTGCTTTACGTCCTCCTGCCGAAAGGCTCGACGATCGGCTACCCGACCTTCACCACGCTCTATTCGCTCGCCGCCATGCTCGGCATCGCCAGCCACTCGCCCGGCGGCCTCGGCGTGTTCGAGGCGACGATTCTCCAGGGCGTCGGCGGCGACAGCGACGCGCTGCTCGCCTCCCTACTCCTGTTTCGCGGCATCTACTACGTCGCGCCTTTCATCGGCGCGATGGCGCTGCTTGGCGGCATCGAGGCGACGCGGCGCTGGCGCTCGATCCGCGAAGCCATGTCGGCGCCGTCGGACGATTAGCGAATCCTGCGATGAGCGACGCGGAGGCCGTTGAACTCGAGACCCTCATCCGCTCCCCGTTCGCGGCGAAGCTTGTCGAGGCCATGCCGGAGCCGGCAGTGATCGTCGGGCCGGACGGACGCGCGGCCGCGGCCAACCAGCCCGCGCTCAGTCTCCTGCCGGGGCTCAAGGTTGGCGAACCGTTCGTCCTGGCCCTGCGCGCGCCCGACGTCGTCGACGCGCGGCGGCGGGTGATGGCGAGCGGCGAAGTCGAAAGGGTTCAATGGAGCGAGCGCGTGCCGGTCGAGCGGTTGTTCGACGTCTGCGTCGCCCCGCTCGCGACCGCCGACAACGAGGTGGTCGCGACCCTGCTCACGCTCCGCGATCTGACCGAACTCCGGCGGGCCGAACGCATGCGGGTCGACTTCATCGCCAACGCCAGTCACGAATTGCGCACGCCGTTGGCCTCGCTGCTCGGCTTCATCGAGACGCTGCAGGGCTCGGCTCGCGACGACGCCAAGGCGCGGGACCGGTTTCTCGCCATCATGCGCCAGCAGGGCCGCCGCATGGCCCGGCTCATCGAGGACCTGCTCTCGCTTTCGCGCATCGAGCAGAAGCAGCACGTTCGGCCCGAGACGGCGGTCGATCTCGCCCAGACCGCCCGCAGCGTCGTCGATGCGTTGACTCCCGTGGCGGAAGACCTGGGGGTCGAGATCCGCCTCAGCGCAGCTGCGCCGGTTCTCGTGACGGGCGACCGCGACGAACTGCTCCGGGTGGCCGAGAATCTGATCGAGAACGCGATCAAATATGGGGTCCGGCCGGACGCCGGGGATGCCGGACACGTCGACGTATCGGTCGCAATGACGGAGAAGGAAGCGACGCTGACGGTGCGCGACTACGGCTACGGCATCGCGCCCGAGCATCTGCCTCGCCTTACGGAGCGCTTCTATCGCGTCGACGCCACGCAAAGCCGCGCCAGGAACGGCACCGGGCTCGGCCTCGCCATCGTCAAGCACATCCTGACCCGCCATCGCGGCAAGCTGACGATCACGAGCCGCATTAACCACGGCTCGACCTTCGTCGCGAGCGTCCCGCTGCACGTGAAGAGAAAGCCTTGACGGACCTACCGGGGCGCCGTTTCCGGGCTTGAAAACGGCACCCCTTCAATCGCTTGCGGCGTCATTTCGCGGCGACCCTGCGTCTGGCTAGACGCTTCGAAATTATGGCGACAGAGCGACTCGCCGGCGCCGTCTCTGCGGCGGCGCAGCCGGCCGCGCTCGCTGATACGAGGCAAGAATTCCTGTTAACAGGGAGAAAACAGGCGGAATTCCGCCCTTCAGGCCATAGAAGTCATTTGTTTTCAGTGCCTTGATAGAAAAAGCTCAAGGACGGAACAGGACAATAACAGGGAGATAATTCGCGGTTATCAGGGAGATAAATCGGCCATAACAGGGAAATAACAGGTGGAGGAGGAGCAAGAACAGGAAGGCTCGCCGCAACGTCGACAGCGCCGTCTGCAGCGCCGCCCTTGATCGCCGTAATCCTTAATCCCGCCACATAACCGCCCAACTCGACTTGCCAGAACCTTCCCCGTCGCGAGGGCCAAGCGCCGCGGCCGTGCCGAGGCGGGCTGTCGCGGTCGACCGCCTGAAGGTCCGCCCCCGACATTTCGCCGCAGGCGACGAGCAGCGCCTCGTTCAGGCGGCTGACCCGCGGGACGAGGAATTCTGCCGGCGGCTGGGGCATGCGCCTTTTAGGAATCTCCTGAACGAGCGCGCGCATCCGCTGGCTCAGGAAAATCTTGGCCCTTCAGCTCGCATCGCCAGAGATCCCCAGCGATTTCAGTAACCGGGTCGCGTTGGGGACGGGATAGAAGCCAGACTTTATCGCGAGCAGCTGCCCATCCTTGGACAGGACAAAGCGTATGAAATCCGCAATCAATGGATCGACAGGTTGATCCGGCTTCTTGTTCAAGTACAGGCGAAGATATCGCGCCAGAGGATAGTCGCCTGAATATGCAGATTCAGCCGATGGGTCGTAGCATTTTCTGTTTTGAGGGGCGGCTAGAGGAACAGCTCGAACTCCTTCCGTCAGAAAGCCGATTCCCGAATAGCCGATCGCAAATTTGTCGTTGGCGACCACTTGAACGACCGTCTCGGAGCCGGGCTGCTGCTTCACCTCATCCTTGAATTCGCCGCGCCGAAGAACGGCTTCCTTGAAAGTGTCAAACGTGCCGGACAGGGAGTTCCTGCCGAAAAGCGCAATGGGCTCGGCAGCCCAGTCGCCGCTCAACCCTGCCGCCCCCACGTCTTGATATCGATTGTGCTGTTCCAATGATCTTTTGAAAAGGCGATCCGTCCCGAGGAAATCATCTGCGCCTGCGCCTGAGCAGGGCGTCATGGAGCCGGGGCGTCCCCGAGCCGCCGCCACGGGAGCGCCTTGTCCGATGGGTTCATTTTGGGGCGCTGGTTGCACCCGTCAGGTCACTCAGCGGCCGACGACCTCGCCATCCTCTTTGACAAACCGGCCAATATTCGGGTTCGGGAGGATATCGAGCACCCTTTCCGATGGCCTGCAGAGCCGGACGCCCCTCGGCGTCTCAACGATCGGGCGGCCGATCAGCATCGGATGCGCCATCATGAAATCGATCAGCTGCTCGTCCGTCCATTTGGGATCGCCGAGGCCGAGTTCGGCGTAAGGGGTCCCCTTTTCCCGCAAGAGCGCGCGGACCGGAATCCCCATCGCCGCGATCAGCTCCTTGAGGCGCTCTCTGCTCGGCGGGTCCTTCAGATATTCGATGACGACCGGCTCTTCGCCGCTTTGCCGAATCATGGTCAGCGTGTTGCGGGACGTGCCGCAATTCGGGTTGTGATAGATGGTGACGGTCATAGCTCAGCCTCGATGTTTTAGCGCAAGATGGGCCGCCAGGGATGTCAGTCGCAGGCGCACTCTTCGCCCGCCCACGCTTCCCGGCCTTCCTTTACCAAGAACCAGACAATCGCCAGTGAGCCGAGCGCATCAACCCACCAAGCGCCGAGCACCGCTTGCCCAACGAGGCTCACCACCACGACAAAAGACAACCAGCCGCAAGTGATGCTTTCCACGGCGTCGGCGTGCAGTGCGAGGCTGCCGAGTTTGTCAGCGAGGGCGATCTTGCGTCGCGCCAGATAGCGCATGATGGGAATGGCAAGGACGCTGATCAGAAGGCCGGAGACGGAGAACTCTGCGCCGCGGTGCGTCCACAGACTCCATCCAGCCGACACGACCACGTAGGCGGCCAACGCGAACAGGAGGCCGCCGCCGATCCGGCTGGCCATTCGTTCGGCGCTTTCGGAAAACGCCTGCCCGCGTCGCAGCTCGACCGACAAGCGCCAGACAAGCAGCCCGGCCGAAATCAGCTCGATCACGCTGTCCAGGCCAAACGCCAGCAACGCGACGCTTCCGGCAGCCATGCCGGACGCCAGGGCGACCATCGCCTCGATGGCCATCCACGCCATTGTCAGCCATTCGAGCCGAAACGCCTCTCGAATGAGAGCGGGTCGCTCCGGGTTGACCACGGAGCGCGACGCGACTCCTTCGCAGCAATCGGCGGCGCAGCAACTTGCGGGAGCGGATTTGACGGAGGTCACAGCTTTGCCTCGGTTCTCAGAGGATCGGATGCACCAGGCTGCTCGCGCAGCAGCCAGCCCATTAGCGCGAGAGCGCAGACGGCCCCCAGCAATTGCGCGACGATGAAGCCCGGCAGATCGATGGGCCGAATGCCTGAAAAGGTGTTGGTCAGAGACCGCGCAATCGCCACGGCGGGGTTGGCGAAGGACGTTGAGGCCGTGAACCAATAGGCGGCCGTGATGTAGAGCCCGACCAGCCACGGCACGGCCGAACGCTCGAACCGTATGCCGGCCAGGATCGTCGCGACGAGGCCGAAGGTGGCGACCCACTCCGCGAACCATTGCGCGCCGCCGGTGCGCGCCTTCAGCGAAAGGTCGATGAGCGGCAGCGCGAACATCAGATGCGCGACCATCGTGCCGGCGACGCCTCCGGCAACCTGGGCGAGGACATAGAGCGCCGCGTCGCCAGGGTGCATGTCGCGCTTGAGGGCGAAGACGAGCGTCACCGCCGGGTTGAAATGCGCCCCGGAAATCCGTCCCAGGATGGTGATCAGCACGACCAGAATCGCCCCCGTCGGCAGCGTGTTGCCGAGGAGTTCGAGCCCGACGTCATGGCTCAGGTTCGCGGCCATGATGCCGGAGCCGACCACGGTCGCGACGAGAAGCGCGGTCCCGAGCGCTTCCGCCGTCAGGCGGCGGGAGAGACCGAAGTCCACGATCAGCCGGCCTTTTTGACGCCTGTGGACGCGCCTTCCATCTGACCGATTTCGCGCAGTTTCGCGCTCAACGCCATTTTGCTGATGCTTCGCAGCGGCAGCGCCGTGAACACCGTGATGCGGTTGCGCAAATAACGGAACGCGGTCACGAACGCGGCCTCTTGCTGAATGGGCGTGCCCACGACCGCCGCCGGGTCTTCGATGCCCCAATGCGCCGTCATCGGCTGGCCCGGCCACACCGGGCAGACCTCGCCGGCCGCGCTGTCGCAAACGGTAAAGACGAAATCGAGCTGCGGAGCGTCCGGCCCGGCGAACTCGTCCCACGGTTTCGAGCGATAGCCGTCAGTCGGGTACTTGTACGACTCCAGCACCTTGATCGCGAGGGGGTTCACCTCGCCCTTCGGATGGCTTCCGGCGGAAAAGGCGTTGAAACGCCCTCGCCCTTCCTTACGCAAGATGCCTTCGGCCATGATCGAACGGGCCGAGTTGCCGGTGCAGAGAAACAGCACGTTAAAGGGTGCATCAGTCATAGGCGTCCTCCTTGGCGCATTTGGCGGCGGCGTCGCATGCGGGCGCACCTAATCCGCCGCATAAGTCCGGATGACCCTGGCAGCAGTCGCGCATGATGAAATCGATCAGCGCTCGCATGCCGGGATAATCGGTTGCGTAGATGATCTGCCGGTGCTGGCGGGTCGCCTGGATCAGGCCTGCGCGCTCCAGTTCCTTCAGGTGGAAGGAGAGCGTCGGCGACGGCACGGACAGGCGCAGGGCGATCTCGCCGGCGGGCATGCCTGAGGGGCCCTGCTGCACGAGAAGGCGGAACACGGCTAACCGCGTTTCGTGCGCGAGGGCTGATAGGCAGGATAGGGCTTGCTTTTCTTCCATCCTTCAATAATACTCGAAATGAAGGCCCGATGCAAGGGCGCGGGCCAAATGGAGGGAGTCATGCAAGGCGAAGACGAGGTTCGGGCGTTGGTGCGCGAGCGCTACGGCGCGATTGCGCGAGAGGCGGGAGGCTGCTGCGCGCCATCCTGCTGCACCCCGGAGATGGCTCCCGATGGACTGAACGTGATCCGCGACGCCTATGACGGCGTGGCGGGCCGCCTGGCGGAGGCTGACCTCAATCTCGGCTGCGGCGTGCCGACGCAGCACGCGGCGCTGAAGCGCGGGGAAACCGTGCTCGACCTCGGCTCAGGCGCGGGCAACGACGTGTTCATCGCGCGCCACGAAGTCGGTGCGGAGGGCCATGTGATCGGCGTCGATATGACGCCGGACATGATCACTCGCGCCCGAGCGAACGCACGAAAGCTGGGTTTCGACAACGTCGAATTCCGGCTTGGCGAGATCGAGCATCTGCCGGTCGAAAGCGGCAGCATCGACGTCATCATCAGCAACTGCGTCTTGAACCTCTTGCCCGACAAGGGCCCGGCCTTCGTCGAGATGTTCCGCGTGCTGCGCCCCGGCGGCCGGTTCTTCGTTTCCGACATTGTCACGACGGGTCGGTTGCCCGAAGGCTTGCGCGAAGCGGCGGAGCTCTATATCGGCTGCGTCGCCGGCGCCCTCACCGAGACGGAGTATCTCGCCTTGATCGAGGCGGCAGGCTTCGAGGCCGCGCGAAACGCCAAAGTGCAACCGATCCGCCTGCCCGACGAGATCTTGTCACAGCATTTCAGCGCTGAAGAAATCGCCGCATTCCGCGCCTCTGGCGTGGAACTGAAGAGCGTGACGGTGCTGGCGACCAAGCCGACGATGACGAAGCCGACCATGGCGCATGAGCGACAGTGAGGCTGACGCCCTGCTTCTCAGCCGGCGACTGAAAGAATGACGCCCGCAGCGGCGGTCAAGGCGACCACGACCAGCGGCCGCGCGAGATTGGCCGGCCCTGACGGTCTTCGCCCCGGCGATCTCGCCCAATCCTTCGCCACGAGCGGGGCTGGCCAGGGAGCGATGAAAGTAACTGATAATACAATAGCTTATATTGTCATGAAGTCATCGCGCGGCCGTCATACAAGACTGCTCTTGGCGGCGTAAGGGTTAGCGCTGCTGCGCTTGATCGCCGCGTATCCGCGGGGGAGGCCCGCGGCCTGCTCCATTCAGTTCGCCGGAGAGTTCATCATGTTCATGAAATCCATCATCAGCGCGGCCGTGATTGCCGCGACCGTCAGTGTGGCCTCGGCCGCCGACATCTCTGGCGCTGGCGCAACGTTTCCGTTCCCGATCTACGCCAAGTGGGCGGACTCCTATAAGAAGGACACCGGCAACGGATTGAACTACCAGTCGATCGGGTCGGGCGCCGGCATCAAGCAGATCCGCGCCAAGACGGTGACGTTCGGCGCCACCGATGCTCCGCTGGAGCCTAAACAACTCGAGAAGGATGGTCTCGCCCAGTGGCCGATGGTGATGGGCGGCATCGTGATGGTGGTCAACCTCCCGGGCGTGAAGCCGGGCGAGCTTGTGCTCCACGGGCAGACCATCGCCGACATCTATCTTGGCAAGATTACCAAGTGGAACGATCCGGCCATCAAGAATCTCAATCCCAACGTCAATCTGCCTGATATGGCCATCGCCGGCATTTACCGCGCCGACGGCTCGGGCACGACCTTCAACTTCACCAACTATCTCTCCAAGGTCTCGCCAGCCTGGAGTTCGACCGTTGGCTCGGCGACCACGGTCCAATGGCCGACAGGAATCGGAGCCAAGGGCAACGATGGCGTCGCCAACAACGTTGCAACGACCAAGGGCGCGATCGGCTACGTCGAATACGCTTACGCCGACCAGAACAAGCTGACCTACACCAGCATGATGAACAAGGCGGGCAAAGTCGTCGCCCCGACGATGGAGAGCTTCCAGGCGGCGGCGGCCAACGCCGACTGGGACAGCGCGCCGGGGTTCTACCTCATCCTGTCGGATCAGCCGGGCGACAAGTCGTGGCCGATGACCGCGGCGACCTTCATTCTCATGTACAAGAAGCCGGTCAACGTCGCCGCGTCGAACGACGCGCTGCAGTTCTTCAAGTGGGCCTACGAGAAGGGCGACAAGATGGCGCAGGACCTCGACTACATCCCGATGCCGCAAAACGTCGTCGACAAGGTCGAGAAGATGTGGGCTTCGGACATCCAGCAGAAGTAAACCGACCGGCAATGGGGGCGAACGGACGAGCCGTTCGCCCCCGCTCCGGTGTCAACGCGTTCCCAACAAAAGTGTGTCAAAAGCCATGACGGCGACAGCGATATCCCCTCCCAGCGAAGCCCATAGCTCGGCGATGGAGCGCGCCAGAGCCCTCGGCCGGCTGAAATTCTCCGACAGCGGCTTCCGGTTGGCGACAGTGGTCTCTGCACTCATCGTTCTCATCCTTCTCGCCGGGGTGGCGATCGCGCTGTTTGTGGGCGCCTTGCCGGCTTTTCGCGAATTCGGCATCGGTTTCTTATTCTCGGACGAATGGAACCCGCCAAAGGAGAGATTCGGCGCGGCGACCGCGATTTACGGCACGCTCGTCACGTCGCTGCTCGCGATGCTGATCGCCGTTCCCGTGGGTCTGGGCATCGCGGTCTTCCTGACCGAGCTTTGTTGGCCACCGCTGCGTCGGCCGATCGGAATCGCGATCGAGCTGCTCGCCGGCATTCCGTCGATCATCTACGGCATCTGGGGCGTCTATTATTTCCGGCCGGTGATGCAGAGCTACATCCAGCCGTTTCTCATCAGCACGCTCGGCAACGTCCCGGGCATCGGCTTTTTGTTCGCAGGGCCGCCGCTGGGCTATGGCGTGCTGACCGCGGGCCTCGTGCTCGCGCTGATGATCCTGCCGTTCATCACCGCAGTATCGCGCGACGTCTTCGACACGGTTCCGACCGTGTTGAAGGAGGCGGCCTACGGCGTTGGCGCGACCACCTTCGAGGTCGTCGGCAACATCGTCATCCCCTTCACGCGGGTCGGCGTGATCGGCGGCGTGATGCTGGCTCTCGGGCGGGCGCTCGGCGAGACGATGGCGGTGACTTTCGTCGTCGGCAACGCCACCAAGATCCAGACCTCGATCCTCGCTCAGGGCACGACCATTTCGGCGATGATCGCCAATCAGTTCGCCGACGCGGACCCGGGACTGTTCACGTCCTCGCTGCTGGCGCTGGGCTTCATCCTGTTCGTCATCAGCTTCCTGGTTCTTGCGGCCGCGCGCTGGATGTTGGCGCGCCTCGAAATGAAGGCTTGAAGTCGATGGCGGCTCTCTATTCCGGGCGCAAACGGCGCAACGTCATCTGGACGGGTCTCGCTTACGCAGCGACGGTCCTTGGCTTGAGCATGCTCGCGATCATCCTGGGCACGCTCTTGTGGAAGGGCTTCGGCGGCCTGTCGCTCGACGTCTTCACCAAGAATCAAGCTCCCCCGGGTGTCGTCGGAGGCCTGCTCAACGCGATCGTCGGCAGCGTGATTCAGACATTCATCGGCCTGGCGATCGGCGCGCCGCTCGGCATTCTGGCGGGAACCTATCTCGCCGAATACGGGCAAAACGCGCGCCTTGCCTACGTGGTGCGTTTCATCAACGATATTCTTCTCAGCGCGCCGTCGATCGTCGTCGGCCTCTTCATCTACGAATTGCTCGTCGTGCCGGTCGGCAATTTCTCCGCCCTCGCGGGCGGCGTCGCCCTCGCGATCCTAGGCGCGCCGATCATGGTCCGCACCACGGAGGACATGCTCAATCTCGTGCCGAACACGCTGCGCGAGGCGGCCTCGGCATTGGGCATGCCGCGTTCCCTGGTCATCCGTCATATCGCTTACAAAGCCGTGCGCTCCGGCATCATCACCGGCGTGCTGCTGGCGATCGCGCGAATGACCGGCGAGACGGCGCCGTTGATCTTCACCGCGCTCGGCAATTCGCTGTTCACGCTCGACCCGCGCGGACCCATGTCGAGTCTTCCGCTCATCATCTACGAATTCGCCCGCAGCCCCTACGCCGAACAGCAGAAGCTCGCCTGGACAGGCGCGCTCATTCTCACTTTCTCGGTGCTGGCCCTGAGCATCGGAGCCCGCGCGCTCTCCGCCTCGACACAGCAGAAATAATGTCACGAAGGTTCCGAATATGAGCAATTCGCAAGTGGGCAACGACGTCAACGCCCCCACGCCCGCGAAGGCGCCCAACGCGAGCAAGGACAAGGTCGTCGCGCGCGCCCTAAACTTTTACTACGGCCAGAACCGCGCCCTCAAGGAAGTGAACCTGAACCTTTACGAGGGTCAGGTCACCGCCTTCATCGGCCCGTCCGGCTGCGGCAAGTCGACGCTTCTGCGCGTGCTCAACCGCATGTACGACCTCTATCCTGGCCAGCGCGCCGAGGGCGAAGTCCTGCTCGACGGAGAAAACATCCTCTCCAAAAACCTCGACCTCAATCTCCTGCGCTCCCGCGTCGGCATGGTGTTCCAGAAGCCGACACCGTTCCCGATGACGATCTACGACAACATCGCCTTCGGCATCCGCCTCTATGAAAAGCTGCCGAAGTCCGAAATGAACGACCGCGTCGAGTCGGCGCTCAAGCGGTCAGCACTGTGGGGCGAGGTCAAGGACAAGCTGCAGGCGAACGGCCTGAGCCTGTCGGGCGGACAGCAGCAGCGCCTCTGCATCGCCCGCACGGTCGCGATCAAGCCGGAGGTGATCCTGTTCGACGAGCCGTGCTCGGCCCTCGACCCGATCTCCACCGCCAAGATCGAGGAGCTGATCGACGAACTCTCGGGCGACTACACCATCGCGATCGTCACCCACAACATGCAGCAGGCGGCGCGCGTGTCGCACTATACCGTCTTCATGTATCTGGGCGAGATGGTCGAGTTCAACGAGACAGACAAAGTCTTCACTTCTCCGCGCGACAAGCGCACGCAGGATTACGTCACCGGCCGATTCGGCTGAAGGAGCGAAAGCCGTGGTCAACCATACCATGAAAGCCTACGACAAGGAGCTCGACACGCTCGAGCGCCGCATTGCCGAGATGGGCGGCATCGCGGAGAAAATGGTGATCGACGCCATGGACGCGCTCTCCAACGCGGACACGGTCCTCGCCCATCAGGTCGTCGCGACCGATCCGCGGCTCGACGCGCTGCAGCGCGAGATCGAGAATCTCGCGGTGATGACCATCGCGCGACGTCAGCCCGTGGCGGTCGACCTGCGCGAGCTGATCGGAGCCATTCGCATCGCCGGCGATCTCGAGCGGGTCGGCGATCTCGCCAAGAACATCGCCAAGCGCTCGATCAAGATCGGCGCCGAGGCGCGGGTTCCGCGCGCCATCGTCGGCCTCAAGCACATGAACGAGGTCGCCACCGAACTGATGAAAGACGTGCTCGACGCCTACGCGCAGCGGGACGCCGAGCGAGCGCGCGAGGTCTGGGAGCGCGACGTCGATCTGGACGCCCTGGAAGATTCGGTCTTCCGCGATCTTCTGACCCACATGATGGAAGACCCGCGCAACATATCGTTCTGCGCCCATCTTCTGTTCTGCTCGAAGAACATCGAGCGGATCGGCGACCACGCCACCAACATCGCCGAGACCGTGATCTATCTCGTCAGCGGCCAGGCTCCGACGTCCGAACGTCCGCGCGGCCGGCAGGAGACCGACGTCGACATCGAGGCCGCCGGAGGCGACGCATGAATCAAACGCGCAGAGAGAACGCTCGCGCAGGCGCGATTTCGGCGCCGCGCATTCTCGTCGTCGAGGACGAATCCGATCTCGCGCTGCTGCTCGCCTACAATCTGGAGGCCGAAGGCTATGTCGTCGAAAGCGTCGAGCGCGGCGACGAGGCCGAGCTTCGCCTGGCCGAGAATCCGCCCGACCTCGTCGTCCTCGACTGGATGCTGCCCGGCGTCTCGGGCCTCGAGATCTGCCGCCGTCTGAGGGCGCGGGAGAACACCCGCACGCTGCCGGTCATCATGGTGACCGCGCGCGGCGAGGAAGCCGAGCGGGTGCGAGGCCTTTCGGTCGGCGCCGACGACTATGTCGTCAAGCCGTTCTCGGTCCCCGAGCTGATGGCGCGGGTGCGGGCGCTCCTGCGCCGCAGCCGACCGGAGCGCATCGCCGACCGCCTCGGGGCAGGCGATCTCGACCTCGACCGCGAAACCAAGCGCGTGCGGCGCGGCGTGCGTGACATTCACCTCGGTCCGACCGAATTCCGGCTGCTCGAATATCTCCTCGAGAAGCCGGGCCGTGTGTTCAGCCGCGCCCAGCTGCTCGACGGCGTCTGGGGTCAGGCGGCCGAAATCGACGAGCGTACGGTCGACGTGCACGTCGGGCGTTTGCGCAAGGCGCTGTCGCGAGGACGAGAGCGCGATCCCATCCGAACCGTGCGCGGGACCGGCTACGCCTTCGACGAGACCTTCGGAAAGACTTGAGCCTTGCGTCGGCGGATCGGTCAACGCAACGCGAGACGGCGTTGGCGATCGCGTTCTCGTCGGCGGTCCTGGACGGGCTGATAGGCCAGTCGGCCGTGATGGACGCAATAAGGCCCGTTGGCGACCGGCGAGCCGCAATATCGGAAGTCAGGACTGGCCGGGTCGCCAAGAGGCCAACGGCACATCGCCTCCTTCAACTCGACGATCGTCACCCGGAGCGACATCGGCAGCACGACGCTGTCGTAAGCCTGCGGCTCGGCCTCCGTTTCAGTCTGGGGCGCGATCGCGAGCGCCGTCGCGCCGCGAACGACCCGCGGAGCGACCATCGTCGCGCGGGCCGGCGCGGCGCGGTGGACTGCCGGCTGGGACGACGGTACGCGGGGACGCGGAGCCGTCGAGGTCGGCGACTTTGCCCGCCCGGCGAGACCCAGCCGATGAACCTTGCCAATGACGGCGTTGCGGGTCAGTCCGTGACCGAGAAGGGTTGCGATCTGGCTCGCGCTCTTGCCCTCGAGCCACTGCTGCCGAAGGTGCTCCACTCTTTCATCCGTCCACGACATCATTGCCTCGTTCGTCAATTCCTTCGCCCTGAAGCGCCGGACTTGCGCAGAATCCCTCCCCGCGCCCGACGACGCACACCGTCGGGCAAAACGCGGACCAGCCTCTCTCTGAAGCCCTCACCACGACATCTCGTGGCCAACTGCGAAAGAACTACACTACTCGTTGAATCTCGCGCAAGAGTCCGCCGCGCCCGGAGGTCCGGCTTTTCAACAGGTCTCGGCGTCGCGGCGCCGCCGCCGTCCCGCTCGCGCTTCGTTTGCTTGAGTCGCATCAAGGTTTTAGCGGACCCAAGACTGCCGTCGCGGCGGTACATAAATTTTTTGTCTGACGCATCGTCATTTGACCAGATCGCGGCGTTTCCGCTATATTTGGCTGCCATCGGCGGCCGCCCCAGCGGGGCGGCGTTTTTATTTTGCATCGGCGGGCGGCCGCCATCGCAAAGCCGGGACCAAATCGGGACAGGGAGTTGGACGAGTGACTTCCGCTCAAGCGCCTTCAGCGATCGTGCCGACTTACGCGCGGGCCGACGTCGCCTTCGATCGCGGCGAGGGCTGTTGGCTCATCTCAACGACCGGCGAGCGCTACCTCGACTTCGGCGCCGGCATCGCAGTGAGCTCCGTCGGGCACGCCCATCCACACCTGGTCGAGACCCTGGTGCGCCAGGGGTCGAAGGTCTGGCACGTGTCGAACCTCTACCAAAATCCCGAGGGAGAGCGCTTCGCCCGACGCCTCGTCGATGCGACCTTCGGCGATCTTGTCTTCTTCGCCAACTCGGGCGCCGAAGCGAACGAGGCGGCGATCAAAATGGCGCGGCGGCGGCAGTGGATCGGCGGCCATCCCGAACGCTATCGGATCCTGACTTTCGAAGGCGCGTTCCACGGCCGCACGCTTGCCACCATCGCGGCGGGTGGTCAGAAGAAATATCTCGAAGGCTTCGGCCCCAAGGTCGACGGCTTCGACCAGATTCCGGTGACCGACCTCGCCGCGGTCGAGGCGGCGATCGGGCCGGAGACGGCGGCGATCATGATCGAACCGATTCAGGGCGAGGGCGGCGTGCGGCAGATCCCGCCCGCATTTCTGCGCGGCTTGCGCGAGATCTGCGACAGACATGAACTCCTGCTGATCTTCGACGAGGTGCAGACCGGGATGGGCCGCACCGGCCGTCTTTTCGCCCATGAGCTCTACGGCGTTCGCCCCGATATCTTGACCTCCGCCAAGGGCATCGGCGCGGGCTTTCCCATGTCGGCCTGCCTTGCGACGGCCGACGCGGCGCGCGGCCTCACCGTCGGCGTGCACGGGACGACTTTCGGCGGCAATCCCCTCGCAATGGCGATCGGCAACGCGACCCTCGACGTCATCCTGGCGCCGGGGTTCCTCGAGCATGTCGCCAAACTCGGCCTCGTCCTGCGCCAGCGCCTTGCTGAACTGAAGGATCGCCGGCCAAGCGTCATCGAAGAGGTGAGGGGGGAAGGGCTGATGGTCGGCCTCAAGCTCAAGATTCCTCCGGCCGATTTCGCCCAGGCGGCGATGGCGCAGAAGATCCTGGTCATTCCGGCCGGAGACAACGTCGTACGGCTCATGCCGCCTCTCGTGGTCACCGAGGAGGAAATCGCCGAAGGCGTGCGGCGTCTCGACGCCGCCTGCGCCGCGGTCGAGGAGCGCCTCGTGGTCGCCATCAACTGATCAAGCGCATGAACGCTCCCGTCGTCGCCCCACGGCACTTTCTCGGTCTCCTCGATCTGACGACCGCCGAGCTACGGCGCATCCTGGACATGTCGGCGGCGATGAAAAAGGCGCGCGTCAAGGGCGTCCCGTTCGCCTCCCGCCCGCTCGCCGGCCAGACGCTCGCGATGATCTTCGACCGTCCCTCGACGCGCACGCGCGTCTCCTTCGACATCGCCATGCGCGAGCTCGGCGGCGAGACGATCATGCTGACGGGCGCGGAGATGCAGCTCGGCCGCGGCGAGACCATCGCCGACACTGCTCGCGTGCTGTCGCGCTACGTCGAGGCGATCGTCATCCGCATCCTCAGCCAGGATCACATGCTGGAGATGGCCGCCCATTCGACCGTTCCGGTCATCAACGGCCTCACCAAGCAGTCGCACCCCTGCCAAGTTCTGGCCGACATCCTCACCTTCGAGGAGAGGAAGGGTCCGATCCGCGGCCGCAAGATCGCCTGGTCGGGCGACTACAACAACGTTCTGTCGTCCTGGATCGACGCCTCGGCCCGTCTCGACTTCATGCTCGACATCGCCTGCCCGCGCGAATTGCAGCCGACGAAGCAGCGGCTCGCCGCGGCCCGCGCCGCGGGCGCCAATATCGTCTTGCGCGAGGACCCGGAGGAGGCCGTGAAGAACGCCGAGGCCGTCCTCTCCGACTGCTGGGTGTCGATGGGCGACGAGGACGAGGGCCGACGTCAGAACCTGCTTCAGCCCTATCAGGTCAACAGCGCGCTGTTGGGCCGCGCCGCGTCCGACGCCATCTTCATGCACTGTCTGCCCGCCCATCGGGGCGAGGAGGTGACCGACGAGGTGATCGACGGCCCGCAGTCGGCCGTGTGGGACGAGGCGGAAAATCGCCTGCACGCGCAGAAGGGGGTGCTCGCCTGGTGCCTGGGAGCGGGCCTGTGAGCGTGACCGAGCGGGCCGCGTCGGCCAAGGTCATCGACGACATCGTCCTGCCTTTCGCCGTCGAGGCTTTGAGCACCCGCGGGCGTCTCGTTCGTCTCGGCCTGGCGGTCGATCACCTCCTCAAGCGCCACGATTATCCGGAGTCGGTGTCGAAACTAGTGGCGGAAGCCGTGGCGCTCGCGGCGCTCCTCGGTTCGACCCTGAAGCTCGAGGGCCGCTTCCAGCTGCAGACGAAGACGGACGGTCCCGTCTCGATGGTGCTCGTCGACTTCGACGCCCCGTCGAACTTCAGGGCCCTGGCGCGGTTCGACAAGGCGCGAGTCGCGCGCACCGGGGCAGGCGAGGATTTGCTCGGCCGCGGCCATATGGCTTTCACCATCGATCCCGGCGGCGACATGACCCGCTATCAGGGCGTCATCGCCCTCGAAGGCCAGGGCTTCGAGCGTGCGGCGCACCACTATTTCGAACGATCGGAGCAGATCCCGACGCTGGTGCGGCTCGCGGTCGGCGAGACGGTCGCGGCCCGCAGCCGCGCCTGGCGGGCCGGGGGCCTCATCGTCCAGTATCTTCCGGCCTCGACCCAGCGACGCGCCGATTTTCACCCGGGCGACGCGCCGGAGGGGACGGAGCCGCATCGGGTCGAGGAGGATGACGCCTGGGCCGAAGCCCAGGCTCGCGCCGCGACGACGGAGGCGCATGAGCTGATCGATCCGACGCTGTCGGGCGAGCGCCTGCTGTTTCGCCTGTTCAACGAGCGGGGCGTGCGGGTTTTCGAGCCGACAGACCTCATGGCGGTCTGCCGCTGCTCCGCCGAAGGCGTCGACGCGATGCTGCGCAGCTTCCCGCCGGAAGAAGTCAGGCAAATGGTCGGCGACGACGGCATGATCGGCGTCACGTGCGAATTCTGCTCGACCAAGCGCGTCTTCAACCCCGCCGACTACGGCGCGTGAGGGCGCGGCGCATGGAGGAACAGGCCTTCAAGGCGAGGCTGGTCGAGACTGCTGCGGCGGTCGAGCGCATGCTCGAGGACCTTCTCGCGGTCGAGCCGAAGGCCGGGGAGACCGCCCGACCGCGCCGCCTCATCGAAGCGATGCGCTATGCGACGCTCGCCGGCGGCAAGAGACTGAGGCCGTTTCTCGCGATCGAGACTGCGCGCGCGCTCGGCCGAGCCGACGCCGCGCCGGTTCGGGCGGGCGCGGCGATCGAATGCGTGCACGCCTATTCGCTGATCCACGACGATCTGCCGGCGATGGACGACGACGACCTCAGGCGCGGCCGGCCGTCGACCCACCGCGCCTTCGACGAAGCGACCGCCATCCTGGCGGGCGACGCCTTGCAGACGATGGCCTTCGAGATTCTCGCCGATCCTCGAACCGACCCGGACGCCGGGACGCGCGCCGGCCTGTGCGCCGGCCTCGCCCGCGCCGCCGGCCTCGCCGGCATGGTCGGCGGCCAGATGCTCGACATCGAGGCCGAGACGGCCGCCGCGCCGCTCCCGCTCGAGGCGATCGCGCGCCTGCAGGCGATGAAGACGGGGGCGCTCCTCAAATTCAGCGTCGAGGCGGGCGCTCTGCTCGCCGGCGCGAGCGCGGCGGCGCGCGCGGCGTTCGACGCCTACGGCCGCGCAATCGGCGCGGCGTTCCAGATCGCCGACGATCTTCTCGACGCCGAAGGCGACGCGGCGACGCTGGGCAAGCGCGCCGGCAAGGACGCCGCGCGTCATAAGGCGACGCTCGTCGCCGCGCTCGGAGCGGAGGGAGCGCGCGCCGAACTCGCCCGTCTCGTCCGCGAGGCGAAGGCGGCGGTCGACGCAGCAGATGTCGGCGACGCGGGCGACGGCTTACGCGCCGCAGCCGATTTCGTCGCGACGCGAAAAAACTGAAACGTCAGAAGCCCTTCGCCAGCAGCTTCAACGCCGCCGCGGCGCGCTCGGCGCGGCGGTGGAGGGCGCCCGCGTCGGGAACCTGGCCCATCGTCACGGAGCCAATCAGCAAGTCGAAATAGGCCTCCGTCAGGGCGTCCAGGTCCGACGTTTCGAGCCAACCCTGCGCCGCGCCCTGTCCGAGGAAGCGACGCATGCCCTCGACGACGGGCGCGCGTCCGCTCGCTTCCAGCGCCTGCCCGAGATCGTTCGACGGCCCCGCCTCGCAGATCGCGAGCCGGTAGAGCGCGATCGTCGTCGGCTCGACAAGGCGGCCGAGAAAGACGGCGCCGAAGGATGCGACGGCCTCGAAGAACGCCGCCTTCGAACGAGGGGCCGTCATATCGATCGGGGCCATCATTTCGCGGCTGCGCTCGAGGACGATCCGGTCGAGGATGTCGCGCTTGCTGGCGAAGTGCTGGTAGAGCGCGCGCTTGGACGTCCGGGCGAGCCGCGCGATCTCCAGCATCGTCGCCGCCGCGTAGCCCTTGGTCAAGAACACTTTGCCGGCGGCCGCGAGAATGGCCTGACGCCGGACTTCGGCAGCGGCTCCGGCGGCCTGCGCGCGATCGTTCATCCCATGTTTCCGCAACCATGGCTCCAAGCGGTACCGATGGGTTCCATCCACTGGAAACAGTGTTATGGTTCCGTATAGTACCATCCCATCCAGCGAACAAACAGGCAATCGAAGCGGCGAGGCGCATGACCTTGAACCGGCTCCTCCGCTCCCGCTGGGGCATCGCGCTGACTGCGATCGCGGTCCTTCTCGTTCTCCTCCTCGACCTCGGCCGCTCGATCCTCGCTCGCCAGGCGATGATCGAACCCGTCGCGACGTGGGAGCCGGACCCGAAAGTTTACGCTGATCTGCCCTGGCCGCCGTCGGTCGGCGCGCCCGCCGGCGCTTCCCGGGCTCAGAGGCTTTATTTCGACCATTGCGCGATCTGTCACGGGCCGGACGGGCGCGGGAACGGATCGGCCGCGCCGTCGATGATCCCGCGGCCGCGCGATTTCACCCAAGGCCTGTACAAGTACAAATCGACGCCCGCCGGCGCCCCGCCCAGCGACGACGACCTTTATGCGGTGATCGCCGACGGCCTTTCCGCGAGCGCTATGCCCGCCTGGAAAGACATTTTGAAGCCGGAAGAAATCCGCGCCTTGGTCGGGGTCGTCAAGTCGATGTCGCCGGCCTTCGCCCTTGCGCGCGGCAAAAAGACCTATGCGGACGCTGGGTGCTCCGCCTGCCACGGCGATGACTTGCGCGGCGGCAAGGTCATCGAGGACGCGAAGGGCTATCCCGTCGTCTCGCGGGATCTGACCGCGCCGTGGACCTTCCGCGGCGGCTTCGCCCTGGACCGCATTTGGCTTCGCCTGACGACCGGCCTATCGCCCGGCCCGATGCCGTCCTACGCGCAGTCGCTCGACGCGAATGAGCGCTGGGATGTCGTCAACTTCCTCGTCGCCAATCAGCGCCTTGCGCCCTGGGCGCCCGGCGGCGCCTTGCAGGGCCCCGGCGAAGCGGCCGATCTGACAGAGCGCGGACGTTATCTCGTCCACGCCGAAATGTGCGGCCTCTGCCACACGGAAATCGATTCCGGCGGCGTATACCGCGACGATCATTATCTCGCCGGCGGCATGCGGGTGGGCGCGCTGCCGCAAGGGGTGTTCGTCAGCCGCAACCTGACCTCCGACCCCGAGACTGGCCTCGGGCGCGCGAGCGCAGCGCAGATCGCCGAGGCGATCCGCGATGGCCGCGGACTCGACGGGCGTCCGCTCAACCTGTGGGGCATGCCCTGGATGTATCTGCACCGCCTCCATCCCGACGACGCCCAGGCGATCGCAAGCTATCTCAAGACGCTGCCGCCCGTGCATAACGCGATCCCGGCGCCGCTTTCTTACGGCTTCGCCGAGAGGATCGCCCGCAAGCTGATCGGCGGCGGGTTGCCAGTCGCGCCTCCGCCGGTCCTGACCTACAGCGAGGGAAGCTACGCCAACCAGCAAAGCCCCTCGCCCGGCCAAATCCAGGGCTGGCTGACGGCAGCCGAGTGGGCGGCCGCGCTGGCCGCCGTCATCGCCTTGATCCGGCTCCCCTCGACGCGGCGGAGATGGCTGTTCGCTGCGCTCGGGGTCGCCGCCGCCGGCCCGATATTCGCGGCCGGCTGGTTCGTTGACGCCACGCCCGCGATCGGTTTTCTGCCGCCGGACCAGGTCGCCGACGGTGCGACGCGTTCGATTCCGACGCCCGACGTCAGCGGGCTGCCGCCGGAGAAGGCCGCGATGGCGAAACGCGGGGAATATCTGTTCGCCGTCGCCTCCTGCGCCTATTGCCACATGAACGACGGCTCGGGCGGCTTTAAGATCAACGGCGGTTTCGGGTCGGCCGGCGGGTTCGGGACGATCTTCACGCCGAACATTTCCTCCGATCGCGACGCCGGCCTCGGCGGATGGAGCGACGACGACATCGCTCGCGCCATCCGGAGCGGCGTCGCTCGCGACGGCCGCCCGCTCTATTGGCAGGGGATGCCGTGGGACCACTTCTCCAACTGGGACGAGGAGGACGTGCGCTCGATCGTCGCCTATGGGCGGCTGCTGCCGCCGGTCGCCGAAAAGGTCCCGGCGAACCGGCCGCCATCCGCCGACGATTGCAAGGTCTATACGTTCTGGGTCCACAAGACCCGGGAACCCGGCTGCAAGGGATGAGGCTGGGACGGGCTACCGCGCGGCCGGCGCCTCCGCGTCGACGCCGACGAGGTAGCCGAGGCCGCGCGCGGTCTTGATAATGTCGACGCCGAGCTTCTTGCGCAGGCGGCCGATGAAGACCTCGATCGTGTTCGAGTCGCGATCGAAATCCTGCTCGTAGAGATGCTCGACGATTTCACTGCGCGAGATGATCCGTCCGGCGTGGTGCATCAGATAGGACAGCAGCCGGTATTCATGGCTGGTGAGCTTGACGGGCTCGTTGTTGACGGTGACGCGGCCGGCGCGGGCGTCGAGCCGGACCGGGCCGACAACGAGATCGCTGGTTGCGTGGCCGGCGGCGCGACGCAACAGCGCGCGTAGCCGCGCCAGCACCTCCTCCATGTGGAAGGGCTTCGCGACATAGTCGTCCGCGCCCGCGTCGATGCCCTGCACCTTGTCGCTCCAGCGATCGCGAGCGGTCAGGATCAGGACCGGCATCGCGCGGCCGGCCTTGCGCCAGGCCTCCAGAATCGAAATGCCGTCCCGCTTGGGAAGGCCGATGTCGAGCACGACCGCGTCGTAGGGCTCGGTGTCGCCGCGAAACCAACCCTCCTCCCCGTCGAACGCCCGGTCGACGGCGTAGCCCGCGGTCTCCAGCGCCGAAGAAATCTGGCGGTTGAGATCTCGATCGTCTTCGACAACCAGCAGTCGCATTCAGGTTCTCTTGTCTTGCCCGCTTCAGTCCTTGACCGGCGCGTCGTGCGATTCATGCGATTCACGCGGCGGCTCGTGTGGTTCATGCGATTCACGCGGCGGCTCGTGCGGCGCTCGGGCGATCAGTTTGCCTGAGCCCGCCTCCATCTCGACGCGCGTGAGCCGCCCGTCGCGGTGGAGGAGCGTGATCTCGTAAATGAATTCGTCGCCGGCATGGCAGAGCCTGGCCGACAGGGCCTCGGCCTTGCGCTGCTGCGCGGCGAATTTGAGCGCCGCAAATGGCTCGAGCAACTTGTGCGCCTTGACTTCGTCCCGAGTCTCCGCCGCATTGAGACAGAGCGGCTTGGGCGGGGCGGCGTGCGGCTCCGCTTCCGCGGCGCGTGCGGCTACGCACGCCATCGCGAGGATCAAGACCGCGGCGCGGCAAGCGAAGGCAAGCGCGGCCATGACGACAAATGCCCCTTTCCCGAATGGCGGCTGATATGTTCGCATTGGCGGCTGAATGCAATGTGAATGGCGCCGGGCCTCCGCTCGGGGCGGTTGCGCCCTTCGGTTGAACCGGCGCCGCTTTCGGCGCATGAAGCCCGCGATGCATTCGCGCCGCGCCCTGACCCGTCTTGCGATCGCCGTCGCGCTCGTGACGCCGCTCGCGCCGTCCCGCGCCCTCGTGGGGGCGGCCCCGGATGGGCGGTTCGCCGACCGGGTGGCGATGGTTTTGACGCGAGGCGCGGGCGAGGCGGGCTTCTGCTCGGCGCTCGTTCTCGACTCGCGCACCCTTTTGACCGCGGCCCATTGCCTGCGTCCGATGCGCGACATGGCTGTCCACTATCGCGACGCCTCGGGAAGCCCTGTCGTCATTCCAGTGGAGGCTGCGATCGCTCATCCGCTCTATCGCCCGGACGCGATCCGGGAGCGCATCGAGTCGATCGATGTGGCGCTGATCCGCACGGCGAGCCCGCTCGACGCCCGGTTCGCCGGCGCCGCGCTCGCCTCCGGCGCCGGGCCCGCGGTCGGCGAACGGGTGATCCTCACGGGCTACGGCGCAGCCCGCGACGGCGACTGGAAGTCGGGGGGACAACTGCGCAGCGTCACGCTCGCGGTGCGCGAGCCGGCCTCGAAGGTGCTGATCTGGGCAGCCGATCCCCACGGCAGGGTCGCCGGGGCCTGCTCGGGCGACTCCGGCGCGCCGATATGGTCGGCCGACGGCGGCGCGGTGGTCGCGATCGCGACCTGGGCGCAGGCGCCGCAAGGCCGCGGCTGCGGCGGCCTCACCCAGGGGCCGAGGCTCGCGCCCCTCAAAGGCTGGATCGAGGAGACCGCCCAAAGTCTCGCGCACAGCCAGCAAACGCCGCGTTAAAGACCCCGCGAGCCTCGCGGATCCACCGGCAAAGCCGCGAGGTCCCTTCAGCCGAACGTGATGCGCACCCCCGCGTCTGAGCCGACCGTCCGTGGACGGTCGCCCTTCATGTCGAGCAAATCCGATTGTCGCTACCCCGTCCGCGCCTCGAGGGCCTCCTTGATCTCGTCGAGGACTTTCGGGTCCTCGATCGTGGCCGGCGTCGCCCACGGATCGTGGTCGGCGATCTTCTTCATCGTGCCCCGAAGAATCTTGCCCGAGCGCGTCTTCGGCAGGCGCGAGACGATGAGGACCATCTTGAACGCCGCGACCGGACCGATCTTGTCGCGCACGAGTTTGACGACTTCCTTCTCGATATCCTCGTACGGCCGGTTGACGCCGCTCTTGAGCACGATGAAGCCGCAGGGCTGCTCGCCCTTGATCTCGTCCTTGACGCCGAGGACCGCGCATTCGGCGACGTCCGGATGCGATGCGATGACCTCCTCCATGCCGCCGGTCGAGAGGCGATGGCCGGCGACGTTGATGATGTCGTCGGTGCGGCCCATGATGTAGAGGTATCCGTCCTCGTCGACGAAGCCCGCATCCGCCGTCTTGTAGTAGCCCGGAAACTCCTTAAGATAGCTGCCGCGCATGGTGTCGTCCCGGCGGTACAGCGTCGGCAGGCAGCCGGGCGGCAAGGGCAACTTGACCACGAGCGAGCCCATCGTTCCCGCCGGAACGGGATGGCAGGCCTCGTCGACCACCGCCATCTCGTAGCCAGGCATCGGCACGGTCGGCGAGCCGAGCTTGATCGGCAGGATGCCGAGGCCGACCGGATTGGCGGCGATCGCCCAGCCGGTTTCGGTCTGCCACCAATGGTCGACCACTGGTACGCCGAGCGCCTTCTCCGCCCAGGCGACCGTGTCCGGATCGGCGCGCTCGCCGGCGAGGAAGAGCGTGTGCATCGAAGAGATGTCGTAGTTCTTGAGGAGCGCCGCCTGCGGATCCTCCTTGCGCACGGCGCGGAAGGCGGTCGGCGCGGTGAAGAAGGCCCTAACCTTGTAGTCCTGGATCACCCGCCAGAAGGCGCCGGCGTCCGGCGTGCCGATCGGCTTGCCCTCATAGAGGACGCTGGCGCAGCCGTGCACGAGCGGCGCGTAGACGATGTAGGAATGGCCGACCACCCAGCCGATGTCGGAGGCGGCCCAATACGAATCGCCCGGTTTGACATTGTAGATCGCCGACATCGACCACTCGAGCGCGACGAGATAGCCGCCGATGTCGCGCACCACGCCCTTCGGCACTCCGGTCGTGCCTGAGGTGTAGAGGATGTAGAGCGGATCGGTCGCCGCGAGATCGGCGCAGGGCGCACGCTTGCCGGCGGCCTTGGCGGCCTCAACCAGCGTTGTCCAGTCGTGGTCGCGCGTCTCGTTCATCCGCGCCGCGATCTGCGAGCGCTGGAACACGATGCAGGCGCTGGGCTTGGCCTGAGAGAGGCCGATCGCCAGATCGAGCAGGGGCTTGTATTCCACGATGCGGCCGGGCTCGACGCCGCAGCTGGCGGTCAGGACGACCTTGGGCTCGGCGTCCTCGACGCGCGTGGAAAGTTCCTTGGCCGCGAAGCCGCCGAACACCACCGAATGGACCGCGCCGATGCGGGCGCAGGCGAGCATGGCCACGATCGCCTCGGGGATCATCGGCATGTAGATCAGCACACGGTCGCCCGCCTGGACGCCGAAGTCCTGCAGCACGGCGCCGAGCGTCGCCGTCTCCTCGAGAAGGTCGCGATACGTGAGAGTCCGCTTCGTTCCCGTGACGGGGCTGTCGTAATAGAGCGCCGGCTGGTCCGCGCGGCCTCCTTCCACATGCCGGTCGACCGCATTGTAGCAGGCGTTGACGCGCGCGTCGGGGAACCAGCGGCCATAGACGTCCGCCTCGGGATCGAAAATCCGCTCGGGCGCGCGAATCCAAGAAATCTCCTCGGCGGCCTTCGCCCAAAACGCTTGCGGATCGGCGCGCCACTGGTCATAGGTCTGCCTGTAGCCGCTCATTCGTTTCACTCCCTTCGCCGCCGCAATGTCTCAAGGTGGGAGTTTTCGCGCCGCGCGCGCGCGAACGCAACGGCGCAACTTGTCGCGGGCGTGGAGTGCGCCTCCTAGTTTTCGCGCCGCGCGCGCGAACGCAACGGCGGCGCGTTAAAACTATCGGCCAATGGCCACTTTTTTGATGGGGAGCCTCTGCCGGACGATGTCGGGCGAAATGGAGTTTTATCTCGTCGCCCTCCCGGCGGTCATCGTGCTCGGCCTGTCGAAGGGCGGATTCACGGGTCTCAGTTCGCTCGCCATGCCGATGCTGTCGCTTGTGACCTCGCCCATCAGGGCGGCGGCGATCGTGCTCCCCGTGCTCATCGTGCAGGACTGGGTCAGCGTCTGGGCGTTCCGGCGCGACTTTTCGCCGCGCAACCTCGTCATCCTCATCCCCTCCGCGATGATCGGCGTCGGCGCCGGCTGGCTGCTCGCGGCGCGGGTCAGCGAGGATGCTGTGAGATTCGCGGTCGGAATCATCTCGATCGTCTTCGTCGTCTACATGCTGACGCGCGACCGGCTTGGGCGCGCGCCGGTTGAGACGCCGGGGGTTCCGGGCGGGCTGCTGTGGGGCTCGCTGGCGGGCTTCACCAGCTTCATCAGCCACGTCGGGGCCCCGCCGTTCCAGGTTTATGTCATGCCCCAGGACCTGAAGCCGCGCGTCTTCGCCGGGACGGCGACGATGTTCTTCGCCGCGGTCAACCTCATCAAGATCCCGCCCTATTTCCTGCTCGGCCAGTTCAGCCGCGAGAACCTGACTGTTTCCGCCGGCCTGATCCCGGTTGCGATCCTCTCCACTTTCGCCGGAGTCTGGCTCGTGCGCAGGGTCGCCGCCGAGAGGTTCTACGCCATCATCCTGATCATCACCTTCGCGATCGGCGCCAAACTGACCTACGACTCCGTTCAGGCGATCTTCGTCGCATGAGGCGCATGACGGATCGAACCTCGCGGCGCTTCTGGGCGCCGCTCCGTAAGGGCCATATCGCCGCCCAGATCCCGTCCTTCGTCCTGGTCGGGCTCATCGGCTATGTCGTCGACGCCGGCATCACCTACGCGGGGGCGAAGTATGTCGGCCTGTCGCCCGAGCTCGCTCGCCCGCCCGGTTTCGTCGTCGCCACGGTCGTCAATTTCCTGCTCAACCGCGCGATCACCTTCCGCCATTCCGAGGCGTCGCTCGTTCGCGCCTTTCTCCGCTACTGCGTCGTCGCCTCGGCGGGGCTCGCGGTCAATTACGGGGCCTATACCGGTTGCGTGCTGCTCGCCCCGCGCTTCGGGCTCGACGTGACGCCGGCGATGTTGCCGCTCTTCATCGCCGTCGGCGGAGGCGTGGCGATGGTCGTCACCTTTCTCGGCTTCCGTTTCTTCGCCTTTCGTTCGTAAGGCGCGGGAAGCCCCTCCCAAAGTCCGGTCGGGACAGTATGATGGCGCGCGAAGCTTTCCGCAGCGTGGCATCCCGCCTTTCGCTCGCGGCCTTCGGACCGAGAGGAGCCCATGTCCCAGTCGCCCTACGATCGCGATCTCGATCGCAACGCCGCCAACTTCCAGCCGCTCACGCCGCTGACCTTTCTCGAGCGTGCGGCGGCGGTGTTTCCGGACAGGCTCGCGGTCGCGCACGGGCCCCTCAGGCGCAACTACCGCGACTTTCACGCGCGCTCGAAAAAGCTCGCGGCGGCGCTGGCGAAGCGCGGCATCGTCCGCGGGGACACGGTCGCGGTCATGCTCGCCAACACGCCTGCGATGCTCGAGTGCCACTATGGCGTGCCGATGTGCGGCGCGGCGCTCAATACGCTCAATACCCGTCTCGACGCCGCCGCGCTGGCCTTCATGCTCGACCACGGCGAGGCCAAGGCGCTCATCATCGACCGCGAGTTTTCCGGCGTCATGGCTCAGGCGCTGAAGCTCGCGACGGTCCACCCGCTCGTGATCGACTACGACGACCCCGAATACGACGGCGCCGGCGAGCGGATCGGCGAAATCGAATACGAGGCGCTGGTCGCCGAGGGCGACGAGGCCTATCGGCGCACGGCGCCCCTCGACGAGTGGGACGCCATTTCGCTCAACTACACTTCGGGGACGACGGGCGATCCCAAGGGCGTCGTCTATCACCATCGCGGCGCCAACCTCCTGGCCGTCGGCAACGTCGTCACCGCCGACATGGGCCGCCATCCCGTCTATCTGTGGACGCTGCCGATGTTCCATTGCAACGGCTGGTGCTTCACCTGGTCGATCAGCGTCAAGGCGGGCGTGCATGTCTGCCTCAGGCAGGTGCGCGCCAAGGCGCTTTACGACCTCATCGCCGAGCACAAGGTGACCCATCTCTGTGGCGCGCCGATCGTCATGTCGGTGCTGCTCAACGCGCGCCCCGACGAAAAGAAGCCGCTGCCGCACCTGGTGCGCTTCTTCACCGCCGCGGCGCCGCCGCCGGCCGCCGTTCTGAAGGCGATGAGCGAGGCGGGCTTCGAGGTTACCCATCTTTATGGGCTCACCGAGACCTACGGCCCGGCCGTCGTCAACGAATGGCAGGCTGATTGGAGCGCGCTCGACGCCGAGGCCCAAGCCCATCTGAAGGCGCGCCAGGGCGTGCGCTACCACGCGCTCGAGGCGCTCGACGTCATCGACCCGGACACGATGGAGCCTGTCCCGGTCGACGGACAAACCATCGGCGAGGTGATGTTCCGCGGCAACGTGGTGATGAAGGGCTATCTCAAGAACAAGGCCTCGACCGACAGGGAATTCGCCGGCGGCTGGTTCCATTCGGGCGACCTCGGGGTGAAGCATCCCGACGGCTACGTGCAGCTGCGCGACCGGTCGAAGGACATCATCATCTCGGGCGGCGAGAACATTTCTTCGATCGAGGTCGAGGACGCACTCTTCGAGCATCCGGGCGTGCAGCTCGCCGCGGTCGTGGCGCGGCCGGACGAGAAATGGGGCGAGACGCCCTTCGCCTTCGTCGAGATGAAGCCCGGCCACACCGCGACCGCCGAGGAGCTGATCGAATGGTGCCGGGCGCGGCTCGCGCGCTACAAGTGCCCTCGCACGGTCGTCTTCGCCGAGATCCCGAAGACCTCGACCGGCAAGGTGCAGAAGTTTGCGCTGCGGGAGCGGGCGAGAAAGCTCGATCTGAACTCGGCCTAGCGCATGCGCGACGACGCCTGGCCGCGTCATTGCCGCGCGCTCCTGGTCGCCTCCGTCGGTTCGGCGGCGAGGCAGTTCCCGGGCCGCGGCGAGCAGCCGCCGGAGCGGGTGCACGGCGTGCGCAAGACGCTGAAAGAGGCGCGCGCCATCGCGCGGCTTTTCCTGCCGTCTCTCGGCGAGCCCGCTCGCGTCACCATCGCCGCGCTCGCCGTCGTCCGTCGCCGGGTCGGCCGCGCGCGCGACCTCGACGTGATGGAGGCCCGCCTCGCGCGGCTCGCCCCGCCCCCAGAGATCGCTGCGCCGCTCGTCGAGGCGATCGGACGCGAGCGCGCCGCGGCAAGCCGCGGCCACGGCGGCTTTGCGACGAGCGCCTCGCGCGCCCAGCTCAACGCCATCGTTAAGCGCCTCGAGTCGTGTGACCAGAAAAGTGTCGGCGGCGACGACATCGTGGAGGCCGTCGCGCGCACCTACCGGCAGGCGCGCCGGCGCGGAAGGATCGCTTTCGACGGCGACGACCCGGCGGCGCTGCACGCGCTGCGCGCGCGCGTGGTCGACCTGCGTTATCAGCTCGCGGCGCTCTCTCCCGCCTGGCCGGCGGCGCTCAACGCCCAGTCTGAGGAGCTGAACGCGCTGCGCGACACGCTCGGCGACTTCAACGATCTCCACGTGCTGGCGACTTTCGCGACCGAGCGCGCTTCCCTTGAGCCCGAGGCGCTGGCGGGGCTCATGGCGCGGCTCGCGGCGAAGCAGAAGAAGCTCAGGCGGCGCGCGGAAACCGAGTTCGACCGCCTGTTCGCCGAGACGCCCGACGCATTCGCGGGGCGGCTTTCGGCCTATCTCCGGCGGCCGATGGCGATGCCGAAGGCCGGCGCGCCGAACGTCCCTGTCAAGGCTTAACGGCCATCTCCATCCGCCGGCGGGTGAGGGCGCGATCGACCGGCCACGGGACCGCCGCCGCCACCGGCAAGATCGGCGGTTTTTTCGGCGTCTTTCTGTTCCCGATCCTGATGGCGTGGCACGGGCTCATCGCGGCCGAGGCCGTGGCGGCGGCCGTCAGCGTGCTCGGCGCGATCGTCACCCTGACGATGCTGCCCGAGACCAAGGGCAAGAGCCTCGAGGAGATCAGTCCCGAAGCCTCGGCTGTGGCGCCGCGCGGCTAGAGCGGGCGGTCGCATACGAGAAAAGGGGAGGCCGCCCGCGGCGGCCTCCCAGCGTTGTGACCGATGACAGAGTTTGCCGCCTGGCAATGGCGGCAGGTCCTCCGGGGGATTCGTTAGACCTGCCGCCACCTGTCGGGGTCGCGCGGGCTGGGAATGAGCGACCACCGACCGAACGACAGGACGCGCATTCGCGCTGGGCCGGGGACAAGCCCAAAATCCCGCCGTCCATCTCGGTTCGACGCCCGATCCCGAGGGCGTCGACGAGCCCATAGACGCGCGACGATGCGCCTTTCCTCGCCCGACTGCAACAGGTGCGAAAGCAGTAGCGAAAGCATCCACAGCGCAGTTGACGGGAAGTACCTCCCGAGTAGCTTCTTGTGATCCATGGGCGCTGGCGCGATTCGTCGCCGGCCGAATGTGGAAATCACAGCTTCCGCAGCTAGGCGCCGGTGGCAGCCCCCTGGCCGATGGCCGGTTCGGCGGCGGGCGCTTTCGCCGGCGCGCCTGGCTCGAGCGCCGCCGACACCGCTTCGTCCACCCGTTCGAGCCAAACGAACGTCAATTGTTGGCGCACCTCCTCGGGGATGTCTTCGAAGTCCTTCCTGTTGCGGGCCGGCAGCATCACGCGCTTGATCCCGGCTCTGTGCGCCGCGACGACTTTCTCCTTGATGCCGCCGACCGGAAGCACGAGGCCGCGCAGGCTTATCTCCCCGGTCATCGCCGTGTCGCTGCGCACCGTGCGATCGGTCATGAGCGACACCAGCGCCATGAACATTGCAACGCCCGCGCTCGGACCGTCCTTCGGCGTGGCGCCCGCCGGCACGTGGATATGGATATCGGTCTTTTCGAAGCGACTGGGATCGATTCCGTATGAGGCTGCGCGATTCTTGACGATGCTGAGGGCCGCCTGGGCGCTTTCCCGCATCACCTCCCCGAGTTGACCCGTGAGGATCAGCCGGCTGTTTCCCGGAATGGCGGTCGCCTCGATAAACAAGATGTCGCCGCCGACCGGCGTCCAGGCCAAGCCGGTCGCGACGCCCGGCACGCTGGTGCGCATCGCGACCTCGTCCTCGAACGGCGGCGCGCCGAGAAGGGCCTGAAGATCGCCGGCCGAGATTGCGATCGGCCCGGTCTCGCCTTCCGCGATGCGCATGGCGGCCTGGCGCAGCATTCTTCCGATCTCGCGCTCGAGGCTTCGAACGCCGGCCTCGCGCGTATAATGTTGGATGACGGCTCGCAACGCGTCATCGGCGATCTCGACCTGGCCCGGTTTGAGGCCATTGGCCTCCATCTGACGCGGAACGAGATAGCGGCGCGCGATCTGCAGCTTCTCGCTGGCCGTGTACCCGGGGAGCGTGATGATCTCCATGCGATCGCGCAGCGGGCCGGGGATCGTGTCGAGCATATTCGCCGTCGTGATGAACACGACGCGGCTGAGATCGAACGGCACGGCGAGGTAATTGTCGCGGAAGCTGTTGTTCTGCTCGGGATCGAGCACTTCCAGCAAAGCCGAGGCAGGATCGCCCTGGATGCCGGCGCCGAGCTTGTCGATCTCATCCAGCATCATGACGCAGTTGCGGGCGCCGGCCTTGCGGATCGCCTGGATGATGTTGCCGGGCAAAGCGCCGATATAGGTTCGTCGATGGCCGCGCATCTCCGCCTCGTCGTGCACGCCGCCGAGGCTCACGCGAACAAACTTGCGGTTCATGGCGCGCGCGATCGATTGACCGAGCGATGTCTTGCCGACGCCGGGGGGGCCGACGAAGCAGAGGATCGGCGCTTTGCCGCCCGGCGCCAGCTTGCGGACGGCAAGATATTCGACGATCCGGCGCTTGATCTTCTCGAGATCGAAGTGATCCTCGTCGAGGATGCGGCGCGCCGCCGCGATGTCGATCGGCGCCTCCTCGGGAAGGGCCCAGGGCAATTCGACCAGCCAGTCGAGATAGGTCCGTACCATCCCATATTCGCCGGCGGCTTCCGGCATGCGTTGCAGACGGCGCAACTCCTTGCGGGCCTGGTCCTCGACTTCCTTGGGCATTTTTGCGTTGCTGATCGCCTTTTCGAGTTCGGCGATTTCGGCGGACTTTCCCTCATCCGCCTCGCCGAGCTGGCGCTGAATGGCCGCCATCTGCTCGCGCAGCAGGACCTCGCGGTTGCGAGCGTCGAGCGACGCCTTGGTTTCGCGGCCGATCTCGTGCGACAGCCGAAGAACCTCGATCCGATGCGCAAGGAGTCGCGAGACCCGCTCCAGCCTGCCGCCGACGTCGACCGTCTCTAGGATTTCCTGCTTCTCGTCCGGGGTCGCGTCCATGAAGGTCGCCACCAGATCGGCGAGGCCGCCGGGCGATTCGATTCCCTGGACCGTCATGAGCAATTCGTTCGGCGCCTGCGGCAGGAGCTGCACGGCCTCGACCGCCTGGCGCTTGAGGTTGATAAAGCGGGCCTCGATCTCGTCGGACGCCGCGGCGGGCTCCGGAATCCTCACCGTCTCGGCGACGAAGAACGGCCAGCCGGTCAAATACTCGACGACCCGGAACCGTTGCTCTCCCTGGCACACGAGATGATGCGTTCCATCCGGCGCCGTGATGTAGCGAACGACGTTGGCGACCGTGCCCATGCGATGCAAATCGATCGGAAGGGGATCTTCGACCTCGGCATTCCGCTGCATCACGATGCCGACCGGCTTCTGCTCCCTGACCGCTCTCTGCGCCGCCATCACCGAGCGGGGTCGAGCGAGCGCGATCGGCAACACCGTCCCTGGAAACAGCACCATGCCGCGCACCGGCACAATGATGAGCGAATCCGGCGGCAACGGCGGCGACTGCGCTCCCCGGAGGCTCTCCTCGGATGCGTTCCCGCGCGCGGTCTCAGCCATTCGCGCTCTCCGACTTCTGCAGCGTGATCAGCAGGCAACCGTTGGAGGCTGATCGATGAATGGCGCTGTAGCGTCCGGCGGGAAGATCGACACGGCGTTCGAAACGGCCTTGCGGAAGCTCAAGGCGATGAATGATCGCGGTCTGCATCTCCGCCGGATACGTACGAATCCCCGAAATGATCAGCTGCCCCGCGTCAATAAGCGCTTTGACCTCGTCGAGGTCGACGCCCGGCAAGGCGACCAGCACGAGCACCGCGCGGTCCGTCTCGAGGACATCCACCGGCGGCTCCCATGCGACCCCGGACGGCGGACTGGCCGGCCGGAAAAATTGCCGATGCATCCGCTCCGCGCGCGCGAGCATTTCGAACGCTTCCGACCACATCCAATAGCGGGGAAAATTTCTCTCCATCGCTTCGCCTTCCGGTCAGCCCCGATTTCGACGCCAGAACTTCGACTGACAATAGCTCATTTCCAAACGGAGTCATCCGGCGGGGTTCCATGGCGCCGCAGTTCACATTGCCCGCGATCGGGTCCTGCGCTCCCCGCGCTCGAGCCGGTCGTCTTCCCGATCTGCGCTTCCGCCCGCTGAATAGCCACGCGCCGGCTCAGTTGTTTTTGCGCTCCCAGGCAGGGAAGCCGCCGGCTCGCTCGCCGTCGCCGCGATGGCTGGCGCCTGAGCCATCAATTGGTCGATGCGGTCGCGCTCGCGTTTGAAGGCGGCGAGCATCTTGCCGTCGAACTCGCGCGTGTGGGGGAGCTTGATCGCCAAGGGGTTGACGAAATTGCCGTTGATGATCACTTCGTAGTGCAGGTGCGGCCCGCGTTGGCGGCGTTCCGGACTGTGACGCCCGTCACAGCGAAACAGTGGCCATCCCGCTTACCTACCTTTCCGGAGGGAAGCGTATTTGGTTCTTCGCGCCCGAAAGGACAGAGGGACAATGTCAAATGATACTGGCATAGCTGAAACTTCCATTGGCCCCTCGGATGCATCTGTAAGTCGGGGAAAAACGGATTCCGCGCGCGGTTTTTCTCGGCCGGACCCTGAACAGGGGCTTCGCCTGATGCGTATCTTTTTGAGTATTAGGGAGCCCTCCCTGCGGCAGGCCGTCATCAGGTTGGTGACGGAATTGTCAGCGCCTGACGACGAGAGAAGGTAGCCTTGCGGACAACTGAGTTCGCCGCGGCTGC
>Ga0074044_10000498_pt1 | contig 37846 bp, 37 predicted proteins | sample BogForMeECP23OM1_FD_94443 | JGI IMG/M metagenome (GOLD analysis project Ga0074044, IMG submission 94443) | Bog forest soil microbial communities from Calvert Island, British Columbia, Canada - Bog Forest MetaG ECP23OM1 | ecosystem: Environmental > Terrestrial > Soil > Wetlands ...
CTCTCGTTTGAAACTGGTAGCTTGGCGAAAAAAAATGCCCTCTGATTTGCATCAGAGAGCCAGCCTGCCAAGCGAATTATTGTCGCTCGATTTACTCAGACCATTCGTGCTCGAAAAGGCCGAATGGTTTCGAACGGATTCTGGCACATCGTATCGATTGTCAAAGAGCAAGTCCTCCCTGTCCAGCAGAAAGGCACGTCCACAGCCAAAAGAGAATACGACAGGCGTGCGAATATGTCAACAGGAGATTATTGATTTCCACAGGCTTCCACAGACACGCGCGACGAAGGCGGCTAAGGCTTTTGTTGGAAACGAGTTGCGGGGTATGCGAATCGTAATTCTTGCGAATCAGTGCTGGACTTATTGCGGTTTTGAAATTAGCCTTGCGAGCTTCGCAGGTCGAAAAAAGTAAATAGGGGTATGGCGAGAATTCGCGGCGCGGAGTCTTTGAGAGCATGGGGAGTGCGCAAGGAAACTGCAAAAACGCACGGGCAGGAGTGTCTGTGCTACTCGGAAAAACGCGGGACAAAATGACGACTATGAAAAAAATGATGATTTGCGCGGGGATAATACTGTGGGCTGCAGCGTTTACTTCGGCGCCACTCGCACGGGCGCAAAGTGCGAACACCGCTGAACAGACTGGCCCTTATCCTTCTTTAGAGATTCGCGACGTGACTGTGATTGATGGATCAGGCGGGCCGGCGTTTGGGCCGGTGAACATTTTCATTAAGGGCAATCGGATTGACCGCGTCGTGCCGTCGGATTCGATATCGCGCAAGGAGAAAGACGAAGAAGGGGCGGCCAAGAAGGACCAGAAGGCGCCAGATCGCGTGATCGAAGGCAAGGGCATGTACGTCATACCGGGCTTGATTGACGTGCATATTCACATCAACTCCAGCAAAGAGGTCCCGGCGGAATACATCTACAAATTGCTGTTAGGGCACGGCGTGACGACGGTTCGAACGTTCAATGTAGGGAACGACGATCCGGCTGGAATGGTGGCAGAGAAGAAAAAGATCGCGGCCAACCAGATTATTGCGCCACGCATGTATGTGTATCCGTTCTGGGGGCGCGGTGACGATCCGCGCTATTCGAATCCGGAAGGCGCACGGCAAATCGTGGACGAATGGCATGCGATGGGCGTTGACGGAATAAAGGTTATCGGGAAGCCGGGATTGTGGCCGGACGTGTTTCACGCGATCGCGGACCAGGCGCGGAAAGACGGCATGGGCGTGGCCGTGCATATCGGGCAGGACGGCGTCTATCCGATGAACGCAGTGCAGGTGGCGAGCGAAGGCGCTTCGACGATCGAGCATCATTACGGTTACCCGGAGTCGTCGTACACGACGAAGACGATTCAGGATTTGCCGCCCGGATACAACTATTCAAGCGAGCCGGACCGATTTTTGGAGACGGGACGGTCGTGGTTGCAGGCGGATGTGCCGAAGCTGCACGGCGAGGTAATTCAGTCACTGCTGGACTCGAAGCGGAAGACGGGATTCATCATGGTGCCGACGTTCAGTATTTATGAAGCAAATCGCGATGTAACGCGCGCGGCGAATTTGCCGTGGCACTCGACGTACACGCTACCGGTGGTGATGGATTCGTTTTTGCCGAATCCGGCGCATCACGCTTCTTATTTCTATGAGTGGACCTCGAACAAGGAAGCCGATTGGGCGCGCGCTTACCGTCGCTGGCTGGATTTTGTGAACGATTATAAGAACCAGGGCGGCGTGGTAGCGGTCGGCTCAGACACAGGATTCCTGTTTGAGCTGTGGGGATTTGGAACCATTCGCGAATTGGAGATGCTGGAAGAGGCAGGATTTTCGCCGCTCGAAGTACTCCATGCAGCAACAGAGAATGGGGCTAAGGTAGTGAAGAATCCGGAACTGGGATTGGTCCGGCAGGGTTATTTGGCGGACCTCGTAGTGCTTTCGGAGAACCCGCTGGCAGATGTGAAAGTGTTTTACGGAAATGGTGTAACGCGCGTTGGGACGGACCGTAAAGAGGTTCACGAGCAGTGCGTGAAGTATACGATTCGCGATGGCGTGATTTTCGATTCGCAAGCGCTACTGAGCGATGTGCGGGAGATGGTGGCGAAGGCCAAGCAATCGCGGCCGACAGAAGCTAAGCCGTAACAGGAGGCCGTATGAAGATTGGGAGCGCGGTGCGAGTCGGCTGCGGGATTTTCGCGCTGGGGGCTTGGGGATTGGGTGTGGCATTAGCGCAGAAGAAAGTGCATGTGGATCGGCCGATTATTGGGGCGCGGACAGAAGATGTGAGCACGATTGAAGGGATCGTGACGGCGAGTTACGAGACCATTTCGGGAGGCGTGGGTGTGCCGCGGCAGTGGGGGCGCGACCGCACATTGTTTGATCCGAATTCGCGGTCGGTGGCGGTTGGCGTGAACGCAAAGACGGGCGCGGTGACGACGCGCGGAACTACGGAGCAAGAGTTCGCGGACGAGGCGGATGCTTCGCTGGTGAAGGACGGTTTTACAGAACGCGAATTGAAACACGTCATCAAACGATTCGGGAACGTGGCGACAGTTTTGAGCAGCTACGAGGGGTCGGTGGCTTCGGGCAAAGTGATCACGCGCGGCGTAAATATTTTTCAGCTCTATTTCGACGGAAAGCGCTGGTGGATTCTCTCGATGGTCTGGGATGAAGAGCGCCCGGATAATCCACTTCCAGCGGAACTGCAGTAAAGATCCGCGCCCGTTCGCAACACAAACAGCAAGGAGTCGTTTGGAGCGTGCTTCCCTGCGCCATTTCTACGATACTAGGCGCATTCTCAATTAAGGGGAAAAGATCGCCGTTCGATTCGCGCTGCCATGCGTTCAAGCTTAGCCGGCCGCTTACTTACCTCACTTAAGAAATCGGAAATGTTGCGTGCCGGAGAGCGCGTCGGAGTGGGTGTGTCTGGCGGAGCGGATTCGGTGGCGCTGCTGATGCTCTTGCTCGAATTACGCGAGAGGATGGGAATCGTTGTGAGCGTAGCGCACTTGAATCACAAATTGCGTGCGAAGGCTTCGGAGGCAGACGAGAAATTTGTCGCTGGACTAGCGGCAACGCACGGACTTGTCTTTCACGCAGAGAACGTAAACGTGGCGGCGCGCGCCAAGCGCGAAAAGGCGAATCTTGAGGATGCCGGTCGACGGGCGCGATATGAGTTTTTTGCGAAGCTGGTTGCGGAAGGAAAAGTGGATCGCGTAGCCGTGGCGCATACCGCGGATGATCAGGCGGAGACGATATTGGCCCACATTTTGCGCGGAACGGGATTGGCGGGGCTTGGCGGGATTCATCCGCAGACCGAAAGCGTTGTGAGGCCCTTGCTCGGCATTCGTCGAGCGGAGTTGCGGACGTATCTGCGAGCGAAAAAACAGAGGTGGCACGAAGACGCTACCAATCGAGATACGACGCGAACGCGAGCGCGGATTCGAAAGAAACTGCTGCCGCTTTTGGAGCGGGAGTTTCAGAACGGCGTCGTGGAGCACCTCAGTTCGCTTGCGGAACTCGCGCGGGAGGATGAGGAACTTTTGGAACTCCTTGCGCGCAAGCATTGTGAAGCGCTCGCGAGAAGCACTAATGTTGAAACGCGAATCTCTGTGAGTGATTTGTTGCTGCCTGTGGGCAAAGGGGATTTCAACACGGAGGGCGCAGAGGACACTGAGAAGAAGAACAAAACCTCGGCCCTGACGAAGCGGATGCTGCGTCGTCTAATTGAGGAGAGGAAGAGCGGAACGGGGCAGATTACCGCCCTGCATATCGCGGCGGTGCTGGACTTGGCGCGGCTCGGAGAAAATGGAAAGGAAGTACAGTTGCCAGGCGGCGTGGACGTTCGGCGCGAGCGAAATGAGCTGGTTTTCTGCACAAATACGCAGAGGCCTGTGCGCCGAAACAGCAGTGATCGCGGAGCCGAGAAATCTTCCGCCGCGAAGTACGAGCACAAAATCGATTTTAGTAATGCCGACGTGGTCTTGCGAGTTCCGCAGGCGCAGTGTGTTTTCCGCCTCAGGGTGATTGACTGGCCCGCCGAGAGGGTGGAAACTAGTGAACTAGGGGCGGTCTTAGACCGCGACCGGCTGCGTTCGCCGCTTGTGCTGCGCAACTGGCGTTTCGGGGACAAGCTGCAACCCGAGGGGCATCAGAAAGCGCACAAGCTGAAGCGGCTCTTGAACGAAAAGCGCGTCAGCCGATGGGAGCGAGAAGGCTGGCCGGTGCTGACAAGCGGCGGCATTCTTGTGTGGGCGCGCGGTTTTCCGGTGGCCGCTGCGTACGCGGCAAATGAGGGAACCCGAACAGGGATTTTGATCGCCGAGGAAAAGTCTTGATGCGTGACCGCCCAGCGGTCAAGTCGAGTGCTCGAACCCGTGCGGCTTATTCTGCCGCGCGCATTGGCGCGAGGGTCGCGGCGCTCGGACGGGAAATTACGCGAGCGTACAAGGGGCGGCGGGTGGACGTGGTTGTTACACTGGACCGCGGATTTATTTTTGCCGCCGATTTGATTCGTGAGATTAACACCGCGGTGGTTTGCCACTTCGTGCGCGAGGACGTGCGGGACGTAAACGACGGCGGCAACGAGCGGCGCGAAGTTTATTTCGGCGCGCGGCCGGAATTGAAAGGTCGCGACGTCCTGCTGCTCGACGCGGTGCTGGAGAGCGGCGTAACGCAAGAGTTTCTTCTGCGGCGGCTGGGCGAAAGCCAGCCCAGGTCGCTGCGATTGGCAGTACTGCTGGACAAGACCGCGCGGCGGCGCGTGGGGCTGGAACCTGATTACTTTGGGTTCCGGACAGCATCTAAAGAAGTGTGGGTCGGGTACGGCCTGGCCGCGGACAATGGGACGGGGCGGAATCATCGGGCTCTCTCCGCTGGAGCAGCGCAGGTGAAGCGACGGCAAGGCAGCAAGAAGTAGGTTCGACAGATTTGCCAGTCGCTTCCTCGTGGGATGAATTTCCGCGAGGCTAAGGACAAAGGTGAGGACAACGTGAATTCGAGTTCTACGGCAAAAACAATTCTGTTCTGGATCTCCATCGTGTTTCTCGGCGTGATGCTGTGGAAGCTGGTGTCCGCGAATGGAAGCCAGCAACGGGAGCAAACGCCCAGCTACAGCGAGTTCATGCAGAAGGTGGACAACGGAGACATCAAAGAAGTCACGCTGTATCTCTCGCCAAACAGCTATGAAGTGCAAGGCGAATATCTCCGCCCCGCGAACACGAAGTTCACCGTGACGGTTTTCAAGGAAGCGGCTCCAGATCTGGTGAAGCAATTGAAAGACAAGGGAGCAATGATCAGGGGGATGAAGGAAGTGCGCAGTGGGGATTGGATCCTCATCCTGCTGAACGCCGCGCCTTTAATCTTGCTGGTCGGTTTTTGTTTGTTCCTGATGAGGCAGATGCAGGCGGGCGGAAACAAGGCGCTGAGTTTTGGCAAGTCGCGCGCGCGGCTGCTGTCGGCACAGCAAAAGAAAGCGACGTTTAAGGATGTTGCGGGAACGGACGAAGCAAAAGAAGAGTTACAAGAAATCATCGAGTTTTTGAAAGACCCGCAGAAATTCCAGAAGTTGGGCGGACGCATTCCCAAAGGCGTGTTGCTGGTCGGGCCTCCTGGAACTGGCAAGACGCTGCTTGCGAGAGCGATCGCGGGCGAAGCAAACGTTCCGTTCTTCTCGATTTCGGGTTCGGACTTCGTCGAGATGTTTGTGGGAGTCGGGGCAAGCCGCGTGCGCGATTTGTTCGAACAGGGCAAGAAGAACGCGCCTTGCATCATTTTTATCGATGAGATCGATGCGGTCGGCCGGCACCGCGGGGCTGGTTTGGGTGGCGGACACGACGAGCGTGAGCAGACTTTAAATGCTTTGCTCGTCGAGATGGACGGATTCGAATCGAACGAAGGCGTCATCTTAATCGCCGCGACTAACCGGCCCGATGTGCTCGATCCGGCGTTGCTACGGCCGGGACGATTCGACCGGCGCGTGGTGGTTGCACGTCCTGACGTGAAGGGCCGAGAAGAAATTCTTCGTGTGCACACTCGCAAGGTCCCGCTGTCCGATGATGTGGAGTTGTCGATCATCGCGCGCGGGACGCCAGGCTTTTCTGGCGCGGACTTGGCGAACCTGGTTAACGAAGCGGCTCTGTGGGCCGCGCGGCAGAACCGCAAGTTCGTGATGCAGGTCGACTTCGAGATGTCCAAAGACAAAGTGCTAATGGGCGTCGAGCGGAAGTCGATGATTCTCTCCGATGAAGAGAAGAAGAACACTGCGTATCACGAGGCAGGTCATGCTCTGGTTGCGGCAATGACGCCGGGAGCCGACCCCGTTCATAAGGTGACCATCATTCCGCGAGGCATGGCTCTTGGGCTGACCATGCAATTGCCCGAAGACGACAAACACACCTACACGCGTGAATATCTCGAAGCGATGCTCGCCGTTTTGATGGGCGGGCGCTCGGCCGAAGAGATTTTCTTGGGACACATTACCACCGGCGCCGGCAACGACATCGAGCGAGCCACGGATCTGGCGCGCAACATGGTCTGCGAATGGGGCATGAGTGAGCTCGGGCCGCTGGCGTATGGGAAAAAGGATGAGGCGATTTTCCTCGGCCGCGAGATTACCCAGCATCGCGACTACTCGGAAGATACGGCGATTCAGATCGATAAGGAAGTAAAGCGGATCGTCAACGGTGGTTATGAGAGTGCGAAGAGGCTGCTTTCGAATAATCGCGAGACGCTCGAGCGTATTGCGCAGGCTTTGCTGGAACGTGAAGTGATCGACGCAAACGAAGTGAAGATGCTGATGGAAGGCAAACCGCTGCCGGAAAAGCCGCGGACGCCTCCGCCTCCGGTGCAAGCTGCGCCAAGCACAGATCCCAAGGTAGTGCGGCCGGAATTGCGGCCGGCGGCCGGATTTACGCGCGGAGAGAATCCAGCGAAGGCTTAGACACGGGCTGGCGGCGGGTATTTTGCCGGTAGGGGCACGATATATCGTGCCCCTACATTTTTTTGGCCCCGATATATTGGACGGGGCTTGGCGGTGACCGCTGCGGGCAAAATGGCGTAGAATGCCGTTATGGGAAAGAAGGAGCCGGACAATCTGCAGGTGACGTGCCCGTGCTGCCAGGCGAAGCTGGTGGTGGACGCGGTGTTTGGAGCGGTGCTGTCGCACGAGGCTCCAGTGAAGGCGGGGCCTAACGTCGACCTGGAAAACGCGCAGGGAATTCTTGCGGAACAGCGGCGTCAGCGCGAGGATAAGTTTGCCGACTCCTTTTTTCAGGAAACCCACAAAGAAGATATCCTCGCCAAGAAATTCGAAGAAGCGATGAAGAAGGCCAAAGACGCACCTGCAGGTAAACCGCTTCGCGATTTTGACTTGGATTAGCGGGACAGGCGTCCCTGCCTGCCTTTTTCTTTTTCCATGCCAGAAAAATGACAGGCAGGAATGCTTGTCCCGCGTGCCAAGAGAATGACAGGCAAGAATGTCTGTCCTACACTCCTAGTTCATTCTTCTCATGACAGCGCGCAAGAAATTCCGGCTGAAGTTGCGCTCGCAGACGCTCGTTCTCGGTCAGCGCACGCTCGTGATGGGCGTGTTGAACGTTACGCCAGACAGTTTTTCTGACGGCGGCAAATACGAGCAGCCTGAAATCGCCGTGGAACAGGCGCTTGCGCTGGAGTCGGCGGGCGCCGATCTTCTGGACATCGGAGGCGAATCCACCCGCCCCGACTCGGAAGCGCCCACGGCTTCGCAAGAGTTGGATCGCATCCTGCCCGTACTGGAAGGGTTGCGGGGCCGGCTAAAGATTCCCATATCGGTGGATACCCGGCGATCCACTATAGCGGAGCTTGCCATTTGCGCTGGCGCACAGATCATCAATGATGTTTCAGGATTGCGAGGCGACGAGCGCATGGCGGAGGTCGCGGCGAAACACAGTGTGCCGCTCATTCTTATGCACATGCGCGGCGAGCCTCGAACGATGCAGCGCGGGCCGTTCGCGCGAGATGTCATGCGCGATGTTGCGTGGGGGCTGCGAGATTCCGTGGCCAAGGCACGGAAGGCCGGCGTTGCGAAGGCGCAGATTATTTTGGATCCGGGGATCGGGTTTGGAAAGAGCTACGCGCAGAACTACGAGTTGATTGAAAAATTGCCGCAGCTCGCCGCGCTTGGTTATCCGCTGCTTGTGGGAACTTCGCGCAAAGGATTCTTGGGGGCAACGCTTGCGCGCGGCGGAAAAGCCGCCTCGCCGGAGGAACGTATCTGGGGCACGGCGGCCACGGTCACGGCAAGTATTTTGGGCGGCGCGCATATCGTGCGTGTGCATGATGTTGCGGAAATGGTGCAAGTCGCGCGCGTCGCCGATTGTGTGGCTCGTCCCGAGCTTCGTGTTCGTTAGCTCCCTCACTTGCTGTTTTTTCCGCTTAGGGTTTGAGCTCGAGGACGTCTGTGGTTTCGCGGTCGACGGACGGCTTGCTGTAGCGCAATGGAAAGTACTGGCCGTGGACCCAGAGCGGCAGCAAATCGTCGTAATGCGGGCTGCCGGGCTGGCCGCTTTGCCCCGGCACATTCACGCCAACGGCGTTGTCCCAGTTGCTCAAATCAAAAATCTCGCGATAACTTGCGCCGGCCAACTGGTCAAAGGAACTTCCACCGAAGTAGGTGGCGTCGACGGTGTCGCCATTGCCGGGCCTCGGAACGGGACCTCTGTTGAATAGCGAGTTGGCGCCGGGAGTAACTCCGCCGAGCGGATGGAAAAAATTGGCGCGGTGCAATTGTCCCCAGGCCCAGTTCTTGGGATCGGGGCCGAGCTTGGCAGAGAGCTTCTCTTCCGCTGCGTGGAGCGCTTGCAAAAGCAAGGCGTCGCGGCTCGCGTCGGTATTAGGGCCAAAGACTGCGGCGCGCGGGCGCGATAGTTCTTCCACTATCCTTGGCGGCGACAATTTCCCGGTGATCTTTTGCGCTTCGGCAGGAATGGCTTGCTTCGTCACGGCGTCGCTCAGTTCGGCAACCCAGAATTCGTAGAGAGTAGCCGCGGTTGAATCGGCCGCGAGGGTGCAATCCCAATCGAGCAAGAGTTTGGCTGCTGGGCTTGGTGCGCTCCCTGCGGCGGGCTTCAGCAACGCCTGCAAAGCCCGCGCGGGCAGAGACACAACGTCATTCTGCAGGTTTTCCATGTCATCGAGAGTAAGTTTGTGTGCGCTTTTTGAGGCGCCACTGAGCACTTCCGTGATGCGCAGGAATCTTTCAGGCGATGCCCACTGAAATCCGACGGAGTAGGGGTAGTTTTCAGGGATCATTTTGTGATTGGCGGAGGCCACAAATCCTGGGGCTGGATTGTAGCTATGTGGCAATTCGGCGTTGGCTACAAAACCGCTCCATTCGTAGCCGCCGTCTTCCGGAACCGGCAAGAGCCCCGTCCAGTTTTTTCGCAGAGGAGCAAGACCGGTCGAATGTTCGCCGATGTTGCCGTCACTGTCCGCGTAGACGATATTCTCCGACGGGACCTTCCAACGGGGCATGGCTTGTTCAAATTCTTGCCAGTTTTGCGCGCGGTCGAGCGCGAGCGAGCCGAGATAGCCGGCTGTGCCCGGCTCCGCGCCGACCCAATGCAACGCCAACGCGCGTTTTCCGTCTTCCCAGAGCACGGGGCCGTGGCGCGTGAATTTCAGTTTCACCGCGACCGAAGACGCACCGCGAACACCGATAGTTTCTGTTTTCACTTCCATGCGGCCCCAGCCGTGCTCGGTTTTATATTGTTCTGGATCGGTGGGGTTCAGCTGCGCGAGGTAAAGGTCCTGCTGGTCGAGGCCGAAAATGGTAAAGCCCCACGCGATTTTCTCGTTGTGGCCAACGGCAACGCCGGGAAGTCCTGGTTCGCCAGCGCCGATCACGTTCCACCCGGGAGCGACAAGATGAACGATGTAGCGCAACGAAGGCTCAGCGATGACGCGATGCGGATCGTTGGCGAGAAAGGGCTTCCCGGTCGCGGTCAAAGAACCGGAAACGGTCCAGTTATTGCTTCCCTGAACGGGGGCTTCAGGAAAGTGGAGGGGCACGTCGCTCCCGACGAGATTTTCCAGAAGCGCCGGTGATAGGCCGGAAAGATCGATGCCGGGAGCCGGGTCGAGCTTCACTGGCGGGTCGAGTTCGAGCAGTTCCGCGGCTTTTTCTGGGCCGAGTAGAGCGACCAACTGGGCGCTATGGAGCTCGCTGGCGCCGTTTCCCGTCACCGAGTAGGCAGCCAAGCGGTTCAGACAGTCTTCCGGCTTCCAGGCTTCGGGTTTGAACCCGGCGAGTTGGAACTCGAGTGGGAGACCGATGCCGCCGGGCTTTTGGATTTCTTCGATGTAGGCGTTGATGCCGGAGGTGAAAGCTTCGAGGATTTCCTTTGTATCGGGAGCATAGCTTTTGTATTCAGCGTTCATGTCGCCGCGATACCGCAGAAGACGGGCGCTGACATCCCGCTTCACGAAAGAAGGTCCAAGGACTTCCGCGAGGCGCCCTTGGCCGGAGCGCTTCCAAAGTTCCATCTGGAAAAGGCGGTCCTGCGCGACGACAAAGCCTTGCGCGAAGAAAAGATCGTGCTCGTTCTGCGCATAGATGTGGGCAACGCCCCAGCGGTCGCGCTGGACGCGGACAGGTTGCTTGAGGCCGTGCACGTTGAGCGTCCCGTGAATTACCGCCAGAGCTGCTTTGGCGCGAGTTTCGAGGCTCGTAGGAGCAGTTTGCGCAGGCGATTGCGCGGAGGCGGCAGCTGCGAGCGCTAGCGTGAGTGCAAGTACCGAAATCGATTTTTTCATCGCGGATTCTCTCGACGGAATGGATTGTGACGGCTGATTTCTCACCGAAGCGCCGCGAGCTTATACTACTCCGCGCCAGGATGCACGGCCTTGCCGCTGAAAGGAATTGGCGGCAACGCCATTTCGCCGCCGGGAGTAAATTGATGCGCTGCTTTAGGATTTTCTTTGCTTCATTACTTCTTTACCTCATTAGTTCCGTTTTTGCCTCAGCCCAACTGCCCCCGGCGAAAGATTCTCTGAGCCCTGTGCAAGCTGCCCAAAGTCCCGCTGCCTGCTCCGTCATTGACGCTTCGAGCTGCGCGCAAGCCGCCGCGAAAATTCTGCCGCAGGTGATGGGACCTTCACCAATGGAAGAAAATCTGCGCCGACTGACGGATGAGATCGGCGGGCGCGTGACCGGATCGCCGGAAATGGCGAAAGCCGTCGAATGGGCCGTCGCCGCATTTCGCGCGGAAGGCGTCGAGGTTCACACAGAAAAATACACGCTGCCCGTGACGTGGACGGAGGGCGAAACGCGGCTGGAATTGCTGGGGCCTGCGAGTTTTCCTGTGCGGCTCAAGGCAGAGGGCTGGTCTCCCGCGGCGCCGGCTGGCGGCATCGAAGCGAGTCTCGTTGATGTTGGTTACGGGACGGAAGAGGACTTTGCGCGGGCAGGATCGACCATCAAAGGCGCGATTTTGCTCGTGCATAGCGATGTCAGTTCGACTTGGGCTGACCTCTTCAACGAATATCTGCGGCCGCCAGGAATTATTCAAAGCGCCCTTAAGAGTGGCGCTTCGGCGATTCTGTGGATGGGTGCGCGCGAGCGGCTGCTGCTTTATCGGCATACGAATTCGTTGACAGGGGCAATCGACAAGATTCCGCAGGCAATTGTGGCGCGCGAGGACGCTATGCGCTTGGCCCGGACCGCGGCCGCATATCCGGGGAAAGTGCGCCTGCGGTTCAACATGCCCAACAAAATCGGCGGACCGATCGAACAGGAAAATGTTGTGGGCGAGATTCGCGGCTACGAGAAGCCGGATGAGGTGGTGATTCTCGGAGCGCATCTGGATTCATGGGAGCTGGGAACGGGCGCACTGGACAACGGATGCAACGCGGCGCTCGTCGTCGAAGCCGCACGCGCCATCAAGGCCACTGGATTGCTGCCGCGGCGCACCATTCGCTTCGTTCTCTTCAGCGGCGAAGAGCAAGGAACCATCGGCTCTTATGAATACGTAAAGGAGCACCGCGGGGAGATGGACAAAATTCGCGCCATGATCACGTTTGACGCGGGGAGCGGGCGCATGACTGGCTATTCGCTAGGCGGGCGACGCGACATCGATGCCGGCGTCCGCGAAGCGCTGAGGCCGCTGGAATCCTGGGGCGCAAACAATCACACTCAGGACGCTTCATTCGGGACGGACAACCTCGATTTTCTACTGGAAGGCGTGCCAAATCTGGTGGCTAATCAGAAAGTGTCGAACTATCTGGAAAATTATCACGCCGCATCAGACACGCTGGACAAAGTGGACATCCGCGAGCTGAAGCTGAACACGGCGCTAGCAGCTCTGACGGCCTGGGGCATCGCCGATCGCACCGAGCCCCTCGGCAAGCGCCTAACGCGCGCTGAACTCGACCTCCTCGTCAAGGAAACTGGCCTTGACCAGCAGATGAAGCTTCTCGGCTACTGGGACGCCTGGCAAAGCGGCGCCCGCGGCCGAAAGCCCTAAAGCTCTTTTCTCGTCCAAACCCGGGGACGCCCGGTGCTTTAGCAGATAGTCCACTCTTAGACAGCATCTCGCATCTTAGGAATTGCTTCCCGTTATACTGGAAGTGTGAATAATCCCCCTCTTGACTCGATGAATTCGAAGACGGTGCGCGTACTGGCGCTGGATTATGGGCGCGCCAGAATCGGCCTGGCCATCGCCGATTTAGAGACGGCCCTGGCGCGGCCGTTGGGGACCCTGGATCGCATCAACCGCAACGAAGACATGCGGCGGCTGCGGGAACTGGTGCGCGAGCATGGCGTGCATCAAATTGTAGTAGGACTCCCGCTGCGTCTGGATGGAACACGCGGCGATATGGCGGAAGAGGCGGCGCGGTTCGGGGAGCGCGTGCACAAGCAGCTTGGTTTGCCTGTGGAGATGGTGGACGAGCGGCTGACAAGCTGGGAAGCGGAGCGATTGCTGGAAGAACATCAAGGCAGGACCATTCACGCCACGTCTGGCAAAAAAAGAAAAAAGGAAAACGAAAAGACGGGCGTGGACGCACTGGCCGCGGCTTTGATTTTGAAAGAGTATCTGGACCGGCGGCAGGCCGTGCAAGACGCGAAGTGAATCATATGTGCTTGGGATTCGCGAGGCTAATTTGAAGAAGGTCTTACTACTCATTTTGGTGCTGATGCTGGCTGCGGCGGCGGCCGGAGCATGGGGATGGTATTGCATCACGAAACCTTATCAAGGGTTCGCGGGCGGAGGCGTATTCGTGACGGTGCCGCACGGGGCCTCGAGCCGCGGCGTGGCTCGAATGCTGGAAAGTAACGGCGTAGTGCGAAGCGCTATCGCGTTTGAAATCTATGCGCGGCGGCATCCACGGCGATCGCTCGAAGCTGGGGAATATTTTTTCGACCGCGCCGTAACTGGCCGCGAGGTTTTCTGGAAGCTGGCGAAGGGTGAGGTTTACGAGATTCCGTTTACTGTTCGAGAAGGCGAAACTCTCTACGACATCGCGCATGATCTCGAGGCCGGCCATTTTCTTCTTGCCGACGATTTTGTGAAAGCAGCCAGCGATCCGATGATGGTTCGCGACATTGATCCTCACGCGTTGACTCTCGAGGGTTATCTCTTCCCCGCCACATATCAGCTGCCGCGCCATCCGGTCGCCGTTGAACTGACCGCGGCAATGGTGAAGAAATTCAAGGAGCAATGGGCGCGCATTGCGCCGCCGATGGCGGGAGACGACAAAACACGGCTTGCGTCCGGCTATCCCATTTCTTCGATCGTAACTCTGGCATCTCTGGTGGAACGCGAAACACCCAAGAGGGATGAGCGGCCTCTGGTCGCGGGAGTGTTTGAGAATCGCCTGCGCAAGGACATGATGCTGCAATGCGACCCAACGGTGATCTACGCTCTGGAACAAGAAGGCCGTTACAACGGGACACTGACCGGAGCAGACCTGCACGTGCATTCGCCCTACAATACCTATGAACACACAGGATTGCCGCCGGGGCCTATCGGCAACCCGGGAGAAGCATCCTTGCGAGCAGCGTTGCAACCGGCCCAAACGGACTATCTCTATTTCGTGGCCAACACGCAGGGCGGACATTTTTTTAGTGCGACACTGGAAGAACATAACCGGAATGTGACAAAGTACCGCCGTCTGCTGGCGGGACTACCGGCCGATCCTCCGCCTCCCCCGCCACAAAAGCCGACACCGGCACGCAGCAAAAAGAAGGCACACGCCAAACCGCGTAAAGGCACCGCTTGATGAGTGATTTGCAAAAATCGAAGAAGGATCTGATTCTCGAAACAGCCCGGGAGATTGGCGCATCTAAATGGACGCTCGCGGAGATCGATCAGCTGCGCCGGCGGCTGCATGCGGAACATGGCGAAGCCGGGAAGACAAGTTCGGAATACATCGGGGACGTCTTGAAAAGCGCGGGTTGGAAAGTGCTGCTTACCTTGCAGGAAGAAGCTGAGGAGCAGTACGAAGAAGAGTTCGAAGATCTGCTGCACTTCAAGACGCTGGAAGATGCGGAAGTCAGCATCATGCGGTTGGATGAGCTGATGCGGAAGTTTCACTCGCACGGCGAGCATGCCGCGGTCGAACGCGTCTTGGGAATAGCGCGCCTCGGAAAACGGCGGGCTGAGATGATTGCGCGAAACCAGAAAGTGGAAGCCGGCAAGCGCGCGGAAAAAGAGGAGATCGCCAACTGGTTTCGCATCTGGCTCGAGACTCCCGATGCTTTTTTCGATTGGCTGGACGTGCGGAAGCAGACTCCCGATTTTCGAACGAGATTTCCGCAAGCGGAGACTTTGGAATGAGTCTTCCCCCCGGCGCGGCGCCTGACGCGCTCAAATTGCCTCCCTTTTCGCTAGACGTGGAAGCGCTGGACCTCGGGCCGGGTGTGAGAGCGGTGGGGCTCGAACTGGTCGAAACGGAAAACCGGGAGCCCGTTCGGGGCAAGAAGGCAGCGGAGGTTTGGTCGGCGCTCTTCCCTGCCCTGGCGCTCGAGGATTATTACGTCGTTGATTTTTTCAGCCACGTCGATCGCGTTCAGGAGTTTTGCAGGGCGCGGAACATTGAGTTTCGCGAAGCCGGCGTACGCTGCGTGGTCCTTCCCCAGCCGCGGCACGGCCAGCTATTCCAGCTTTTCGAGCGCTTCGAAGGGGAAACTTTTGGAATACGCGCTGGAGCCGCAACGGAAAAGCCCGATGCCACGCTCGAAGGCGACCTCTCGAAGCGCGGTGTGGATGCTTACCAGTCGGCCTTCGAACGGTACACTTTTTGCGGTGTCTGCGAACCGGAAGATGGTTGGGTGACGTTGCTCAGCGCGACGCTCTGGGCCAGCGAAGTGATACGCCGCGTTCGGCCGGCGGTGCAACGCTTCGATATCTACATCGCCCGCCCGCAATAGGGTTCCCGCTTCGCAGTTCTAGGCCTCTCCCCAAATCTCTCCCAGCACGCGCTGGAAATTCGCTCCCAACACTTTCTCGATCACGGACGATGGCTGCCCGCGGCTGGCAAGTTCTTCCGCGATGATCTGCATGTGATCCGGCCCATCCAGATCGGGTACGTAGGGATAACGGTCTTCGCCCGGTGCGCCGATACCCAGTTTTTTGCGGCGCGCGATGTCGGCGTCGAAATCCGCTTTCTGGGCCGGTGTGAGAACAACTTTCTCAATCGAACCGTCGGAACCGATGCCGACATGATCCGTGCCGCAAACATGGATGGCATGGATCAGATGATCGAGCACGTGCTGGCGCGTGGGCACGGTGGGCGAGGCAACCAGGTAAGGCATGAGATACACACCGAAATAGCCTCCACGATCCGCCAGGGATTTCAGAATCTCGTCGGGCTTGTTGCGGGGATGAGCGTAAACGGCGGCGCATCCTGAATGGGAGATGAGCACCGGCTTCGTGGAGGCGGCGATTCCTTCGGAGGTGGTGCGATAGCCGCTATGGCTAAGATCGACGGCCACGCCGATTTCGTTCATTTTCTTAACGGCCGCGATTCCGGCTTTGCTCAGCCCGGCATTCCCCGGTTCGAGGCAGCCGTCCCCAAAAATGCTGCGATTGTTGTAGGTGAGCTGCATGATCCGTACGCCGAGGTTGCGAAAAAAATTAATCCGCTCGGGGTTCTCCTCCAAAAACGCTGTGTCTTGAAAACCTGGAAGGATGCCGAGCTTGCTGTCCCGCTTGGCGCTGGCGATATCCGAGTGTTTGCGAACAATAGTGAATGCGTCCGGATACTTTTCCACGAGAGCTTCGAGCGAAGCGAGGTTCTCAAGCGTTCCGTCAAGAGTGCGTTCTGAGATCGTGCAATTGACAGCGGTTATCCCAGATTGCTGAACGGCAGCTAGCAGCTCAGGGCTGGGAGATGCGACCAGATGCCCGAACGGGCTGCAGAGGGAATCCATGACCACCGCGCGTTTGTACAGTTCCGCGATGTCGTCCGGAGCGCTCGCAAGCGGCCACGCAAAGAGACGAGGAGCGACGAGCGCTCCAGCGGAAAGCCGCAGAATAAATCCATGAAATTCTCGACGGTTCAAAGAGGTCTCCTCTGTTGGCAAGGTCCACAATCGAAGGCCGCAGTATACAACGCAGCTCGTTCTCCGTGCCCTCTGTGCCTTTGTGACCCCTGCGTTAATTCTTTCTTTTGTTGGAGTTGCAGCTGGCAGCTCCGCCTCAGATTCTCAGGCTTAGCATTCGCAGTCTACCCGCTCCTTCGTTCATAATGATGAGTGGCACTTGGTTGACGCCTGTAAACATGGTTGTTAGATTGCTTCGTTTGTACCTAAAGGGGCGGAAGAGACGGATGCGGCGTGGGTTGGCGTGCATGGCAGGGGTGACAGTGGCGGCGATTTCTTGCGGCTGCGGCGGCGCTGTCAGCACTAAGCATAACGTCGCACCCACGCAAATCGTCGTCGCAAAGGATGCCACCCGCGAGGAGTTGCTCGAGAAATACAACACGATGGCGAAAAGCGTGAAAAGTGTGAACGCCACCGTCGAGCTAAAACCCATAGGCGGCTCAAATTACAGCGGAGTGATCGAGGAGTATCACGAGGTGAAAGCGTTTCTCCTGGCGGAGCGGCCAGCCTACATCCGGATGATTGGGCAAGCGCCGGTGATTGGCAAGACGGTTTTTGACATGGCCAGCGACGCGGATTCGTTTCGCGTGTCGATCCCCTCCAAAAACAAATTTCTTGTGGGGTCCATCGCGCTCGAACGGACCAGCAGCAAGCCCATCGAAAATCTCCGGCCGCAGCATCTTCTGGACGCGCTGCTTTGGAGCGAAATCCGCAAGGAAGAAGACGTGCTCTTTGAAGAGTTCAACGACGAAAAGGCGCGCTATTATGTGCTGACGGTTTTGCGTGGCGGTTACCAGAGAGAAATTTTGAGGAAGATATGGTTTAACCGTACCGATCTACAGGTCGCGAGATTGCAAGAGTTTGGACCGAAGGGTGCCTTGCTTTCTGACGTGCTCTATTCCGATTGGGAGCCGCTTGTCGGCGATCAGAAACAGATAGCGGATGGCGCGCCCGCTGTTACGGCTTTCCCGCACGCGATTCAAATCACGAGGCCCCACGATGATTACCGGTTGGACTTACATGTGACCAAACTTACGCTAAATGAAGACATTCCCGCGGATCGGTTCAAGCTCGAACAGCCGGCGGGTTCGGAACTGGTTCACGTTGGCGAAGACACGGCGGAGAAAAAACCATGATGGGCGAGCTGATTGTCCGCAACCTGCTCCACCGGCCGCTGCGCACATTGATTGGCGTGCTCGCCGTGGCCGTGGAAGTGGCGCTGGTCGTGTTGATAGTGGGATTGACATCGGGAATGCTATCGGAGACAGCCAAGCGGATTGAAGGAATCGGAGCGGACGTCATGGTCCAGCCACCCGCGGCTTCTTTCTTAATCGGAATAACCGGGGCACCCATGCCCATCAAGATCGGTGACAAATTGGCGGAATTGAAATACGTTCGATCTGTTGCGCCAGCTCTCTTGCAATTCAGCTCCCAGGGCGGCGTGGATGTGGTTTACGGGATCGATCGGGATAGCTTCCGCGCGGTGTCCGGAGGATTTGTATTTCTGCAAGGGCGCGACATGGAGGGGCCGGACGACCTCCTGGTTGACGACTTGGCGGCATCGGCGAAACACATTCAAGTCGGAGATACTTTCAGGCTTCTAAACCATGACTGGCGTGTGGTGGCCATCATCGAGCACGGAAAAGGCGCGCGGTTATTTGTTCCTCTGGCCACGCTTCAGGACTTGGTCGGCGCTCCGGATAGAGCGACAATTTTTTGGTTGAAGTGCACGCGTCCGGAGCACACGGATGATGTGATGGACGAGATTCGCCACCTCTTGCCGGGCTACACGGTCCGTCCCGTGAGTGCAATGTTGACCTTGATGACTTCGACGAACATTCCAGGCTTGCAGACCTTTATCAACGCGATGATCTCGTTGGCTGTCGCCATCGGATTGCTGGTGATTTTTTTGACGATGTATACGACCGTGCTTGAGCGGACGCGCGACATCGGGGTCCTGAAATCGCTTGGCGCCGGCCGAGCGTTCATCGTTCGCGCGCTTATGACAGAATCAGCGGGCCTTTGCCTGCTGGGCATTGTGGCTGGGGCCGGACTGAGTTATGCGGGGCGCGCCGCATTTCACACCGGGTTCCCTACATTACCCATTGACATAACGCTCGGATGGGTTCTTCGCGCTGGCGGGATTGCGCTGGCGGGAGCGATGCTCGGGGCCAGCTATCCCGCGTGGATGGCAAGCCGTAAGGACCCTGTCGAAGCGCTCTCTTACGATTGAGAATCAGAGGAATACCGAGGGCTGCAGAGACGCGGACGAACAGCGATGTTAGAAGGGAAAAAACGCCGCGAACGCACGCAGCGGCTAGGCAGAGATGGCAATCACAGCTACAATACAGCAACCTGCCGAAGGGCTGATTGTCCCAGGAAAAAAGAGCTTGGAGCCGATACTTAAAACAGAAAATTTGTGGAAGCTCTACCATACAGGGAAAGTGGATGTCCCCGCGCTGCGAGGTGTGAACTTTGCCGTGGCACCCGGCGAATCCGTCGCGGTCATGGGACCCTCAGGTTGCGGGAAATCTTCTCTGCTGTATGTGATTGGCGGGCTGGCGCAGGCCTCCAAGGGCCGCGTCCTGGTGGATGGCAACGACTTAACGGCTATGAGCGATGCCGAGCGCACCAAGCTGCGGCGAAGCAAAATTGGGTTTGTCTTCCAGCGATTTAACCTCTTGCCGACACTGACTGCCAAAGGCAATATCGCCATTGCGCAGTTCATCCATGGGGATGGGTTTGACCCTCACCGCTTTGATGTTGTGACCAGCTTACTGGGGCTTGCGGGGCGCCTGCAACATAAGCCGTCGGAACTTTCCGGTGGCGAGCAGCAGCGCGTCGCGATCGCTCGGGCGATTATCAACGAGCCAAAAATTCTGCTGGCCGACGAGCCCACGGGCAATCTGGATTCAAAAAACTCGGAAGCTGTGCTGCAAATGCTTCGGCAGCTCAACAAAGATTTGGGCCAGACGATCGTCATGATCACGCACAATCCCGAAGCCACGACGTATTTTGACCGCGTCGTGCACATGCGGGATGGCGTGATTGTCGACGGGGTTCCTGCGGATTGAAATGGCGAGTCTCGGACAGATTTTCTCGAAGACGTTTTTCTGGGCGTACGAGCGCGGCACCTGGCAGTATGACGCCGCGGTCATTCTGATTTTGATATTTGTGCTGGCGACCCCCCGCGCGTGGTTCCACGACCAGCCGCAGATGGGTCTTCCCGCCAACAGTCCCGGGCAAGTGGTGCTGGTTAACGAGGAAGGCGGGAACAAAACCTATCGCGTCGATGCGCGCATCCTCGCGCCTCCCGAGCAGACCCCCGCGCTGGAAAATGAATTGCACAACGCATTGCAGAAGGCGCTCCCGGAACTCGGCAACAAGCGTTTCACCATTTCCAAAATCGAGCCGGTGCGCGACGAGCAGGGCACGGTGATTGCCTACCACGTGGAAATCCATCACTAGAAATAGAAATTCGGCCTTAGGAACAAACTTGCATCCAAACCGCGAGACCCCGACGGTAACTTTGGGCGAAGTTCGTGCATCTCTATCTATATGCTAGGATTTGAGAGAACTTAGCGAGCCGCATAATCGGGTACGACGAGGGGCTTCTATTGACCAAAAGGCGTTTGATTCCATGGATTTTTTCGCTCGGAGCGATGGCCATTGCCATAGGCGCGGGCGCCGCGCAGACTCCGTCGAAATGGACGATCGAAAGCGTGCTGGCGATGATGGACAGGTCCGCGAAGGGTTTTCGCAGCCTCACAGCAGACATTGAAAACATAAAGTACACGGCCGTAGTGAAGGATACGTCAACGGAGACGGGAAAAATTTGGGTCCGGCATGATCAAAAAATGCGCATTGAATTCACCAAACCCGAGCCGCGCACGATATTGCGCACGGGCAATTCCCTATTCCTCTACAATCCCAAACTTAATCGCGTGGAAGAATATGACCTTGGCAAAAACAGTGCAATGGTGGATCAGTACATTCGTCTCGGCTTTGGAACAAAGAGTGAAGATTTGAAGAAAAGCTACTTGGTGACGGTCACCGGCGAGGAAGAACTAGACAAGAGGAAAACTGTTCTGTTGGAGCTGACGCCGAAATCCGAACAGATGCGCAACCAGATCACACGGATTCAGATGTGGATCGACGAAGCTACCTGGCTGCCGATTCAGCAGAAGTTTTATGAGACCGGCTCAGGCGATTACATTTTGTTCCACTACACGAATCCCTTAGAAGACCTCAAGATCAACGAATCCGAGTTTAAGCAAGATTGGCCCAAGAACGCCAGCCACGAAAAACCGCACGTCTAGACCATTTACTTCGCCGCGGCTCGCTCTGAGGCCAGCAATTGCTCTTTGCGCGTCAGACCCCAGCGATAGCCCGCCAGATTTCCATCTTCGCGAATAACCCGGTGGCACGGCACCACGATCGAAACGGGATTAGTAGCGCAGGCGCGGGCCACCGCGCGAACGGCTTTGGGACGTCCTAGCGCGCGGGCCACTTGCGAATACGTGCGCGTCGTTCCGCGCGGAATGCGCTGCAATTCCTGCCAGACGCGCCGTTGAAAGGCCGTGGCCTGCAAATCCAGAGGCAGATCGACTTGCGCCGGCTTGCCTTCGATGCGTTGGACAATTTCGCGTACCCAGCGCTGCACGCTCCCGGTGGCCGGTGAGATTTCAGCGCGTGGATATTCCTCGCGCAATTCTGTGACGAGTTTGTTTTGCGCGTCTCCCAGATAGACTGCAGAAACACCGCGTTCCGTAGCGGCGACCAAAACTTTCCCGAGCGGTGACTTCGCAATGGTGTATTCGATTTTCATACCCTTTCCTCCCTTTTGATAAGTTGCTGGCGTCATTCCCAGCTGTGCGTTGCTGCGTTCATAGACGCGGCTGGACGAGCCGTAGCCGGTCTCGTAAAGCGCGTCGGTGATTTTTTTTCCTGAGCGAAGCAAACTCTTGAAACGCTTGACGCGCAGGGCCTCCGCGAGTTCGCGAGGAGCCAAGCCGGTGACTTGGCGGAAGGCGCGGCGAAGCGTTCCGGCATTCGAATTCAGCTCTTTTGCAATTTCGGAAAGCCGTACGCCCTCTTCCGCCGATTGTGAAAGATATTTCGCGGCGCGCGCGACGAGGGCTGCCGAAGCGGCTACTTCATTGGGGCGGCAGCGAAGGCAAGCCCGGAAGCCTTGTTTTTCCGCTTCTTCGCGCGTGTTGAAAAAAATTACATTTTGCCTCAACGGGCGCCTGGCCGGGCAGGAGGGCCTGCAATAGATGTGCGTCGAGCGGACAGCCAACACGAATTTGCCATCAGCGCGCGCGTCTCGTTCAAGTGTCGCCCGCCAATATTTCGCTGCTTTGCGGGGCGAAACTTGTCTGGCCGCGTTTGCGTTCGAATTGTTCATCGTTTGCATGGTACGAAAATAGCGCAGCGTTTGAATCAAATCTATCCGGAAAGACTCGCCAAAGTAGATTCAAACGAAAGAGTGATGGAATGCCATCAGCGAGAAGTGGAGAAAGGTGACCCATTGTAGGGGAGGGGCCTGCCCCTCCCTCTGCATCTGCATCGCCCAGACATACTAGATGGAAGCTTAGGCTTCGCCGGGGTGAGGCAGAACTTCAGCGGCTTCAACTGAATTTTTGTGCGGGGCTGTAATTACCAGGAGGACGGCGGTAAGGATGACGGCAGCGGCGAGAGCTGTGCGCAGTGTGATGGTCTCGCCGGCTCCGAGCCAGCCGAGAAATAGCGCGACGACTGGGTTAACGAATGCATACGTGCCAACGCGGGCCGCGGTGCTTTTCTTGAGGATGTAGACATAGGCCGTGAAGCCGACCCCCGATCCGAAGATGATGAGATAACTAATTGCGATCCAGGAACGCGCGGTAATAGCCGCGAGATGCAGCTGCCGGCCCTCGCCCGCCAGCAAACCCACAATCCAAAGTGCGGCTCCGCCCGCTAGACTTTGCATGGCGACTCCAAGCAGCGGAGAGCTCGGAAGATCGTGGTGTTTCGAATAGATGGACCCCCAGGCCCAGGCAAAGGAAGCGACGACAAGAATCCCCGCGCCGGCCGGATTAACGCGCTCCGAGCCCCCCAGGTGGGCTGGACCAACCAACAGGGCTAAACCGCCAAATCCCAGGATGAGACTGGCGACAACTCTGGGCACAGGCCGGATTCCGCCTGGGCGCAGCCAATCGAGCAGCACCATCCAGAAGGACACCAGCGCCACGATTAAGGCAGCCACACCTGTGGGGAGGGTCCGCTCGGACAAGCAGACTCCTCCGTTGCCCACGAGAAGGAGCAAGAGTCCGGTAATGAGAGCGGTACGCCACTGCGTGGGAGTAGGCCGAATCCCGGTTTTCCAACGCAAGAAGGGATAAAGGACAAGTCCCACCGTCAGGTGGCGGGAAGCAGCGAGCAAAAGCGGAGGAAACGACTCGATCCCCACCGCGATGGCTAGGTAAGTCGAGCCCCAAATCACATAAACGGCGGCGAAAGCGGCGATGAGGAGTATGGCATCGCGTTTCTCGGGGTCGTGCGACAAGGTCTCAGAAGAAGGCTTACTTGTAGTTGGGTGGACGATCGGAGTGGGCATTCCGTTGAGCCTGAAAAATCGAGAGTAGAGGCACCAGGGCGAGGTGTCGAGCACCATATTGGACGAAGTTATTCACAGAACAGTGAGAAAGCCGCTGCGCAGGTCTGGTACTATTACCAAGTGTTTGAGCTTAGGACACTTCGAACGTTTTCCACAGGTTGACGTCTGGGGTCTTAGATGGCATTTTATCCACCCACTCACCAAGGTTGGGGACCGGGGCAAGTTCAAGGGCAAGTGTAGTCGGGGCAATTGCCGTCGGGCCAGGAATGGCAGCGACGAAGTGGTATCTCTGAGGGCTAGATGGGCGCGACGAACCGCGCAACATCCATTCGGTCGGGGGAAACGGAAGCAAGCAGGGCCAAGCTGGCGCCGCCTTTGCCAGAAGTAGTGGCGGAACCGGTGCGGGTGCCTGCTCTGCGCGTGGCGCCATTGCTCACGCCAGGACAGCCGCGCCGTTTTGTGCGCGTCCCGACGCATGCTGTGGGCGTGAACCACGAGCAGCGCGAATATCCGCGCGCTTCCCTGAAACTCCCCTTGCGCTTGCGCAGCGTGGGAGACCGCGCAGAAGATTTTCCCGTAACCCTCGTGACACGCGACATCAGCTCGACAGGCGTCTTCTTTCTTTGCCCCAAAGAGATTGCCGTTGGCGCTTTAATCGAGCTAGAAATCGTGCTGGTCAGCCGTCCCATGGGCCACGGCAGCGTGGTTATCGTGAGCACGGCCCGCGTGCAACGTATCGAGCCCGCGGCCATGCCTGGATGGTACGGCGTGGCGGCTGCCTTTGATGATGTGCATTTCGACCGGGATGATGGCGTACCTTCCCGATTCCTGCGTCCTTGATAGCGGTATTCCCAGAACTCAAATAGCCGCTTTTCCGGAAGTGGCTTACCTCATTCCAACCGAGCGCGGAAAAACTGTGCGCCAAAATGAAAAGGCGTTTGAGAAGATGCTCCAAGCTCAGCGAGCGATAAAGAAAAGATCCGACGAAGTCCTGCTCCATCCATGGATAGATTGAGGACTTATCAGACTGGGAGTGTGGCTCTCAGCCCTGTCGCTCATGTGAAGCGAATAGCCATTGGCCAGGTAAGAAGGGATGTCCCGGGAATCGGTGACCGGAATATACGGGCCTTCCTTTCCCAGTTGGACGTGGTATCGGTCGTCTTTGAATCGGTGCGGAAGCAAACGCGTTCCGCGCTTTTTACCGCGAGAGACAGTAGCAAACAGCATGGAGTTCCTCCCAGCAAAGTAAAGCAACGCCTATTCTACAAACGGGGAGGTTGAGCTGGTAAGTGGTGGACCTGTGGAAATATGTGCATCGTTTTTTGGTTGTTGTATCCGGCACAGCTTCCGTGAACTGCTAGGATCGGAGCTTTGCTACTCTAGGTCGTGATGGCTTCCCTTAAAAATAATATTGTGCGGGGCGTGCTGTTTGATTGGGACGGCACGCTGATTAATTCTTACGCCGCGGATTCCTCGGCGTACTTGGCCATGTTTCGCGAGATGGGGATTCCGTGGGGATTGGAGGAGCTGGCGCAGCATTATTCGCCGAATTGGTACCGCGTGTATCGGGCCGCAAAGTTGCCGCGGGCGCGGTGGGACGATGCGGACCGGGCGTGGCGCGCGCAGTATGCCAAGCATTCTCCCCGGCTGATTGCCGGGGCGCGGCAGGTGCTTGCGCGCCTCGGGCGGGCACATCACCTGGGTTTGGTTACAAGCGGCGACCGGGATCGCGTGGCGCGACAGTTGAGAATGTTTCGGCTCTCGCGAGTGTTTGCGGCGCGCGTTTGCAGCGGCGACACTCCGGAAAAGAAACCCCATCCTGCTCCGCTGCGGCTGGCTCTGGAGAAACTTTGTCTGAAGCCTTCTGCTTGCGTGTACGTGGGAGATTCACCGGAGGATTTGGAGATGGCCAAGAGAGCGGGAGTGCGGGCCATCGCTGTACTTGGACCATTTCCGACGGAGAAGAGACTACGAGCGGCGCGGCCGGATTCTTTGCTCGAATCGATTCGAGAATTGCCGGACGCGCTGAAAAGCATGGCCAGCTAAGGCTTGCGTACTGATTGTAGGGGACGGGCTTGCCCGTCCCGCCGTCCCATCCAGAGTGCGCGGTTTCAAGGATTCGGTTTTACCGGAGCAGCTGGCTGGTCGGCGGGCGGAGGCGTTGCGGCGGAAGCTGGTTTGTACTCGGTCCATTTGATCACCAGGCGGACCTGAATATTCGCATCCTTGAGATTGAGCGTATCGTCGGAACGCATATAGTTGGGGAGCCAGTATTTGCCGTCGACATTTTCTCGATACGTTTCGAAAATGTTGAATGGCATCGTTGCCGAGCGCATGTCCCCGAGATCGTTCACCCACTTACCATAAGTTTTCACGACTTCGAGGTACGCGGCGTCAACCCAGACTAGTCCATCGAAATAGTAATGCGCGCGCTCGACGGTTTTAGGCTTTACCTGGAAAATGTAGCAATCAACTTCGTCGACGAGTTCCTTCCCCAGGTATTTCAAATCGTATTTCGCAAGTTGGGCAGTTGTGAGTGGGTAGGCCGGCATGCGTGCCAGCGACTGGAAATCTTCCGGGCCCATCTCAAGAAAATGCAGGGTAGATTGAGGTCTTTCGAGGGTTTTTTCGTAGATTTTGCCGTCCGGGCCAGGCTTTGCTTCGATGACTAGCGAAAGTTCACCTGAGGGTTTGCCATCGGGGCCGAACTCCTGGAGCCGAACCGTTTTTTTATAGGAATATCCCGCGCGGGCAGCGATGTATTGATCTTCTTTTTGCGAAAAGCGTTTGATGATTTCCTCCGGGGGAATGGAGGGGGGAGCTGGAGGGACAGGTTCCGTACCGACGCGGTGGATGTCGTGCTCCGGGGGCGGCGTGAGAGGACCTTGCTGAGCAACACAGGCCGGGCTAGCTGGAAGCGAGAAAACAAACGCACAAAGAAAAAAAGTGGCACGTCGTACCCCTCGGCAAGAGTTGCAGCGAGAACGATGGGCTTGCGGGTTCATGGCAAATAGGATGCGCCTTGCGCGACGAAAAGCAGCTTCGGCGGCTCGGCGAACCTGATTGAGTTTAGCGCAACTTCCCTGAGGGTGTCCTGTTCGCCGCAGCGTTCGACTGGAAGTCATCTCACAAATCCTTTTTCGGGGGTCGGAGCTTTAGCTCCGACGTCGATGGCCAGCAAAACGGGGGCTTTAGCCCCTGAGGAAATTCCTGACTCCACCTCGTAGGCCTTTCATGAGATTAGTTCTACCCTCAGAGCCAGCGAGTCGCGTCTCAGCAGAATCCGAGATGTCTCTGCTACAATTCCGAAGTTCGTGGACGACGAGAAACAAACCAGACGCTATTTCGTCTCTGGAATCGTGCAGGGCGTGGGATTCCGCTTTTTTGTGCAGCGCGAGGCGGAGAAGCTGCGCGTCGGCGGTTACACGAGGAATCTCTTTGACGGCAGAGTCGAAGTGCTTGCCGTCGGATCTCCGGCACAGCTCGATGCGATGAAGAGGGCGCTCGAGCGTGGGCCACGATTTTCGAGCGTATCTGGCGTCCGGGAAGAGCAAGCACAGCACTCACCGCAATATGGAAAAGAATTTGTGATCGAGCCCGACGCATGAGTAGAACGTCTGAGAAAGATGACCAAGGGGAGCCGTCTGAATGGATGATTTGAAAAAACTGATTCGCGAAGTGCCGGATTATCCCAAGCCGGGGATTCTCTTTTACGACCTTACAACGCTCTTAAAGGACAAAACAGGATTTCATTCGCTCATTGACCGTCTCTGCGATCACTACAAAGGTCGGACGATTGATGTCGTCGCAGGCATCGAAGCGCGCGGTTTTATTTTTGCGCCCGCACTGGCGTATCGCCTGGGGGCGGGTTTCGTGCCGGTACGAAAGCCCAAAAAATTGCCTGCGAAGACCGCGAGCGTCACCTACTCTCTTGAATATGGGACAGACACGCTCGAGATTCACGAAGACGCCGTAAAGCCGGGGCAAAGTGTGATTATTTGCGATGATCTCCTCGCTACAGGCGGCACCGCCGCAGCGACGGCGAAGCTCATCGAAAAGCTAGGCGGAAAAGTGGAAGGCGCTGCGTTTGCAGTCGAGCTCACCTTTCTCAATGGCCGCTCGAAACTCAATGGCCTGGATATTTTCTCGCTCATTCAATACGACAAGTAGGCTGCCCTCTCTAGTGAGAGGCCCCAGGAGACGCTGTTAGTAGCTTCCAGAGAAAAAACAAAACAAAAAGCGCAATCACTCCGAAATGGATTAGCAACACCCATTTCGGGTAAGGCGAAGTGGAAGCCATGGTCGGCCGTGATTCGATGGGTTGAGCCCGGATACGTTCCAGAATCTCAAGTGGAAGGACATCAGCGCCTAATCGGTGCGCCCAGTAGACTGGTGCCACTTTCAACGGGTTAAGCAAGAAGACGAGCACGCGCTTTCGCTTAAGCCCGCTTTTGATCACCGCTCTCAGCTTGAAACCTATCCACTGTATTTCCAGGACATCTGCCCAATCGACAGTCTTGAAGCGAAAATAAAGCCGATAATGGATGCCAATGCTATCCACAGTGCCGGTGGCGACTCTTCCGAGGAAGAAGCACATCACTAAGAACGCGCCGATAATGGAGTAGAGATTCGCTAAGAAAAAGTTGGTCCCCGAAACCAGATAGATCACCTTGGCACAAATTACCGCGATAAGCGCCTGCGCACCGCGCGTCAGGACCCAAAGAGGCTGAAAATCAATCTGTTCAGGTCGACGTCCGTTGGGCTGGTCATTCTCCACGGCCACTCCTTATACTACTTTCGGTTTCCAGCATTCCGCTGGCGGAGGGCTTCAAAGAGGACGACGCCTGCGGCTACGGACACGTTGAGCGATTTCACGGGGCCTGTCGTGGGTAGCGAGACGACGAAGTCACAGCGTTTGCGCGTTAGGTCGTGGAGACCTTTGCCTTCTCCGCCGAGCACGATGCCTACTGGCGATGTGTAATCCGCTTCGGTGTAACTCTTGTCGGCGCGCTCATCGAGGCCGATGAGCCAGTAGCCTGCTTCCTTTAGCTCTTCCATGGTTTGCGCGAGATTGGTGACCTTCGCGACCGGCAAATGCGCGATGGCGCCTGCGGAAGCGCGCGCGACTGTATCCGTGAGGCCAACCGCGCGGCGTTCTGGAATGATTACTCCATGCGCGCCTGCGGCGAGAGCCGTACGAATGACGGCGCCGAGATTGTGCGGATCTTCCACGCCATCGAGTAGAACGATGAGCCCTTTGCTTCCGTGACCAGGGCTCTTATTTGCAGCGGCGAGAATGCTTTCGAGCGTGGCTGGTGCACTCGCGGCAGCGAGGGCGACCACACCCTGATGATCTTTTGTATTGGCCATACGATCGAGTTGGCCACGGTCTTCGAAGCGGACAGGGATGTCACGCGCGCGGGCTAGCTGGACGATTTCTTCGACGCGAGTATCTTGACGGCCGCGCGCGATCAGAATTCGATCGAACGGGCGGCCCGCATCCAGGGCTTCGCGAATGGCGTGTATGCCGGTGAGTTTGTCCATCGGCCAAATAGTGTACAGCACGTAGGGGCACGATATATCGTGCCCGGACGGTTGAATCGCCGGCGTAATCAATCGAGCGCAGCGCAGAATTCCAGGATGCGTTCGCGGGCCGATTTGACAGGGATGGAAAAAGAAACGGCCGCGGCTTCATCGAGCAGCAAGATCACGCGATCGAGATCGCCTTCGCCGGCGCGGCCGGCTAGCGCCAAACGGATGGGGTGAAAGATCTCCCGGCTGCCGATGCCTACGCGGTCCTTCAAGGCGGTGACGATTTCTTTGAATCGCTCGCTGGTGAGAGGAGCGCCATCGAGCAAGAGAAGCGCAAGATGGCGCAGCACGTCGCGCGCGGCATAACGAGAGAGAACCGCATGAGCCTCAACTTTGGCCAGAAGTTCTTGGGCGCTGTAGTGAAAAACGGGTTGCAGGAGATCGGCGAGCGAGCGGCGCTCGGTGACGTGCGGACCGAGAAGGGCGGCCGCGCGTTCGCACCACGCCAATTGCGCGGGAGAGGCATCGCCGACGAGCCAGCCTTGCGCGCGCAAGATTTCGGCAACATCGCGGGCCACGTACGTGTTCGACGCAGCCGCCGAAGCGTTTGGATTTTCTTGCGGAGGCATCGGGAAATTCTAACGCACGTTGGCGAGAAGGCCCGAGTGCGATGGCATGATCATCTCTTAGAAAGCGTGGCCACCACGTGTGCGGCAATCGCTTCGCCGCGGCCGACCGCGTCGACGCCTTCGTTGGTCTTGGCTTTGAGATGAATTTTGTCCGTCGGGACGCTTAGCGCGCCTGCAAGGGCTTCGCGCATTTTTGGAAAGTGTGGCCCGAGCTTGGGTTTTTCCAGAATGACGATGGCATCCACGTGCTCGATCTCAAATTTCTTTTCGTCGAGCAGCTTTCGCGCGTGCTGTAAGAAAACCAGGCTGTTCGTGCCTTTCCATTTCGGATCCGTGTCCGGAAAGTGCGTACCGATGTCACCGAGCCCAGCTGCGCCAAAAAGCGCGTCACACAACGCATGCGCCACTACGTCTCCGTCGGAATGTCCAACTGGCCCTTTATCGAATGGAACCTCAATCCCGCCGACGATTAGTTTGCGCCCTTCCGCAAGCCGATGAAGATCGTAGCCAATGCCGCAGCGCACGCTCATGCTTTGTGACGCTCTTGTTCGAGATAGAAGCGCGCGAGCTCCATGTCAGCGGGCTTGGTGATTTTGATGTTGCGCTCGGAGCCGAGGACGACGTGAACGTCGTGGCCGATGCGCTCGACGAGACCGGCTTCGTCGGAAGCGCTGACGCCATCGGCTTGAGCGCGCGCGAAAGCTTCCTTGATGAGCTTTGTTGCAAACGCCTGCGGCGTCTGCGCCAGCACTACGCGCTCACGCGGAATGGTCCCGATGATCAGCGCAACATCCTCCGGCAAACTGGCGCGCTTCACTTCCTTGACGGTGTCCATCGCGGGTATCCCGAGAATCGCGGCCTGGCAGCGGCGCGCTTCTTCAATCACACGCACGATTTGTTCGCGGGTAACGAAAGGTCGCACGGCGTCATGCACCAGAACAATTTCCGTGCCTTCCGAAACTTCCTTCAGCGCCAGCGCCACCGAATCCTGCCGCGAATCGCCACCGCGCACCACGCGAACCGTCTGCATGAATCGTTCGCTGCGAATGCGTTCTTCGAGCGACTCGACGACGTCCGCGCGCGTCGCAACAATAATGTCGGTGACCAGCGGGCAAGACGCGATGCGGCGCACGCTGTGAAGTACGAGAGGCGTTCCGTCTAGTTCGAGAAATTGCTTCGGCGTGTCGGCGCCCATGCGAGTGCCGAGACCTGCAGCTGGGAGAATGGCGGCTATGCGGCTCATTTTAAGCGCGACCCGCCCAGATAGGAGTAGCGATGGGGCCGCAAACTTCAGAGTGTACCTTAAGCTGGGGTGTCAGGCGAATTCTGGGGCGGGAAAAATGAAAACATAAGGATTCCGAAGAGCAGACGAGTCATCGTCTCGTACTTGGGCGTACCAGATTTGTGCGGAGGTGTTAGACAGATAGGGCGTGGCTCTTCGAAGTTCCCTTCGTTCCTCGGGACTAGCAGGGTAAACGTGCCGCGCCTCTACGAGTGGCGGATTATTCCGAGCCTCGTCAGGCAACTGCAGCAAGCGCGAGGAGGCTAGTCGGCATCGCGCTCCGGGAAGATGGCCCTCTGACCACGCTCGATTTGCGATGGCTCAGGGAGCCGCGCTCCAGTTTCTAGACGGACCGGCAAATCCGCGCGGTTGTTGGCCACGCTCCCGTTGCGGCCTGAGGCAGCGGCAGCCGCTGCCTGGCGGGGCGTGGGAGAGGATTGTTCCAGCCGGTCATCCACGCGGCCAAAAATCATTTTTCCGGCGGTCGTTTGATGAACCGACGTGACCTGGATATCGACGCTCTTGTTGATCAAGCGGCGCGCGCCATCCACCACGACCATGGTGCCGTCGTCCAGATACGCGACGCCCTGATTGGGCTCCTTGCCTTCGCGCAAAATCAGCACGCGCATGGCCTCACCTGGCAGAACCACGGGCTTCAATGCGTTGGCGAGCAGATTCACGTTGAGCACCGCGAGGCCTTGCACAGTGGCCACTTGGTTCAGATTGAAGTCGTTGGTGACGATCTTTGCGCCCAGGCGGCGCGCGAGTTCCACAAGCTTGTGATCGACCTCGCTCGTGGGAGTCAAATCCTGATCTAAAATCCGCACATTGACGTTGGGCATTTTTTGGATGCGCTGCAAAACCTCGAGACCACGGCGGCCTCGCTGGCGTTTCAGCGAGTCGGACGAATCGGCGACGAATTGCAACTCGTGCAACACGAATTGCGGCACGGCCAGCACGCCATCGAGAAAATGAGCCTCGCAAATGTCCGCAATGCGGCCGTCGATCAGCACGCTGGTGTCGAGAAGTTTTACGGAACCGGGCGCGGAAGACTCTCCGTCCGGGATTGCGCTGGGAGAGCCGGCCTTCAGCTCACTTCCTCTTTCTGAGCCGAGCATCAGCCCCAGATACGCGAACGCAAAAAGCGCGGCATATTCGAGGAAAGACTTGGTCAGTTCAGACTGACCCGTGCGGGAAATAATAAGCGTTACGATAAGGGCGGAAAACATTCCCCAAACTGCGCCGAGCGCTCCTCCCAGTAGACCGCCGGTTTCGGCCTGGCGAAGCCGCAGTTCGGCAAGCAGAATCACAAAAGCCAGAAGGAAGCCAACGCCGGCGGCAGCCAGACCCCGCAAGCCGAACGGGCCGAGCTTAAAGCAGAGTGCGGTCGCGCCGGCGATGATACACAGGCGCAGGAGCCAGAACTCCACTCCCGTTCCTTGAGGGAGAGCCGCCCTTTTTTTTCGCTCTTCGGGGACAGAGTTTGTTGACGGCGAGGAAGTAGAATTCGAAAAACGCTGCACTTCAGGAACCGTTCGGCTCATGCGACCTCACAGTATTACGTATCACTGCAAAATCGGTGCCGCATTCCCGCAGGCGCGCTGGGAACACATGCCGGTGCGGGACGGGAACGCAACTTCCACAGAACTTCGCATTCCCGGGGTGTACATACTCCGCCATCATAAGGGAGTCAAGGCGATGTTGAAGGATTAATAAGAAAGATTCGAGATATCCATTATTGAAAATAGAGGCGCGGAACGCGCTGGCTCACGGCGCAGAGAAGATCGGAGGTCACCGTACCGATGCTGCGGGCAATGACATTGGCGGGGCGGACATGCTCGCCGTCGCTGCCGTAGATGGTGACGACGTCGCCGAGCTCGGCCCCCGGCACATCGGTGACGTCAATCATGGTGACGTCCATGGAAATGATACCGACGATGGGTGCAAGTGTGCCGCGCACCAAGACACTGCTGCGATTTCCGAGCGAGCGGTGGATGCCGTCTCCATAGCCTGCGGCGAGGACGGCGATGCGCGTGGGACGTTTGGCGATGAATGTTTCGTTGTAGCCGACGCCGGCGCCTTCAGGAATGCTGCGGATATTGATGATGCGGGTGCGCAGACTCATCACCGACTTGAGCGCCAGGCGCGCCTCGATTTCCGGGCGCTGCTCGACTGGGTCATAGCCTGGATGGTAGCCGTACAGAATCGCGCCGGGACGAACCATGTCTGCCCAGGTCTCGGGGCGCGTGGCGATGGCGGCGCTGTTGGCGAGGTGCACGATGCCAGGATCAATTCCGAGCGCGCGCAGACGGTCGAGCGCAGCGTAAAAACGCTCCTCTTGCAGCCGCGTCTGCTCCCCTACGCGCGTGTTGGTAAGAACTTCGGAAGAAGCAAAATGCGTGAAGACTCCGCCGAGTTCCAGATGCTTGCACTTGGCAAGCTGGCCCGCAAAGCATTCGACATCGCCGGGCGCAATGCCCAGGCGGTTCATGCCGGTGTCCATCTTCAGATGGAACGAAACGTTTTTGCGGGACGCTGACCGGCCACTGCGAGCAGCGGCGCGATCGAGCTGCTTTAGTTGCTCGCAGCGATGGATTACAGCCGTGAGATCGTATTCGATGAGACGCGACTCTTCGCTGGGCCAGAAACTTGTCAGCACAAGAACCGGCTTGCGTACGCCCGCCTCGCGCACGGCGATGCCTTCTTCCGTGCACGTGACGCCAAACCAGTCTGAGCCGGCTTTTTCGAGCGCCTTGGCCACTTGCGGGCCGCCGTGGCCATAGCCGTTTCCTTTGACGATGCAAAGAATTTTTCGCGGCGTTTTGCGCTTCTCTTGCGGCGGATTCACGAACTTGCGGATAGCGCGGAAATTTTCTGCTAGCGCGCCAAGGTCAACTTCCGCCCAAACCGGACGTCTTGCTTCCTTGCGGGGACTTTTCTGTGTGCGAGCCATGACCCTTCCGAAAAAATTAGTTTACGCCATCCAGCCGCCGCGAGCCGACAGCCACTTTGGATGCCGCGAGAATGACAACCCCCTTGCTGTGCAATTGCGAGGCCTGCGGAACCGTGGGGATGACTTGTCAAAAGCCACCCCCGGTTTTCTTGTAAGTGTTGCTGATAAAGGACTTACAGCGCCTGTAAGTTATTTAGAATCAACATTTGCGAGGATGGTACGTAAACGTTGATTCTAAAGAATTTCACCTCACCGTGACGTCCAGCAAATCTGGATGAGGGCTAGGCCATTCTAAGAGGGCGTCGCGCAAAGAAGCGTGGGGATTTTTACACAGAGATTACGGGGGGCATTGAGTTCATCGAGGGGTTAGTGCCGGATCAAGGTTGGAATCGGTTTCACGCCTAAAAAGCAAGATGGCGGCCTGAAGGCCGCCGCTACAAACTCAGAGGAACAAACGGAAATAACCGAAATCGCGCGGCGGGGTATGGGCGAAGCGGCAGTTTGAACGAGTTCTCCGAGCAGAAAGGTAAAAAGCTACTGGGACGGCGCGTCTCGCATCCGCTGCCGCTCATGGATCTCCTCGTCGGTCAGGCGCGCATCGTAAATGGATCGAGGTTCAATCGTGCGCGCGACCAGCGTCGCAATGCAAACGATCAGTAATAGAGGTAAAACGAAGGATCGGTCTCTTCCGGTCAGCTCCATCATCAGGACCACGGCCGAGATTGGGCCCTGCGTGGTTGCTCCAACGACGGCCCCGGCCCCAAGCAGTGCGAAGAGGCCGGGCGGAACGCCAGGCGAGAAGCAGGACCACGTGTAGCCCAGAACCCCGCCTAACAAAGCGCCGGCTGTCAGCGAAGGCGTGAACATGCCTCCGGGCGCCCCGCTGCGCATGCACAATATGGTCGCAGCAGGCTTCAATACGAGCAGCGTCAGGAGCATCCTGGGAGCCACCTGGCTGGTGAACGCCAGCTCCGAAATGTCCTTCCCGTTTCCGAGAATCTGGGGAAACCAGATCGACACGACTCCCAGCAATCCGATGACGATCAGCGGCGCAGTGATCCGTCCCCATCCACTCGGCCGATGGCGATCCGCCCAGGTTACCAGCCAGATATAGCCGACCGAAGCCGCGCCGATGATCGGACCCGCTATCAGCGCCCACAAAATCACGGAATAAGAGCTCTGATAAGAAGGAATGATGTAGGTAGGCGCATTGGGCAGCGCAAACCACGACACTCCCGTGGCAATAAGCGAGGCGAAAAGGGCGGGCAGCACGTATCGAAGTGCCAGCTTCCCGCGCATCACCTCCAGAGCGAACAGCGCTCCTCCCAGAGGAACTCCATAGGCCGCGCCCATGCCCGCTCCCGCGCCGCAAGCGACTAACAGCCGCCTTTGCTCATCGGATAAACGCTCCTTGTCGGAAAAGAAATTCGCGAACACCGCACCGGCTTGTTTCGGTGCACCCTCTCGGCCCAGAGAGACGCCCATGCCAACAATCAGCACCGAGAGGACAGCGCTTCCCAACGTGCGCAAGGGCGGCATTCGCCCCGCGTGGAACCATATCGCCGCAGTCGTGTCGATGCCGTTGCCGCTGGAGAGATGCTTGAGGACTATCTGTCCCGTTCCTGTGAGCAGTGCGGCGCCCAGCAGAACGAGCACATGCCTCCAGGGGCCGGCGCGCTGTGCCGTGTCCAGAATGTCTGTGGGCGAGCCGCCCCACGCGAGGTGCTGGACGATTTCCAGAAGCTTTGTAAGGAGTGCCGCACCGATCCCTGTCGCGATTCCCGTCAACAGTACAGCCAGCCAAAACTGCGCGGCGCCCGGACGTCTAAGGGTAGAAGGGATAAGATCACTTGTGGCTACAGAAGGATCGGTGGGCATTATCATGTAAGGATAATCTTCTGCTTTTGCCGGTACCGGTTTAGGCCGTCTCTACATTTCGCCGGCAATGCTATCATGCAACGCAGGCACCCACCTGCGCACGTCTCGTGGGAGCACTTACCCTGGTTTCAACACCCGAGCAGAAAATCCCGTGCCAATGGATCAAACGGAAAAGCCCGCGATGGCCACCACCCGCCAGTGACGGTGTATGTTTGGAGTTTGAGCCACCGGTAGACTTGTTGGCTCAAGTAGGTCTTAACGCGGAGAGGGCAAAACACGCACCGCTGCAAAAAAACGTAAGAGCGCGGCACGCGGCATAAAGCAGTACGGCAAGTTCTAGGATGACCGGTTGTATCCAGGTCGGCACAAACAAGAATTAGTCCGCAGAGGGGGACCCGATGAAGCGCACGTGGACGGTCATAGGGGTAGGCGACGTGCCGGGTAGTTTCAAATGGTATCAGTCGCTGTTCGGGCAGCCGGCTGGCCTTCCTGCCCATGACCACTTCGCGCAAATCCTCGATTCCGATGGAACTGTCTTGCTGTGCCTCCACCAGTGGGGCGCCCACGAGCATCCCTCATTGACGAGCCCCGATCGCGCGACACCCGGCAACGGGCTCCTGTTGTTCTTCCGTGTCGATGATTTCGACCTGGCGCTTCAACGGGCGCTCACTCTCGTCACTCGGCTCGAAGAGGAGCCACACGTAAATCCGAACACGCAAACCAAGGAGTTCTCGCTGCGAGATCCGGACGGATATTACGTTACGATCAGTGCGCTCTCTCCGGCCTGACAGGAACACGAAAGTCAAAACCCGCACCCTTGCAAGGAACGCAAGAGTGCGGCACCCGGCATGAGTGTGGCACCCGGCCATTGTCAATTTCTTTTCAGTTTCTCAGTGAGGTTTCGCGCTGCGACTTCAGATACACCCCGTCATCCAGAATCCTGCTCAACTCTTGAGCGGGGATTTGCCCGATTCTCGCGATTGCGGCTACTCGTCGTGCTAGCGAGGGGTGAGTCATGAAGAACTCAGAAAATTTGGCCGTCTGCATTGGGACTTCATGAACTTTATGCAAATTCACCAGGCCTCGTATGGCAACTTCTGGAGCGCCAGTAAACTCAACCGCGACGCGGTCGGCAGAGTACTCCCACTCACGAGAGAAATAGTAAATGACTGCTAGAGGCACGAATATTACGGCAATTTGAGCGAGCGCATGCAACGGCAACGCATATCGAGAAAACCGAAATAGCAACACGGTCATTGTAGAGAAAATTCCGAGGACCATAAATAGATGCTTGCGGTTGTGCTTTAGTTTGACGTGCGCAAGTTCGTGGCCGATGACGTAGTCCATCTGGGCTTTGGTCAGGTACTTGCCCAGGCTGTCAGTAAGCCCAATTGCATGCGACATTCCGTAGGCATTGGCCAAATGTCCCTTTCCTGCGGGAACCATATAGACTCGTTGCAGCGTCACACCCATCTGACCTGCCATTTTGAACGCCCGGTTGCGAAGTTCGCCCGACTTCAAGCGGTTGAGTTTTACTCCCTCCGCTCGCCTCAGGAATCCCGTTCCGATGCGGGAGACTACGCCAGCACTTAAGAGCCATGCTGTACCGCTAATCTTTCCTTCGAAGATAGCGGTGAACCCCGCAGCCACCATCTGCAGAGGAACCACAAAGCTGACCAGCCTCCACCATGTGCGCCGAACCATTTCAAACGATGACCATCGTTGCTTGAGGAATGTTCTGTCGATTGCGTAGCAGGAAAAGAGAAAGACAGCGAGACTCGCCACGGGTGGAACCCAAAAAAGCAGAATCTCAGCCGAGGATGTTCCAAATGTCCCTGGCCAATTCCGCGCGAGAATTGGAGGAAGTTCGGAGCGTCCACGAAAATCCCATTCGATCCACCAGCCGGCTACCGTGGCAGCCAAAATGAAACGACCGAATCCGCGGTAGTCAGCCCAGACAGTTCTTCGGTCCGCGTCACGGGCTCGAAGTGTATGGCGCCAGAAGAACAAGGTCAGAGCGATAGGCAGGAGCAGAATGGCGCACGGAACCAGCAAAGGGACCGATGGCGCCGCCGCTGATAGTGTCCGCCAAGCACTCGTCACGACCCCGGAGTCTAACCCAAACTTAAGCCGGTAGATATCAGCCTCAGACGAAGAATTGCAATGCGTCGAAAGTTACATATCGCCGGGGGAGAATTGGGAGAAGGCGTCGGGGGCGGCTTCTTCGAAGCGCGTGAGGCGGCTGCGGAAGACGAATTTTACGTTGTCGGTGGGGCCGTTGCGTTGCTTGGCGATGCGGAGCTCGGTTTCTTCGCGTTCTTCGGGGCTGGCGCCGGCTTTGAAGAAGTGCGGGCGGTAGATGAACATGACGACGTCGGCGTCTTGTTCGATGGCGC